>ERZ772770.327-NODE-327-length-11195-cov-3.29156_pt1 | contig 11195 bp, 6 predicted proteins | sample MGYA00511361_ERZ772770 | MGnify/ENA primary metagenome ERZ772770 (study PRJEB29015, sample SAMEA2738026) | human oral metagenome | biome: human oral; feature: human-associated habitat; material: saliva | place: China | collected 2251 ... | reverse complement strand
GCCGCGCTTGATGAAGCCTATGACCGGTGTTCCCCGCGCGAACGGGGATGAGCCGTACGCCGCCGCGCTTGATGAAGCCTATGACCGGTGTTCCCCGCGCGAACGGGGATGAGCCGCCTCGGTAAGCTGTAGCGTCGTGTCGGTCATTGTGTTCCCCGCGCGAGCGGGGATGAGCCGTATTTGACCGCCTCCAAAATTTCAGCGGTCATGTGTTCCCCGCGCGAGCGGGGATGAGCCGAGCGAACACGCCCCAGTACCCAGCGGCACCAGGTGTTCCCCGCGCGAGCGGGGATGAGCCGGCCATTTTGCCCATTGTTTCCTTCCCTGAGGAGTGTTCCCCGCGCGAGCGGGGATGAGCCGCGCAATTTAGGGTAATCGTCGCCCGTCGTATAGTGTTCCCCGCGCGAGCGGGGATGAGCCGAATCAACAGGCGACGACGGGGACGTTAGCCCAGTGTTCCCCGCGCGAGCGGGGATGAGCCGACGAAGTAATCATCGTTGTCCTTGTAAAGTTTGTGTTCCCCGCGCGAGCGGGGATGAGCCGTTGATAAGTCTATCGTAGCGTTTCTCTTGACGGTGTTCCCCGCGCGAGCGGGGATGAGCCGCAAACAACGAAAGGTGTTTGTAGTAAACAGCTGTGTTCCCCGCGCGAGCGGGGATGAGCCGCCAGACCCCAAATGCTACCGTTGCCGCGAACCGTGTTCCCCGCGCGAGCGGGGATGAGCCGCTCATTTCCGCAACCACCGAACCCCTGCACCTGTGTTCCCCGCGCGAGCGGGGATGAGCCGAACGTCGTGCTCGGTATCGTCGGCAACGTCATGTGTTCCCCGCGCGAGCGGGGATGAGCCGGGTATTGTTGATACCCGCCGCAGCGACTAGCGGTGTTCCCCGCGCGAGCGGGGATGAGCCCCCGCCGGAGGGTGAGAGTTCGAGCCAGCCGCTGTGTTCCCCGCGCGAGCGGGGATGAGCCCGACATCAAGGCTGGCAAGGTCGAACGTGGCATGTGTTCCCCGCGCGAGCGGGGATGATTCCCCTCCTAGGCTCCCGGCTGGAGAAGGGAGCCGATGTTCCTCGTACTAGCAGGGCTAAGCTTCGGCGTTGCCGGATTCGCTGTTGCTGTCCACTTCTCGCTGGTCTTGGCTGGGTTTACTCTCAGAGCCTGCTGGGTATCTAGAATCGGCGATGAAAGCTGAATAATTGTAGTGGGGCTTGGCATCTGCTCGTTTGGGCTGGCAGGCATTATAGTCGTGACTAAATACTGTCCAGATGGTTGTCTGCTTATTGGCTACAGGAATATAAAACCCCGGTGCCACCGCCTAATAAAGGATGTGGGAAAAGGCACCGGGGAAACCTCCTCATACGAGGGGGACAGAAGGGCGTGAAATCATGGAAACACGCAGAAGAAAGGATAACAGTAATGACAAAGAAAACGGAACATACGGAACACGAGTTCACTGTGTATTTGACGAGTTCGGAAGTTGCAAAAATGGCCGGGGTGGAGGTCGCGACCGTGAACAGCGCCCGCAAGAAGGGCGACCTGCACCCCGCCTCGCGTACCGGCAACACTTGGGGTTATTTTGAATCCGAGGTTCGCCGCTGGATGAAGTGGCGCGAGGAGAACCCGCCGAAATCCCGAGCATGGGGCTGGAATAACAGCGGCACCCCGCGTCCACATGGTGTTGAGGTTAAAGAAAAGAAGGATAATTGAGCGGTTTTTCTTGTGTTCTCCGCGCGAGCGGGGATGAGCCAAAAAATGCACCGCGGACCAAATCCGCGGTACAGTGTTCCCCGCGCGAGCGGGGATGAGCCTTATGGTGACGGAGGGGTGGACTGATGATTGTTGTGTTCCCTTCGTGAGCGGGGATGAGCCGGGGCTGTTGGTGCCGTGAATTACGGCTGCGTCGTGTTCCCCGCGCGAGCGGGGATGAGCCCGCCGTTGCACATGCCGCCGCTGCGGGGACGTAGTGTTCCCTGCGCGAGCGGGGATGAGCCGTCCCGCGGCGAGCTGAACAGCATTGCCAAGGGGTTGTTCCCTGCGCGAGCGGGGATGAGCCGGTGTCGCGTGCCACCTGCTGACCGGAGCCCCAGTGTTCCCCGCGCGAGCGGGGATGAGCCGGGTGAAAAGGGGATGCGTATTCTTGCCCCTCGATGTTCCCCGCGTGAGCGGGGATGAGCCGGATACGGCTACTATGAGCACACCTCATAAAAAGTGTTCCTCGCACGAGCGGGGATGAGCCCCCGCGAAAAAATTTATTTTCGGGGCTATTTTCGTGTTCCCCGCGCGAGCGGGGATGAGCCGAGCGGTCACCGTTCCGTAGCTGAAGCGTACCGATGTTCCCTGTGTGAGCGGGGATGAGCCCTATATCAAGGGCAATAATGAAAGAAACTCAACGTATTCCCCGCACTCGCGGGGCACAGGTAAGGCCCCTCGACCCGCAACAAGAAGCTGTAGGTCGAGGGGCCTCATCAAGCATTAGCGTTAGCTGGTAGAAAGGTTAGCGCCCGAAAGCCGGGGGAGCACCCCTACGCCGCCGCCGCTACAGCCCCCTTGACTGAGGTGCCGTTTCGGGTCCACAGCAGGAGCGCCGCCACGCTGTTGATGATGTAGAAGATGTACTTGCCGACGTTCGCGAAGTTGCCCTGAGTCAGCGCCTTGATGCACTGCACGGTGTTGTACACGAACCAGAATTGCCACTGCATCGTCAGCTTCAGCGCGTTCAGAATGTTCGCTGACAGGGACAGGCCGAACACTACCGTCGTGATCCAGAACAGGAACGAGGTCTTGCCGCCGTAACCGACATAGTTCGCAATCAGGGAGAACGCGAACGAACCCGCCACAATACCGCCAATAATCAGCTGGCCCTTCGTGCCGGTCGGCGGTTCTAGAGCCTTGCCGCGTTCGGAGTTCTGCCACCTACGAATCGCGAAGGTGTACACGATAAAGGTCACCGGGTAGGTGATGATTGCTGCCTTGTTGCCCAGAATGTAGTCGATTGCTCCGGACAGTGCCGTGTTAATAATGCCGAGCACGTTGCCAACGTTGGAGAGGCGGCCGGTCAGACGGGTAGACATCATTGAAATACCCACGTTAATCACGGAAATCACGCCGAGGGGAATGAAGCTCGTAATCGGGCCCCAGTCAACGTACTTGGCGAGGTTGGTGCCCAGGTATCCTGAGGCGATTGCGATGGCGATGACCAGTGCCACGCCGAAGAGGTCGGCGTACTTGGACTTGGCGAAAAAGAGGAGGGCCTTCTCATATGAGAATTCCTTGGCCTCCATGGGTAACTCCTTTGTTAGGATATAGAAACAGTGATAGGGTACCAATAACTATAACTCTTTGAAAAGGGTTTGAAACGGCGTGTCGCACACAAAACCTCAGAACCCCACATATTCCACATCCCGGAACACTTCGGCGTAGAGCAATTCAAAGCCGCCCCATCAAGAACCCATGCCAACTTCCGGCAAACGTTGCCAGATAACGCCCCTACTTCGTTGAATACCGAAAATGGGCGTAAAATCACCGCCGTTTCGTCTTCGCTTTAAACGGGACCTTAAGGTACGCTAGATGACTGGGTCAGGGAACTCGTGCCGGTCTCACTCACCGCGCATCCGCCCGACAGACACCCGCACCCCGTACGCTGCGTCTCACTCACGCACACAGGGGAGGGAACCACCGTATCGGCCTCACTCACCGTTTACGCCGCTGTCCGCGCGTCCTGCCACCCGTAACTCACTCAACTCAAACAAGAACTGAATAGGACAATCATGCCCTTGCTTACCCATCGACTCTCACGACGATTCTTCGTAAAGGGTGCTTCTGCCGCCGCCGCTGCAGGCGCACTGACCCTGCAGGCACAGGCCGCTCAGGCAGACGAAGCCCCCGCAAACCTTGCCCCGGCAACCGAGGAAACTAAAGGCCCGCGCCTCGTCATTCAGCGTGCCACCATCACCGAAACCGGTATGACCGTCAACTACACTGCACACGGTCTGCGCGAATTCCTCACCGAAGGCACCACCCTGACCGTACGCCACGGCTACGTTCGTAACGGCTCTTTCGAAACTCTGCGCTCCTGGCCGCTCACCCCCGAATTCGATGGTGACGCTGACAGCTTCAGCAGTAGCGATCAGTTCCCCATCGAGCTGATGCAGGGTGAGGGTGTTGATCACGCCCTGCAGCTGGATATTTGCTCCGACCCGTGGGGTCAGGAGATCACCCACCAGATTGCTGCGCGCATCCCCTTGGCTGAGACCAAGATCCTGAAGACTTCTTTCGAGGATGTTCCGGATAACCACCCGTTTGCTGAGGATATCCGCATGGCGAACCAGAAGAAGTGGCTGATGCCGAACCCGCAGACTGGCGCGTTTGAGCCGGACCGCCCTGTGACCCGTGAGGAGCTTATTGCTCTGCTGAACCACGCTGCAGGTCACGCTGGCGTGAGTGAAAACTCGGATGTTGCACCCTTCGCGGATGCGGCAGGCCGCCCGACCGCGAACGCGCTACACTGGGCTCGTGACCGCAAAATCACCGAGCCGCTCACTGGTGGCGACAAGATTGACCCGACCGCACCGGTTTCTCACGAGGAGCTGGCGGCTGTGCTGTTCCAGTACAATGCGGAGGTTCAGCTGACCGAAATGAAGGAGGGCGCTGGTTCTCGTTTCCGCGACGTGCTCGGTGCGGGTACTCTGCACCGTTACGTTGCGTGGGCTGGTGCGAACGACATCGTGCTGGATGCTTCGGGTGTGTTCAACCCGACCGCGCCGACTACTCGCGCGGAGCTGGCTCGTTTCATTCGCCGCTACAAGCTGCAGAACCTGCTGTTCACTGACTTCTCGTATGTCTCCTAATTTTTAGTCACCCCGGCACCGTGTCACTTCGGCACCGTGTCGCCCCGGCACCGTGTGTTGGGGTGCGTGGAACCCCCGTCTTCTGGCTTTGCTGGAGGCGGGGGTTTTGCTGTGCCCCGTTGCGCCTCGCTGCTATATTGCCGCACCTCGGGGAGTTTTAGTGACAGGCTGTGCCTGGCATATGAAATTTTGCGTCATATATACCTGAAATCTTGAAAAATCCTGTGCGCTAAGTAAGTATTACCTAGAAGGTAAGTTAACGGTTGCCTTACTTAATACTGTGTGAAGACTAGTTTCCTTCCTCGTGGGCCCACGAAACCCACACCAGAGAGCAGGAAAAACGCGGTACCTCACCACCCATCGGTGGGGGAGAGAAGCACCTCCACACACCACCCACGAAAAAGGACATACATATGAACCTCGCTTCGAGCAAGGCATTCAAGGGCCTCGCCGTTGGATCGCTGGCACTGGCAATTTCCGGCGTTGCCGCCATCCCCGCATCGTTCGCGGCAGACTCCACCCCGGCAGCAAGCCAGAGCAGTGAAGCTCGCACCATCACCGACAAGGCGATGGCAAAGATCACCCAGGGCCTGCCCGGCCAGTTCCAGGTCGCATACTCCAAGAAGACCAACAAGATTTGGGTTGCGGGCACCGCTGACCGCGACGAGCACGTTTCTACGATTGCTCGCATTGACGCAAACTCCCTGAAGATTGAGGCAGTTGCTGAGCTGCCCATCGTCCAGGATGCGAAGGGGTACTCCTACGAGGGTGCGTACGGTATCACCGTCGATGACGAGGAAGGTACCGTGTGGGTGACCAGCACCCGCGATAACTCCGTTGCCGTGTACGATCAGGCGACCATGAAGCAGCTGTGGACCAATGCGGGTCTGAGCAAGGACGACCCGAACTGGATCGAGCACCCCCGCGAGGTGCGTGTCGATCACGAGTCGGGTAAGGCTTTCGTGACCGGTCGCTTCTTTGTCTCGGCTATCGATCTGAAGACCAAGAAGGTCGAGAAGATTCAGCTTGAGGGCGCGCCCGATGGCGGTACCCGCTACATCAGCATGAACATTCTGGTGGACGGCGGTAAGCTGTACGTGCCCGAACGCACCGGCGGCAAACTCTTCGTGATCGACACCAAGACCTTCAAGGTCGAGAAGACCATCTCTGTGAAGGGCGATAAGGACGGCGAGGTTCGCCCCTCCGACGTGGCTATTGACCACTCGCAGAACGAAATTTACGTCTCTTCGCAGGGCGTGAAGGGCGAGAACTCCGGTGTATCCGTGTACGATGCGACCACCTACGAGTTCAAGAAGTTCATCCCCTTCGGCACCCAGGCGCTCTCGCTCGATAACGATGAGGCCAACGACCTGGTGTACGTGACCGACTTCGGCACCGGCAAGGTGGGCGTGATTGACGGAGGCGCAGCGGACAAGCTGATTGCCGAGGTCGCCATGAATGGCGGCAAGGCAAACGACCTGGTCGTACTGCCCAACGGCTCCGTAATCGCTGTGGACAAGCAGGCTGGCGCAACCGCAACCGTGCCCTACGTCCTCGACGGCACCACCGGCACCGTCAGCACCTCCAACAAGGTGACCAGCAAGCCTTCTAAGGACAAGCAGGGCAATGAGGTTCCCGCCAAGACCTCCGACATTCAGGCGAACTCCATCCTGAAGTTCAAGGTCACCGCAACCGCAGGCGACAACTCCGAGGTCAAGCAGGTCACCCCCGAAACCCGCGAGTTCCAGGGCTACCCGGCAACCGCCACCAAGACCAAGGCGGCCGACAACAACGCAACCACCCCCTCCACCGAGGCACACCGCACCGTGGATGCAAACGGTAGCGTTGCGAACATCATTCAGGGTCTGCCCGGCCAGTTCCAGGTCGGCTACTCCAAGAAGAACCACAAGCTGTTCGTACCCACCGTGGGTGCGCGCGGCGGCCTCGCTTCCTCCCTGGCACGCGTGGATGCAGACACCCTGCAGACCGAGGCATTCGCCGAGCTGCCCGTGAAGAAGAACGACAAGGGCCAGTACGGTTACACCTCCGCGTACGGCGTGACCGTTGATGACGTGGACGGCACCGTCTGGGTCACCAACACCACCGACAACTCCGTGGCAGTGTACGACCAGCAGACCCTCAAGCTCATCTGGACCAATGAGGGCGTGAAGAAAGACGACCCGAACTGGATCGAGCACCCCCGCTCCGTTCTGGTTGACCACGAGTCCGGCAAGGCATTCGTGACCGGCCGCTTCTTCGTATCCGCAATCGACCTGAAGACCAAGCAGGTTGAGAAGATTCAGCTCGAAGGCGCACCCGACGGCGGTACTCGCTACGTGAGCATGAACCTGTTCCTGGACGGCGGCAAGCTGTACGTGCCCGAGCGTACCGGCGGTAAGCTCTTCGTCGTGGACACCAAGACCTTCAAGGTTGAGAAGACCATCCAGACTCAGGGTGAGGACTCCACCGTTGAGGTTCGCCCCTCCGACGTTGCTGTGGACCACTCGCTGAATGAGATTTATGTTTCTTCTCAGGGCGTGAAGGGCGTCAACTCCGGTATCTCCGTGTACGACCTGACCACCGGCGAGTTCAAGAAGTTCGTCAAGTTCGGCACCCAGGCGCTCGCACTGGAGCACGATGAGGACCGCGACCTGGTGTACGTAACCGACTTCGGTACCGGCAAGGTGGCTGTCTTCGACGGCCGTGCTGACGAGGTCATCGGCGAGGTTGAGATGAACGGCGCAGCCGCGAACGACGTGACCTTGCTCAAGGACGGCTCCGTACTGGTCCTCGATAAGAAGGACCGCGACGAGAAGGTGACCCTGCCCTACGTGCTCAACGGCACCACCGGCGAGATCACCACCGCCAGCGAGTACACCACCCTGCCCACCAAGGACCGCCAGGGTAACGACGTTCCCGCATCGGTTCAGCAGCTGAAGGCTAACTCGATTCTGAAGTTCAAGGTTGGCGTGAAGGACACCGACGCGAGCGCAGCACCGGTGGCAATCACCCCGACTTCGCTTCAGTTTGCGGGTTACCCGACGGTGACCGGTGTGAAGGCTGAGGAGTCGAAGCCGGCTGATCCGAAGCCTGAGGACAAGAAGGCAGAAGACAAGAAGGCTGAGGACGCTAAGTCTGAGGATAAGAAGTCTGACGCTAAGTCCGAGAACACCGCAGAGGCTAAGGATCAGACCTCCAAGTACCAGACCTCTAAGGATCAGGCATCTCAGTCTGATGCCAAGTCTGACGCTAAGACTGGTGCACAGGACTCCAAGTCTGCTCCGGATGCTGTGAAGGCTGATAAGTCCGGTTCGGCTGTGAAGAATGGCGGTTCCGATTCTTCTATCGGTGGTTCCTCGCAGGCTGGTTCTTCGCGTGGCTCTTTGGCGAACACCGGTGCTGACGCTGTGATGCCGCTGGTTGCTTTCGCATCTGTGGCTCTGGTTGCGGGTGCTGCTCTGGTGATGCGCCGCCGTAAGGCATAAAGCGTAGCGTTTAGTTTTCGGGCTTAAATGCTCGATCTAACGCGTGAGAAGGCGGGTATTTTCTCTTTCGGATTCTTCGAATCTGGGGGAGGGGTACCCGCCTTTTGCGTGCCTGCTTGGGCTAATACTGGGCAGGGGTTTTAAAACATATTTATATATGTGCACTTGCCTGTAAAAATATAGGTTTTGAATGTCGAAAAAATGTGTGGCCCGCAGTGAATGTTGCTGGCGCGCCTCACCTAAACTTTTACATTAATGTGTAAATATAAAAGCATCACAATACCCCTAGTGACCAGGGTTTTTGCTCGCAAGAGCAAGGAAAAACCCTGGAAACAGCTCAACCTTCACGTGATACTGAAGGCGAATTAGGGGCTCGCTCATAAAAACACAAAACACACCCACGTCGCTGCTTGTATTTTCCTGGGAAAACACTGAGGATTAGAAGGTAGGTAAATTTATGCGTTACCTACATTTCTGCTTTTCATGCCGTCGAATATGTCACTGCATATTCACGGGTGTCTCGTTAGCATTCGCATGCGGCATGTGAGCACTTCCGTTACACATTTGAAGGACACACATTGAACCTCACTCCCTCCTCGGGCAAGGCGTTGAAGGGGCTCGCCGTCGGCTCCCTCGCGCTCGCGATCTCCGGCGCAGCCATGATTCCTGCCTCCTTCGCAGCACCGAATACCGCAAACCAGACCGCCGCCTCCAGCGCATCGGCTCCTTCCACCGCATCGCTGAGCCGCGTTGTTGACACCTCCGCATCCGTCGCGCAGATTACCCAGGGTCTGCCCGGCCAGTACCAGGTTGCCTACTCCAAGGCGAACCACAAGATCTGGATGGTCGGCGTGGGCGGTAATAGCAACCTCGCCTCCACTATTGCTCGTGTCAACGCAGACACTCTTCAGATTGAAGAAGTGGCAGCGCTTCCCTTCGAGCTGGATAAGAACGGCGAATTTGGCTACATTTCCGCGTACGGCATCACTGTTGATGACGTGTCCGGCACCGTGTGGGTTACTAACACTACCGACAACTCCCTGTCTGTGTTCGACCAGAACACCATGGAGCAGATTTGGACTAACCACGGCATTGCCGAGAGCGACCCGAACTGGATTGAGCATCCCCGCTCCGTGCTGGTGGATCACAACTCCGGCAAGGTGTTCGTGACCGGTCGCTACTATGTGTCCGCTATCGACATGAAGACCTTCGAAGTTACTAAGCTGCAGCTGGAGGGTGCCCCCAATGGCGGTACCCGCTATGTTGGCATGAACATGACCGTTGACGGCGACAAGCTGTACGTGCCTGAGCGCACCGGCGGCAAGGTCTTCGTCATCAACACTCATACGTTCAAGACCGAGCAGGTTATCCAGACCCGCGCCGAGGATTCCACTGTGGAGGTTCGCCCCTCTGACGTCACCATTGACCACTCCGAGAACGAAATTTACGTCTCCTCTCAGGGTGTGAACGGCGTGAACTCCGGTATCTCCGTGTACGACCTGACCACTGGTGCGTTCAAGAAGTTCGTCAAGTTCGGCACCCAGGCGCTGTCCATGGAGAACGATGAGGCGCGCGACCTGGTGTACGTGACCGACTTCGGCACCGGTAAGATTGCCATCTTCGACGCTAAGACCGACCGCGTGATCGGTGAGGTTGAGATGAACGGCGGTAAGGCTAACGACCTGACCATCACCGAAGACGGCTCCGTCATCGCAGTGGATAAGCAGGACATCGCCAACACCACCGCGGCTGTGCCCTACGTGCTGAACGCGAAGACCGGCGACGGCTCCCTGACTGACACCTACACCTCCAAGGCGACCGTGGACCGTAACGGCAAGGCTGTTCCTTCCTCGCAGCAGAAGCTGGTTCCGAACTCCATCGTGAAGTTCCACGCTGAGGTTTCCGAGGGCGAGTTCACCTCCACCGCGACTATTAATCCCGCAAAGGTTCCCTTCCAGGGTTACCCGAAGCAGGCTACCGCAGTGCTGATTGACCCCACCCTGAACTTCGCTGAGGGTACCGTCGACATTACCCGCCCCTACACCTTCCACGTGTCCGGCTACGACTATGATAAGCCGCCGGCCGAAGGTCTCCGCCTGTTCCTCGTCAAGGAGGGTGAGTGGTCGATGGGTTATGACAAGCTGACCGATAGCGAATTGGCAAACATTCAGAAGGTCTCCACTATCGTTCCGGCGAGCGCGTTCGTCTACAACTCACGTACCGGCAAGTACTCCTTCGAGGCAACTCTGCGTGTTCCTGCGAACACCATGCAGTACAGCCAGGGCTACCTGCTCGGCACCGTCACTGCTGGTTCTGATGTGGCTACCAACCGCAATTACGATTCGGCCGTTTCGCTGATTGTTAATGACGCGAAGGATGCTGGTAACGCAGATAACCGCAATGAGGCTGATGATCCGACATTCCCCGCCGCTGCTTCGGCGTCGCCTTCCGCGTCTGCACCTGCAGTAGCAGAGAAGCCTGCGGCTGAGCAGTCGAAGGATGAACCTTCGAAGACCGAGGAAGCTAACGACCAGCTGGGAACTACTACGAAGACCGCGCCGCTGAAGAACTCTTCTTCGGCGAAGTCTGACTCTCAGCCTAAGAGCTCCGGCGTTGATTCTCAGGTGAGCGCTTCTGCGACCAAGTCTGCGCCTCAGAGCAAGGGCTCGCTGGCTAAGACTGGTGCTCAGAGTGTTCTGAGCCTGGCGGCTGTCGGTGCGTTTGCGCTGATTGCTGGTGCTGCTGTGATGGTGCTTCGCCGCCGTAAGGCATAGTTTCTTGCTCTAGTTTGAGCGGATGCGCCCCGTACACTGTGCGGGGCGCATTTTTGTGCCTTGATGCCCTGGCGTTTTGTAGGGTGTTT
>ERZ772770.326-NODE-326-length-11211-cov-2.74247_pt1 | contig 11211 bp, 8 predicted proteins | sample MGYA00511361_ERZ772770 | MGnify/ENA primary metagenome ERZ772770 (study PRJEB29015, sample SAMEA2738026) | human oral metagenome | biome: human oral; feature: human-associated habitat; material: saliva | place: China | collected 2251 ... | reverse complement strand
TGTACTACTTCTCTGTTTATGTAAATCTTTTCAAAGAACTCTTTCTTTTGTTGCTTTCAGTAACTTGCCAGGTGGCTTGTTTTGTAAAGCGAATGCAAAGGTATAGAGAAAATCCAATCCCACCAAATGTTTTGAAGATTATTTTTTCAAGAAATGAACTTTTTTATCTAAAATTGACCCAAATCAACTAATTTGCTTAAAAATGATTATTTTTGTAACCTAAAACAAGACTATAAAGTATGAGACATAAAAAAGAAGTTGCTGAGATTGGCGAGCACACATGTATCCTACATAGCGAAGAAAACGCAAAGTTTTTCATCATTCAGCCCGTTGACAGTAATGACACAGAGGAGTTGGAGCGACAAATCACCTATATAGAAGACAACTCGCAGACACCATTCATACATATTGCTGTTCGTATAAATAAATGGAATGCCGAGCTAACCCCTTGGCCTGCTCCCCCTGTATTTGGAAAGATTCCCTTTGGTGATGGCGCTCATTCCACCTTATTATATATAATAGAACAACTTATCCCTGCCGTAAAAGTACGATATGCTATGGAGCTCCATAAAAGTAACACCATCTTAGGCGGATATTCATTAGCAGGACTTTTCTCCCTTTGGGCAGGCTATCAACAGAACGTTCCTTTCCGTGGAATAGTCTCAGCATCCCCTTCTGCATGGTATATAGGATGGTTAGACTATGCTGACACCCACCACCCACAAGTAGAACACGCATATCTCAGCCTTGGCGACAAAGAGGAGAAAACAAAAACAAAATTGATGTCAACTATCAGTAAAGACATCCTGCAGCAAGAACAAATCTTCAAAGACAAAGGCGTAAATTGTAAGATGGAATGGAATGAAGGCAACCACTTCCAAGACAACGGAGTCAGAATTGCCAAAGGCTTTGTTTGGTTAATGCACCAATAAAAACACAGACTATTCCCTTCAACCTCAATCGGTCATTAGATCACAATATGTTTAAGATCTAATGACCGATTTGGGTTCAAAAGAGAGAATAGTCAGTGAAAAGGTTATTAACCCCAAACTTCAAAGCCCAATATAATTCAATCCAACTTACAGAATTAAGAAAGATTATTTAATCCCCGCAAGGCGTTGTGCCTCAGGTGAAAGGAACTTTCCAATCTTCTTATAAGGAACAGTAAAGGTAGGCATTCCGATAGCATAAGCACCAATCTCATAGAATCCATAGACAAACACCACACCCTCTGGAGAAAGATAAACACCATTTCCTGGTAATGGGATAATACCATTCTCGAGAGAAAGCCCATCCATATCTTCCTTTACACGGCTTTCAACATCATTCTCTTTTTCATACCCTCCTCTGAAATAGCTTTCAACACCAGCTCTGAGGATAGGTTGAAGTGCTTTTATATCCTTCGGACTCAATACATTCCGCAGCATGACACCCGTCTTCTTATCAAAAGTAACTCCATATTCTGAAGCCATTCCATGCGCACCACCCGAATATGTGTAAAAAGAAGAATAGTACGTAACATAACGATCCGTTTCATTTTCCTTCATTACAAACTTGGAGATTTCGGGTTTCCAAGCCACATCTGGGTCATCAATTTCATCTAAAGTTTTGCTTATACTCTTATAAGCATTCTTAGCATAGTAGTTTATCATTCCCTTACCATCTGCAAAATTACTGTAAGGTTTTGACTCTACGCCCTCATCACTATAGCTATCCCCTATCCATACCAGTTCAGACGAGAGGTAAGCACGAAGCGAATCGACCAGCGGTTGAGGACCAGACACAGGGAAGGAATAAGCAAGATCTACTTCTCCCTTTTTTGTATTATAAGACTTACCAATAGAATCAACTACCAAGGGAACATCTTTCTCCACTACAACAGAGTCAGAAACAACAGAAGAAGAAGCCACAGAATCCTTCACTTTCTCCGCAGCTGAAGCCTTTTCAGCTTTGCATCCAGCTATAACAGTAATAGATAAAAGAGATGCTAAAAGGAATAAAAAATTTTTATTATTCATATCAACTAATGCTTGTTAAGAGACAACAAAATTAGTCATTTCCCCTTTTATTTCCAAAACATTCCCTACTTTTGTTGTATAAGGAAAGTAACAAAGCACATTCTATAGGCTTATCCCATAGAAAATTAGCCCATAGAACATGCTCTTAAAAGCAATAGAAAAGATGAAGATTAGCATTGTAGGAACAGGAATGATAGCCACAGAGGTTATCACACTACTCAAGACAGAAGTAAAAGGGATAGAAATCACCAGTATATTTTCACATAGCAATACGGAAAAGGCAGAATTTCTTGCGAAGATGAATCATATTGAGCGTATTTATACAGACTATGCTCAATTGCTAAAAGAAGACAAAGCCGACTTCGTTTATATTGCCTTAGTCAACAGTGTCCATTACGAATTCACCCGCAAGGCATTAGAGGCTGGTAGAAATGTAATTATAGAAAAGCCTTTCACCCTTACTGTTGCTGAAGCAGAGGAATTAGCAGCAATAGCACGAGAGAAGAAGCTATACCTCTTTGAAGCTATCTCTCCTATTCATACGCCTAACTTCCACATGGTCAAAGATAGCATTTCTCCTGGTACACATCAAGCAAAGCAGATGCTGAGCAGCTCTCCACTTTGTACAGTGTAATTTCTCACAATATTCAAGTAAGTATGAACGCTATTTACAAGGAGATATTGCCCCTGCCTTCAATCCAGACTTAGGGGGTGGTGCGCTGAACGACCTCAATGTATACAATATCAATATTGTTATAGGACTTTTCGGACATCCCACTGCTACACAGTATTTTGCCAACCGAGGGCATAACGGTATTGACACCTCAGGCGTAATGGTACTCTCCTACCCAACAATGACGGCAACCTGTACTGCAGCAAAGGATTCAAGCAGTCCATCGTTTATACTCATACAGGGAGAAAAAGGGTGGATACATATCCCAACACCTGCAAATGAGTTTGGTAGCGTGGAAATCATGAAACAAGGGAAACTAACCAGTTATCGCCGTAACGCCTATGAAAGTCGCCTTGCCCATGAGTTTATCGACTTCAAAGATGTATGGGAGAAGAAGGATTACAAGCAAATGGAAGCATGGCTGGATCGGTCAGTGGAAGTAGTGAGGGTAATGGGGTAAAAAAAGCCTCACCCCCGCCCCCTCTCCGAAAGGAGAGGGGAGTGATTACCGAAGAGGGGTATGGATTGAACAGTTTAGGGGACAGAGAAGGATGTTTTATAAAATTATAAAATACCAAAGGGCACTCAGTTATTGGGTGTCCTTTGTTATATCCTTATGTTCGGATTACTTCAAAGCTTGTTCAAGATCGGCGATGATGTCATCAACATTCTCAATACCAACAGAAAGACGGATTAAGTCTGGTGCTACACCAGCCTCACGGAGTTGTTCATCTGTCAACTGACGGTGAGTATGACTTGCTGGATGCAAAACACAAGTACGTGCATCAGCCACATGCGTTACGATGGAAACGAAGTCTAAGCGGTCAATAAAGTTGATTGCATCCTCTCTTGAACCCTTCAAGCCAAAGGCTATGACACCACATGAACCATTTGGAAGATACTTCTGTCCCAAAGCATAATACTTATTTGAAGGAAGGCCACAATAGTTTACCCATGCAACCTTCTCATTCTTCTCCAACCATTCAGCCACCTTCTGTGCATTATCACAATGCTGCCTCATACGAAGATGTAAGGTTTCAAGACCTATATTAAGCAGATATGAGTTTTGTGGTGCAGGAATACTTCCAAGGTCTCTCATCAACTGAGTAACGAGCTTAGTAATATATGCCAGTTTACTAAATGACTTCGTATAAACAAGTCCATGATAGCTCTCATCAGGAGTAGTCAATCCCTGGAATTTCCCACTATAAGCTTCCCAATCAAAGTTACCAGAATCGACAACAACACCACCTACCTGTGAAGCATGACCATCCATATATTTTGACGTAGAATGAGTAACAATATCACAACCCCACTCAAAAGGGCGACAGTTGATTGGTGTAGCAAACGTATTATCAACAATCAGTGGTACACCATGCTTGTGAGCAATTCCTGCAAAGCGTTCTATGTCAAACACCTTACCTCCAGGATTTGAGATTGTTTCACCAAAGAAACATTTTGTATTTGGCTGAAAAGCTGCTTCAATCTTTTCATCGTCCCATTCTGGGTCAATAAAGGTACATTCAATACCCAACTTTTTCAGTGTTACACCAAAGAGCTTATATGTTCCACCATAGATAGTGTTGGAAGTCACAAAATGGTCGCCTGCTCCACAAATATTAATAATAGCATAGAAATTAGCAGCCTGGCCAGAAGAGGTCAACACAGCACCAACACCACCTTCAAGGGCAGCAATCTTCTTAGCTACAGCATCATTAGTAGGGTTTGCCAAACGAGTATAGAAATAACCGCTATCCTCTAAGTCAAACAAACGTGCCATTTGCTCGCTGGTCTCATATCTAAAAGTTGTACTCTGATAAATGGGTAACTGCTGAGGTTCGCCTTTTTTAGGTTGCCACCCACCATGAATACATATAGTTTCAAGATTTCTTTTCATATCTTTATTTGCTTTATTATTTTTATTCTTAAGTATGATTGCAAAGTTACGATAAAACAATTTACTGTCAAAATATACTTCAATAATAAAAAAAATATACTACCTTTACCCCATATTTTCAACAAACAGCAGAATAATATTCTGCAAAAACAAAACATATCAAAATGAATAACAACGAGAACTTAGATGATACCGACCGTAAAATCCTACGTATTCTACAACGTAACTCTGATCTTACGGTAAAAGAATTAGCCGCAAAACTCCATCTGTCAACCTCTCCAACGTTTGAGCGACAGAAGCGATTAGAACGTGATGGCTATATAGAAAGATATATGGCGGTAGTAAATCCACATAAGGTTGGCAACGGTATAATGGTATTATGTAATATCAGACTTAAACAACATTCACAAGAACTCATACAAGAGTTTATGGACGTTGTGCAGAATCTTGAAGAAATCACAGAGTGTTATAACACCAGTGGTGACTACGATTTCCTTATTAAAGTCTATGCGCGTGACATGAAAAGCTATCAACAATTCATGCTCAACACGCTTGGTACAATTGATTGTATAGGAAGTTTGCACAGTATCTTCGTTATTGACGAAACAAAGAATACACACGCTGTACCCATCTCTATACTCTGAAAAAACATGACAAAATAACAAGTAAAATATCTAAAAATAAAGACAAAAACACCTATAAAAAGCAGGATTGTAACCAACAGGAAATCAAATAGTTATAAAGTACCGAAAGAAAAGATGCTTAATTGGACTTCAAAAGGGTGTTAGTAAGGGTCTTAAAGGGCACCTTTTGCAAGTCAATTAGGCGTCTTTAAGAAGCCAAAAGAGCATGTATTGGTTTTGAACCACACGAAAATAGTTTACAAACATAAACTGATATGGGAATAATTTATGGAAGACAGAACACTAAAAAAGCAGGAACACACATTAAGTATGTCCCTGCCTTGATATTGATTAAGCCGGTTTGTTCAGCTGTTGATACTCAACAGCCGAGCATAAAACGCCAATGCGCAACCAATTACTTTCTAATACGCATACGAGCCTCAACGACATTCACGATATAGTCGCCCAATTTCTCACATTCTTGTATGATATCCATATACAGCGTACCAGCAGTGTAGCTATACTTATGCTCGTTGATATCATTGATATTCTGTGTGCGCAATTGGGCACGATAGTTGTTGATGTCGCTTTCAATAGCGAAAGTACGATTCACGTCGACCTCACGCTTGTGCTTTATCAATACAACACTCATCTGTGTCAAAGCATCATCGGTGAGTTCGAACATCTGTTTGATATTGTCATACTGACTCTCTGTAAACTCCTCCTTACTGCTGCGCAGGCGACTGATAGTTCTCGCAATGTTGAAGCAAGAATCACCGATACTCTCAATTTCAGCAATCTCACGAAGCATATCACGCACCTTCTCCTTCGTGTCATCACTCAAGTGTGCATTGCTCACCTGGTCAAGATACTTCGCAATCTCTACCTCCATATTATCAGATATACCCTCGTATTTCTCTATACGTTCATAGAGTTTCTCGAAAGCATCATCATCTTTTGTCGTCAGAAGGTCACGCACCATACCAAACATACGGTGTGTACGCTCTGCGTATGAATGTATCTCCTTTGATGCCTCAAATACAGAAAGCTCTGGGGTCTTCATGATACCCGAATGGATAAAACGCAGGCGGAACTCATCTTCATCCTTATTAGCCTTCGATTTAATAATCCAGCATACGACACGTTCCATCTGTGGAATGAACCAAATAAGCAAGGCTGTGTTGCAAACATTGAAACATGTATGGAACATTGCTAATACAATTGGTAAGGTAGCAGCCTTTTCTGCAGCCGTAGACTTATCGTTTACTGGGTCATAACCTACAAGTCCACAAACAAAGTTGACGAAAGGATAGAAAAGACACATCACCCATACTACGCCAAAGACATTGAAAAGCAAGTGGGCAAAGGCTGCGCGTCGTGCCTGTGTATTGGCTCCGAGGGCTGCAAGATTGACTGTTGCAGTTGTGCCGATATTCTCACCCATCACCAAAGCAATACCGAGATAGATTGGTAGCACACCTGTTGAGCAGAGCAGAATGGTAATAGCCATTACCGCAGCAGAACTTTGTACGATACAAGTAATAATCGTTCCTATCAGCAGGAAGACAATAATCGTCATGTGACTGCTCGTATCAAAGGATGAGAAGAACCTAATTGCATCTGGATTATGCTCTAAATCAAGGTCTTTACCACCACTACTCAACAATACAAGGGCGAAGAATAGGAAGGCAATACCAAAGAGGAAATCACCGATATAACGCCGTTTCTTGTTGTAAATGAGGATAATTCCGATAAAGAAAGCAGGGAAGACAACCAAGGTTAGGTCGACATTAAACCCCAAGGACATAATCCATGCGGTGAGTGTCGTACCAATATTGGCACCCATAATGATCGAGATAGCTTGCGCAAGGGTAAGCAGTCCCGCATTAACAAAGCTCACCGTCATCACAGTAGTTGCTGATGACGACTGTACCGCACAAGTAATAAAGGTACCCGTAAGCATTCCAGTGAAACGATTGGTGGTCATTGCACCTAAAATGTGACGAAGTTGAGAACCTGCCATCTTCTGCAGAGCCTCACTCATAACCTTCATTCCGTAGATTAACAGGGCAAGAGAGCCCATAATCTTCATAAAGATAATTGCATAGTCGCTTGTACTCATATATTTAATTTAAAAGCTTCATATTTTAAGACAAGTGTCCATTAAATTGTTTTCTTTCAACAACTCAATGAAAGAGAGGGGTTGTTTATCCATAAAAGACAACTAATTTCAAACGTACAAAGCTGTAAGTCCTTACAAATTACGCTACTATTAGTAGACTGCAAGATACCCCAAACCATTCTTTTCTATTGCTTCTTGTACTTTATGGCTATCTAAACACATAATTTATCAAGCCACAACATATTTTTAATTTCGAATGCAAATATACGAAAAGACCTCCCTATCCAAAAGGAAAGAGAGGTCTTTTATTTTGCAATATGCGTTTTTTAACTAAAATAACTAATGACTTCTTTATGCGTCTTGCTGACGAACACCCATACGAGCCTCAACAACATTGACCACATAGTCGCCCAGTCTCTCGCACTCCTGAATGATGTCCATGTACATTGTTCCTACTGCATAGGTGTACTTATGGTCATTCACATCATTGATATTCTGTGAGCGCAACTGGTTGCGATAATTGTTGATTTCGTTCTCGATATTGAACGAACGATTCACATCATTGTCCTGTCGATGACCAACAAGGATGCGATTCATCTGTGTCAGAGCGTTATCTGTCAACTCAAACATCTGATGGATGTGATCATACTGCTCCTGTGTGAAGTCTTCCTTACTATTGATAAGACGGTTAGAGGTGCGAGCAATGTTATAACAAGCATCTCCGATACTCTCCAACTCAGAAATTTCACGAAGCATAGAGCGCACCTTCTCCTTGGTTTCATCACTCAGATGGGCATTAGAAACTTGGTCAAGATACTTCGCAATCTCAATCTCCATATTATCAGAAATACCTTCATACTTCTCAATACGGCTATAGAGTTTGGTAAATTTATCCATATCTTGTTCACCCAATAACTCACGAACCATACCGAACATACGCTGAATACGCTCAGCAAACGACTTGATTTCCTTTGAAGCCTCAAGCACAGAAAGCTCTGGAGTCTTCATGATTCCTGACTGTATGAAGTGCAGACGGAACTCGTCTTCCTCCTTGTTTGCCTTTGGTTTGATAATCTTGCAGACCAGTTTCTCCAAATACTTAATAGGTCCAACAAGGATAACTGTGTTGGCAACGTTGAAGGTTGTGTGGAAAGCAGCAAGTACAAAGCTTAACTTAGCAGCATTGGCAGCAAAGCCAGGGGTACCCTTTGGCATCGTTACATCATAGCCCACCCAACCGCAAATCATATTGATAAAAGGGTGGAAGACGCACAATATCCAGAGAACACCAAAGATATTGAAAACCATGTGAGCCATAGCGGCACGACGAGCCTGCGTGTTGGCATTCAAGGCAGCAAGGTTTGAAGTAACAGTTGTACCGATATTCTCACCCATCACAAGTGCAATACCCTGATAAATAGGCAGTACGCCCGTTGAACAGAGTATCATCGTGATAGCCATGATAGCAGCAGAACTCTGCACACACATAGTCAACACACTACCAATGAGTAGGAAAATGATAGTTGTAAGGAAGCTTTCAGGATCGAAATGACTGAAAAAATCAATTACAGCCTGATTGTGTGCAAGGTCCATATCGATACCTGTCTGACGCAAAGTTCCCAAACCAAGGAACATAAACGAGATGCCGAAAAGGAAGTCACCAATGAGTTTTCGTTTCTTAGAGTAAATCAATGCGATACCAACAAAGAACGCTGGCCATACGAAGTCGGTAATATTAAACGAGAAACCAGCCGACATAATCCATGCCGTTAGCGTCGTTCCGATGTTCGCTCCCATGATAACAGAGATGGCTTGAACCAACGATAGCAGTCCAGCATTCACAAAGCTGACCGTCATAATAGTAGTTGCTGTTGACGACTGTACGGCAGCTGTAATGAACGTACCCGTAAGAATACCTGTAAAACGATTAGTTGTCATTGCGCCAAGGACGTGACGCAACTGTGGACCTGCCATTTTCTGCAGAGCCTCGCTCATTGTTTTCATACCGAACATCAGCAAAGCTAATGCTCCAACGAGCTTAAAGAAAATCCAAATCGACATATAATAACTTAATTTGTGATGTCTGTTTCTTGGATATCTGCAAAACTTTCCCTAACTTTACAATCCTATTTACCAAAGGACAATATTGTTCCCTAACATAATTTTAACCATCAATGATTATGAGACAAGTACTGCATATCCGTTGCAAAAATAATAAAAAAACTCAAGAAGTCCCAATTGGAAGTACACTTTCTGACATTTATAAAGAAATTAATCTTCAAATGCCATTCGGACCAGTGAGTGCGAAAGTAAACAATAAGGTGGAAGGACTCCATTATCGTGTCTATCATAACAAGGACGTAGAGTTTCTCAACCTGCTTTCGCCTTCAGGTATTCGCACCTACACCCGTTCGCTCTTTCTCGTTCTCTGTAAGGCTGTTCATGACCTCTATCCAACCAGTTCTGTGGTCATAGACATCCCTGTTTCAAATGGTTACTACTGTAATCTCCAGCTTGGACATGAGATTACAACAGAAGATGTTGACCGCATCCGTACACGAATGCAGGAGATTATCGATGCTAAAATGCCTATTCAACGTTACGAGACTACAACCGAAGAGGCGGTAAAGATGTTCACTGAATTAGGCGACATTCAAAAGGCTAAGCTCCTTAAAAGCAGCGGTAGTCTTTATTGTGTCTATTATGTGCTTGACGATTACAAGGATTATTACTATGGTTCGATGCTTACCAACACTGCACAACTCTATCTTTTCGGTTTGGAGCCTTACTTTGACGGAGTCCTCTTGCGCATCCCTTCCGTACAAGACCCTTCTAAATTAGGCGAATTGATACGCCAAGACAAGATGTTTGAAGTCTTCAAAGAGCATCATAGATGGCAGAGTATCTTAGGCATTAAGACGGTAGGCGACTTCAATGAGGCGGTAAAGAACGGACAAGCTACCGACCTTATCAATGTCAGCGAGGCACTACAAGAAAAGAAGATATCGCAGATTGCCGACACAATTGCTGGACGAAAAGAGATTAAAGTAGTACTCATTGCTGGTCCTTCATCGAGCGGTAAGACAACATTCTGCAAACGCCTTTCTGTCCAGCTATTAGCAAGTGGTGTAAAACCAGTGCAGATTTCGTTAGACGACTACTTCGTAAACAGAGAAACAACACCAAAGGATGAGAACGGAGAATACGATTACGAAAGCATCTATGCACTGAACATTCCACTCATCAATGAGCAATTCAACGCCTTGTTCCGTGGTGAAGAGGTAGAATTACCAAAGTATAATTTCCAAACAGGAAAGAGTGAAAAGAGTGGTAATAAACTGCATCTGGGAGAGAATAACATACTCCTTGTAGAAGGTATTCATGCTCTCAATCCTCTGCTAACAGAGCAGATTGCAGACGACAAGAAGTTTAAGATCTATGCCTCTGCCCTCACAACGATTCTGTTGGACGACCATAACTATATCCCAACAACCGACAATCGTCTGCTTCGTCGTATTGTTCGCGATTACAAGTATCGTGGTTGTTCGGCACAAGAAACCATCCACCGCTGGCCAAGTGTACGTGCTGGCGAGAACAAGTGGATTTTCCCTTATCAAGAACAGGCGGATGTTATGTTCAACACTGCCCTTCTCTTTGAGCTTGCCGTCATCAAACCACAAGCGGAAGAAGTATTAGAACAAGTGCCTGAGAACTGTGAAGAGTATGCTGAAGCCTATCGCCTACGCAAGTTCCTCAAGTATTTTGCGCCACTACCTTTCCGCAATCTCCCTCCAACTTCCCTACTCAGAGAGTTCTTAGGAGGTAGTTCGTTTAAGTATTAGATACGCTTCTACCATATAATAAGGTGCGCTTTTGAG
>ERZ772770.325-NODE-325-length-11227-cov-3.34434_pt1 | contig 11227 bp, 6 predicted proteins | sample MGYA00511361_ERZ772770 | MGnify/ENA primary metagenome ERZ772770 (study PRJEB29015, sample SAMEA2738026) | human oral metagenome | biome: human oral; feature: human-associated habitat; material: saliva | place: China | collected 2251 ... | reverse complement strand
TGGGCAAGATTAGTGCGGAGGAGCACCGCGAGTTGGCGCGCGGGCTGACCCGGTTCATGGCGGGTGGTGCTGAGAAGCATATCGCCCAGTTGACCGCGGAAATGAAGGCCGCCGCAGCTGATATGGATTTTGAGCGCGCCGCGATTCTTCGTGACGATATTGCCGCGCTGACTAAGGCGTTTGAGCGTAACGCCGTGGTGCTCGGCGCGACCGTGGATGCCGACCTGTTCGCCTACGCCGAGGATGACTTGGAGGCATCCGTGCAGGTGTTCTTTGTGCGCGGCGGCAGGATCCGCGGCCAGCGCGGCTGGATCGTGGAGAAGGTCAACGACAGCACCGATGCGCAGCTCATTGAGCAGCTGATCGCGCAGGTGTACAGCGATATTGCGGCGAGCCTCGCCTCCCAGAAGGACGCCGAGAAGAGCCTGAACAGCTACGATATTCCTCGCTCCGTGCTCGTGCCGGTGGAGCCCGAGAATAAGGAGCAGTTGGCGTCCTGGCTGGCGGAGGTTCGCGGTGGGCCCGTGGAAATTAGCGTCCCGCAGCGCGGCAACAAGACAGAACTCATGAAGACGTTTGCCGAGAATGCGCGCCAGTCGTTGACCCTGCACAAGAGCCGCCGTGCCGGTGATTTGACCACCCGTAGCGCCTCCCTCGTGGAGCTGCAGGAGGCGCTCGAACTGCCCGACCCGCTGCTACGCATCGAGTGCTACGACATTTCGCATGTGCAGGGCACAAACGTGGTCGCGTCCATGGTCGTCTTTGAGGACGGCATGCCCGCGAAGAACGCCTACCGCACCTACAGCATTACCGGCGACGCCGCGCGTGACGATACCGCCAGCATGTACGACGTCATTACGCGCCGCTTCAAGAGGCACCTGGCGCAGCAGGCGGAACGCGAAGCCGCGCCCGTGCACTCCGGCGAGATTGACGCCTCCACGCCCGAGCCTGCGAAGTTCGCCTACCCTCCGAACCTCGTGCTCGTGGACGGCGGCCCGCCTCAGGTGGCTGCCGCCTCCGCCGCGCTGAGCGACCTGGGCATTACGGACGTGTACGTTGCCGGCATCGCTAAGCGCCTGGAGGAGCTGTGGCTGCCGGACGACGACTACCCGGTCGTGCTGCCGCGCACCTCGCAGGCGCTGTACCTGGTGCAGCGCATCCGCGATGAGGCGCACCGTTTCGCCATTACTTTTCACCGTTCTAAGCGCGGTAAGGCGATGGTCGCCTCCGCCCTGGATGAGGTGCCCGGTCTGGGCGAGGTGAAACGCGCCGCGCTGATTAAGCACTTCGGGTCGGTGGCTCAGATTAGGCAGGCGAGCGCCGAGGAGTTGACGGCGGTGCCGGGTATTGGTCCGGCGTTGGCTCAGAAGATTCTGGCGGCGCTGACCTAAGCACCCGATGGTGCCGCGTGAAAGCCCGCCCGGGGTGTGAACGCAGCGCCCCGCCTCGTAATAGCGCTTAACAAACGTGTCATAATTGAAGGAAACCGTCATCATTACGAGCGCGCTATGTTCGCGCGCCCTCAACCAGTAGAGTGGAAACCGTGAGTACTAACCATCTGCGCCTATTCACCAGCGAGTCGGTGACTGAAGGCCACCCCGATAAGATTTGTGACCAGATTTCTGACGCCATCCTTGACGGCATCATTGCCCAGGATCCCGCAGCGAACGTTGCTGTGGAGACCATGGTAACCACCGGTCAGGTGCATGTTGCCGGTGAGGTGACCACCTCCAGCTACGTCGAAATCCCCTCCATCGTGCGCGAGACCATTCTGGGTATCGGCTACGATTCCTCTACCCGCGGCTTCGACGGCGAGTTCTGCGGCGTGTCCGTCTCCATTGGCGAGCAATCCCCGGACATTAACGCCGGCGTGTACGAGTCCCTTGAGGTTCGTCAGGGCATTGCTGCTGACGAGTACGACCGCCAGGGTGCGGGCGACCAGGGCATTATGTTCGGTTACGCATCCAACGAGACGAACGTGCTGATGCCCGCCCCGATTTGGCTGGCGCACCGCCTCTCCGAGCGTCTGACCAAGGTCCGTAAGGACGGCCTGCTGACCGAGCTGCGCCCCGACGGCAAGACTCAGGTGACCCTCGGCTACGATTCGAACAACGTCCCCGTCTCCGTGGACACCGTGGTTGTTTCGAGCCAGCACACCGCAAGCTACGACCTGGCTGACCTGCGTGCAGACATTGAGAAGCACGTGATTGCACCGGTTCTGGGTAGCGTCGATCTGGATTCCTCCAACGCTAAGTTCATTGTGAACCCCGCTGGCCGCTTCGTTCAGGGTGGCCCCGTGGGTGACGCAGGCCTGACCGGCCGCAAGATTATTGTGGACACCTATGGCGGTTCGGCTCGTCACGGTGGTGGCGCGTTCTCCGGTAAGGACCCGTCGAAGGTGGACCGTTCCGCAGCGTACGCAATGCGTTGGGTTGCGAAGAACATTGTGGGTGCCGGTCTTGCCGACCGCGCCGAGGTTCAGGTTGCGTACGCTATCGGCCAGGCAGCGCCGGTCGGCCTGTACGTTGAAACCTTCGGCACCGAGAAGGTCGACCCGATCAAGATTGAGAAGGCTGTGCGTGAGGTCTTCGACCTGCGCCCGCTGGCAATCATTAACGAACTGGATCTGCGCCGCCCGATCTACAAGAAGACCGCAGCTCACGGCCACTTCGGTCGTACCGAGCCGGAATTCACCTGGGAGCGCCTGAACCGCGTGGATGCACTGCGTTCGGCAGTGTCCTCTTCCTAATATCTGTCAGGGTAGAGGAGCACGCTGATTCGGGTGACTCAGAGCAGTTCTGAATCGAACTCTTCGGCACCGTTGGGTGCCCAGCAGGAATCCCTGCAACAGCTTGACCTGTTGCAGGGATTTCCTGCTCTTCGTGATGCCCTGATTCCGGCTGCTCCGGAGCCGGTGAATGTTGCCGCTGAGTTGGAGGCGAGCGGCGTGCCGAACCCTGTGGCGCGTGTGCGCGTGGATAGCACCCTGCCGCAGGTGGACCGCACGTTTGATTACCGTGTGCCCGCTGAGCTGAGTGAGGATGCGGTGCCCGGCGCTCGCGTGCGCGTGCTGTTCAACGGTCACGAGCTGACCGGTTACATTGAGGAGCGCGCCGCCACAACCGATTGGACGCGCACCTCGTTGCTGCCGCTCAAGTCGGTGCTGTCGCGTGTGCCGTCTGTTGCGCCCGAAATTTTTGCGCTTTCCGAGGCGCTTGCCGACCGTTACGCCTCCACGGTGGCGAACGTGCTGCGTCTGGCAGTGCCGCCGCGCATTGCCGCCCTGGATAAGAAGTACGCACCTCTTCTGCCGGGTTACGAGTCAGCGTATTTGGGTGATTTTGCCCCGGAATCTGAACATGTGGAATCTGAGCACGCGGCTCTCGGGCATGCGGAACCCGAGCCTTCTGCCGCCTCCGATACCTCCACTCATGCCGACCCGTACGCTTGGCTTGCCACCCCCGGCGCGCCCGCGCCCTTCGTGCTGGACCCGCCGGCACTGAACCCGGACGCCCCCGATGCCGCCTCCGTCTTCTCCGATTACGAGAACGGTGCGGAGTTTATTGAGGATGTTGCCGCCGGTGCCGCGACTCGCGCCGTGATGACGGTTCTTCCCGGCCACCTGGAGCACACGTGGGCGGATGTTGTGGCGACCGCCCTCGCGACGGCCGCAACAAGTGGTCGCGGCGCTATTGCGGTGGTTCCGACCGCTAAGAACCTGGATCTTCTGGAGGCGGCGCTCGCCGAGCGTCTGCCTGCTGACTCGTTTGTGCGTTTGAGTTCTGATTCGACTCCGCATACTCGCTATCACGGGTTTATGAAGGCGCGCCTGGGTCGGGTTCCGGTGGTGATTGGTACCCGCGCGGCAGCGTACGCGCCGGTGGCTAACCTGGGCATGGTGGTGTGCTGGGATGACGGTGATTCTTCGCTGGTGGAGCGGCGCGCCCCGTATTGTCATGCTCGTGATGTGTTGCTTCTGCGTGCTTCTGCTGAAAATACTGCGGCGCTGTTTGCCGGGTTCAGTATGAGTAGTGAGGCGGCGCGTCTGGTGCGTACCCGCTGGGCGTCTCATGTGCGTGCGCCGCGTGCGCTGGTGCGTGATTATTCGCCGCGTATTTTTTCGACGGGTTCGGAGTTTGAGTTGGCGCGTGACCCGTTGGCGGCGATGGCGCGTATTCCTCACCTGGCGTTTGCGCATGCTCGTCGTGCGTTGGCGCGTGGTCCTGTGTTGGTGCAGGTGGCGCGTAGCGGTTATATTCCGTCGTTTTCGTGCGAGCGTTGCCGCATGCCGGCGCGTTGTGGCGAGTGTAGCGGGCCCCTGTCGGTGGCTTCGGGTTCGTCGGTTCCATCGTGTTCGTGGTGCGGTCATTTGGCGCAGCAGTGGCGTTGTTCTGAGTGCGGTTTTACGCATTGGCGTTATTCGGCGGCGGGTGCGACTCGTACTGCTGAGGAGCTGGGTCGTGCGTTTCCGAATGTTCCGGTGATTTCTTCGGCGGGTGACCATGTGCGGGCGTCGGTTGGTCCTGAGCCTGCGCTGGTGGTGGCGACTCCGGGTGCTGAGCCGGTGGCTTTTGGCGGCTATGCGGCGGCGCTGTTGTTGGATGCCGATAAGATGCTTCGTTTTGATTCCTTGCGTGCCCCGGAGGCGGCGTTGCGTCGCTGGTTGAATGCGGCGGCGTTGGTTCGTCCGGCGGCTCTTGAGGGTACGGTGGTGACGACTGCTTCGCCGTCGCCGGTTGAGCAGGCGCTGGTGCGTTGGGATCCGGCGTGGTTTGCTCGTCAGGAGCTGGAGGAGCGCGCTCAGACGGGCCTGCCTCCGGCGGTTCGTACGGCTGCGGTGACCGGTGCGGAGGCGGATGTTCGCGCCTTCATGGAGGGGTTCTTGGGCTCTTCTGTGCTGGAGGAGCGTGTGCGTGAGCAGTTGCGTATTGTGGGTCCGGTTCCTCTGGACCAGGGGTATTTTGCCTGGTCGGAGTCTCTTGTTGAGGATTCTGAGGAGGCTCCGGTTCAGGGCGATTGGCGTACCCTGATTTTCTTCTCGTACGGCATTGCTCAGCAGGTGACCCGCGAGTTGCGGGCGACGCGTGCAACGATTGCGGCGTTGAAGAAGAATGTGGGGGAGCGGCCGGTTCAGATTCGCTGCGACGGCCTGGACGTACTGTAATTTTCTAGTCGTGCTGTAGTGTTCTGGTGAGGGGCCTTGTTCGTCCCCGAAAGAGATGCCGGGCAGCACCGATAATGCGTGCGGTGAGCGGGTTTGCGGGCGCGTTGTGCGCAGAGGCGAGGAGGTGAGAGGCATGTCTAAGGTGCCTCATCTGCTGAAAGGTAGTGCGCTGCCTGACGGTGAGCAGCGGCGGCTGGCTGAGTATGCTTCTGCGCATCCAAAGAGCGCCCTGCACCGTAAGGGTAAGCACCATGATGCGGCGGTGCTGCTGATTCACGGCATCGGCTACCAGAATCACGGCGAGACGCTCGCGTATTTTGGCAAGCCGGTGGCGCATAGTGTGCAGACTTTGTTGGCGCTGAACACGGGCGCGGATTCTGCAGCCCTTTCCTCTGCCGCCCCCTCCGAAGAGAACCCCGAGGCGGAGGCTTCTGCGCGGGTTCGTGTTGAGGTGATTCCTGACGGCGATACCCTCCCGCCTGCCGCCGAGGTGAACCCGCTGAGCCACCACAGCGAGCTGACGTATTCGTTGACGATTGAACGCACGGAATACCCCGCCGACCCGGTTGAGGAAAGCCCGGAGGGTGCCGGTTTTAATCTCTCTAGTTTTGAGTTGCCCAAGGTAGAACTACCCAAGGTTGACCTGTCTAAAGTGGAGCTCCCTAAGATTGATCTGCCAAAAATTGAGCTTCCCAAGGTAGAGCTCCCGAACATCGAACTCCCGAACATCGAGCTACCCAATATTGAGCTGCCCAATCTTGAATTTCCGCGACTACCTCAGCCGAAGCCGCGCCCGGTGCGCACGGTCACTCGCCGGAGCTTCCTTTTTCAGGAGGGCTTCTGGCGGCCCAGGCATTACCGCCCGTTGAAGGAGCATTTGCCCTGGTTGGCGTCGGTTTTGCCGCTGTTTTTGATGTTCTGCTTCTACTATGAGCGCCCCGGCGTGACCTGGCGTGAACGTGCCGGGCACCTATTGCGTTCTACGGCTCGGTTCATGAACGTGGCGCTGTGGCTGGTGCTGGCGGCGATGACTGTGATGACCTTCCGTGATGCTTTTGTGGCGTCCCTGGGCACTCCGCAGGGTGCGTTTACGGGTCTTGCGGCGGTGCTCGGCCTGGGTATTGTGGGCTGGGTTTTGGCTCGTCGTGCCCGTGAGCTGTGGGTGCTGGTGAAGGCTATTCCGACGCAGCTGATTCAGACGGCGACCAGCCCGGAGTCGCGCGATTTGGAGCGTATTTATGCGCGTCTGGATCGTCAGCTGGATGATTTGAGTTCCCGTAGCGATGCGGTGGGTATTATTGCCCATTCGCAGGGCGGATATTTGGGCTATGAGCTGCTGCGTCGTCGCGCGGCGGCGGGTAAGAAGCCGATTCGTTTCTTCTACGGCCTGGGTAGTGGTGTGGTTCCGATTAGTATTATCGCTAGTGACCGCAACGATATTCCGGGGCACCTGGACGCAGCCGGTAGTTACCGTAACCGCGCCATGCTGCTGTGGGTGAGCGTGGTTGCGGTGTTCTCGTGGCTGGTGGAGGCGTCCCTGCTATTTGGCCCGTACCGTTCGCTGCTGCACTATGCGATGCTGGTGCCCCTGGCGTTGAGCGTGGTACCGCTGGTCGCGAGCGTGCCGGGTACTTTGAGGGGTAGGGTGCGTATTGTCCGCGAGAGCGCCGGGGAAAACGCAGCGGAAAGCCGGGAAAGCGCCTCCGCAAAAATCTCTGCAACTCCCTCCGCGAAGAGTCGGGCTGATGTGCGTCTGGCGGATGCGCGCCCGGTCAACCCGTACGGCACGCGCGCCTACGTGAAGTGGCTGATTCCGCTGCTCTTCGTGCACGGCGTTTTCATGCTGTACGCGGTGTTCATGCTACTGCTAGCTCAGCTGCGTGCTGAGGGCGCTGTCCCTGAGCTGACCGCCGCCTCCGTGGCGTTTTGGGGCGTACTGATTCTGGTGCTCATGATGTCGGTGCGTAGCGCCTGCCACCTGTATGTGCGCGCCTACGCGCCGATGCTGCAGGAGCTTGATGTGGCTGACCGGTGCGAGATTTCCGCTCGTGGAGACAGTATCGGCAGGTCGAATATTACTCAGCCCGCCGGTGTGGATGTTACGTTTGTGACCCTGCCGGGCCCGTCGGTGAATAGTCACATGCAGTATTTTGATGCGTGTTCGCCGGTGCCGTTGATGCTTTCGCACCGCCTGGTGCCGCACATGATGCCGGCGGGTGAGCAGGCGCAGAAGGCGGCGGCTTTCACCGATATTGGTGCGGAACTGAACCACGGTTTTGCGCGCGTGAAGAAGCTGATGCGCACCATGCATTACGGGCTGTATGCGGTGCTTCTGCTGATGCTGTCGGTGCTGCTGAATGTGGCGTCGCCGGTGAGCCTGTCCGCGTTGACGGGGCTGGATACCTCGCGCCTGCATTCGGAGGACTTCGACCGTCTGGCGGCGGATGCTCAGCAGCTGCGTGAGCAGGCGGGTTCTTCGGATCTGTTGCTATGGGTTCTGGTCGGCATTTTTGTGGTGGAGGCGCTGCTGATGATGGTGCTTTCGCCGTGGACTCAGCGGCGTTTGCAGCGTGCGTTCATGATGCGCAAGGTGGACCGCACCGGTCAGCTGGGCGAGTTCAATCCTCTGCCGATGGTGACGGCTCTTCTGGGTCTTGATGGTGACGAGGACGATGACGAAGATGAAGCCGTGGCGAGCGCAGGGGAGAAGGGCGCGTCTCAAACTTATGCATCCCGGACCAGTACGGCACAGACGAACGGGGTGTAGATTAGTCCCGCTCGGTGTGGCGCACATCCGCCATTTTATGCACCATGTGCATTTAGTGGTTGATAATAGCTCTAGGCGCCCCTAATTAGCGTAGTCACCGTATTCACGGTAAAATATTCACCACTGCGGATACTATTTCGACGCTTGTCGAGGTAGTGTTGGCAGTATCTATCACTCAACTTCGCGCATGCCTCACAACCGTGCGCACCAACGAAAGATGAATACTGGTGACTCAGACTATGATCACCCCCGCATACGAACCTGCATGCGGCGGGTCTGCTTCTGTACACAATTACGGCGTCATGCACCCGGACCCCGCGTTGCTTTCCGACATGACCAGCGCAGAACGAGGAGCTGTTTACCGCTACTTGGCGCGCTTCGCTGAGCTGGATGACGCAAAGATTTTCTACGCGTACGGTCACGCTTATGAGCTGGCTCGTAAGGATGCCGAGCGCGGCCTCTACGCAACTATGGCGTAGCCCGCATCGTTAGTTTTTAGAAATGCTGCTGCACTCCGTGTGAGTGCGGCAGCATTTCTGCTTTTCGGGCTGGGTTTTGGGATGTCTTCGGGTGGGCTTCGGGCGGGGTTTAGCGCGGTGGGGAACGTGGCGGTCATACGCCGCTGTGATGCCGCCGATTTCTTCCTGACAACCGGGGACGCGTCCACTATGGGGGCGTTCCCCGATGGTTCTTGAACATTGATTGGCTCTTGGGTAGTTTAGAGGTATCACGACCACTACTGCGAAGAGACTTCCTGTGATCTCCGTAGGTTCTTTTCGCGGTGTTACCTCCGGCAGTGCCTGCATTGTTGCGGCGCTCCACTCAGAAACGCCCCAAGGAAAGGTGCTCACCGATGAGTTTCACCAATATTGCCTATGATTACGAGCCGGAATTTGGCGAATCGGCACCGAGCCGTGACAACGGCATTACTCACCCGGATCCTGTGCTGCTGTCCTCGATGACGAAGGCTCAGCGTGGCGCGGTGTGCCGCTACCTGGCTCGTTTTGCTGAGCTGGATGACGCGAAGATTTTCTATGCGTACGGTCACGCTGATGAGCTGGCTGCGAAGGAAGCGGCCCGCGGAGCTTACGTATAAGGATTTTTGCTCCGGTGTGATGCGGTGAGGCTACACCTTCCGGATGCGCCCTCAGGGTGCCCGAGCTCTGCGAGGGCGGGTTCCCTGCGTCGGCGCGGAGGAAGTGTGTAGCGAACCGCCGCTGTGCATCGTTGTGGCAAGCCGCCCTTGCATACCGCCGCTGCGCAGAACGCGTGCCGCATACGCCACCCGGCGCCCATGAATTGAATATGAGAATGCCGCCGCACCCTCCCGAGTTTCGGGGGAGTGCGGCGGCATTTCTGTATCTAGCGCCGTAATTTAGCGCCGCGCTGCATACGCCGCGCACGCTTTAGAGCCCGCGCACGACCTCCAGCAGCTTGAGCGCCGAGTCGCGCCAGGAGTAGCGGCGCACATCCGACAGGCCGTCAATAATCACGCGCTCGCGAACGGCGGTGTCCTCCAGGGAGCGGATAGCCTTGACCCAGTCGGCGGCGTGCGCCTCCGGGGCACCGTCAACCGGCGCGAACACGGCGTGCGGGGCAATCTCACGGAAAATCGGGATGTCACTAATCACCGCGGGGCAACCGGCGGCCTGCGCCTCGACAACGGGCAGGCCGTAACCCTCCTCGCGGGAGGCAGTCACCAGGGCGTGCGCCTGGCGGAGCAGCTGCTGGTACTCCTCATCGCTCACGCCGTTGTGCACCTCCACGTTCTCACCGATGAGGCGTTCGTCAGTGAGCTGCACCAGGCGCTGAGGCGGCATCTTCGACAGCAGGTGCAGGCGGTAATCCGGTAGAGAACGCATCGCCAACAGTAGAGTTTCTACGTTCTTGTACGGCATGAACGAACCCATGTACACAAGGTGCTTAACGGGCTGCTCCTCGCGGGTGGTGGCGCGTTCCAGCGCGGTCTGGCGGGAGACCACGCTTCCGGGCTGCGGGGCGTTGGGCACCACGAACAGCGGCTTGGTGGTCAGCTCGTGCTCACGAATCAGCGAGGCAGTCGACTCAGAAACCGTCACGACCGCGTCGCCGTGATTGAGCAGAAAGCGCTGCGGGGTGTAGGTCTTGTGGAAGAGTCGCCAGCCCACGCGCACCGGTGCGGGCAGGAACCCGGGCGGGGTCGGGTGCGAGTAGTAGATCAGGTCGTGCAGGGTGAGAATTAGCTTGAATTTGCGTCCGGTGGAGCCGATAGTCTGCATGGGGGAGAATACCACGTCCGGCGCGTATTTGTTCAGCTGCAGGGCTGCGGTCGGTTCGAGCGGGCCGGTGGGCGAGCAGATCTTCACGTGCGGCAAATCCGGCAGCATGTCCAGCTGACGCTCGTCGCTGATAATCATGGTGAGGTCGAGGTCGGTGGCGGCTTCGTCACCGGTGTCGATGAGGGTTTTGAGCGCACCCAGCAGGGACGCAGTGTAGCGGCTGATGCCGTCGTGGAAGCCGATACGGGTGTATCGGGCGTCAACCATGAGTTTCATGTTGGTTCCTTACTTCTCGTTCCCTTAGTGTTCGGCGGCGAAATCGGCGATGAGTTCCGCTGCGCGACGGGGGGTTTCGTAGTGGATGAGGTGCCCGACTTCGGGAATCATATCCAGGCGCTCGCGGGCGCCGGACGAAGAGGCGGGCAGGTCGCGGGAGGTCAGTGTCGCGTACATGGCGCGAGCCGTTTCGGGGGTGCCCAGGTCGTCGTCTTCTGCGACGAGCATCTGCACGGGCACGGTGATTGCGGCGGCGTATTCGGCGGCGGTGTGCGTAATGGACGCTTCGTAGGCGCTGAGCACTCCGCGGCGGGAGCCGAAGGAGCCGAAGTAGGCGGCGTGCTGGCCGTTGATGAAGCGGCGCATTGCCTTGTCTTTGGTGCGCATCATGACTTCGCTGGAGGCGCGGGTAATCAGCTGCGAGCGCAGTAGCGGGTAGCCGATTTTTTCGGGTAGTGCCGCGCCGGCACGGTAGTAGAGGGAGGCGAGGCGGGAGGCGACGCGCTGACTGCCTTCGAGGGCGGGTTCGCTGATGGGGTTGATGAGCGAGAGCAGCGCGAGCGAGTTCGGGTGTGCGGCGGCGAAGGCGCTGGTGACGATGGAGCCGAAGGAGTGGCCGACCACGTGCAGCGGCAGGGGCTGTGCGTTCTCGCGGGCGGGGTTGGTGTGCTTCACAAAGTTGTTCAGCCACGCCACGTACGCATTGATATTGTCTCCGCCCAGGGCATTTTCGGGCAGGTCTGCGGAGCGGCCAAAGCCGGG
>ERZ772770.318-NODE-318-length-11414-cov-8.4297_pt1 | contig 11414 bp, 9 predicted proteins | sample MGYA00511361_ERZ772770 | MGnify/ENA primary metagenome ERZ772770 (study PRJEB29015, sample SAMEA2738026) | human oral metagenome | biome: human oral; feature: human-associated habitat; material: saliva | place: China | collected 2251 ... | reverse complement strand
GCTCCGAGGCAATGGTAGAAAAAATTAAAAAAGCAAAGCAGAAGCTTCGATCACCATCGGCGTTTACTATTTTGTTTGTCGTGATTATTATCATGGCGGCATTAACGTGGATAGTTCCTTCTGGATTATATAAGACGAACGAAGATGGCGATCGTATAGCTAATTCGTATCACGTAGTCGACAAAGAGCGAACCGTCACGGAAGAAAAAGACGGTAAAAAGGAAGAGGTCAAAAAACACGACCAGCAAGGTTTGTGGGACGTCTTTACTGCACCTATTAAAGGTATGTCAGACAAGCTTGATGTCATCGTCTTCGTGATGGTGCTTGGTGGATTCTTAGGCGTCACCATGAAAACTGGTGCGCTTGATGCTTCTCTTGGTGCACTGCTTCGAAAGATGAAGGGCAAGGAAAAGTGGCTCATCCCGATTCTGATGATTTTCTTCGCTATCGGTGGTACTACCTACGGTATGCAAGAAGAAACCGTGGCGTTCTACGCGCTCGTCATACCGATGATGATTGCTGCTGGCTATAATGCCATGACTGGTGTGATGGTGATTGTGCTGGGTGCTGGTACTGGTGTGCTCGGCTCGACAATCAACCCATTCTCTACTGGCGTTGCAGCAAAAACCGCAGACGTGAAATTGGGTAGCGTTATTCCAATAATGTCTATCATCTTAGTACTTTGTTTGATTGCTGCGATTATCTTTACTATGCGTTACGCCGCAAAAGTTAAGGCTGGCAAGTACAAAGAAGATGTTCGCTATAAGCCAGCTACGGCTGCTCTCGACACGACAAACGTACCAAAATTCACTGGTCCACGAAAAGTCGTTATGTCCGTGTTTGCTATTACGTTTGTGCTAATGATTCTTTCCTTGATTCCATGGGGAAGTTGGAATATCACATTCTTCGCTGATATGTTTGAATGGGCTGCAGGTTTGCCAGTCATTGGCGCGGTACTTGGTGTAGTCCACAGTGCGGCATTTGGTGATTGGTATTTCAATGAAATCACCGCACTATTCCTAATTTCAACAATTGTCATAACCGCAATTTACTACAAAGAATTTAAGAAAGAGGGTATTTTCCCAGTTGATACATTTATCGACGGTGTGAAAGACATCTTGCCGGTTGCTCTGATTATCGCGGTGGCAACGGGTGTTTCTGTGGTGATGTCTAATGGCGAAATCCAGGACACTATCATTAGCTGGGGTGAATCTCTTCTGAAAGATGCTGGTGGCGGTGTTGTCGGTGTGTTGGCGTATCTGTTCTACTTGCCAATGTCATTTATCGTTCCGTCATCATCAGGTTTGGCGGCAGCAACTATGCCAGTTATTGCGCCAATTGCCGACCTGGTTGGCTCAAGCAAAGAAGTTATGGTTGCCGCATTTGCGACAGCGTCTGGCTTGATCAACATGATGGCTCCAACTATCGCGTCGTTGATGGGTGGATTGGCGCTGGCTGGCGTTTCATATCGCGACTGGCTAAAACGATCAGCTCCAATTATGGCGATATTTGCTATTATTAGCATTACAGTTATTGCAATTTTCGGAGCACTGTAGCCTATGGATAAGAAGCGTACTATTGTAGTAGCGCTCGGTGGTAACGCCCTGCAACGGCAGGGCGAAGCCGCGTCTGAGCAGCAACAGCGAGTAGCCGATGAAACGGTTCGGCAACTTTTACCGTTAATCCAGGCTGGTCATAACGTAGCAATCGTTCATGGCAATGGTCCTCAGGTTGGCAACATTGTGTTGCACGAAGAGGCGATTAACACGCCAGATGTGCCAAGCTTGCCATTGGAAGATTCTGGCGCTATGAGCCAGGGGCTGATTGGCTTTTGGCTGCAACAGGCTTTTCATGACGCCTTTATGGTTAATCAGATGAACAATCGCGCTGTTAGTGTTATAACTCAAACAATTGTTAGCTTAAGCGATCCAGCATTCCAAAATCCAACCAAGCCAATTGGTCCGTTCTATTCGGAAGACGAGGCAAAAACCGTCGCTAGCGAACGCGGCTACACGGTAAAAGAAGACGCTGGCCGTGGTTGGCGGCGTGTCGTTCCTTCGCCAAAACCTCAGACGATTGTTGAGGCCGATGTGATTAAGGCACTGGTTCATGCTGGCGTGACGGTCGTTTCAACTGGCGGCGGCGGCATTCCTGTTTTACAAGACGAAACTGGTCAATTAAAAGGCGTCGCTGCGGTCATTGATAAGGACTTCGGCGCGGCAAAATTGGCACATCTTTTGGATGCTGACACCTTGCTGATTTTGACTTCGGTTGATGCTGCTAAAATTAATTTTGGCAAACCAGATGAACAATCTCTTGGGGAAGTTTCAATAGAAGAACTTCAAAAGCATATTGACGATGGGCAATTTGCGGCAGGTTCAATGTTGCCAAAAACCCAGGCTGCCTTGTCGTTCCTGGATGGAAAGTCGGGGCGTACGGCGATTATTACTTCGCTGGATAAAACCGCTGAAGCCATTAGCGGCTCGGCAGGCACGATAGTCAAATCGTAATAAAAATCAAGAAGTTCCTGTAAATGGCGCAGGAGCTTCTTGTGTTTATGTATGTTTTATTTTATAATATGAAATTATGTTGCAATATCTTCGTTCGACAAATAATGATTCAATAATTAGCCCGCAAGAAAATTTGCAGTCTGGTTCGTGGGTGCGCTGCGAAAGACCGAGCGACGAAGAGATTTCGCAATTGTTGACGCTGGGCTTGGATGAGGATTTGATAAGTGACGCGCTTGACCCGCACGAGGTGCCGCGTATTGAGTTTGACGATGAGTGGACTTATTTGATTGCGCGATTGCCAGACACTGACGACGATTTTAACGATTTTACCACGCCGATTTTATTCTGCATTAATAAAGATCATATCGTGACGTTGTCTAGAGATAGTTTGGGACGATTGTGGCAGCCATTTATTGATAAAGTGCGGATTAGAACAGATCGACAAGTTGAACTTTTGGTGGCGATGGTTGAGGCAATTTCAACGCAATATCAGCGGCGTGTGGCAACAATTAATCGCCAAATGCGAGCGGCTACGGACAGTATTCATACACTGAGAGTTAATGACATTGCCACTCTGGCGGAGTATGAGCGCAAATTGAATGATTATCTTGACGCGCTAATTCCGATGAACTGGGCGATTGAAAGACTTCTGGCGACTCAGAAGTTGCGACTGAAAGCTGATGATAAGGAAGACGTTGAGGATATTTCGATTGATTTGGAGCAGGTGATTGCGCGTTGTAAAAGTTTGTTGAGGACGATTACTAATGTGCGCGATAGCTATAGGGCGGTGATGGATACGCGTCTTAATGAGACGATTCGCCTGCTAACCGTAATTACCGTAGCTTTGACTATCCCGACGATGATCGCTGGTTTGTATGGTATGAACGTGCCGGTTCCAGGTGCCGATAATCCATTGATGTTTTGGGGAATTACCGCAGTTAGTGTAGTGCTGGCATTCGTTGTGGGCTATTATTTCCTGCGTCGCCGCTAAAGTTTAATTGTAATTCGACAGATTGCTAATATCGCTTGTGTATATTATAATTTTCTTATGATGGTGGGCTATTTTGAACGCAGATCGTTGACTGAAAAGTTGACGCAAGCTCAACGAATGCATAAAAACGGTTGGATTAATTTGACTGGCAATCTTGATGCTGTTCGAGTTTCAAAGGCTTTGTCGCTGTCTGCCAATATTGTTCGTGATGTGATAGATATTCATGAATTGCCTCGAGCGGAGTTCTCTGATGGCGTTGAATATATTTTTACACGTATACCGTTTGGTCAAACTGATTCTGGCAAAACGGCACCGTTTTTGATTGCAATTAGCGGCGGTCATTATATTACAATATCGCCTCATGCTAAATTTTCACCCCTGGAGGTCAGCGATTATTTATTTAGCACAACCGAGCGGCCAGCGGGAGTTTTTGCTGCGAATTTGGCGTATATTATTTCTCAATATGAACAGCGCGTGCATTTGTTAACGGAGCAAATTAGCGATGCTCGTCGGCGACTAAGTCGTCATGAAGTTGAGAATTCGGATTTTATTAAATTTGTCGCAATTGAAGACACACTCAATGAATATCGAAGCAGCTTGGAAGGTATGTCCCGCGTTATTACACAACTGATGGAAAATCGTCGCCATCTATTTAAGACCAGGGACCTGGAGGCTCTGGAGGATGTTGACCTACATATCAGGCAAGTTCTAGTGGCAATCAGTTCCAGCACACACACAATTTCCAGTATCCAAAACGCTTATTCGACGGTTGCTAATAATACGCTGAACCAACGCATGAAGGCGTTGACCGCCATAACAATTCTTCTGGCTATTCCAAACGTTTTTTACGGAATGTATGGAATGAATATCGCGTTGCCATTTCAGGGCGAGCCTTGGGCATATCCAGTTATCACTAGCTTTACAGTGTTGTTGATTTTACTTGTTATGTTTGTTGCTAAGCGACTCCGCTTGTTCTAATATAGATATAATAAGCATTTTCAAAATGTTTTTGCTTGACGTACCAATAAATGTTTGGTAACATTGTTAGCATGTCTCGCGCCGAAGCATTAAATTGCTGATATTAAGTGATAAAGGTCGAAGCGCGTGGGGCTGCACATAATAATAAGGAGTGCAAAACACATGCCAATAGCAATCAAATTTGTGCCATCAAGGCGCAAAAAGATCGCGGTGGATGTGGTGCCTGCCGAATGGCAAACATACATAGCACAATAAAAAGAGTGCAGTCGATCCAATGATAGAATAGGGACGACTATAAACAAATCCCGCTCCAAGGCACCGGAGCGGGATTTTGGTTTGTGTGAAAATGCGTTAATCTTTTACTTCAACGCCAGCTTTTTTCAAAGCTTCCTTGACTGATGATTCGATTGAGCCAGAGCTGTCCATCTCGGTATTCTTTCCATTTATGTAGAAAGTTGGTGTTGCGGCAACGCCGTGTTTGCGACCGAGAGCCATATCGAAGTCGATTTTATTTTTAACCTTGTTGCTGGCGATATCGGTTTTATATTGATCGATATTAAGCTTCAATTGTTCAGCATAAGATTTGAAGATGTTGTCGCGTTCTGTAGCGTTGGCGTTTTTCCAAGCGTCCTGATTTGCATATAGAAGCTCATTCATTTCCCAGAATTTACCCTGCAGGCCAGCAGCTTCAGCTACGGCAGCGGCAGCTCGTGCGTTAGGGTGTGAGCTAGCAATTGGGAAATTACGGAAAATTAATCGAACGTGATCTTTATATTTTTTAGCTAGCGCTTCGGCTTTTGGTGCAGCGGTGCCACAGCCAGGGCATTGATAGTCGGCGTATTCGATAATTGTTACTTTGGCGTCTTTACTGCCAATTTCGTGATCTGTAATATTGCCATTTCTTGATTCTGCGCTGATAGTTGTGTTCAGCTGATCGTTATTGATATCGCTAATGTTTAGTCGATTTTGTGTCGAAATATAAATCATTCCACCAACAATTGCCACTACAATAATTGCGAAAATTATCCAGCTTTTCTTATTCATTTTACCTCCATTTACTCTAGTAAGTATAGCACGGAATGCGGTACAATAAAACTATGACGATTATGCTAATTTTTGGATATTTGGTTACTTTGGTGGTTTTGCTGATAGTGCTGGGAGTCCAGCCGAAAACGTCTTCGCATAGCCAATTTGAGCTGCGGCGGAGAAGTGGACTAGGCGATGAAAAGGCTAAAATTCTTTTGCGACAAAGAGAATTTTTACGAGATATTATTTCACTGCAGCGCGCCGTGGCTTCTTTATGTTTGGTAATTTTAAGTGTTATTAGTGTTTATTTGTTCAACTGGGCGGCTGGACTCTTTTTGTCAATTATAATAGCTCTAGAAATCGGAGCCGTCGCGCGAATTGGCTTGTGGCAGAAATATTCACAGCAACTTTATGAAAAATACGAACCGCTAATCTTAACGACAATTGAGCGACATCAAGTAATTTTGTCACTAATTCGTTCGGTGTCGCCAGTTGTTGGTGATAGTCGGGTGATTGAATCGAAAGAAGAATTGCTGGAAATGGTGGCTCAATCTAGCGGGGCGATTTCACCTTCTGAGAAAAAGCTTATTACTAACGGACTGAAGTTCAACGATATGAAGGTCGAGGAAGTTATGACGCCGCGAAGCATGATTGAATCGGTACCTATGAACGAACTCCTTGGGCCGTTAGTACTTGATGATCTTCATAAAAAAGGGTGTAGCAGATTTCCTGTCATTGACGGCGATATTGACCATGTTGTTGGAATGTTGAGGATTCAAGATTTGTTGACAATTGACCGAAAAGCAAAATCTCATCGCGCGGAAACAGTCATGAGCAAAGATGTCTATTATATTCGCGAAAATCAAACTCTACAGCACGCCTTGGCTGCATTTTTGAAAACGCAGCATCACTTGTTTATTGTTGTAAATGAGTTTCGAGAAACAGTTGGTCTACTGAGCTTAGAAGACGTAATTGAAGCGCTATTAGGTCAGAAAATCATTGACGAATATGATGTTTATGGAGATATTCGTAAGGCTGCCACGGCTAATCCACAGAAAAATAATTTGCCCACAAAAACTCGACGAGATGTTTAATTCTGGGAATTTGCCTAGATTATGCTATAATAACAGATATGAAAAATAGAATTTTGGCGGCAGAAACTTCTAAAAAAGTTGGTGAGAATATTACAGTTGCGGGCTGGGTTCATTCCAGGCGTGATCATGGCGGATTGATTTTTATTGATTTGCGCGACCATACAGGTCTGGTTCAGTTGGTTATTAACCCTGATAAAAAAGATGCTTTTTCTTTGGCGGAAAGCTTACGAGATGAGTTTGTGGTTCGTGCTTGTGGCGTGGTTGCGGAGCGTGGCGAAGGTCTGAAAAATCCGAATATTGCCAGTGGCGATGTGGAAATTGTTGTGGATAATTTGGAGATTTTGAACCGAGCTGAAACTTTGCCAATTCAGCCATTTGCCGAGGATAATCAAGCTGGCGAAGAACTAAGATTCAAGTATCGTTATCTTGATTTGCGTCGTCCAAAAATGCAAAACATGCTTAAAAAACGCGCCGAAATGTATCGTCGAATCCATAAATATATGGACGATCGAGATTTTATTGAAATTCAAACGCCAATTTTAGCTAATTCAAGTCCTGAGGGTGCGCGCGATTTTCTGATTCCGAGTCGTTTGCAGGAAGGGAAGTTTTATGCCTTGCCACAAGCTCCACAGCAGTTTAAGCAGCTGCTGATGGTTGGCGGTGTGCCGCGTTATTATCAGTTGGCGGCTTGTTTCCGCGACGAAGATCCGCGAGCAGATCGCTTGTACGGCGAGTTTTATCAGCTTGATTTGGAGATGAGTTTTGCTGAAAATGGCGAAGAAGTTCGCGCTGAAGTTGAGCCTTTGATGAAGCAACTGGCAACTGATTTTGCTGGTAAAAAATTGTTGGATTTGAGCGATTTGGCGGTTGGTGATGGCAGTTCAATTCCGCGAATTTCATATCGCGACGCCATGGAAACTTACGGTTCTGATAAGCCGGATTTGCGATTTGGTGTGGAATTGATAGAACTGACGGACGTGTTCTCGGAGACTGAGTTTGGCGTATTTAAAAACGCGGAATGCGTAAAGGCTATTTGCGTAAAAAATGGCGCAAGTTTGAGCCGCAAGCAAATTGACAATTTCACTAATATCGCTAAAAGCGAAGGCGCTGGCGGTTTGGCGTACATTACATATCAAGACGGTGAAGCAAAATCTCCAATTGCGAAATTCTTGAGTGAGAAGGAATTAGCTGATATCCAGCAGAAAACTGGTGCGGTTGATGGTGATGCAGTGTTCTTTGGCGCTGATTCTCGTTCGGTTGTTAACGCTGTGTTGGGGCGCTTGCGTAATGAATTTGCCTCGCACTTTAATCTTAAGGACCCATCGGTCGTGGCGTTTGCTTGGATTATTGATTTTCCGTTTTATGAGTGGGATGAGCGTAGTAAGAAGCTTGACTTTGGTCATAATCCGTTCAGTATGCCAAAGGGCGGTTTGCAAGCTCTGGAGTCTGCTGAAACTGACGCCGAAAAATTATCCATTGTCGCTGATCAATTTGACATGGTAATGAATGGCTATGAGATTTGCTCTGGCGGCGTTCGCAACCATAATCCAGCGGTGTTATATAAAGTGTTCGGTTTACTGGGCTTCAGTGAATCTTATGTTGAAGAGAAGTTTGGCGCTATGTTAGGCGCTTTCAAATACGGCGCTCCGCCTCACGCAGGATGTGCTTTTGGAGTTGATCGTATTTTGATGGAATTGACCGATGAGCAAAACGTCCGTGAGACTCTGGCGTTTCCAAAGAACGGCTCTGGTGTGGATGTAATGATGAATTCACCATCGGTTGTCGATCCCGCTCAGTTGCGTGAACTGGGTTTGTGAGATTTAGCATTGAGTTCACGGGAGATGCTTGTAGGGTGATGGATAATATTATTCTTCACATTCCTCACGCCTCGTTGTTCTTGCCGCCTGATTTTTGGCGTGATATTACGGTAGATAAAGAGATTATCGAGAGAGAATTGCGTTTCATTGCTGATTATAAAGTTGATGAGCTTGTTAAAAATATAGATAGCCATAAAATTATAGCTAAATATTCGCGGCTATATTGTGATGTTGAGAGATTCCGCAGTGATGAGGATGAGCCGATGGCTAAGCTGGGTATGGGGGCGACTTATACACATTTATCGGACGGTACGCAATATCGCAAAATAGGACTATCCCGCCGAGAGGAAATTTTGGACAAATCATACGACTTACATCACAAACAACTAAACACATTGAGCAGGGAAATTGTTGATCAATATGGATCGTGTGTGATTATTGATATTCATAGTTATAGCGATGAATTGGTGCGAAGATTGTTTGGCTGGACGGAAAATTTACCGGATATTTGCCTCGGCTATGATGAAAAATGGTTCAGTAAAGACAATGCATCAAAATTAAAAACATATATTGAAAAAATGGGATATAGTTGTGAATTAAATTATCCGTACTCTGGGGCGCTGGTTCCGATGGAATTTTATTACGATGAAAATCCGAAGATACAGTCGGTGATGTTGGAAATTAATAGGCGCGTTTATTTGAATGGTGGTGTGGTAAGCGAAAAGGCTGTATGTAATATAGATAAAATAATAAATTTTATCGCAAAAAACCTAAATCCTAATCCCCAGCCATGCCGCCAAAATGTCGCCCGCGAAGTAGGCTAGCCCTGCTGCAATCGCCCCAAGAAGTAACGTGATGCCTGCAGACTGCCAAGGTGATTGTTTGCTGACTTTGCCCTTGATGAAGCCGATTGCTAAGAACGTTGCCGTAGTTAGCGCTGAGCTAATATAGAATAATACCGCGTTTGGCGCTTTTAAGTTTGCAATTACGTCAATCAAATATGGCAATACTGGTACGCTACCGACCACCACGAAAGCTAAGAATGTTACTGCGCCTATGATCTTTGGGGATGAGCGTTTTTGGGTGTCGCGAACAGACTCTTCGTGTTCAGCGCTGGCTGCCAAATATGCGCTAGAGCCCATTGAGAATCCGTCGGCTATTAAATTAGCAATTCCTAATATAAGAATTACTGAACTGGATATTCCAGCACCGGCTGAAGCCGCCACGACCGCAAATGTTGTTACTGTTCCGTCGACGGCGCCGTAAACAAATTCTGGTATATATCGTTTGAAAAAATCTTGCATAACCATACCAGTTTATCATATTATGCATACAGGCATTAGCGACGATGGCAAGAGATTGTTCGCTTATGTTCGACCAGATGTCCTAGACGCTTCAAATTTGCCGTATATTGCAATTGCCAGTGGATTAGCACTAAGAAAACGGCTGTAGGTCGTGCTCTTTTAAAATCGTTGTACATTTTTATAAAAAACTGTTGACATAGCGTATGCGCTTATGTTAATTTAAAAGCAATCATTACTATGTAGTGAAAACAAACAGTAAATTGGGTGAGGAACCAATGTCATGTAATATGCCAGAATAGGTATAAACTATTCGTATATAACAAAAACAAATTGGGAGGAAAAAATGTTATATAAAAACAAAATAAAAGTACAAAACATATTAAAGAGCGCAGTAGCTTTAATGCTTATGCTCACACTGTCTTTATCTACGGCTTTGTCACCACTGGCTAAAGCAGAAGAAGCAAAGTGGACATGGAAGACTTTAACGTCAGCGCCAGTTACTAGTGATTTGAAAGGTGTTTACGTTAGTCCAGACGGCTCGAAGCTTTTTATTAAAGAGGAAGATAGCTCTCATAACGCAACCTTATGGATGTCCGCAGATGATGGGGCTACTTGGAGAAAAATATTTTCGAAGCAGATCAACTTAGAGCACGCATCGTTTAGCGCAGACGGGTCTAAGATGGTATTGGGAAATCTTGGAACATCGTATTTCTATATATCAACAGACGGTGGTCAGAGTTGGACGAAGAATCAGAATAATGGCGTGGTATCTCCGATTATTAGTCCAGACGGCTCCTTTTTAGTTAGCTGTTCTGGTAGCGGTGCTACTGGCTTTACGACCCACATTTCTACTGATGATGGTCAGACCTGGACCCAGAAAGGTACTAATAATGTGTCGTGCGTTGAGTATGCGTCTAATAACGGTGCAATGATCGCTCAAGGTAATAATGGTGATCTGGCGAAATCAACTGATTATGGTCAGACTTGGACAGAAACTCCCGGTGTTTTAAACTATGGCCGCCCTCATTCATACAGCAATAACGGAAATAACATATTTGAGGGAGATAGGATTTCGTTGGATGGTGGTAATCACTGGACTCCTTCAAACGCTCCAATCCCAGCTGGTTACGCATTATACTGGACTAGTATTAGTGATGATGGCAAGAAGCTGCTTATTAATACTGAGTCGCTTACTGGCGCCAACCATAATACAGTGACGCTTTTTACGTCAGTAGACGGAGGCAGAACTTGGCATTCGGAAGAGGCTCTCATGAGTGATACGGTTATGTCGAATGACGGATCTAAGTTGTTCAATGTATACACTGACAACAACGGTAGATTTGTCTACCGCGTAGGAACTCTGCCGACATCTCAGCCTGTGACTCCTGGAGCGGGTGCGGGTGGAGCCGCTACCCCTTCAGCATCTACTTCTGCTGCTCCTAACCAAAAGCCAGGAAAAGCGTCAGGGCGTTTGGCGGAAACAGGAACTTCAACTTGGACGGTCGGTGGATTAGCTGTTATCGCCGTCGCAGCTGGTGCGTTGGTGCTGAGAAAACGGCTGTAAAAAATTAAGTCATAGACGGAGCGAGCTTTTGAGATTTAATCTCGTCGTAAGGCTCGCTCTTCTCATTAACGATTAGCGGACATCTCTATTGACAATTTAATAAGCTTATGCTATAGTGAAATAGTTAGAT
>ERZ772770.315-NODE-315-length-11544-cov-3.51414_pt1 | contig 11544 bp, 10 predicted proteins | sample MGYA00511361_ERZ772770 | MGnify/ENA primary metagenome ERZ772770 (study PRJEB29015, sample SAMEA2738026) | human oral metagenome | biome: human oral; feature: human-associated habitat; material: saliva | place: China | collected 2251 ... | reverse complement strand
ATCGAGAATATCCCGGCTCCGCACCGCTCCGAGCCCGATCGACTCCTGGTCGCCTTCATCCGCGAGAACACCCTCAACGCCCTCAAGTACAACTTCCCCCGCGATCTCGTCTCCCTCGTCGTGGAGCAGGAGCAGGACACTCTCTTCATCAGCTTCAGCTCGCCCTGGCACGATCAGAAGGTGCCCGAGGAGATGCACGGGGGGTACGGTTTATGGGCCCTCCAGGACCGGTTCGAGAATGCCGGGGGTTCTTTGAGCTCGAACCGGATCGGAGCGTCCTGGACCGTTCTCGCCAGTCTTCCCTGGAACGAGATCGCCACACCAACCACTACTGCGAGATCCCTCATGTCGCCACCGGATGGAGCCGCTTATGCCTAGCCACACCCTGCGTTCCCTGCGAGTCCTCATCGTCGATGACGACCCGCTCATTCGCACCACCTTCGCCGAACAGCTCGATTCGCAGCGGGCCATTACCGTCGTCGCCGCCGCCTCCGGCGGACGCCAGGCCATCAGCCTGCTCATGACCGGGCAGCAGCCCATTGACGTCGTCCTGCTGGACAGCGACATGCCGGATATGGATGGCGCCCAGACCGCGAGAGCGATCTATGAGCGCTTCCCCCGGATGCCCATTGTCATGTTCACCGTCTTCAGTCGTGACGAGATGCTCGCCGAGGCCCTGGCCGAGGGCGTCAACGGCTTCATCACCAAGGACGAGAGCACCGAGAACGTCGCTGCGGCGCTGCTGCGTGCCAGCCGCGGCGAACCCGTCATGTCCTCACGCCCCACGAAGATGCTCGTCAGCGCCTACCAGTCCGAGCAGAAACGCGCCACTGCGGAGGCCCGCATCCAGGAACTGGTCAACGAACTGCCGCCCCGTCTGCGCGATATCTACACCTGTCTCCTGGAGGGGCTGACCAACCGGCGTATCGCCCGCAAGCTCGGCATCTCTGAGAACACCGTGCGCATCTACGTCTCCGAGGTCCTCCACCGCCTCGGCCACACCTCGCGCACCGAGCTCATCGCCGCGGCCCTGGGAAACTAGGGGCGACGGCGACTGCTTTCGGCACCCTGGGGCGGGACGAGCCTCGGCGGCCCTACGCTGAGGCCATGAACGCCACCACCACCCACCCGTTGCCGCGCCGAGTCTCAGAGATCTTCTCTCCCGACCGCTGGCGGGAGGTGTCCGGCTTCCCCCACGCCGAGGCCGGCACGGAGCCCTCCCAGCAGCAGGCGGAGGCCCTCACGGACATCACCTACCACCGGGGCTGCGTCCGGGGAGAGGACGGCACCTGGCTCCGGGACCTGCCGGTGGTCCGGGTGGCCTTCAACCGGCCCGAGGTTCGTAACGCCTTCCGGCCCCGCACCGTCGATGAGCTCTACCGGGTCCTGGACCACGCGCGCATGAGCGGTGACGTCGGCGCCGTCATCCTCACCGGCAACGGCCCCTCGCCGCGCGACGGCGGCTGGGCCTTCTCCTCCGGCGGCGACCAGCGCATCCGCGGCCGGGACGGCTACCGCTACGAGCGGGAGGCCTCACCGCAGTCCCCAACGGCCGCAGGCGAGCCTGAGGACCTCGCATACAGCCACGAGGCCGACGTTGCAGCCGCCCAGGCCCGCCTCGACACCGCACGGGCCGGCCGGCTCCACATCCTGGAGGTTCAGCGCCTCATCCGCACCATGCCCAAGGCCGTCATCGCCGCCGTCCCGGGCTGGGCCGCCGGCGGCGGTCACAGCCTCAACGTCGTGTGCGACCTGTCGCTGGCCTCGATCGAGCACGCCCGGTTCAAGCAGACTGACGCCGATGTCGGCAGCTTCGACGCCGGCTACGGCTCGGCGCTCCTGGCCCGGCAGGTCGGGGACAAGCGGGCCCGCGAGATCTTCTTCCTGGCCCGCACCTACGACGCCGTCACTGCCGAGCGCTGGGGCGTCGTCAATGAGGCGGTCCCCCACGCCGAGCTCGAGGAACGGGCCCTGGAGTACGCGGCCACCGTGGCGGGCAAGTCCCCGCAGGCCATCCGCATGCTCAAGCTCGCCTTCAACCTGGCCGACGACGGCCTGGCCGGCCAGCAGGTCTTCGCCGGCGAGGCCACTCGTCTGGCCTATATGACCGACGAGGCCGTGGAGGGGCGCGATGCATTCCTCCAGCGCCGTACTCCCGACTGGTCGCCCTTCCCGTACTACTTCTGACCCGGAGCCGCCATCGCGACCGCATATGAGGGGCCAGGCGCGATATATCGAGGGTATTCAGAATTGTGGTGAGAACTGTGGCGAGTATCGACATGAAGACAACGACCTCAATAGGGATCGCACCTTCGAGATTCTCCGCTGATTCCCACCGGAGTCGAAAATAGAAGTGCGCATTGTTGTCCGCTCATCGCCGCGATCACCGCCCTCGTCGCCGACCACATCCGCCCAACCTCAGGAAACCGCGGAATGACGGGAAATCACCCGAGAGGTACTGACGTCCATCAGCATTGGGCTCAGTGTCTCGAGAGTGACTTTGCTGTTACATACATCACGATTCAGGTGCTCGTGTCGCCCCGGCGCACCGCGCCCCACCCCGGTCCACCGCTAGGCGGAGTCTCCGGTGGGACCAGTCGAGGACGCGGGGCTTGGCGAGCCGGTGGCGGCGCCGGACCGGCCGGCGTCCTCACTCACTCGCAGGGTGACCAGGGGCGGCGTCGTCGGCTGGGCCGACCCTCCGGCCGGCTCCACGGTGATGACGATCTGCTGACCGGGCTTGGGCATGACGTCCAGGAAGGAGAAGCCGGCCCCGTCCCGGGGGTCGTAGACGCCCAGTGAGGTGGTCGTCTCCCCCTCCTTGAGCCAGACCTGAAGGCTGCGCCCACCGGCGGACTCCTTCATGGCGGCCGGGAGGGTCAGCGCGGTCATGCTCATGTCCCGGGACCAGGTGAGGGTCGCAACGTGCCCGTCGGGCATCGTGTCGGTGACCCGCTGGACGTCCTGGGCCTGGTTGAGGTGGGCGTAGTGCTGGGTCGACGCCATGGTGCTCGCCATGGAGTCCATGGCCTCATCGACCGCGCCCCGCACGCTCCAGCGCCCCACACCGATACCGACACCGAGCAGGACCACGGCCGCGGCCGCCCGCAGCAGGCCGGTGCGCCAGGCCGAGCTGCGACGGCGGTGCGCATCGAGACTGAGGACCTCAGAGCCCGCCATGTCGCCATCACCGTCGCTGTCACCGTCGCCATCGCTGCCACTGTTGCTGCCACCGCCAGCGTCGCGGTCGCCGGCTTCCTCCTCCGCGGTGTCCTCAGCCTGGTCGACGCGTTCCGTCTGAGGCTCGCGCGCAATGGTCTCCAGGAGGGAGGAGCGGATCGCGGCCGGCGGGTCCACGGGCCGCAGCGAGGCACCCAGCAGGGCGGCCGCCTCCGAGTCGAGCTCGTCGTCGAAGAGCTCGACCACGTCACGCTCCTGCGCGCCGTCGAGCCCCTCGACGCCCTGCGCATCGGCCTCGCCGTTGATGGCGTCCTCGTGAGTCTTATCGCGGTCGCTCATGACTGCACCCCCAGCTCTCGTCGTAACCGTGCCATTCCGTCCCTGATGCGGGTTTTGACCGTTCCCAGCGGTGTGTTCGTGCGGCGGGCGATCTCGCGGTGGGTCAGGCCCGTGAAGTAGGCCAGCTCAATGGTGGAGCGGTAGGGCTCCCCCACCGCCTCGAGCGCCCGGTGCACCTGCTCGCCCACGAGTCTGTCCTCGACCTGCTGGACCGTCAGGTCGACGTCGGGCATGTAGTCATGCCAGCGGCTCTCCCGGTCCCGGGAGGACTGGGAGGATCGGACCCGGTCGATGGCCCGGCGCCTGGCCATGGTCACCAGCCAGGCCCGGACACTACCTCGCGCCGGGGAGTAGGAGCCGGCTGTGCGCCACACCTCGAGGAAGACCTCCTGGAGGACCTCCTCGCTCTGGGCGCGGTCGACGACGATCTGGAGGATCAGCGCGAACAGCCGGGAGGACCAGGCGTCGTAGAGGCGGGCGAAGGCGTCGGCGTCGCCGTCGGCCACCTGCGCGATCCACTCCCCCTCAGATCTGGCGGAACTGCTGCATGTCACAGGGGAATGGTAGGCGAGTGCACGGGCGGAGGCGGTGCGCGTCCCGTTCCGCGCCTCCAGCGTGGCCAGGCTCATCGCACCGTCTCCTGGGTCATCCCTGCACTCACCGCCGGGTCACCCGAAAGTGAAGGAGTAGAGCTGCAGCCCGGGCGAGGCCTCCAGCTCGAGCTCACCGGAGCCCACCTCCTCGGTGTGGACCAGCTCCATGCCATTGGGAACGCCGGAGACATGGGTGGTGCGGGTCTTCCCGTTGACCGTCCAGGTCAGGTCCCCCTCGCCGGAGACGACGAGGTTGACCTGCTTACCTCGGTAGGACAGGCGCAGGCGGCCCTTGCCCTCGGTCGGGGTGATGGACTGCGGCTCCACTGTCCACGTGCCGTCCAGGGCGAAGGTGTCGGCCTGGAGCCGGGAGGGGAAGGAGAAGGTGTGTTGTCCCTTCTGGAGGGTTCCCTGGGCGAAGCCGGAGGCCCGGTCCGAGCCCAGGTAGGTCTCGGGGGTGCGGGGGCTGTTCGTGCCGGCGTCGTCCTTCGCCTCGGAGAAGACGGGGGCGGGGAGGGTCACCTTCGGGTTGGCCTGCATGAGCAGCTCGCGGACGAGCTTCTCCGTGGCCGCCTCCCCGCCTTCTCCGACATGGGTCTGGCGGACGTTGCCCTGGGCGTCGGCCAGGTAGTGGGCGGGCCAGTAGTGGTTGTCGAAGTTGGTCCAGGTGGTCAGGTTGGAGTCGACGGCCACGGGGTAGGTGATGCCGAGGCGCTTGACGCCGCCACGCACGTTGTCCACCTCCTTCTCGAAGGCGTACTCCGGGGAGTGGACGCCGATCACCTGCAGGCCGGAGGCGGCGTAGGTCTCGTAGAGCTTCTCGATGCCGGGGACCGAGCGCTGGCAGTTGATGCACGAGTAGGCGAAGAAGTCGACCAGGGTGACCTTGCCGGCGCGGCTCTGCTGGGTCAGGGGCTGGTCGCCGGGCGTGTTGATCCAGGCCACTGCGCCGTCAATGGCGGGGAGGGGGCCGCAGTCCCCGAGAGTGGCGGCTCCGGGGCGGCAGGGGCCGGAGGAGGAGTCACCGTGGAGGAGGTCGTCGGTGCGGGCCTGGAGGGAGGCGGTGTAGTCGGGCAGGCGGCGCTGGAGCGCGGCCGGGGCGTCCAGGACCAGGGCCACGGCCAGCCCGAGCATGACGACGCCGGCGGTGACGCGGATGGCGCGCTGGCGGGTGCGGAAGGCCTGAATCCTCTCCGTGATACCGCGTCCGGCCAGGGCGAAGGCCAGCAGCGGGATCGCTGTGCCAACGGCGAAGGACACGGCCAGGGCGACGGTGTCGGCGCCGATCCTCCCGGTGGCTCCCGCAACAGCGACGGCCGCCAGGACCGGGCCCGCGCAGGGCACGTACGCAGCGCCCAGGACCAGGCCCAGAAGGAAGCCGTTGGAGGGGTTCTTCGAGCCGCCGAAGCGCTGGAAGCGTGCGAAGGGGCGCTCGAGGATCTCCATGACCTTCGGGACCATCATGCCCAGGCCGATCAGGGCGAGCATGACGATGCCGATCCAGCGGATGAGGTCCTGCGGCAGGTGGAGCAGGCTCAGCACGGTCGATCCGAGGAGCGTGAAGACCGTGAAACTGACCACAAGGCCGGTTACCACGAGGTAGGGATGGAAGCGGGAGGCGAAGCCGCCGTGGCCCCCCTTCTCATCGCCGCCATCGCCGCGTGCGCCCTGTGCTCCTGCGGAGAGGAGGATGACGGGGAGCACGGGAAGAACGCACGGGGAGATACCCGTGATGAGCCCTCCCAGCAGCCCGATGACCACCAGACTCGAGACGGTTGTCACGATACTTCACCCTTTCGGTCAGTTTCTTGTTGCTAGTCTCGAAAGAGGTTCGGAGCCATCGGCAACGGGGATTGTCGAACAACCACATAGCCGTCTATGACGATCATCACTCGTGACGGGCGTCGTCGGGTTCTTCCTAGAGCTCCATGGACGACGGCGTTCCGGACCCGCAAGAGCGGACCATCCCGCTCTGACACTGCACCAGCAACCGCATAGGAGAACTCATGCGATTCACCGCTACACGTGCCAAGACCCTCGCTACCTCGCTCCTCATCGTGACCGCCGGCCTCGGTCTGGCGGCCTGCTCGGGTTCCAGCTCGAGTGACTCGACCACTCCCGCCACCAAGCAGACCGCGGGCAAGACCAGCGACGGTGGTGTTGCCACGCCCAGCGCTGACAGCAAGATGACCGGTGGCGCCACCGGTGGAAGCGCCCAGCCCACTGCTCCCCAGGGTCAGCAGCCCGGCGGTGACAACCAGCAGGGTGGTCAGCAGCCCGGTCAGCAGGGTGGTGCGGACAGCAGCGCCGGCACCCAGCAGGGTGGCCAGCAGCCCGGCGGTGACAACCAACCCGGCGGCCAGCAGCAGGGCGGCGACAACCAGCAGGGTGGACAGCAGCAGGGCGGTTCCCTTCAGGGCGACAACCAGCCCGGCGGTCAGCAGCCCGGTAAGCAGCAGGGTGGACAGCAGCCCGGCCAGCAGGGTGGTGCGGACAGCAGCGCCGGCACCCAGCAGGGTGGCCAGCAGGGCGGCGGCAACTGAGCCGGTAGACCTGCGTTATCCGTCTGGCGAGGGCCTCGTGGCACTGGCTGCGGCGAGGCCCTTGCCGGCTTTTCTCCACGGTTCGACGTCGGCCGTACCACGGCGCAACGGAGGCGAGCGAGGGGATCATGACGACGTTGCGGCCCGGCCGCCTCCCGTGCCAGGCTTCCGGGAGGCCGGGCCGGTGGACAACGGACGACTAAGACACCGTTCGATCTGCAAGCCGTCCACCGGCCCGGTCTCCGTGTTTGTTCCCTCAACCTGGAGACACCCGTGCTGTCCACTCTGCTGAAGAGGACCGACCCTGCGCGGCGCCGAGTCAGCACCGCGATCATCGTCGGCATCATCGGAGGCTTCTTCTCCGCCATCGTCAAGTTCGGCTGGGAGGTCCCCTTCCCGCCCCGCACGCCGGAGCGCAATGCCACCAACCCGCCCCAGCAGCTCCTGGAGCAGCTGGGGATGACCCCGGAGCAGTCCCACACCGCCGTCACCTTTAACGGCAATGAGGGGCTGCCGATCTACTCCTTCATCATCCACTTCAGCTTCGCGATCGTCTTCGCCGTCTTCTACTGCGTCATGGCGGAGTACTACAAGTCGATCACGCTGTGGCAGGGGGGCCGCCTTCGGTCTGCTCGTGTGGGTGGGGGCGCACCTGGTGCTCATGCCGCTGACGGGCACGGTGCCCTCGCCCTTCCCGTGGGTCGCCGGTGGGCAGACCTGGGCGGAGCACTTCTCCGAGGCACTGGGGCACGTCATCTGGTTGTGGTCGATCGAGCTCGTGCGCCGGGATGTGCGCAACCGCATCACCCACCAGCCCGACCCGTGGGTTCCGCTCGACGCCGAACCGGCCCGCTGAGCCCTCAGGGTCTGGCTCGTCTCTCATCGGTGCGGCGGTCGGCGTCCGCCAGTACTCCACGAGGGTCGGGGACTACTGGGTGAGCCTCGGGTGTACTCCACGGGGGCCGGGGTCTCGTGCAGTACGCACAAACCTCGGCCAGTGCACCCCCATCCTCGTGCAGTGCACGTCACGGGGAGGTCGCCGGCTCCATGCACAGGTCCCGTGGGTCGTAAGGTCCGATCTACCAGGGAAGGAAGCCCGGGTAGGACTCGAAGGGGTAGAGCCGCCTGGGCAGGTACTGCTTCTGCTCCGCCCACTCGATGAGGGCGCGCCAATCGCGGGCGATACGCTCCTGAGCCTCCTGACGCCGGTCGTCAGGTCGAGACAGGCGCACGAATCCGGGGATGATCGTCGAAGTTCTGTCCAACCGCCAGAACGTGCCCTGCTTGTCGAATGCCTTGACCAGCGCCATGCGATCTCTCGGCGGGAGACCCGCCAGCGGATCAGGGCGATCCCCCTGCACCGCCCCGGCCCCAACGAACCTGGCCCACTCCTCCATGGTCGTCAGATGCAACGCCAGATTGTGAGTATCGGGAGGTGTGAAGCCGTGGATGTCATAGGGCGCCTCCTGAAGGTCCACACGCGCCGTCTCGCGAAAGGCCACCCAGGGGATGTCCTTGCGCCACCACCAGCATCCGATGAACCGAAAGATGTGCACGCCCGAGGCGTTGAACACGGTGAAGCTCAGCAGCCGGATCCCCATGAGAGAGGCCACGAGCAGGGCCCCCACCACAAAGGCCCAGATCCCGTTCCCGTCGGGCACCCCCACCAGCTCCAGAAGCACTCCGACGGTGATTCCCACGACAGCCGCCAGAGGCGGGCCCGCAACGAGATGCAGCAGGATGTACCCCGGGCTGCGCAGCGCGGTGAAGACGAGGAATCGCCGCTCGATCCAGCGGGACGGAACCAGCGCCCAGTCGATGTACTTCGTCGATACCCTGAGATCTCCCCGCATGAGATTGACGCTCTCCGGAGCCCGGGCTCACAGGGTGATGATGACGGTGGCGGCGGCGAAGACGACGCCGTAGGCCAGCTCTAGCAGGCCGGCGTCACGCAGGGAGGCAATAAGAGCGCTCCCCCGGGCGCCGGAGCGTACCGGCGCGGTGGCTCGCCGGACCAGTGGCAGGAGCAGGAGCGGTGCCGCCAGCGCGATGACCAGGGTCAGCAGCGGGCTGATGTGCCCGCCGCCGTCGACGGGGCTGGCCGAACCGGTCTCGCGCGCCCACACCAGGGCGACGGCCCCCAGCAGCAGGGGCACGTGAAGCATGAGGGAGAAGGCGCGCCGGGCGCCCCCCTCCCCCAGGCGGACCGCCAGGGTCATCTTGCCGTGGGCGGGGTCGGTATCGATGTCGCGCAGGTTGTTGACCATGAGCAGGGAGCAGGCGAGCAGGCCGATCCCGCAGGCCGAGGGCCACAGCCACCCCGGCACCGTGCCGGCCTGGACGTAGGTGGTGCCCACCGTGGCCACCAGGCCGAAGAAGACGAAGACGAAGACCTCCCCCAGGCCGGCGTAGCCGTAGGGGTGGGAGCCTCCGGTGTAGAACCAGGCGGCCGCGATCGCCGCGGCCCCGACGGCGAGCAGCCACCACTGGCCGCTGAGGACCACGAGTGCCAGGCCCAGGAGGGCTCCGAGCCCGAAGCAGCCGAAGGCGGCGAGCTTGACGGTGCGGGGGGCGACCTGCCCGGAGGCGGTCAGGCGCGGAGGCCCGGTGCGATCGTCGTCGGTGCCGCGCACGCCGTCGGAGTAGTCATTGGCCAGGTTGCAGCCGATCTGCAGCGCCAGGGCCACGCCCGCGGCCAGCAGGCTCCGCAGCACTGAGAGCTCCCCCATCGCGGCGGCCGCCCCGGCACCCAGGATGACGGGGGCGACGGCGGCCGGCAGGGTGCGCAGTCGCACCACCTCCCCCCAGCTGGTGGCGCGGGGGCCGCTGTCCTGCGCGTGCTCGCCGTTCTCGCCGCTCACGGCTTCCTCCGATCCTCTCGCAGTCCTCTAGGGTAGGCGGCAGTGACCCTACCAGCGCCGTGGCCCTCGCCGGTGCGAGCGCCTGAGCCACACCTCGGCCGGTAAGGCAGCCGGCACCGCGATCGCCAGAAAGACCTCCGTGAGACACCCCGATCCCCACCCTCGCACTCCTTCACCCATGCCTGGGCCCGCGGCGGCTGAGCCCCTGGCACGCGAACGCGCCCTGGGAGCACTGACCGGGCTGGCCCTGGGCGACGCACTGGGAATGCCCACCCAGTCGATGAGCCCGGCACAGATCCGCCGGTGCTACGGCGAGATCACCGGGCTGCGAGACGCCGTCGCCGAGCAGCCCATCGCCCCCTCAGCACCTGCCGGCAGCGTCACGGATGACACCGAGCAGGCTCTCATCCTGGCCGGTCTCCTCATCGACGGTGGCGGCCGCATCGACCCCCACCAGCTCGCCGATGCCCTCCTGCGCTGGGAGGACGATATGCGCGCCCGTGGGTCCCTGGACCTGCTGGGGCCCTCCACCAAGCTCGCTCTGGAGCGGGTGCGCGCCGGGGCGGACCCGCACTGCACCGGCAGACAGGGCACCACCAACGGCGCCGCGATGCGGGTGGCCCCGGTGGGCATCGCCTTCTCCCTGAGTGCCGACGGCGACGCGCTGGCCCGGGCTGTTCAGGCCTCCTGCCTGGTCACCCACGACACCCGGCAGGGCTTCGAGGCCGCAGGTCTCCTCGCCGCAGCGGTCAGCGCGGCCATCGACGGCGTCGACGCGGTGGGTGCGTTGGAGGCGGCGCTGGACTTCGTGGCCGCCCACCCCGAGGCGGGCCACTGGACGGAGAAGGCCTCCGTTGCCGCCCGCACCCGCCTGGCCCTGGAGACGAGTCGCGACCTGCACGGGGAGGCCCTGGCCGAGCATCTGCGCACCTACGTCGGAACCTCGGTGGAGTCGGCCGAGTCGGTGCCCTGCGCGCTGGTGATCGTGCGGGAGTTCGCACAGCGGCCCCTGGACGGGCTGTGCTTCGCCGCTGAGCTCGGGGGAGATACTGACACCATTGCCGCGATGGCCGGAGCGGTCCTGGGGGCGAGCGCGCCCCATCTTCTCCCCGTCGAGCTGGTCGATCGGGTGCTGGAGCGCTCCGGCCTGCAGCTCGAGCCGGTCTGTGAGGCGCTGCTGGCGCTGCGCGGCGGCAGCGGGCGCTGTCAGCCAGACGCTCCGGAGCAGAGGCGGCCATGATGGGACGGGTCATTCACACCGGCCAGGTCGTCATTGACCTGACCTTGCGCATCGAGGCGATTCCCGAGCCCGGCGGGGACGTGTTCGCCGACGAGTCCTCCATGGCGGTCGGCGGTGGCTTCAACGTGCTGGCCGCCGCCCGCCGGATGGGGGTCGAGACCCTGTACGCGGGGCCGCTGGGCGAGGGGCCCTTCGCCGAGGCGGCCCGGCGGGCCCTGGAGGAGATCGGGGTGGATCATGTCGGCCCGGTCGCAGCCGGCGACCAGGGCTACTGCGTGGCCATGACCGATGCCAGGGCCGAGCGCACCTTCATCTCCACCTGCGGGGCCGAGACTCGTGGCCCGGTGGATGCCTTCGACCATCTGGAGGTGAGCGGCGACGACGTCGTCTACCTCTCCGGCTACTCCCTGGCCGATGAGGCCTCCAGGACGGCGCTGGAGCGGTTGGCCAGGAGACTGACCAAGGCCCGAGCGGGGTGCACGGCACTGTTCGACGTCTCCCCCATGGTTGGTTCGGTCCCCATGAGCTCGCTGGAGCGCCTCGGTGCGCTGGGGCCCGTCTGGTCTCTCAATGAGCGTGAGGCCGGGCTGCTCGCCGACCGCCTGGGGCTGCGGGTGGAGGCCGGTGACCACGCCGGCGTCTGCGAGGCACTATCGGGTCGGCTCGGCACGGTGCTGGTGCGGGTCGGGGAGCAGGGCTCCTGGTTCTCCGACGGCGGCGCGGCGCGCCATACCCCAAGCACCCCGGTGACACCGGTGGACACCAACGGGGCCGGTGACGCGCACTCC
>ERZ772770.312-NODE-312-length-11559-cov-5.13569_pt1 | contig 11559 bp, 7 predicted proteins | sample MGYA00511361_ERZ772770 | MGnify/ENA primary metagenome ERZ772770 (study PRJEB29015, sample SAMEA2738026) | human oral metagenome | biome: human oral; feature: human-associated habitat; material: saliva | place: China | collected 2251 ... | reverse complement strand
GGAATTGGCGCAAGAAGGCTGGACCATGGTTGTCGTTACGCATGAAATCAAATTCGCCTTAGAAGTGGCAACCACCGTCGTCGTGATGGACGGCGGCGTTATTGTCGAACAAGGCGGCCCGCAAGATTTGTTCAATTATCCCAAACATGAGCGGACACAAAAATTCCTGCGTCAAATCCGTGCAGACAATACCGATCTTCAAATTTAATTGAAACAACAGACAATTTGAAAGCCTTTCCGACTGTCATTTCATAAAGGCCGTCTGAATAAGTGAAATAGAAATCGTTGATTTCGTTTTCATACTTGTTCAGACGGCCTTTTATATATCTTTTCAGGTAAAATAATGCCTTTCGTTTTACTTACCCCCTTGCTCGCCATCATGATAGAAATTAAAAAACTCACCCTGCAACGCGGTTTGAAAGTCCTGCTCGATAAAGCCGATGCCGTAATCAACCCCGGCCAACGCGTTGGTTTAATCGGTAAAAACGGTACGGGGAAATCCAGCCTGTTTGCGCTGATAAAAGGTGAAATCACACAAGATGGCGGCGAAATCCTTATTCCCAAAACATGGCGTCTGGCTTCCGTCTCTCAAGAAACGCCTGATTTAGATATTTCCGCTTTAGACTACGTTTTGCAAGGCGATGCCGAATTACAGGCTTTTCAGACGGCCTTAGCCCAAACAGAAGCGCAAAACGACGGCATGAAGCAAGCCGAATATCACGCCAAACTTGAAGAAATCGATGCCTATACCGCTCCGGCACGCGCCGCCAAACTGCTTAACGGCTTAGGTTTTGCACAAGAAGAACATACCCGCCCCGTCAAGTCCTTCTCCGGCGGCTGGCGTATGCGCCTCAACCTTGCCCAAGCGCTGATTTGTCGTGCCGATTTACTGCTTTTGGATGAACCGACCAACCACTTGGATTTAGAAACCGTGTTGTGGCTGGAAAACCATCTCGCTTCCCTACCCTGTACGCAAATCATCATCTCCCATGACCGCGACTTCTTGAATGCTACCACAACGCACACCATCGAACTGTCGCAACAAAAACTGACCCAATACGGCGGCAATTACGATTTCTACCAAGCCGAACGCGCCCAACGTCTGGCGCAACAACAAGCCGCTTACGTCAAACAGCAGGCACAAATCAAACATCTGCAATCCTTTATCGACCGGTTTAAAGCCAAAGCCACAAAGGCCGTACAAGCCCAAAGCCGCATGAAAGCATTAGCCAAGCTCGAGCGCATCGCCCCTGCGCATTTGGATAGCGAGTTTTCCTTTGAGTTTACCAATCCGACCCACCTGCCCAACCCATTATTGAAACTCGACCATGCCGACTTAGGTTATGGCGACAATACCGTTTTGCACGATATCACCTTGTCTCTGGAAAGCGGCGCACGTTACGGCCTGTTGGGCGTCAACGGTAGCGGTAAATCTACGTTTATCAAAGCATTGGCAGGAAAAATCGATTTACTTTCCGGCAGCATCGTCCGCTCCGAAAAGCTCAATATCGGCTATTTTGCCCAGCACCAACTGGATACCTTACGCGCCGATCAAAGTCCGGTTTGGCATATCCAGCAGCTTTCGCCCGAAGTCCGCGAACAGGAAATCCGCAACTTTTTAGGCGGTTTCAACTTTGTTGGCGATATGGCAGTTCAAAAGACCGAGCCGTTCTCCGGTGGGGAAAAAGCGCGGCTCGCCCTTGCCATGATTATCTGGCAAAAACCTAATCTGCTCCTGCTTGACGAGCCGACCAACCACCTAGACTTGGATATGCGCCACGCCCTAACACTTGCCCTGCAAAGTTTCCAAGGCGCATTGATTGTTGTTTCGCACGACCGCAGCCTGCTTGAAGCGACTACCGACAGCTTCCTATTGATTGACAAAGGCCGTCTGAACAACTTCGACGGCGATTTGAACGACTACCGTCAATGGCGGTTGGCACAAGAAAACGCCGCAGCAACCCCCGCCGCATCTGCACAAAGCCAAAGCCGCAAGGACACCAAGCGTATCGAGGCACAAATCCGTCAGGAAAAAGCCAAACGCAGCAAACCGATTCAGCAGAAAATCGACAAAGCCGAAAAAGAAATCACACGATTGACTGATATTCAGACGGCCTGTGAAGCATTTTTGGCACAAGAATCTGCTTATTCAGAAGAAAATAAACCCAAATTGCAAGAGACACTCGCACAATTAACAGAAACTAAAGTAAAATTAACGCAACTGGAAGAAAACTGGCTGCAATGGCAGGAAGAGCTTGAGCAAATCCAAGTTGATGTCGAAGCCGAGTTTTCCCAATAAAAATAGAGCCATCAGGCCGTCTGAAATAAAACACAATACGGAAAAACATGACTTCAATCATCAAACAAGCCGGATACTTCCTCGTATCCTCTTTCGTCTTGGGCATTTCTCTTCACGCAGCCGCCGCAGTTTATTCCTGCGGCAATGGCAGCTATACTTCCGAACCCAAATCCTCCTGCGCACAGGCCGAATTGCCTAAAATCAGCGGCCATCAAGGCAGCGGTTACCACCTCAACATCCGCAGCCTCAATGCCTCTGATGAACGCGCAAGTGCAAAGCCTAAGAAAAAGGCACGCGCGGGAAAATCCGATAAACAAGAGAAAAAAGCCGACAAACCGAGCAAAAACAAAAACAGTGCAAAAGCTAAAAAACAGCAGCCCATGCCGTCTGAACAAGAATAAAATGCTCAACTGCAACGAATCAGCCCTACCTGAATCATGAAAAAATATCTGCTTACCCTATCCCTGCTGCCGCTTGCCGTTTTTAACAGCCAAGCCCACGCCGCAAAAATCTACACCTGTGAAATCAACGGATCGATTGTCTATACCTCGCGCCCAAGCGGCAACTGCCAAGCCGTCAATGATTTGCCGATTGTCGGCAAATACAGCAGCAGCCGATACGATGCCCCGGTTAGTGATGCGCTGACACTCGATGCACCGACATCACAAACTGCTCCGGCAAAAAGCAAAAACACAGTGGCAAAATCCAACCATAAGGCAACACCCAAACCAGCCCCTGTCCGCACTGCTTCTGAAACGGCTCCTCCTCCGGTTCCCAAATCCTCCGGCGTCAACAGCCGCCGCTCTATTTTGGAAACCGAGTTATCCAATGAACGCGCGGCTTTGGCCGATGCCAAAAAGCAACTGAGCCAAGCGCGGACAGCCAAAGGCGGCAGCGTCAATCAACAGGCCATCAGCACATTGCAAGGTGCGGTTTTGGATAGGGAGAAAAATATTCAAGCCCTCCAGCGCGAACTGGGCAGAATGTAAGTCCAAATCAATCAAAACATCAGGCCGTCTGAATAGGTGGAAACGAAATCTAAAATTTTCGTCACGCCAAACAGACGGCCTGCATCCTATAATGATTACGCCCGTTTCAATTTCTTGTGCCTAGTAAATACGGTATAATTTGCCCTTTACGCACATTACCTCCGGTCTTTTCAGACGGCCTTTATCTCATGACTGCAAAATCTTCTAAAACCCAAACAAAAAAACGCGTCTCTACCAAACCGGTAGCCAAACCGACCACACGCAAATCCACCAAAGCACAAACTCAAGCCGACAATAAAGTCTCCCAACGCCTGAAAGCCGCCAAAGAGCTGCAAAAAAATGAAGAAAAAAAAGCGCGCCCCGAGCATGTTGTCAACTTGATTAATGATGCTTTATGGCTGTTTGGCTTGGTTATTACCATTTATCTGGCCATTTCCCTGGCCAGCTTCAGTATGGACGACCCTGCATGGTCGCGCAGCGTTCCCAAAAGCAACGATGTCGCCAACCTCGGCGGCCTCTTTGGCTCCTATCTTTCCGATGTCGGATATTATCTGTTCGGCTTATCGTTTTGGTGGTGGATAGCCGCCTCTTGCGTTTTCCTCTACAAAAATTTTCGCCCCATGAAAAAGCAGGAAAACCACAAGCCCTACAATCACAGCGTAGCCGCTTTGGCATTGTTTCTCCTGCTGGTGTGCAGTCCAATTATCGAGCATTTCTTGTTTGACAATGCATTGAGCGAATCCCTTCCCGTCGGTGCAGGCGGCTTGGTCGGCTTGCTGGCGGGTTCAGGCTTGGCTTGGCTGCTGGGTAAGTCAGGCAGCCTGTTGATTATGCTGGTGATGCTGCTGTTGTCCATTTCCCTATTGGCTCAGGTGTCATGGTTGGAAGTCATGGCCAAATCCGGCAGCCATATGGGTGGCCTGTTTAGCAGCCTGATGAAAAAACTGTCTCAATTCCAAAATAAAAAAGAAGATGTCCGCTCCGAAGCTTTGGAAACCCAAAATACGCGCCGCATGGTTAAAGAGGCCAAAACCATTACCGCCACTCCGGTTGCTCCGTTGGCAGGCAGCAGCAGCAACCGTAAAACCGTTGCCGTGTCCGTTGCGCCACCTCCTAAAATCCAAACTTCCCTGTTTGACGATACTGAACCTAAAAACAACGGCGAATACCACAAACCCAACATAAACCTGTTGCGTATGCCGTCTGAAGAACCGGTTGCCGTCAATCCGGATGAATTGCAACAAACCGCAGAATTAATCGAAGCCAAGCTGTCTGAATTTGGCATCGGTGTACAGGTTGTTTCCGCCACTTCCGGCCCCGTGATCACACGCTACGAAATCGAACCGGCACAAGGTGTCAAAGGCAGCCAAATTGTCGCCCTGTCCAAAGATTTGGCGCGCTCGATGTCTCTGCAAGCGGTACGTATCGTAGAAACCATTGCCGGTAAAAACACCATGGGCATTGAATTGCCCAATGAGAAACGCCAAGACGTGATGTTGAGCGAAATCCTCTCTTCATCCGTATTTACCGACGCCAAGTCCAAACTGACCGTTGCTTTGGGTAAAGATATTGCAGGTACGCCCGTTGTCGGCGACTTGGCAAAAATGCCGCATCTTTTGGTCGCAGGTATGACCGGCTCGGGTAAATCTGTCGGTGTGAACGGCATGATTATGTCCATGCTCTTCAAAGCCTCGCCCGACGAAGTCCGCTTCATTATGATTGACCCCAAAATGCTGGAATTGAGCATTTATGACGGTATTCCGCACCTGCTCTGTCCGGTTGTTACCGATATGCGCGAAGCCGGACAAGCGTTGAACTGGTGTGTTGCCGAAATGGAAAAACGTTATCGCCTGCTTTCCCATGCCGGCGTGCGTAATTTGGACGGTTTCAACCAAAAAGTCGAACAAGCCAAAGCGGTAGGTAAACCATTACTCAATCCGTTCAGCTTAAATCCTGACGATCCAGAGCCTCTGGAAAAACTGCCGTTGATTGTGGTCGTCATTGACGAATTGGCAGACTTGATGATGACCGAACGCAAATCCGTCGAGCAGCAAATCGCACGCCTTGCCCAAAAAGCGCGTGCAGCAGGCATACACATGATTGTCGCCACCCAACGCCCGAGTGTCGACGTGGTTACCGGCCTGATTAAAGCCAACATTCCGACACGCATGGCCTTTACCGTACAAAGCAAAATCGACAGCCGCACCATTCTTGACCAAATGGGTGCAGACGAATTGCTCAAATACGGCGACTCATTATTTCTGCAACCGGGCAGCGCGGAACCGACACGCCTGCAAGGTGCCTTTGTTTCCGATGATGAAGTGCATCAAGTCGTCAATTTCGTCAAAGAACAGGCTCCAACCAACTATGTTGAAGGTCTGCTCAGTGGTGAAGCGGCCATCGAAACCACCAATATTGTCAATCCGAACGCAAACAGCGATGAGTTATTCGATCAAGCTGTTGCCTTCGTATTGGAGAGCCGAAAAACTTCCATTTCCGCACTACAACGCCAATTGCGCATCGGCTACAACCGTGCCGCCAATTTGGTAGATGCGCTTGAAAATGCCGGTGTTCTCTCTCCGGCAGACATCAACGGCAACCGACGGATTCTGGCACAAAAAGACCAGCTGTAAAAAACAACAATATCAAAACACAGAGGCCGTCTGAAAAGAATTTCCCACTTTTCAGACGGCCTTTTTATGTTATTCGTGAAACATTGTGTTATACTAAGCAGCTAAATTTTGACCTTCTGCACGCTTCCGAAATTCTTCGGAATACTGGGCATAAGGATAACCGTTTAAACACAACAAATTTAAGGGCTTACGATGAGCGTAACTGTTGAAACTTTAGAAAATCTGGAACGCAAAGTAGTATTGTCTCTGCCTTGGTCCAAAATCAACGCAGAAACTGAGAAAAAACTGAAACAAACCCAACGCCGTGCAAAAATTGACGGCTTCCGTCCGGGTAAAGCACCGTTCAAAATGATTGCCCAAATGTACGGCGCAAGCGCACAAAACGACGTTATCAACGAATTGGTACAACGCGAATTCTATGAAGTTGCCGTTGCTCAAGAATTGAAAGTTGCCGGTTACCCACGCTTTGAAGCCGTTGAAGAACAAGACGATCAAGAGTCTTTCAAAGTTGCCGCTATTTTTGAAGTTTTCCCTGAAGTAACTATTGGCGACCTGTCTGCCCAAGAAGTAGAAAAAGTTACTGCGACTGTTGGCGATGCCGAAGTTGACCAAACTGTAGAAATCCTGCGCAAACAACGCACCCGCTTCAACCATGTTGACCGCGAAGCCCAAAACGGCGACCGCGTTATCATCGACTTTGAAGGTAAAATCGACGGCGAACCTTTCGCTGGCGGCGCGTCTAAAAACTACGCTTTCGTATTGGGCGCAGGTCAAATGCTGCCTGAATTCGAAGCCGGTGTTGTCGGCATGAAAGCCGGTGAAAGCAAAGATGTTACCGTAAACTTCCCTGAAGACTACCACGGTAAAGATGTTGCCGGTAAATCTGCCGTGTTTACCATCACTCTGAACAACGTTTCTGAAGCTACTTTGCCTGAAGTTGACGCAGACTTCGCTAAAGCTTTGGGTATTGAAGACGGCGACGTTGCCAAAATGCGTGAAGAAGTGAAGAAAAACGTTGGCCGCGAAGTTGAGCGCCGCATCGGTGAACAAACCAAAGAATCTGTAATGAACGCCCTGCTCAAAGCAGCCGATTTGCAAGTTCCTGTTACTTTGGTCAACGAAGAAGCCGCCCGCTTGGCAAACGAAATGAAACAAAACTTCGTTAACCAAGGTATGGCTGACGCCGCCAACTTGGATCTGCCTTTGGATATGTTCAAAGAACAAGCAGAACGCCGCGTTTCTTTGGGTCTGATTTTGGCTAAATTGGTTGAAGAAAACAAACTTGAGCCAACTGAAGACCAAATCAAAGCTGTTGTTGCCAACTTCGCTGAAAGCTATGAAGATCCTCAAGAAGTTATCGACTGGTACTACGCAGAGCCTTCCCGCCTGCAAGGTCCGACTTCTTTGGCAGTAGAAAGCAACGTTGTTGATTTCGTTCTGAGCAAAGCTAAAGTAACTGAAAAAGCGCTGTCTTTTGACGAAGTAATGGGCGCACAAGCTTAATTGCTCTAAGGCCGTCTGAAACAGACAATCAAAAGCACCGAAGCGCTTTAAATGCTTTGGTGCTTTTCCATCATTAACAGGAGACAAAAATGTCCTTCGATTTCAATAATTACCTTGTCCCTACCGTTATCGAACAAAGCGGTCGCGGCGAGCGCGCATTCGACATCTACTCACGCCTTTTGAAAGAACGCATCGTTTTCTTGGTCGGCCCGGTGACAGACGAATCTGCCAACTTGGTTGTTGCGCAATTACTGTTCTTGGAAAGCGAAAATCCAGATAAAGATATCTTCTTCTATATCAACTCTCCGGGCGGTTCGGTTACTGCCGGTATGTCGATTTACGACACCATGAACTTCATCAAGCCACATGTTTCTACCTTATGCCTGGGCCAAGCGGCAAGTATGGGTGCATTCCTGTTGTCCGCAGGCGAAAAAGGCAAACGCTTTGCCCTGCCAAACAGCCGCATCATGATTCACCAACCGCTCATCAGCGGCGGCTTGGCCGGTCAGGCTTCCGATATTGAAATTCACGCTAAAGAGCTGTTGAAAATCAAAGAGAAACTGAACCGCTTACTCGCCAAACATTGTGATCGCGATTTGGCCGACTTGGAACGCGATACCGACCGTGACAATTATATGTCTGCCGATGAAGCTAAAGAATATGGTTTGATTGACCAAGTTTTGGAAAACCGCGCCTCTCTGCAAGCCTAATCTTTATTAGTTTTAAATTAAAAGGCCGTCTGAAAAGTATATATTCAGACGGCCTTTCTTCAATCTTACTTCGTATTTTCTTTGTTATTTACTTGAACCGGATACAGCAAAATCAAAGGATTAGCTTTCACTTGACTCCAGAAACTCTTCAGCAGATTGCGCATACTGCCCAAACGCGTACCGCGAGAACGAAGCGCAACAGCCAAAGCCAAAGAAAAGCTGACCACCAGATTCACCATGCCAATCGCCAATACACTTGCCAAGCCAAGTATAAAAGTGAATATATCTGCATGACCACTAATCGCGGCATAACCCAAGTTTGCCGAAGAGAACGCCACATGGCGAATATCCAGCGGCAAGCCGAAAAGATGGCCAAAATAGCCGGTCATCCCCAAAAGCATACCGAAAATAAAATTGCCCATAAGCGAGCCGTAATGCTTATGAATATAAGCGGCCAAACGACGGCGTGGCTGTGGACGCATGATTTTTCGTAAAAACGGATTAAAAGGCAGGCGCTGACGTAAGTTCAGATAATCGGAACGGTTGTCAAAGAAGCCGGCAATAATCCCCGAACAAAACAACCATACTCCGGCAATAGCGGCATACCACAAGGTAGGTTGGGTAAAAATCTCAATAGATTTAAGCTGGTAAGCTGTAACCGCTTCATTCAACAAGGGCTGGCCATGCGTGTAGGCATAACCCCAAGCAATCCCCGCCGCCAACAATACGGCGATCGATACATTGCCAAACACGGCAACACTTTGCGAACGGCACACATCAATCAGCAGTTTTGCCAATTTGTTGTCCACCGCTTTACTGCCTTCATTTGAGTCCACCTGCTCGGCAAAACTCGCCGCCGTCATGGCAGGCTGCTTGGTCGCAACAGTGCAGTGCAGCATATGAATCAGCATAAAGCCTAAGCCGTAGTTAAGTCCGGCAAGGAATGAAGTAGTAAACTCGCCGAATCCCAAAGACGCAATATGGATTTTATTCAATGCCATCAAAGCAATAATTACGCCGCCGCCTGCTGCGGAATAAAACATTTTGAAATATTCGCTACGGTTGCGCGTAATGTAATGCTCACCATGATGGCTTTTGTTTTCCGTAATACTGCGCGCCAGCATTCGGATACTGCTTTTACGCAAGTGGCTGGTGCTGTATTGCTCTACCGCCGCGTAAATCATCGCGTTCATCAGATTGATGGTTAAGCGGGTACGGCTACCGGTTTCAATTTGAATATTGGTCAACAGTTTCAGACGGTCTATGGTTTGTTGCAGGCGCTCCAACAAGTGCGCAACTTTCACTGACGAGCCAGACCCTGCCCCAGTCCCTCTACGACGCAGATACTCAATTTGCTTGTCGCACTGGTCAAACATGACCTCCAAGTGCGCCGTATCGTAAGTTTCTTCGCTGTGGCGATAGTGTTCAACCAATTTTGCAATTTCACGTTGCAAAGCAACAAATGCTGAATCCGCCTCCAATAAACGGGGGGCAATCCGTATTAAATCCGGCTCAATCGCTTCAGAAGCAATCCAAATAGACAGCATTTCTACCGCTCGCAAACGTGCATCTGCCAACTGTCGGCTGGCCGTCTGAAGCAAAGCAGGATCGGCTTTGCCCTGCAACAATTCATACATGCTCAACCATTGGCGCAAACTCAAAGTCTGCAACCATTTATCATCGTTTTTTGAATGAAAAAGATATAAAAATACTTCGCGCAGATTGGAAAAATCTTTATAAGACGGGCTGAAACGTTCGTAAATCCGTATGCCCATCTCCCGAGTAAAACTATGGCGCGAGAAAATACCCAGCTTAATCAGTGCAGGATAGATGTGAACTTTAGACAACCAGGCATAGAAGCGCAGGCTGAATTGACGGCATAAAGCATCGTCTTGTTTTAAAGTAGATAAAATCAAATCGAAACGTTCGGAAGCCTGTTTTTTGCCTCCTCGGCGCAAAAATTTGATTAATGCATTGAGAATAAGAACAAAGTCGGTATCATTTAAGCGCTCCGACAAAACAATGTGAAGATTTTGATTAGTCAGTTTTTGCATTGTAGTATTATTACACAAAATGAGATATTTAGCAAGAACCTCGGCAAACAGGTCGGATTATATCGCATTCTTTATCAACCGATGGCACAATATTTTCGATTAATATTCTCTAAAATTCAATGAATAATCAAATTGAATAACAAATATATGATGTGAATCAATAACTAGGAAAGGCCGTCTGAATTCTTTCAGACGGCCTTTTACAACAACATACTACATTGTTTTAATTTTATGCAAACAAGAGCTTACCACCCTCTTCTTTAACATGGATTGTGCTATCAGGTGCATATTTGCCTTCAAGCAATGCTTTTGCCAGCGGGTTTTCGATTTCTGACTGAATGGCGCGTTTGAGCGGACGGGCACCATACACAGGGTCGAAACCAGCTTTAGCAATCAGATCCAAGGCAGCATCATCGACTTTCAGATGCAGATGTTGTGCTTCCAAACGTTTTTCCAAACCTTTAAGCTGGATTTTCGCAATGCTGCGGATATTGGCTTGATCCAAACCGTGGAACACGACTACTTCATCAATACGGTTGATCATTTCAGGACGGAAATGTTCTTTCACATCCTCCATTACAACTTCTTTCACTGCTTCGTAGTCTTGAGTACCCATTTGTTGGATATGTTGGCTACCGATATTGGAAGTCATCACGATAACAGTATTTTTGAAGTCAACAGTTCGACCTTGTCCATCGGTCAAACGGCCGTCATCCAATACTTGCAGCAAGATGTTGAATACGTCCGGATGGGCTTTTTCCACTTCATCCAAAAGAATCACGCTGTATGGTTTGCGGCGGACTTGCTCAGTCAGGTAGCCGCCTTCTTCGTAGCCGACATAGCCGGGAGGTGCACCGATTAAGCGGGCAACAGCATGTTTTTCCATGTATTCGGACATATCGATACGAATCAGATGATCTTCGCTGTCAAACAGGAAACCTGCCAATGCCTTACACAATTCGGTTTTACCCACGCCGGTCGGGCCTAAGAACAGGAAGCTGCCATAAGGTTTATTCGGATCGGCCAAACCGGAACGGCTGCGGCGGATAGCGTCAGATACGGCACGCACGGCTTCGTCTTGACCAACCACGCGGCGGTGCAATACTTCTTCCATCTTCAGCAGCTTGTCGCGTTCACCTTCCATCATTTTTGACACAGGAATGCCGGTCATACGGGAAACGATTTCGGCCACTTCATCCGCGCCGACTTCGGTACGGAAAAGTTTGTTTTGTTTTTTGCCGTCGGAGTTGCTTTCCGCTGCCTGCAACTGTGCACCCAATTTCGGTAACTCGCCGTATTCGAGTTCAGACGCGCGAGCAAAGTCGCCTTGGCGTTTGGCCTGCTCGATTTTGACTTTGATGTCGTCCATCT
>ERZ772770.310-NODE-310-length-11584-cov-3.03175_pt1 | contig 11584 bp, 16 predicted proteins | sample MGYA00511361_ERZ772770 | MGnify/ENA primary metagenome ERZ772770 (study PRJEB29015, sample SAMEA2738026) | human oral metagenome | biome: human oral; feature: human-associated habitat; material: saliva | place: China | collected 2251 ... | reverse complement strand
CTAAAAAACCTGAATTGAAGCAAAAGGATACTAAAGAAATTCCTAAACCTAAATTGGAGAAACCAAAAGAGTTTGTACCTCGTCCAACACTCCCAACTCCACCTGCTCCAACTCCACCAGAGAAGAAAAAAATTCCTGAAATGCCTTTAGTTCCTACTGTAAAAGTGAACTACTCACGCTTGCGTGTGAAACCATCAACTCCAAAACCTAAAAAGGCTATTGTTGATACATTCGGACATAATATTGATGGGGCTAATACATTCGATAAGAATGTAAAATTCAGTTTGACTACTGATTATAAGCCTTATTCAACGTTTACTGCTGATTCTAAAACTTATGGTAAGACATGGGCTATGGCAGATGATGTTCAAGATGGTGCTTACAAGGTAGATGACAGCAAAATCACTATGAAGGATTCTACTGGTAAAGACGTTAAAGCGCTCTTTAATATGTACCATGTTCTTTCTGAAAAACACCGCACAAAAGAAATTCAAAGCATTTTGAAAGAAGCTGGTTTGAATCCTAAAGGCGAATTTTACCTTTGGGTAGCCAAAGATTCTGCTTCATTCTATAAAAACTATGTGAAACCAGTTAAGAATATCACGATTGAGCTTCCTGCACGTTTGCTTGTAGAAAAAGGCAAAATTGTGAAAAATGATTTCCATCAAATTGACTTTGGAAATGCCTTTGTCTCTAACTTGGTAACTGTGCAAGTTCCTGACTTGAAACCTGAAAAACACGCTTTGGATCACAAAGATAACTCTAAGGTGCGTGACGGTCAAGAAATTCAAATTGGCGAGTACCTACGTTACTTCTTGAACGGTGTGACTGTGCCTTCTAAGCATGATACTCTTTACCAATATGACGGTATTGATATGCTTGACTTGAATCATGATCGATATACAGGTAATTGGTCAGGAATTATTCGTGGTACTGAATATGTAGCAGGAAAAGATATGGTGTTACCGTATAATGTAGTTCTTTCTGATGGTAAAGTTGTAAAAGCTGGAGATAAGATTGCTAAAGGCTCTGCGTATGCCTTCCAATTTAAGTTTGATCAAAGTACAAACTCTGACTTTATCAAGAAAATTGTTAAAGTAACATGGAATGAAAAAGCTGGTAAGTGGGCATATTCTATTGACAAAGATTTCTTGAACTCTCTAGGAGTGCAAGGCACGTTTGGCGCCGATTTCTATATTGAAGTTGAACGTATCGCAAGTGGTGAAATCGAAAATAAATTCGTGAACATTGTCAACGGTCAAGAAATGGTAGCGAAGGTAACAACAAATACGCCTGAGCTTAAGAAACCAGAAGAGCCTAAGAAATCATCATTGCCTAATACTGGTACTGCTTCAAGCTCGCTTGGATTTATCGGTGCATTTGTAGGGCTTCTTGGTCTTGCTAGTCTTAAACGTAAACACGACTAATTTATAGTAGCGAAGGGCGATAAAAAAACAGGACTTATCGTCCTTTATTTTTTAAAAGAAAAAATGTAAATAGAAAAGGAAATTGAAAAAATGGCAAAAATTAAAAAACTTCCTGTGGGATTGAATGTGATTGGATCTAAAGTTGTTGTGAGTCCAAAGTTTCGTGAAGTAGTCAATGGTTCGTATGATGATTTTGTACCTTTTCGAGAATTTGAGATTTCAGGGGATAAACAAAGTACGGTAACTATTCGTGTATATGGTTTGGCAAATTCTGATGTTCCGAAAACAAGAGGTCTTACATTTGTTAAGTCAGTTTCAGGGCTTAATATGGTGACACGTTTGGTTGGCACAAAAGAAGAGATTCAATTTGAAGCGACTGAATTGCGTTTTGAGAAATAAATTATAGGAAATAGGAGAAAAAAATAATGGCTTTTAGTATTCGTAAATTTAATAATGCAGAAATTCCTGTTGATGCAAAAGAATTGCTTGGTAAATTGCAATTTATCAGTTTTATTGAAAATTTTAAAATGGTAGATGGTTCACCTGTTGATTATCCAACGCATGCAGAAGTTTTTTCGGATAAAATGCAAGAAATTATTCCAGTTAAATTGGAAGAAGGTATCTCTGTAGAAGATATTCCTATGATGTCTGAAGTTGAACTTGTTGGTGATGTCACAATTTGGATTTATGAAGATTCATATACAATTTCACGTGGAAACAACAATGTTTCTGAGGTTAAACGTCATGCTTTTGCCTTGCGTGCTGAAAATGTTAAGCGTGTAGGTGGAGGTCAACCTAAACAAGAACAGAAGCAGGATCAAAAATCTGAGCAAAAACAGGAACATAAGGGATAATTTCTAAAGGAGAAAAGATATGAGTTTATTTCCAGCATATCGTGGAATTAAGATTAAGCCTTACATGGAAAATTTAAGATACTATATCTTTTCTTTTTTCTTTTTGTTGTTTAGTCCAATATTAGGATTTTATATTTATCAAAATTTAGAGAAACTAAAAAATGCTGATGTTCCTTCGATAGTGATTGTCAGTTTGATGGTGACAGTGTTTAGTTTGATTAGTCTTTATTTGACTTGGTTTTCACAAGAACGTTTTTTCTTTTTTCAAAAGTTAGAAAGACTTGCTAAACTTGCTTTCTTTTTGAAAGAAAATGGATATTCTTATACGAAAAAGATTAAGACGGATTCAGGAACAAGGGATAAAGTTGTTTTTCCAGCAGTTTATATGAAGCAGAATCGGTATGATTTGGAAATTGCTTTTAAAATGGCTGGGAATAAGTTTCAGGATAAGTTTAAGAAAATTGGTTCAGATTTAGAAACAACCTTTTTTATGGACTTTATGGAAGTTCAGGACGATATTAAATTTAAAACTTATAAAATGGCTTATTCTGCGTTTCAAAATCGTATTAAGATTAGTGATGTTGAATATTCTAGTAAAGGTATTCAACTAATGAAGAATCTCTATTGGAATCCTATTGATGATCCTCATTTGCTGGTTTGTGGTGGTACTGGTGGTGGTAAGACAGTTCTTCTAAGAACTCTGATTCGTGCTATGGCTAAAGTTGGAGTAGTGGATATATGCGATCCTAAACAAGCTGACTTTGTTACTATGTCTGAGCAGAAAGCTTTTGAAGGTCGTATTTCCTATCAGGTTGAAGATATTGTTTCTATGATTGAAAGAGCAGTTCAAATTATGTTCGCTCGCTATGCTTATATGCGTAAAATGCGTGAAGAAAATGGCGACAAGGATTTGAAGAAGTTTTTTGAATATGGACTTGAACCTTATTTTTTAGTTTGTGATGAATATAATGCCTTGTGTGCTATGCTTGATTTTCAGACAAGACAGCGTTTAGACAATGCTATGGGTCAATTCTTGCTTCTAGGAAGGCAAGCTGGGTGTTTTGCTACTATTGCAATGCAGAAGCCTTCAAGAGAAGATTTAGGCTCAAAATTGCAAGCGAATATCAATTTCCGAATTTCTGTTGGTCGATTGGACGAGGTTGGATATGATTTAGCCTTCGGAGAAGTCAATAGGAATAAGGAATTTAAGTATGTTAAGTACCTGGGCGGTAAGCGTGTTTATGGTCGTGGATATGCTAGTGTATATGGAGAAGTGGCAAGAGAATTTTATTCTCCTTTGTTAGAAAAGGGATTCTCCTTTACTGATGAATATGAGAAGATTGAGCGACGAGGAAATCCTTTCAATCCTTTGGAAAATCCGAGTGCTGAATTGTCAGAGGAAGAAAAAGAAAATCTTCAAGCTGAGATGGAAGCACAAGAGGAATTGCAAAAAGGAGAAGTTAAGAAGGCAAGTCCTGAACTTGTTCAAGATTTAATGTCTAGCAAGCGACAAAAAGAAGAAGGAAATCTTGGTGATCTAAAAAAGGCAAGTGATTTTTCTAGGTCAATCAATGTTAGCTTTGCTTCTGTTCAAAATCTTTTGAAGAAGTTGGAAGAAAAGGAAAAATTGGTTGTTCTGAGAGAAGATGGTATTTTGTATTTGGATGAAAAACAGATGTCTTTGGTCAAAGATTTGTTTGAATTAAAAGAAATTTCTAGTCAAAACTGGAATGAAATTATAGATGATTTTCCTTTTGAGGAATATGAGTGATTAAAGAGGGTTTATGCTCTCTTTTTTCTTTTTTATGTACTAGTTGGTACAATCCAGCTTGCTAGTAGCTAGTAGCAGGAGCGAGGAAGCGAGTGCGACGAGCGACTGCGGTCACTAGCGGTCACTAGCAGGCTGGATTGTGCGAATTAACCCCCTATGACTAATAGGGGGGTAGAAGATGTGCGTAGAAGCATAAAGCCTTGATAATACTGACTTTTTGGCTTCAAAAAATGCAACACTATTGAAAAGTAAGGAGAAATATGGAATTTGAGAATCTAAACAAGGTACAAAAGATGTACGCTTTTTCAGATCAGGAAATGTCTAACTATTTAGAAATAGATAGAGCAACATTATATAGATGGAAAGAAGCTGGTGAGATTCCTGAGTCTTATGATTTGAAAGTGAATGCGTTGATAGCTTTTAAAGAAGGTGTGCGAGATAGTGGATTTTCTTTGGAAGGGAAAGTTGACTATGTGAAGGTTACATTTAAAACGCAAGATTATATTGATGTGATAGCAAATGTTTTGTGTCTGCAAAATAAGCCTTTTCTTGAAGAAGAAAAGGGTGGTTCAGGATATGATACAAAGTTTACATTTCAGAATATCAATGTTTTCATTTCAAAGAAAAGGGAAGATATGGGCTGTATGATTGAGTTAAAAGGTCAAGCATGCAGACAGTATGAGTGGTATTTTGAGAATGAGCAGAAGGCAAGCTGGAGAGATTTCTTTATTCGCTGTTTTGAGTATGAGCGTGCTATTTCACAAGGTGAAGGGAAATTTATGAATATTCCTAGGCTTGATATTGCGCTAGATGAAAAGTATAAAGAAAATGGAAATTTTGAACTTGGTAAGCTGGTTGACCTTTGGGATAGTGGTTTGGTTGAAAGTCGATTGACAATGAAGCAGATTGAAGATAATGGTCAGTATGGAAAAGCAAAAACGATTTACTTTGGTTCTCGTCAGTCTGCTTATCATTTCTGTTTTTATCAGAAAGATATTGAGCAGGCAAAGAAGCTAGGTCTTGATATAGATTTGATTCATTCATCATTGAAATTCAAAAATCGTTATGAGGTGAGAATGTGTGATGATGTCGCTTTGGATTTTGTTAGAAAGTCACTGAATGAAAAAATTGATATGGCTAGACTTGCTGTATGGGTGATTAACAGTAAGATAAAAGTTTTTGAAAGACTGAATGGAGATAAGATTCTGAATCGTGAGTGGTATTCACTTCTAGGTGAAGTTGATAGAATTGGTTTTTCAACCTCACCTGTAGAAACTGGTTTTTTTGACAAACAGTATAGATGGTTGAATGAAAATGTTTCAGGTGTGACTGCATTGATAAAAAAGTGGGAGAGTATTACTGGTGATAATAAACTAAAGAAGATTCTCTTTGATGGAGAAATAAGTGATAAAAACTGGAAAAAATTGGAGCAAGCGAGGGTAGCTTATGAGAAAAATCTACAAGAAAGTAGGTACTGATTCTGTAGTAGTAAATAACAGTAACTTAGTATGTTCAACTGATCGTGGGCTAAAATCAATTAGTCACTATTTACCTTCTTTTGAAGGGAATGAAAATCTAACAGTTATACCTATAGAATCTGAGCGAATGTTTTTGCCTTATTTTGGAGATTATGTGATTGACTGGTCAAGAATGCCTGATGAAGTGAATGCGATTCTTGATATGACAAAATAGTTAGTTTTATTTGAGGTTGTTCTATGAAAAAGAAGAAAAAAATAACTGATGAAGTTTTAAGAAAATTGGTGTATTTGATTCCTGCAAGGTATTTCTATGATGGAATTGTAACGAGTAAGAAGGCTAGAGGTTATCAAGATTATATTGAGTTTCAATGTCAGACTTATAGATCAACTAAAACTAGAAAAGATTGGTATGAGGTTAAAAGACTAACTAAAGAATATGAAGAATATCTGAATAAAGAAGTGGATATAAAAAGAAAGTTGTTATTGTTTGGTTTGTTGAAAAGAGATAGTAAGGAGAGAATAGATGTTTATAATCTATTGGTTAAAAAATATCATTTGGAAAGATGGGTTTGAAGATGTCTAGAGTTTTGAAGTGGTTAAGAAAAGTCTTGCGCTTTATGCGTTTGAATTATATGTTGCTTTTTTTGTATTCGTTGTTGTAAATTGGATTAGTGGTGACTCTAGAATCGCTTTTGTTTTATTTGCTATTACGCTGATTACAGGAGTTGTGATGAATTTTAAAGGAATGGATAGGTCGATATATGATAAGAATGATAAAAATGATTTTTAAAATCATACAGTATTTGATTGTAAATTCTATTATGGGATTGGTTATGGCGCTGGCTTCGTATGTATTGATAGGGAATGTTAAATTTTCTATTTTGTTATTTGCGATATTCTTTGTAGGTGGGGTGCTTGTTGAATGAAAGTTTTAGAATTATTTGCTGGTGTAGGTGGTTTTAGGGTAGGATTGGAAAACTGTGATAAAGATTTTTTTAGAACTTTATGGTCTAATCAATGGGATCCTGGAAGAAAATCACAAGAAGCCTTTGAAGTTTATGAGTATCATTTTCCTGAAAGTAAAAATATAAATATTAGTATATCAGATATTACTGATGATATGTTTTCAGAAATGGATGCTGATTTGATTGTTGGTGGATTTCCTTGTCAAGATTATTCTGTCGCAAGAAGTAAGAAAGATGAGAAAGGGATTGAAGGAGAGAAAGGAGTTTTGTTTTGGGAAATAATTAGGGCAACAAAGATTATTAGTCCTAAGTATTTAATTTTAGAGAATGTAGATCGATTGTTAAAGTCACCTTCAAAACAAAGAGGTAGAGATTTTGCAATTATGTTAAAAGCATTTGATGATTTAGGATATTCTGTGGAATGGAGAGTTATCAATGCTTCTGATTACGGAAGATCGCAAAGAAGAAAAAGAGTATTTTTCTTTATTTTTAGAAATGATACAAATTATTCAAAAGTCATAGGTTTTAATGATAATGAAAATTTCTTTGAGGAATATGTTTTTAGAAAAGGTTTATTTGCAACTCAATTTCCTGTTAAGAGTGAATTGTTAAAAAATAGAAAAGTAAGTTATGAGTTTTTAGAAGATATTTTTGAAATATCAAATTCATTTACTGGTATATTTTGGAATAGTGGTTTTATGAGAAAGGGAAAATGCTTTTCTTTTGATACTATTCCTGATTATACTTTGAAAAAATTAACTTTAGGTGATGTTGTTGAAAAAGGTAGAGTCGATGAAAAATATTTCATAAATGATTTTGAAAAATTAGAAAAAATTCGATATTTAAGAGGTGCAAAAAAAATTAACAGAGTGTCAAAAGAAGGATTTTCATATATTTATTCAGAAGGTGGTATGTCACCATACGATAGTTTAGATTTACCAGCAAGAACAATGCTTACTTCTGAAGGAACTGTGAATCGTTCATCTCATGTGATTAAAGTAGGAGATCGATATAGATTTTTAACACCTATTGAAGCGGAAAGGTTGCAAGATTTTCCTGATAATTGGACGGAATGTAAGAGAAATGCTGATGGTACGATTGAAAAAGTTAAAGATAGAATGAGAATGTTTTTTATGGGAAATGCTTTGGTAACTGATATAGTAAAAGATATTGGTTGTTTTATTAGAAAAGTTGAGTTAGGGGAAGAAAAATGAAAGTTAAGAAGCGTTCCCCTGCTTTATAGATGGGAAAAATAAAAGCTAAAAAATAGAAAATGAGGTATAAAAAATGGATTTACAAGGAAAAGATAAACAAATTATTGAATTGGCTAATGAACTTGCGAAAAAGTTAAAGGATCAAGAATTTAAGCAAGCGTGGACTATGGCTGGTGAATTGAGTTCGCTTCTTAAAAATGATGAAGAATTGCAACTACCGTATCAGGTTATTGAGTGTATCAAGAAAGACCTGTCTAGTTACTATGCAATGAATAAGGAATTGAACAAGGTAACAACTCGTGCCTTTGCGATTGGTTCTAGTTTTGAGCGTTCAGCTTCAATTTAAGTAAAGGAATGAAGGAAGTCAAATATGGCTTCCTTTTTTATATGGAAAAGGAGAAAAAATGAATAAAAAAATTGATTGTCAAGTAGGAGAAGTGTTTCCTATTGTAGATAGAGAAAGTGCTAGTAACATTGTTTTGGTTCAGCAAGCATTTGTGGTATGTAATGCTTTACGGAGTGAAGCGTATTCTTATGAAAAATTTTTGGTGGAATATGAACTTTTAAAATCAATGGTAGTCAAGGATTTAAAAGCTAGAGAGGAAGCAGGTTTTTCTGATGATTTATCTTATTTAGAAGAAGGATCAGATATGTTTTCTCGTGCTTATCAGACTTATATTTGGGCAAGTTTTAACGTGGATACGTGTAAATTATCAGAAGAAGATTTTCTGCAAAAAATTTCTGAAATGAGTTTAAATTTGGATTCAAAAGATGTGTATAAAGTTAGCTGTTTAATTAGTGCATATTCTGATATTCTTAGTCTTTTGAAAAAGAAATATATTCATTTTGAAGGAATTGAAGTCATTGAAGATTCTATTTGTAATTTGAATATGATTTTAGATAATCATTGATAAGGAGTTAGAAATATGGAATTTACAGTAGTTGTTGAGAATACGTTAAATGGAGTAAAACTTGAATTTGATTCACCTTTTGGAGTTGATGATTGCTTTGAAGAAAGTGATTCAATGTTATTTCTGCTATGTAAGTATTTGAAAATTGAAGAAGGTAAGTATAATTCGGTCGGAGAAGTTATTGATGAATTTCCTGATGAATTGGAAGAATGTATTAAGATTCTTGAAATTAAGGATTTGTCAATTACCTGTGAAGGTTCGACAATTTCAGAAGTTAATGAATTTTATGATATTGAAGAAGAAAAGAAAGTCTATGCTTTTCTTGAATATCAAGGTGGCTATAAATTGTCAGATTTGTTGGCACTTAATTTTGATGATATTCAACTTTATGAAGGTGTTGAAACAAATTATCAGTTAGGGCAATACATGGTTTATGATGTTTATGGCGCTTTAGAAGAACTTCCTAGAGAAACTTTGGAAAGTCATTTTAGTTTTGAAAGTTATGGTAAAGATTGTGCCTATGATGGTGCATTTACTAAACAAGGATTTATTATTGTTTTGTAAAGGGGTGAGAAAAAATGAGTATTAAAGTTGTATATAACAAATTTTCTGATGTATGTAAGTATTACAATTCTGGAAAAAAGTTGCTTGATGAACCTGCAAAGATTATTGAACGCTTAGATGAATATTTTGACGGTGTAGAGTTTGGACAATTTGATGGTAGCAATCCTGATAATGTGTATGTCAATTCGTTTACTGAAGTTGATACGCAGGAAGCATTGATTGATTTTGCAGGTATTTTGAATCATGGAGATTATGAGCAGTTAGTCAATGAAGACCGTTTGTCTGCTTATGTAGAAGAACATGAAGAAGAAATTGCTAGTCGTTTAGGAGATTCCTATGTGTTTCTTGGTCATGAAGGCAATAGCTGGTACTTTTTGCAATAGAAAATTGCTAGTGGTGAATATGGCTTTAAGAGTGTTGATTAAGAATCCAAAGAATGGAAGGCAGGCTTGGTTTAGCTTGCCTTTATATTTTGGAAAGTTGTCTGTGATTGGTTTGAGTGGTTCTTATGATGAACAGATTGAAATTGTTGATTATGAGGGCGATTCATTTATTGGATATGGTGTCTTTACTGTTGCTGATTTGGAACAGTTAAATAGACAAGTAGAAGGCTAGTTAAGAAAGGAGAAAATATGGACTTAACAGCTTTAATTTTGGATACAAGATCAAAGAAAGTGAAACAATTTTCTTTACCTGCTGATGTAGAATACATTGCTTCTGAGTTTGGATATGATAGAGAAGATGTTGTTTTTACTATTCAATCTATTGAAGAATTACCTACTTTGAATTGTGAAGGCTTAACTTTAGAATTAGCGAATGAACTTGCTGAAAACGTGGAAGATGTTGATGAAGATTTGGTTCTATCATTTATTGAATCAGAAAGTTCTGATCCAAAATATTTAGCAAGTGTAGAATTTGATGATTGTAGTTTATATTCTGATGTTGCTACTGATAGAGAATTAGGTGAATATCTTGTAGAGGAAGTTGGTGTAGAACTTTCTAAAGAAAAACTGCTTCAGTATATTGACTATGAAAAGTTTGGTCGTGATGTACGTTTGGAAGAAGGTGGTAGCTTTGTAGATAAAGGTTACTTTGTATCAAGATGATAGCAAATATAAGGGTTTTAAGGGAAGGAAATTTTGAATTTCTCTGTGAACTGGATATTATGAAGTACAGTCAAGAACAGGTTCTTGAAAGAATAAATGAAAGAGGAATTGACAAAGACAACTTTTTTATTTGTGGGATTTCTGATTGGGAAGTGGATAAAATCATGTCGTTAGACGAGGTTTACTTGCTGAAGAAAACAGTGTTGGAATTATATGATGGTGATGAATACATTGTCAAATTTCAATTACAGCGTTATGTATCTGTAACTCAAATTGCAACTACATATTATAGATTTTGTTCTAAAGATGAAGCGACAACTTTCTTTGAAGTAACAAAAGAATTAGATTATCAATCTGTTGTCAATTATATCTGTGAGACTGGAAGTTGGGTAATAGCTTTTCAGGGATTTGTGGATCAAGGAGAAATTTTAAATACTCCCCAAGGATTTTATAGAAAGGTTGTTCTTTAATTTTAAAAAAAGGAAGGAAGAATATTGAGAAACTTTGAATTAAAGAAACCACGAAAAGTAAAACAAAAGCAAGTCAAGATGAAGAAGGTAAGTCAAAAAAGATCGAATCAGATTTTTTTGTTTGGCTTAGCTTTTTTTGTTTTTCTGTGTGGTTTGACAATATTTATTTCAATCAAGAGTGCTGTTAAGGTAAGTGAAAGACTATCGAATGCAGCAGTCGTTGAAACAAAGAAAGAAACTGACCGTAAATTGGAACAGTTTTTAGATGGATTTGTGAGTAGATATTTTACCTATAATTCACAAAATGGCTCTAGTGAAGATGATGTAGCGAAGTTGAATGAATACTATGGAAGTATTCCTGAAGTTAAGAATCAAGGTCAAACGAAGCAGGAAATGTCGATAGTTAGCGCTCGTATGTTACTTGCTAAAGATGGTGTAGCTGTATATCGTATTGTTTACGATACAAAAAAAGATGACAAGAATCAGCGTGTAGGTATAGAATTTTCGATTCCATACGGAGAAAAAGATGGTAAATACTATGTAGCTGGTTTACCTTGGTTTTCTCCTGTAAGTGATTTTAAAGCTGATGGTTTGGGAAAAGAGACTCATTTGGCTTTGCTTGATAATGATGAAATTGGGGAAGGTAAAAGAAAGAAATTAGTTTCGTTCTTAGAATTATTCTTTAAAAATTACACAACTAGTCAAGCGAATTTAGATTTAATTTCTAAAGATATTAAGTCGATTGGTGGTGCAACATTTAAGAGTTTAGATTATACCTACTTTAAAGAAAAAGATGGTAAGATTCTTGCCTATGTGCAAGTAAC
>ERZ772770.307-NODE-307-length-11598-cov-5.6455_pt1 | contig 11598 bp, 9 predicted proteins | sample MGYA00511361_ERZ772770 | MGnify/ENA primary metagenome ERZ772770 (study PRJEB29015, sample SAMEA2738026) | human oral metagenome | biome: human oral; feature: human-associated habitat; material: saliva | place: China | collected 2251 ... | reverse complement strand
GTGAAGAGCCAGTTGACGTGCTTGTGGGCGGCGTAGGGCTGGTCGATGTCGTCGCCCTCGGGGGCCAGGTCAAAGCTGCCATCATTGGTGACCGCCTTGGTACCCTCGGTGAAGCTCGAGGTGAAGGCGTAGATGCGGCCGTCGGCGGGCCCCGTGTAGGAGATGTGGAAGCGCGCGGCGTCGTATCCGCCGGCCGCGACACCCAGGGTGTCCCAACCCGGCCACAGCACGGTGGCCTGGTTGTCGCCGGACTGGCCGAGCAGGTAGGCGGCGGCGGGAGCGCCGGTCGCCTGGCTGACGGAGGCGGGGATCTGGGTGAGCGTGGACTTATTGACGGCGAGGAGCGTCTGCTCGGGCTCGCGCATGACGCCGGAACCCGTGGCGTCCTCCTTGATGCGCAGGGTGAGCGCGCCGGACGCATCGGAGGTCAGGTCGAAGATGTCGGCGTGGCCGCGGTCCAGGGTGGCCGTGGTGCCGGCGGGGGCGGTGCGCATGACGGCGCAGGCGGAAGCATCGGCCTCGGACGAGGCTGTGGCGGCCTCATCGGTCGAGGCGGTGGCCTCGTCGGCGGCGGTCGCTGCCGCGTCGCTTGCTACCGCGTCCGTGGTGTCTGTGCCAGCGGCGGCCTCGTCGGCGGCGTGTGCCGCTCCGGGAACGAGGAAGGAGGTGGCCGCGAGGGCCATGGCGGCGAAAGCCCGGGCAGCTGCGCGGCCCGGGTTCCGGTACTTCGTGGGGTTCATGAGGGGGTCCTCTAGGTGCTTCGCACGTGAATATGAATGAGAATCGTTATCATTCTATGCCCCTGTCCCACACTACGCAAAGTTCTAGGACCCGAAACCCTGGCACCCCGTCGCCTGAGGGCCGTCAGCTTGTAGCTTCGATTGCGACACGAACCGCTGCCACCTAGGAATCCCTAGCACCCAGAAACCCCCGGCACCCCGAAACCTCCGGGAGCACCACTCCCCATCTCAATTTCGCACGTAATTCCCCCGCCACTCTTTCAAACTTTGAATCCACATCGTTGGAATTCTGCGGTTTTCTCAAGGTTGTCAATTTGTCTGACCATCGAATTACGTGCGAAATTGGTGGCGAGCTTCGGTGGCCAACCCCAACGCTTCGACACATTGGCCGGTGCGCACTCTCGCATCCACAACTCACAAACTCGCACGAACCGACATCGATATTCCTAGAATTTTGTGGTCTGTTGATAAGCGCAGCCGACACGGCAGACGAATTGTGATGGCCTGCGCACGTTTGCGCAGGTGGTGTGCACGTAGCCACTTTGCTTTGCAATTGCTTGGTTTTTGATGCGATCTAAATTACTGGCCGCACGGTTGATTCATCACTTTGGGAGGGATAGGCTATAACCATCAAGCGCCTGACAAAGCTGCCAAGCTGGTCCGGCGCTTTTCTTGTTTGAAACGCAGGGTCGCGCCGACGCTACCCGCGTTGGCACACTCCTCGTTACAGACCGGGTGATCCTCGGCCTCGTCAAGCAGGGAATCAATACACAATACGATCCCACAAGGAGTTCACTCATGTTCTCGACCATCGACGTCATGGTTGCCCAGGCCCACATCGATCAGCTCAACGAGCTCGCCGACGCCAAGCACCTGGTGAAGGCCGACCGCCACTGAGCGAATTCCGGCACCACCGGAGTTTCACGCAAGTCCGCAGACCCCCAGGGGCTGCGGACTTTTTGCATACCGTCGCGGGCACGGCCGCGGTGCCGGTAGGTGCGACAGTTACATGGGTGGAAAATGCCTGGTCTTGTGGGTGGAAAATGTATAACAAGATTGGTGGAAAATGTATAATGCTCTACATATTCACTGATCATAGGAGGTTCAGATGCAGGCTGTACGTCCGGAGAACTACCGCCCTCGAGCAATCGACCGGCGTATCGACCAACTACTGCGATCCTTCGGCGCTGTTGAAATAGCCGGGCCCAAATGGTGCGGAAAGACCTGGACCTCACTTGCGCATGCTGGCAGCGCTGACTTGCTCACTGACCCATCAACACTTCTAGCCGCCCAGTCCTCCCCCGATCTCGTACTCTCTGGCGAGCGCCCACACCTCATTGACGAGTGGCAGGAGGTGCCTCAGATCTGGGATATGGTTCGTTCTCGTATCGATTCGTCCGCGGGTGAACGAGGGCAGTTCATCCTCACAGGGTCCTCCGCACCACACGATATTGAGACAATCAGGCACAGCGGCGCAGGGCGTATCGCTCGCGTTCACATGCGGCCAATGACCTCATACGAGGCCGGAGCAACTCCAGGAGGCGTGAGCCTCCGCAGTCTTTTTGACGGCAAGGGGATCACTTCGCAACGATGCGAAAGCTCTATCGAAAGCGTTGCGCGTTGGTGCTGCCGAGGAGGATGGCCGTCGATTCTTGATCTCGATGACGAAGATGCGTTGGAAACTCCTGCACAGTACCTGCGCAACCTCATTGAGGTAAACATGCCTCAACTGCACCGATCTCCAGACACAACACGGTCGCTCTTACGCGCTCTCAGTATGAATCTTGCGCAAGCTCCGACAATGAGCACCTTGTCAAAGGATATGGGCAGCGAAGGTGAAGAAAAATCGCGTCATACGATCCGGGCCTACCTCGACGACCTCCGCGCAATGTACCTACTCGAAGATGTGCCCGGATGGGAACCCGCAGCTCGAGGAAAGAAACGTGTTCGCGTCAAGCCCAAGCGCTACTTCGTCGATCCCTCCCTACCTGCAGCCATGCTTGGCCTATCCCCCAGCAAGTTGCTACGCGATACTCAGACTCTCGGCGGATTGTTTGAGACTCTCGTCTGCCGTGATCTCCTCACGTTCACCGACACGCTTCCTGGTGTCGGAAACTCCATCGCCTACTACCGTGATGATAAAGGTCTCGAGGTCGACTTCATCATCGAGCTCGCTGACGGCCGCTGGGGCGCATTCGAGGTCAAACTATCGTCGATGGGTATTACCGAGCGTGCCGTGGAACGCCTTCGGAGGTTTCACGCACTCATGACCGGTAACCCTATGGCCCGGACTTCCGAGCCCTCTTTTCTTGGCTTCATCGTGGGTCATGGAGAGTTTGCGTACCAACGCGACGATGGTCTATTTGTCCTCCCCTATGCATGTATCGAGCCCTAATGTTTCACGTGAAACATCTGCCCAACCACCGGCCTCGTCACCCCGTATGGCCTGGATAGTGGCACACTTGACCTATACGGTTCTACGCAACTTCATGCAAAGGATGGCATGCCTTGACTCAGCCTTCGACCAATGGCGGCACCCCGGCCTCGTCCGGGCGCACGCCCGCGCAGGGAAACCGCCTCGATCCCTGGTACGACGTCTACGCGGACCGCGCTCACAACCTGCGCGCATCCGAGATTCGAGCTCTGTTCTCGGTCGTGTCGCGCCCCGAGGTCGTCTCCCTCGCAGGCGGCATGCCGAACCTCAAGGACCTGCCCCTCGATAAGCTCGCGGCATCCGCGGAGAAGCTGATCCGCAACCACGGCGCGCAGGCCATGCAGTACGGCAGCGGCCAGGGCTGGGAGGTGCTGCGCGAGCGCATCACCGAGGTCATGGCATATGACGGCATCGTCGGCGCCGACCCGGACGACGTCGTGGTGACGACGGGCAGCCAGCAGGCCCTCGACCTCGTCACGGAGCTCTTCGTGAACCCGGGCGACGTCATCCTCGCCGAGGCCCCCTCCTACGTCGGCGCGTTGGGCGTCTTCCGCGCGCGCCAGGCGGACATCGTGCACGTCCCCATGGACGAAAACGGCATCATTCCCGAGGCCCTGGAGGAGACCATCCGCGACGTGCGCGCCTCGGGCCGCACGATCAAGTTCATCTACATCATCCCGAACTACCACAACCCCGCCGGCGTCACGCTGTCCGCCGAACGTCGCCCGATCATCGCCGAGATCTGCCTGCGCGAGCACGTCCTCATCGTCGAGGACAACCCCTACGGCCTGCTCGGCTTCCACAACGATCCCCTACCGGCCATCGCCTCGTACAGCCCCGAGGGCGTCGTCTACCTGGGTTCCTTCTCGAAGATGTTCGCCCCCGGCTTCCGCATCGGCTGGGCGTACGCGCCGCACGCGATCCGCGCGAAGCTGGTCCTGGCCCTCGAGTCCGCGATCCTCTGCCCGTCGATGGTGGGCCAGATGGCGATCGCCGACTACCTGAGCAACTACGACTGGTACGGCCAGGTCAAGTCCTTCCGCTCGATGTACGCGGAGCGCTGCCACGCGATGCTCACCTCGCTCGAGGAGTACATGCCCTCGTGCACGTGGACGGTGCCGGACGGCGGCTTCTACACGTGGGTGACGCTGCCCGAGGGCCTCGACGCGAAGGCCATGCTGCCACGCGCCGTGCGCGCCCAGGTCGCGTACGTGTCGGGCACGGCGTTCTACTACGACGGTTCGGGCTCGAACCACCTGCGCCTGTCCTTCTGCTACCCCACCCCCGAGGACATCCGCGAGGGCGTGCGCCGCCTCTCGACGGTCGTCAACGCGGAAAAGGAACTCGTCGACATGTTCGGCGCTGCCTCCGGCAACGAGGCCGGGGCCGGGTCGGATCGTTAAGTTACGTTAGGAGAATCCCCTATGGCTACGAAGGTTTTGATCATCGCTGGCGGTCTCACGCACGAGCGTGAGGTGTCGGTTCGTTCCGGCCGACGCGTCGGCAACATCCTGACGCAGTTCGGCTACGAGGTGCGCATTTCCGACGTGGATGCCTCCCTTGCGGGCGCTATTGAGTCTTTCCAGCCCGACGTGGTGTGGCCCCTCGTTCACGGCTCGATCGGCGAGGACGGCTCCCTGCAGTCCTTCCTCGAGTCGCTGGGAATCCCCTTCGTGGGCTCGTCGTCGGTGCAGGCGATGCTCGCCTCGAACAAGCCCACCGCGAAGGCTCTGCTAGGCTCTGCGGGCCTTGCGACGCCCGGCTGGGTCACGCTGCCACAGGCTATTTTCCGCCAGCTGGGAGCCTCTCACGTGCTCTCCGCTCTCGAGGGTTCGGTCTCCTTCCCCGTCGTCATTAAGCCGACGGACGGAGGCTCCGCACTCGGTATTTCGACCGCCCAGGACGCCAAGGCACTACGCCGCGCGATGGTCGATGCCTTTGCCTACGGCCAGCGCCTGATGGTCGAGCAGCGCATTAATGGCCGCGATGTGGCCGTTTCCGTTGTCGACCTGTGGGACGGCCCTGTGGCTCTCCCACCGGTCGAGGTGTCCACGGATCGTGGCCGCTACGACTACGACGCCCGCTACACCACCGACGAGACCGAGTACTTCGTGCCCGCACGCCTCTCCGATGAGCTGCTCGCCGACCTGCAGGCCGCGGCCGTCGAGGCCCACACGACGCTGGGCCTGCGCGACCTGTCCCGCATGGACTTCGTGGTTGACGACGAGGGTACCTGCTGGTTTATCGACGCGAACGTCGCCCCCGGTATGACGGACACGTCGCTCCTCCCCCAGGCCGCCGACGCGCTCGAGGATTCCTCTTTCGCACAGCTGTGCGCCGACATTGTCGACTTCGTGGCCGGCGGCCGCGACGTGCAGAGCGTCGACTACGTCATCGACGATGAAGGCACCGGTGTCATCATTGACGAGGACGCCGAGCTGGCCGAGGAGTAATCGCTCATTCAACGCACTGTGGGCCCGGGAGGATTGTCCTCCCGGGCCCACATGTTTCACGTGAAACATTGTCCGTTGTGTGTGCGTAGGCCTCGGCCAACGACGGTCACATGCGATTGCTCGTGCGCGCGATGCTACAGAGACACAATATCGAGCTGAAATTTCGTTCTCTGTACGCCTCTGTCTCGTTTTGGAGATTCCGCGTGAATGGAAGTTTCGCCGACACAGAGCCTCTCAGAAAAGGACTCCGAGCTCCTTCAGGCGCGTTTCGGCGTCCTCAACGCCCGTCCAGACGATGCCCTGCACGCCGAGCAGCTCGGCGGCACGAACGTTCTCGCGGCGATCATCGATAAAGACAACGTCCTCGTGTGGCACGGCGAGACGCACGAGGACATCACGGTAGATACCACGTGCCGGCTTGCAGATACCGTAGTCGCACGAAAAGGCAAAGAAGTCGAAGAGACTGCCCCACTCGGAGCGACGAATCGCCTTCGCGATGGGATACGGCGCGTTGGACAGAATACCGACACGCACTGCCTGGCGGCGGAGCCGGCGCACCAGATCAAGAGTCTCCTCGTTTGCCGTCGCCATACGTGATGCATCGAGCGCGACGAGCTTTTTCAACAAAGCACTGGTAGGTTCGGGCTGACCGCAATCTCCAGCGATGCGGTCCCAAAAAACGCGATCGGACATTCCAGCGTCATAATTGCCGCGGTGGGTCCACATCGCCTGATCGACGAGCGTCGTAAGACCTCGAGAGCCGTCGCCGAACAACTCGGCGATAGCGTGCGGGTCCGGGTGGGTATCGACGAGGACGCCACCGACATCGAAAAGCACGGTGCGCGAACTGCCCTGGGCGTTCATGCCTTTCGCTCCTTCTAGTACTGCGAGGGCCCGACGGCGGACCCTTTAGAGGTAGTTTAAGCGTTAATTCATTCGAAGATTAGCTCAGGAAATGTCGCATAGGGAACATACTGCGCGTGATCTGCGAAAAGAGCTATGAAGTTAGATCAGTGGAGAATAAGGTCTGCGATTCGCTGGAGATCGTCCGCTCCTGCGAATTCGATGACGATACGACCCTTCTTACGCCCCTCCGTGATGGTCACGCGCGTATCGTACGTGTCGGAGAGCGCCGATACGACGCTCTCTCCCAGCGGCGACAAAGGACGCTGCTGGCGTGCACGCGGGCGGGGCGTCGCCTTCGCCTTGCCGAGGCGAACGATCTCTTCGGTGGTACGCACGGAGAGACCCTCGGCGACGATACGCTCGGCCAGTCGTTCCATCTCCTCGGGCGTCGACAGGGACAGCAGCGCACGGGCGTGGCCGGCGGTGATGACCTGAGCGGCAACCTTCTTTTGAACGGACGGCGGGAGCTTCAGGAGACGCAGGGTATTGGCAATCTGCGGGCGCGAGCGGGCGATTCGCTTGGCGAGCTCTTCCTGAGTCGCCCCGAAATCGGCCATGAGCTGCTGATATGCGCTCGCTTCCTCCAACGGGTTGAGCTGGGCCCGGTGGAGGTTCTCCAAGAGAGCGTCGCGGAGCAGATCCCCGTCCTCGGTCTCTCGGATGATTGCCGGAATCGTGGTTTCGCCGGCGAGCTCGGAGGCGCGCAGGCGGCGCTCACCCATGATCAGTTCGTAGCGCGCTTGAGGCTTTTCTGCGAGGAACTCAGTGAGCTTCTCGGAGCGACCTTCCGCGGGAATACTGCGAACGACGACGGGCTGGAGAACTCCGACCTCTTTGATCGAGGCCGACAGTTCCTTCAGATCATCCTCATCGAATACCTCACGAGGCTGCTTCGTGTTGGGAACGATCTGATCGATCGCAATTTCCGCGAAGGATGCACCGGGTACCGGAAGAAGCTCGTGATCGACGGATGTTTCACGTGAAACATTGTTGTCAGTGTGAGCGTCATGAGAGGCTACGGTCGCAGCACCAGCGGGCACACGCGGGTCAGCCTTCCGGGAATCTGAGCCATTGATTCCACCGCCGAGGGCGCTACGAGAGCCGCCACCGCGTCGTCCACCAGCCGCCTCGACCGACGGCATCGACGGGCGCTTTTTCTTCGACGAGGCAGTGCCTCGCTTGGGTTGCAAGAGGTCCTTTGCAGAACCTCCACGCTTGCCGGCGGAGCTACCTTCGGGGAAGAACACGTCCAGGGGACGGGAGGGCGCGGAGGGTGCGTTTTGCGGCGTCTGCTCACTAGCCTGAGGAATGAGAGCGCCAAGACCACGGCCGAGGCCGGTGTGCTTGCGAGCGCCCTTACGACCCTCAGACTTCGGTGCTGCATCCGCCATTGCAATACTCCTTCAATTGCGTCGGTTCATTGTTTCACGTGAAACAATGGCATGTGCTCAGCTAGTAAGCGTCTTTGATCACTTTGTTGCACCAATGCTCACGCATGGTGACTAATACGTTCCGATCTGCGGAAACAAGCGGAAAACTCCGAATGTTTCACGTGAAACAATCACTCCTCGGAGGCTGTGACTCGCTGGCACAGCTCGAGCGCGGCCTTCCGATAAGCGATCGCGCCAACGTTACGGGGATCGTACGTGACGACGGTCTGGCCGTAGCTCGGAGCCTCAGAAATGCGCACGGAACGCGGAATGACAGTCTCAAAGGTCCGGTCCGGGAAGTGCGAACGCACTTCGCTCTCGACCTCCTCAGAGAGCTTCGTGCGCTTGTCCGCCATAGTAAGCAGCATGCCCGATACGCGCAGGCCAGGGTTGAGGTCCACGCCAATACGTTCGACGGTGTTCCACAGCTGGCTAAGACCCTCCAGAGCGTAGTACTCGGCCTGAATCGGGATCATGACCTCGTCGGCAGCGACCATGACGTTGAGCGTAACGAGCCCGAGGGAAGGCGGGCAGTCGATCAGAACGATGTCGATATCGGCGTGCTCGGAGACGTATTCACGCAGCGCCTCCCGCAGTCGGTATTCGCGACGCTCGACGTCAACGAGCTCAATCTCGGCGCCGGAGAGGTCGATCGTGGCCGGGCAGACCATGATCCCCTCGATATCGGGGCACGGCTGCACGACGTCGGCAACGCTGGCGCCGCCGATGATGACGTCGTAGGTAGACGGAGTACCGGCTGGATGCGGAACGCCGAGAGCGCTCGAGGCGTTTCCCTGGGCATCCGCGTCGACAACGAGGACAGACAAGCCGCCCGTCGCGAGCCCGGCCGCAAGGTTAACGGCGGACGTGGTCTTACCGACGCCCCCCTTCTGGTTCGCGACAGCGATGATGCGCGTGTGCTCGGGGCGCGGGAACGTTGCGCGCTCGAGCATGGCCAGATCGCGCATGTTGCGCTCGATCTGATTCGACAAAGGGGTGTTGTTGGTACTCACGTGACACCTTCCTAGATACTGCCCCTAGTTTACGGGCAGACGCACACACTTCCAGCCCGAAAGGCCCGGGATGCATCGAGGTGCACACAATCGACACGCACCGCCTCGGGGCGCTGAAAATGACGTTCTGTAGGATCGATTCTCCCAGCGATAACGCTAGAGGCGACAAACCCTCACTCGAGACAATCGAAATGACAGAACACCACATCCATGTGGCCTGCATCACTATATGAGAGGAGCGCCCCAGCAACCGCCACGACGCTCCTCTCCCCCACTGGGGACGCGTTACTTGATGCGCGTGCAGACGACCACGTACGTGGACTCGTCCTCCATGATGGAGGGCACCTCGTGGATCTCAGCGCGCAGGTGATGACGACGCAGCTCGGCCGAGGCCTCGTCCACCTCGATGGGCGCACGGCGACCCTTGAGGGCCACAAGCGAGCCGCCGGGAGCAATGAGCTTCGACGTCATGCGCACAAGCTTGCTCATGTTGGCGACGGCGCGGGCCGTGACCACGTCCGCCTTGCCCTTGCCGCGTAGCTCCTCGGCGCGCGCCTGGTGGATCGTCACGTTGTCGAGGCCCAGGTCCTCCACGACATCCATCAGCCACTCAACACGGCGCGCCATGGGCTCTGCCAGATGCACGTCGAGCTCAGGGCGGCAGGCCGCGATCACGATGCCGGGGAGGCCGGAACCGGAGCCGACGTCGAGGACCTGGCGGCCATCCTTACGCGGCATGAAGTCCAGGACGGCGGCGGAGTTGACGATGTGGCGCGACCAGATGCGCTCCATGTCGCGCGGGCCCAGGAGGCCGCGAATCTCGCCTTCCTCCTCGAGCATGCGCGCGTATTCGGCGACCTCGGCGAAGGCCGGCCCGAAGAAGTCGCGGACGGCCTGCGTGGGCTCTTCTGGGACGAAGGGGTCGCCGACCTGGCGACCCCTTCCTGTCCCGTTCGGGTTCTCACTCACCGTCGGTGTCCTCGGGGAGGATAACCACGCGGCGGTGCGGCTCGGCGCCCTCGGACTCGGAGGTCAGGCCCTCGTCGGCAACCACGTCGTGGCACACCTTGCGCTCGAAGGGATTCATGGCGTCGAGCTTGACGGCCTCCCCCGTGGCGCGCACGCGGGCGATGGCCTCGCGCGTAATATCCTGCAGCTCTTCCTTGCGCTCGGCGCGGAAGCCGGCGATGTCGAGCATGAGGCGCGAGCGCTCGCCGGTCTCGGTCTGGACGGCCAGACGGGTGAGCTCCTGGAGGGCCCACGAGGCGGTCGAGGGCGTCGGGGTCGTCGGCGACGATCTCGACCGAGGCGCGGCCGTTTTCGACGTCGATCTCGATGTCGCCGTCGAGGTCGGCGATGTCAAGCAGCTCTTCCAGGTAGTCAGCGGCGATTTCGCCTTCTTCTTCGAGGCGGGTCAGCTTGTCTGCGTTGTCGTCACTCATGACGTGTCCTCCGTGGTGGGGAATGGGGTCTTGCTGGTGTCCAGGTTACCGGCTGGGTGCCTGGAACCGTGAATCTGTGGTGTTCAGCGCTTGTTGCCGGAGCGGCGGCGCGCCTTGCGGCGCTCGACACGACGGCGCTCAATCTCGTCGGCGCTGAGAGAGCCGTGGCCGGAGGCGGACTCTACGGCCTCGGACGCATCCTTGGATGAGGCCTTGGCGGACTCACGCTCAAGGGAACGCCGATCGCGGACCTGCTTCTGGAGCTCGGCGCGCTGGGCGGAGGCTTCCTGCTTGGACAGGCGCTTCTCGACGGCGACGGTGAGGCCGTGCATCCACTGCTCGTCGGGCAGGGTCGTCCACTTCTGGGTAGCTAGGTTGCGGTAGACCGTAACGATCTCGCCGGCGCTCATCTCAGCGGGGAAGTCGGAGGCGACGTGCTGTTTCTTGGCCTTGGAGCGCAGCTCGGCGAGGGTACGCTCGTTGAGCTCGTCGACGCGCGGATCGGACCCGACGGAACCGAGGCCGGCACGCTCACGGTCGTAGCTCTGGAAGAAGGGCTTGGCCCATTCCTGGTAAGCGGCCTCGCGGGAAGCGAGGAGGTCGACGTAGGCCGGAGAGCCGGGGGTCGGCATGACCTTGATGGTCCAGAAGGACTGGGCGAGAGCCCAGAAGGAGGCGGTCACGGTGTAGATGACGACGCCCATCTGGAAGAAGGCACCGGAGAAGATGAACATCAGCGGCATCACGTACATCATCGAGCGCTGCGACTGGGCCATCGGGTTGTCGCCCATGTCGGGCATGTTGCGCGAGAAGGACATGCGCATGGACACGAACTGCAGGACCACCATGAGGATGATCGCGGCAACGAAGACGGAGACGATTGCGGGCTGGCCCCACGATTCGCGCAGCGTGTGGGAGAGGGGCACGCCGAAGACGGTTGAGTTGACGATCTCTGTGGAGACGGACTCGGTGAGGGGGCCGAGGTGGTCGGTGGCCTCGCCACGGTAGGTGTAGGTGCCGTCCGAAATGGAGGAGACCGCGATGATGGCGCGGTACATGCCGAAAAGCACGGGCATCTGCACGAGCATCGGCAGGCAGGAGGCGAAGGGCGAGACCTTGTGCTTGCGCTGGAGGGCCTGGGTCTCTTCCATCATCTTCTGACGGCTGACCTGGTCCTTCT
>ERZ772770.306-NODE-306-length-11613-cov-5.34193_pt1 | contig 11613 bp, 9 predicted proteins | sample MGYA00511361_ERZ772770 | MGnify/ENA primary metagenome ERZ772770 (study PRJEB29015, sample SAMEA2738026) | human oral metagenome | biome: human oral; feature: human-associated habitat; material: saliva | place: China | collected 2251 ... | reverse complement strand
GAGTATACAGTCAAGGAAGCCATCCATGACGGAGCTGTCTTAGGCTTTAAGGTAGACTATCGCAATACCCTCATCACAGACCAGTCTGAAAATGAAATACCTGATAGCGTCTATGAGAATGAGGAGCACATGCTGGAAGTCTTGGATGCCATTATCAATAAATCCCGCCAACAGCTAGGCTTCCAAAAGGGAGTAGGTAAGACCTACAATGCCATCCTAACCGTCAAATCCATCCCTCAAGCCCAAGCCTACTATGACCTACTCAAACGAGTCAAGGCTGGTCAGACACGTGTCAAGGTGTCGGAGAGGGTCAAGCAGGTCCTTCCAGACTTTCCAAAGGCGACCATCACCTACTCTGTCACTGAAAATGAAGAAGAGTCAAGAGCCAACCAAGACCACATGAAGCAGGTCTTAAAGGACTATAACCAAGAGTTTGATACCCACTTTACCATGGCGGATCTTCGTGGCTTTAATACGGATGTCAATAACCGCCTTGCTCGAAAACAGGATAAATACCTCTATCGCAAGGAGCAGTTGGACTTGGTTATCGTGGTCAATCGTCTCCTAACGGGATTTGATGCGCCTTGTCTATCGACTCTCTTTATCGACCGCAAACCCATGCAACCGCAGGACTTAATTCAGGCCTTTAGTCGTACCAACCGTATCTTTGATTCTAGCAAGACCTATGGTCATATCATCACTTTCCAAAAGCCTATAGCCTTTAAAGAAGCAGTGGATAATGCCCTCAAACTCTACTCAAATGGTGGTGAAAATGATGTCCTAGCACCTAGCTGGGAGGAAGAAAAGAGAAACTTTTTGAGAAGTTGTAGTGACTTCCAAAATCTCATCACAGATGACCCTTTAGAAGGACTCCAAATTGAGCAAATCTCTAAAGCTGAGTTGAGAAAGATCGCCAAGGCTTATCAAGCCTTTGATAAATACTTGGCTTCAATCCGAGTTTATAAAGAATATGACGAGGAAGAAATCTATGCAGAGACTGGCCTAAGCGCAGAAGAATTGGAAACCTATCTCGGTCTCTACAAAAACATCCTTGCTGAACTCAAAGCTCGTGATGGAGAAGGGACTGGCGGTGACGATGATGGACATTTTGATATCCACTACGAACTAGAGTCTATCCAAGTCGATGAGATTAATTACGCCTATATCCTGACCTTGATCCAAAGCCTGATCGAGCAAGAGCAGAGTCCGGAAAAGAGCCTCAGTGCCCAGGACAGAGAAGCAGTGGATACCTATATCCAAAGTCTGGAGAAGACCAATCCAAACCTTGCACAGATCATTTCAGAACTTTGGCAAGAAGTACAGGCAAATCCGGACCTCTACAGAGGTCAATCCATCGCCAATATCCTTGACCAGATGATTGAAGCAGTCATCCAGCAACATATCCAAGACTTTAGTAAGACCTGGTATGTCGGTGAAGATGAACTCCGCTACTATGTCAATCACTACCACAAGGGAGCGAAAAAACAACTAGGAGAAAGTCAACTGACCAAGAGTCAGCGCTACAAGGACTATAAAGTTGAGGTGACAGATGCCCTCAACCCACTCCTCTATAAAAAACAAATTAAAGAAGCCTATACTCAACTGATAGAAGAGGTGATTGAACCATTGAGGGTTGGGAGATAGGAAAAAGGAGTATTTTAAAGATGAATGAAATAACAATATATTTTCAATTAATAAACAATAAGGTAATTGCTTTACATACAGAACAAATTAATGATTTATATAATGAGAATCTTAAATCTGAGAGTTTTGATGGAATTATTCAAAAATTTGAAAATCATGGGTACGAATTAACAGATGAGCAAAAAGAAGAACTATCTGAAATTTTTAACGATGATATTTCTTCTGCTAATGAAAATGATGTATCTCAAGAAGATGGTTTCATTATAAAACACTGGGTAAGTAATAGATCTTACGGTGAATTAATTGATATGTATGATTTAGGAGAGATTAAAAAACCAGAGATGCAGCGGGAATTTGTATGGAATTCTGCAAAAAGTTCGAGATTTATCGAATCCATAATATTAGGTTTACCAATACCACCATTATTCTTATTGGAAGTTAAAGATAATGAATATGAAATAATTGATGGATTTCAACGATTAACGACATTATTTAACTATATTAAAGGATATCCTTGGGCAGGTAGAAAAGATTCGGGAAGAAATTTACCTTCTAGGTTGTCTAATAGAAATATTAAAGAAAGTATAGCAGGAAAGAAATTTGAGGATTTAGATCCAATTTATCAAAGAAAAATTAAAAGAAGTACTGTGCCTTTGATGGAGTTTAAACAGATTTCACCAGGAGATTTCACATCAAAATATTTAATATTCGAAAGGATTAATACAGGTTCAGAAAAATTAAATTCAATGCAGATTCGTAAATCGTTAGCATATGGAGAATTCATGACCGACTTATATAATTATGCGAACTCTGATGAAGTGTTTTTATCTCTATTTTCAACAACTCAAGTAAAAAAAGATATTCATGTTGAAGCACTTCTGCGTACTTTGGCAATTAGTGATGCATACTATAAAAAATATAGTTATTCTAAAAGAGGTATAAAAAATATGTTAGATGAATATTGTGAAATATATCGTAATAATAGAATTGATGAAAAAAGAATCAATTCGATTTTCAGGGTTATAAAGGAACTATGGAATATATTTGGAAATGATCTTTTTAAGAGAGTTAATTCTGAAGGCGAATTTGAAGGTATCCTAAATATTGCTATATTAGAATCTATAGTTGGCGTCATTGTTGAGAATGATTATATTATAAATGAAGAATTATTCAAGAAATATAAATATAAAATGCAAAAAATTTATGAAGATGATGTATTAGACACTGAGAAAAGTCCGTTTTCAGCTAATACAGGAACATATAAATCAATTGAAAAAAGGTATAAAATCTGTGAGTCTATATTTGGAGAATAAAAATGTTTAAAAACAGAGAATATCTGGAATTTTTTGAGAGGTTAGTAAAACTTAAGAAAGAAATTGAATATGCTGAAAAAATGGAGGCTAGTCTTTCAGAATTTCGTTCGGAACATAGAAAATTTGCAATGAGTATAAATTTAGACTTTAAGGTATTACAAACGGCATATGATTTCTATAAACCTAGCTTGCTAATCTCCTCATATACATTTTCGGAACAATTAGTTAAATATTTTATATATTCAATCTTGAATATGCATGATGAAGATGTTATTGAAAATCAACATCTTGCTAAATTTGTTGAGAAAAAAATTCCCAAAAAAAGATTTGTACCAAATATAAAGGTAAAAGATTTATCTAACTTATTTAGTGAATTTATTCAATTTGATGAAGGGCAGATTATAAAATTGCTAAAAATTAAAAAATTCGAAGATAATTATAAATCTTATGACCTTATGATTGAAAACAGACATTTGTTTGCTCACAGTGGTGAAAATCAGGGATATAACCTGAATACTATTAAAGAATCATTTCCTATTTTGGAATTATTAATGGATGAAATCTATAATATAAATAACAAATTTGAAGAGAGACTGAATTTAGAGAATGAATTAGTTCAGATAAAAAATTTGATAGATAGTTTATTTGAAAAAAAAACAAGGAAAAATAGATATAAAGTGAAGGCTTTGTTAAAGGATTTAAAAGAACATTCTAAGAACTCGTTGGAAATTCTGAGAATTTTGCGAACGGAATCGGAGATTTATAGCTATTTATATGAAACATTAGTGGATATTTCAAAGATAGATAGAAGAAGATATTACAAAGAATTATTAACAGATATAGAGCAGTTGAATTTATAGCAGGTAATTAAGATGTTAAAAATGATTACGTTTATTCCTAAAATAAGATTTAAGAGTTTTTTAAATCATTGGTCATATACAGAATTAAAAGAAGTCAAAGACGTTCGAGATGGTACTCACTCATCTCCCAAATACATTGACAATGGTTATCCATTAGTAACTTCAAAGAATTTAACAGATTCTGGATTAAATCTAAATGATGTATCATTGATTTCTGAGTCAGATTATAATGAAATTAATAAACGTTCAAAAGTAGAAGTGGGAGATATTCTACTTGGGCTTATTGGTACAATAGGGAAGCCTGTTTTAGTTGATTCAGATGGATTTGCTATAAAAAATGTAGGATTGATAAAAAATGGTGGGGAAATACAAAATCAATTTTTATTGCAATATTTAAAAACGAACTTATGCAATAAATATATTCAAATTGAAATGGCTGGGAACACTCAAAAATTTCTGGGACTAGAAACTCTACGTAATACCAAAGTTCCAGTTCCTAGTCCAGAAGAACAAACCGCCATAGGCTCTCTCTTTCGCACTCTCGACGATCTTCTAGCTAGCTACAAGGATAATCTCGCCAACTACCAATCTCTCAAGGCTACCATGCTCGCTAAGATGTTTACTAAATCTGGACAGACCGTTCCTGAGATTCGTTTGGATGGATTTGAAGGTGAGTGGGAGATAAAACGTGCAGATGAAATTTTTAAGTCAGTATCTGAGAAAAATAGGGCTTCATTACCTGTGCTGTCGGCTTCTCAAATTGATGGTATGGTTTTGAGAGATGAAATTGGTATTGATATTAAATATGATGAAGCTACTCTCAATAATTACAAGGTAGTCAAACCAGGTCAATTTGTGATTCATTTACGTTCTTTTCAAGGAGGTTTTGCTTTATCTAAATTAGAAGGAATAACCTCTCCTGCATATACAATTATTGATTTTATTGATAAAGCAAATAACTTACCAGATTTTTGGAATTCAATTTTAACTTCAAAGGACTTTATAAAACGATTAGAGACAGTCACTTATGGAATTAGAGATGGGAAAAGTATCAGTTTTAAAGATTTTTCTAGTTTAAAATTTGTATTTCCAAACTATAAAGAACAACAAACCATCGGCACTTACTTCTCGAATCTCGATAACCTTATCGCTGCTCACCAAGAAAAAATTTCTCAGCTAGAAATTTTGAAAAAGAAACTCTTGCAGGATATGTTTATTTAAGGAGGAGTTATGTATAGTTCTAAAACAGATTTGATTGAAAAGTTAGAATATGAAAAGCAAAGGTTTCAGGATAACTTGAGTCAGATAGCTGATTATGAAAAAGATTTATATAATCGAGTAGATAATTATCTATTTGAACTTATTTCTTTTATAAATAAAGAGTTAGATGAAAAAGTTTTGTCTAATGATGTAACGGTAAGGTACAAAACATTACGAGAGAATTTGTTAGAAAGCATATACAATTGTTTTGGTGGAGAAATTTATCTGTATGATTCTATATTTCCTGAAATTATATATAATTTCAAAGTACTTAAACTTTTCTCTTTCATTGCTAAAATAGATTCTACGACTGTTATTATAGGGGCTAATGGAGCAGGGAAAACGAGTCTTATTAATGAATTACGAAAGAATAGTATAGATGAGATGTATGTTTTACCTGCCCAGAAATTGTTATATTTTGTTTCAAATATCCATGATCGTAATGGAATATCTAGGGAAAGATATATTCAAGATTTAAAAGAAGTCGATCTTAAATATGAAACAACTGATTTGTATCCATCCCATATTGAAAATAGTATTTCAAATACCTTTACTAAATTAATAACATTGTTGGTAAAAGACTACACAAACATAGTTACTCGTAGATCAAGAAAAGAAAAAGATTTACCTTTAACTTTATGGGATAGAGTAGAATATATATGGAACCAAATTTTCCCAGAAATAAAATTTGAGCTTGAACCTGATGATAGAGTTGTTAAAGTTGAAAAAAATGGTTCTAAATATAGTATAAATGGTCTTAGTGATGGAGAACGTTGTATATTGTTTTATATTGGTAACGTTCTTCTTGCTCCAGAAAATAGCTATATTGTGGTTGATGAACCAGAAACATTTCTAAATGGCGCAGTCTATAATGAATTATGGGATTTGCTAATATCAGAACGTCCTGACTGTCAATTCATTTTTGCTTCACATAACATGGACTTTGTTCAATCAAGAACTAATGCAACCTATATATGGTGTAATAAATTTGAAGCACCTTATGACTTCGATTATGAACAATTGGAAGAATCTCAAGAATTTCCTTTATCCATATTAGCAGAAGTTTCTGGTACAAGAAAACCAATACTATTTTGTGAGGGAACTAAAACTAGTATAGACTATCAGATTTATTCTAAACTATTCAGTGAATTTTGTTTTGTAAAACCAGTTCAAGGACATAAACAGGTCATCCAGCATACAAAAGCCTATAATGATTTACAACTTTTACATGGTAATACGGCATACGGTATTATAGACAATGATTGGATGAATGAAAATAGTATTCAAGAGCAAAAAGAACAGAATATTTTTGTTCTTCCATTCAATGAAGTAGAGATGATGCTTGTTGATGAAGCAGTCGTGAAGTCATGCTTACCTTTTGATGACGACAAAGAAAAACAACGAAAATTTGAGAATCTTAAACAAAGTATTATTGAATCTTGTAAAGCAAAGAAAGATAAAATAATAAGTATAGCATTGAAAAAGAGACTTGATGAATTCATGGAAAGTCATTTAATTGAAAAAAGTGAACCAAATAAACACGATGCTCATGTATTTTTAGATAGCTTATCATCTAAATTTGATGTAGATTCAACATTTAATAAAATTAATTCTATTGTTGCAGCAAGTTTGGCCTCATCTGATTTTTCAAGGATATTAAAGATTTGTAACTTAAAAAAAGAAATAATTGATTATAGAGGAAACACGGAAATAACTCCTAAGTTCAAAGAAAAAGCTTTAAGTCGAATTACATTGGATAGTGATTTACAGAAAGAACTACGTCATAAATATTTTAAAGAATTGGAAGAAGAATTATTAGACCATTAAATTAATTTTAGATATTTTGGATTAAGTAAAAAGAAAGAAACATTATGGAAACAACACAAACTTCCCAATCGCTTTACCAAGCCCTGTGGAACTCAGCGGATGTTCTTCGCTCCAAGATGGATGCCAACGACTACAAGTCCTATCTCTTGGGCATGGTCTTTTACAAGTACCTGTCAGACAAGATGCTCTTTTTCGTGGCGGAGACCATGGAAGAGGGGACGGATAGTCTTGAGGATGCTCTTGAGGTCTATCGTAACTACTACGAGGATGCGGACACTCACGAGGATCTTCTTGCAGTCATGAAGGACGAACTCAACTATAGTATCAAGCCTGACCTGACCTTTACGGCTCTGGTAGCACGTGTCAATGAGGGGACTTTTCAGCTAGAAGATCTGGCTCAAGGTTTTCGTGATATCGAGCAGAGTGACGACCTCTATGAAAATCTCTTTGAAGATATCGATCTCTACTCTAAAAAGCTAGGGGCTACTCCGCAAAAGCAAAACCAAACGGTAGCAGCAGTCATGAAGGAGTTGGCTGTGCTGGATGTGGCTGGTCATGCAGGCGATATGCTGGGGGATGCCTATGAGTATCTGATCGGTCAGTTTGCGACTGACTCGGGTAAGAAAGCTGGTGAGTTTTATACACCTCAGCCAGTTGCCAAGCTCATGACTCAGATTGCCTTTTTGGGTCGTGAGGATCAGCAAGGTTTTACCCTCTATGATGCGACTATGGGGTCTGGCTCTCTCTTGCTCAATGCCAAGAAATATTCTCATAAACCGCAAACGGTTGTCTATTTTGGTCAGGAGCTCAATACCTCCACTTATAACTTGGCTCGGATGAACATGATTCTACACGGTGTTCCAGTTGAGAACCAATTCCTCCACAATGCCGACACCTTGGATGAAGACTGGCCGACACAGGAACCGACCAACTTTGATGGGGTTCTCATGAATCCTCCATACTCCGCCAAGTGGTCTGCAAGCTCTGGTTTCTTGAATGATCCTCGTTTCTCTCCTTTTGGGAAACTGGCACCCCAGTCCAAGGCTGACTTTGCCTTCCTTTTACATGGTTACTACCATCTCAAGCAAGATAATGGAGTTATGGCTATCGTCCTTCCTCACGGTGTTCTTTTCCGTGGAAATGCGGAAGGGACCATTCGTAAGGCCTTGTTAGAAGAAGGGGCTATTGACACAGTTATCGGTCTTCCTGCCAATATCTTCTTTAATACCAGCATTCCGACCACGGTTATCATTCTCAAAAAGAACCGTACCAATCGTGATGTATACTTTATCGATGCTTCGAAGGAGTTTGATAAGGGTAAAAACCAGAATATCATGACGGATGCTCATATAGAGAAGATTCTGGAAGCCTACCAGTCACGTGAGGAGATTGATAAGTTTGCCCATCTGGCAAGCTATGAAGAAATCGTCGAAAATGACTACAACCTCAATATCCCTCGCTATGTAGACACCTTTGAGGAAGAAGAAGTCGAGCCGCTGACAGACATCGTCAGCAAGATTAATAAGACCAATGATGAGATTGAAAAGCAAACAGCTTCTCTACTCGAAATGTTGAATAAACTTCACGGAACCACATCAGAAGCCGATGCAGAGCTCAAAGAGTTTTTGAAAAACTTTAAAGGGTGATGGAGAAACAGTTAGATACATCTATCAGATTTAAAATCCCAGCCAAATCAACCTTTGGCTGGCTTTTATTCTTTATTTATGTTATAATTAAATTACCTAAATGGTAATTTAAAATAAACAGAAAGGGATTTATGAAGCTTATCTATACAAACAAAACTGTTGAAAAGCAGTGCACAGAGCTGAGGAGAGCGAAAAAGGATTTTTCGGATAAGGTTGCTGTAAAGTTGCATCTCTTGATCAACTTTTTGGAAGCGGCGGATTCTTTGGCTAGTGTGACAGCATTTCCTAAGTATCACTTTCACCAACTCAAGGGAAAGAGACAAGGACAGTTTGCTTTGGATATAGATGGTCGAAGGAGTTCCTATCGGTTGATTGTGGGTTTTCGGGAAGAGGATCTAGAAAAGGTATTTTCCAGTCCCATTGAAATCGAAATCCTAAAAATAGAGGAGGCCAGCAATCACTATGAGTAATAAAATTGTTGAATACAAAGACCTGATTGCTTTTCATCCAGGTCAGTACGTTGAAGAGTTGATTGAAGATTATAACGTGACGCAGAAAGAATTTGCGGAGCGTTTGGGAGTTTCAGCAAAGACTATCAGCAAGCTTGTCAATGCAGAGGAGTCCATTAGTAAGGAAACGGCCCATAAGTTAGCCAAGCTAAGCGGAGTTTCTATGCAAACCTGGCTCAATCTTCAAAATGCTTATGATGTAAAAGTTGCAGAGATTGTAGAACAAAAAGAGCTAGAAGAAGGTGGCGAGAAAGAAATCTGTGAGATGATTGATTTCAAGTATTTTAAGGAAGAAGGCTACGTGCCAGACAAGCGCTATAGCTTGAAGGAAAAGATTATCGAGCTTCGCAAGATTTTAGGTGTGGCAAGTTTAGAAAACCTTACATCTTTTAACCATCTAGTCAGCTATCGGAATACGCGAGAGTTTACGACTAAAAGCATAGTGAACTCCAATATCATGCTGGAGTTGGCGTCTAAAAAAGCGCGTGATGTAACAACTACCAAGCTCAATCGTAAAAAGTTAGAGAAAAGCTTGCCTGCCTTGAGAGAGTTGACCAGGCAGGACCCAGAAGCCTTTCCTCAACGTTTGTACGATATCTTATTAGACTGTGGTATTGTCCTAGTAGGTTTACCTGTGTTACCAAATGCTAATCTGAATGGAGCGACTAAAAAATTCAGTAACGGTAGTGCCTTGCTTTTACTGACGGATCGAAACAAAGCGTCAGACATTTTCTGGTTCTCACTATTTCATGAGATTGGGCACATTCTGGAGAATGATTTTTCATCTGATGAAGGAAACAGTGAGTCCTATCTTCGTTCTGAGGAACAGGCAGACCAGTTTGCAAAAGATTTCTTGATTAGACCAGAAGATTATCAATCTTTTGTAGGAAAAGGAAACTTTGATAAGACGGATATCATATGTTTTGCGGAGGAAATCGATATTCATCCGAGCGTTGTTTTAGGCAGATTACAAAATGAGGGTATTCTAGGTTTTGACCGTTTCCGAGAACTAAAAGTGAATTATTACTTTGTTTCCTAAGTGTCAGGAAACTTTAGAAGAAGAAAAAAGATTCATACAGTCAGTCATGTGAAGTCATTAATTCGCTCACTTTTAAGATACAACTTTGTTTCCATGTTTCCTGGAAACGGATAGAAAGTAAGGAGAAACATGGAACAAATTAACCAAAAATCCCAGTGTCAGCAACTCTGGGCTAGAAACAAATACCTCGTTTTGAGCCATTCCAGCAATATTTACAATGAGATTCGCCAATACTTGAAGAATGAAGAGGTGGAGGTAAGTCATGTTCAAGAACTAATCGACTGTGCTTGCAAAATCCCTGAGCATAGAGGTCAAGTATGCAATGCCTTCCAGCATATTTGGGGTTATTTCAAAAAGAAAGCGACAGATGTTGAGCGCAAAGACTATATGCTTTTGCTGGATCGCTATCGCTTTGGCCACGCTTCTAAGGAAGACTTGATTGCTAAGACTCGAGACTTGCTTGATCGCTATCCAAATACCTACTTGCAACATTCGACATTACTGAAAGGAGACGCCCATGAGACTTTGGCATGAGACTTTGATTTCACAACTTCCCCGTCCTCAACTCTTGGGGCAGCATCGAGAATGTTGCGCCCTACGTGGCAATGGCTGGGGCAGAAAGCATGCGACGGTTGATTATGTCTTTACTCACTCGCCCTATCGTCTCTATGCCTATCATCGCTTGATCATGGAGGAGATGGCTAACCGTGACTATAATGTCAGTCCAGAATGGCTGGACAAGAACTACCGTGGTAAGACTTGCCCTCCTTATCAAGATTTAGCAGAGGAGAAGCTAGGCAAGCCCATCTATAGTGAGCATGACGCAGGATACTATGAGGAATGTCTGGCTAATCTCCGAGAGAAGGGGATAGAGTTGGAGTAATAGTAAGGATTATCTCTAATTTAGAATTCTTCTCATAATTCTTTCGAACAATAAAGATGAGACCTTTAGAATGATTCTAAGGTCTTCTTTTTATGGGTATTAGAATTTACTTTTAATAACTTTTGAGTTATAATTAATTTAAAAAGCCAAGCGTGAACTGAAGGACTTAAAAGAAAGAGGGTTAAGTGATGAAGAATAGTGCTATTGGAAGTAATTGGAAGGATGTCCGAACAGAACTTTTTACTAAGGAGGAAATCCTTGAAAGTGATATGCGAGTGGCTATTATGAGTGAGTTGATTGAGGCTAGACATGAGCAAGGTATCAGTCAGAAAAAGCTAGAGGAACTCAGTGGAGTAAGCCAGCCTGTGATTGCTAGGATGGAGACAGGCAAGACCAGTCCTCAGTTGGATACGGTCCTAAAAGTCTTAGCCAGTTTAGGCAAGACACTAGCAGTCGTCCCACTTGAACAGGAAAAAAATTGATAGGGATGAAATTTCTTGGATTTCTAAAATCATCCACTGGACAATTTCATCTCCCGTCCACACTTTTCCAGGGAAATATCAGAATTACAAAAGAAAACCAACCTATAGTCTTTTCTAATAACAAGCCATAGGCACTTATAAGAATAGTCA
>ERZ772770.305-NODE-305-length-11623-cov-4.96395_pt1 | contig 11623 bp, 7 predicted proteins | sample MGYA00511361_ERZ772770 | MGnify/ENA primary metagenome ERZ772770 (study PRJEB29015, sample SAMEA2738026) | human oral metagenome | biome: human oral; feature: human-associated habitat; material: saliva | place: China | collected 2251 ... | reverse complement strand
AGGATCAGGAAGAGGGCGCGGGCGCGGCGGCCCGTTGGGTCCAGGATCGCGCTCAGCGTGCGTGCGCGGAAGCCCAGGTCGATGTCCGCGAGGAGGACCGCGCCGGTCACGTGGTCCGTGTAGGTGATGCCCAGGCCGGCGACCTGGACGCGGCCGCCGCGGCCCTTCGCGGAGAAGGAGCGGCGCGAGCGGTACCAGGGGCGAGGCTTAACCGGGGGCAGGTGCACCGGGGCTGCGACGACGAGGTCGTTGCGGGTGGCGCCGTTAGGCGAGCTGTTGGTGTTTGCTGCCGCGCTGTTGCTTGCGGTGTTGGCGGGCGTGAGCTCCTGGGTGGGCTGCTGCGGCTCGGCCTGCGGGGCGGGTGCGGTTTCGGGTGCGATGTCGCTGACGGTCTCGGCTGCGGTTGCGTCGGTTGCGAGCGCGGCGGGGGAGGCCTCGGCCGCGTCGGTGACGACCAGGGGAGTGGGGGACACGAGGGTCTCCTGCAGGTCCTGCGCGCCGTCGTCGGCGAGCGTAGCTGCGGCTTCCTGCGCGGAGGGTGCGCCGGCCTCGTCGAGGGCGCTGATCGTCTCCTCGACCGATGGGGTGGACAGCTCGGACAGGGCGTCCGCCATCGACTGGGTGGCGGGCTCCGAGGTGGCCGTGGGCTCGGTGGCAGCTTGCTCGGCGGCGGCGTGCTCGACGGCAGCCGTCACGTCGGCCAGGTCCTGGCCTTCCGAACCGTGCAGGTTTTCACGCGGGTCATTCGACATGCCCCCATTGTTTCAGGATCGCGCCCCTCGTGTCGCAGTGGCGCGCGGAAGTGGGTGGGGTGGGCTCGCCGAAAAGTCCTTGCGGATGTGGCTTGCATCTCTGGAATTGGAGATGTATGCTACGAAGCGACTGAATCTTAACAAGGACCGACATGTTAGCGGTTCTGAATGCTCACTGCTTTGCAGTAGGCCGGGTTTCTCAATTGAGGGCCCGGCATCTTTTCAAACGGACACAAATGTGTGTGCGTTGTGCCACTATGTGTGCATGAGTGATTATTCAGCAAATGTGCAGCGTCGTCGCTACCGCATCGGCATCGACGTTGGCCTCAAGTCCATTGGTTTCTGCGCGATCGAGGTCGACGAACGTGGAACTCCTATCAAGCTGCTCAACTCGACCGTCCACCTGCACGATGGCGGTGCTGAGCCTGGTGACGGGAAAGACCTTAGCCGCAAGAAAGTGTCGGGCATCGCCCGGCGAACTAGAAGGCGTAGGCGTTCGAATGAGAAGCGTCTAGCGGCTCTGGATTCATACTTGGTCCAGCAATTGGGGTGGCCGCTTCCTAACCTCGAAGAGTTCGATGACCCGCACGAACCCTGGCATGTGCGTGCGGAGCTGCTCGACTCCTACGTGTCAGACCCCGCGGAGCGCGCGGAAATGCTGGCAATCGCAGTCAGGCATATCGCGCGGCACCGCGGTTGGCGGAACTCTTATACATCGGTTGCATCGTTGGCTCGGGCAGCTTACCCGAGTAAAGCGCTCATTAAGGTGAACGAAAGGGTCTGCGAGGCCCTGGGGACGAAGATTGTCCCCGAGGCCACGCAGGGGCAGCTGGCCTCTGCCTACGTCGCAGATGAACGCTATGCCCTTCAGGCGCTGCGTGGCACGCAAGGTCTGTTCCGAGGCCGACAGTACCAGAGCGATACCTACCACGAACTCACTCAAATTCTTGAGCTCCAACACATTGATCGTGCTCAAATCAAGGAGCTGACAGAGATAGTCTTCCGAGTGACTCACCCCAGGAATGGGGTGCGACGAAACATGCGGGTTGGCCACGATCAGTTACCGGGGCAGGAATCGAAATGGCGGGCCGAAATTGCGCATCCGATGTTTCAGAAGTTCAGAATCGTTGCGGCATTAGCGAATCTGAGAGTTCGTTCTGATCGGCAGGAGCGGAAGTTGAGTGCCGATGAGCTTCGACGAGTCACACAATATGTTCTGGATAGCGCCCTCAAGGTCGAGGACGTTGAGTGGTTTGATATTGCAGAGCAACTCGGCATTGAACGGAGTTGTTTGACGGGCACCGCGAAACCGGTATTCGAAGGAGAGCCCGCTCTGCGCCGTCCGCCGACTGATAGCGTCAGCGTTATCATCATGTCGAGCAAGTTGACGAAATTGAAGCGCTGGTGGAAGTCTGCGAATGATGAGGATCGTGCGGACCTCGTAAAGTTCATGGCTAACTCGACCCTCGCAGAGGGAGAAGAGTTTGAAAACGATGAGGTTGATGGCTTCCTGGCTTCTCTCACAGATGATGACCTGGCAAAGCTAGAGGAGCTCGCATTGCCATCAGGCCGCGCCGCTTATTCCCTGGATAGCCTGCAGAGACTAACGGATCGCATGCTTGCTGATGGGTGCGACCTACACGAAGCGAGAAAGCGTGAGTTTGGGGTGAGTGACTCGTGGGCCCCGACACCTGACCCCATTGGGGCTCCTGTCGGTAATCCGGCCGTTGACCGCGTTATGAAAGAAGTAAATCGATGGCTGAAGATGACTGTCGATCGCTGGGGTGTTCCCGAGGTTGTGAATATCGAGCACACGCGTAGTGGCGTGATGTCCGCTGAAAGCGCCAAGAAACTGACAAGCGCGAATAAAGCGAGGCAGCGTCAGATTGAAGCATTGGCTCAGGAATTAGGTGCGCAGGCAGACGCAGGCGGTAAGTTGAATCAGGTAACAAAGATCAGGCTCTTAGCCATACAACGCCAGGGATGTAAGTGCTTGTACTGTGGAGATGCGATTAGTTTTGAAACGGCTGACATGGATCATATCGTTCCGCGTTCAGGCCTGGGATCAACCAATGACCGAAACAATCTTGTTGCGGTCTGTCGTGAATGTAATGAGAGTAAGAGAAATAAGCTGTTCTCGGAGTGGGCGCGATCAGGAAGCCGTAAAGATGTTGTTTCGTTCGATGAGGTGATTGATAGGGTTTGGGCGTGGCATAACGATCCGGGTGTGAGCCCAAAACAGCATAAGAAGTTCCAAGCTGCTGTTGTTGCACGCCTGAAGTCTAAGAAGCCGGATGAAGAGTTTGATGCGCGGTCGATGGAATCTGTCGCTTGGATGGCGGTTGAGCTTGGCAAGCGCATCAGAGGATACTTCGCATCAGCGTACGTGGTAGATGAAGGGGCAGCAGTTCCTTCAGTTGGACTGTATCGAGGCCGCATTACTGCGGCAGCTCGGGTCGTTTCTGGTTTCGAGCGCAGCGTGTGTTTAACTGGTGGTAACGGTAAGACACGTCTTGATCGTCGACACCATGCAATGGATGCTCTTGTCATTGCACTACTTGATGATCGCGTCGCACAATTGCTCGCTCTGCGCGATAATCTGCGTTTTACGCAGCTGCTTACTAGTGGGGTTGATGAGTGGAAGGTATATCTGCAGTCTCACCCGTCTGAAAATACTTTGATGCATTCTTGGTCTCAGCGCATGCGAGTTGCGGCAACGAAGTTTAATGGCGCGCTCGAAAGTGGAATGGTGAGGTTCACCATGAATCAGCGTTTACGCCTTGGATCGAGCAGAGCGCACATGGACAGTGTTACCTCTTTTGAGCATGCGTATCTTGATCGCGATAGTGATCGAAAGCCGAAGATTGATAAGAATGGAGTTCGAAAAGTCAAAGAACATGGAGAGTTTCGTCTGTTGTCTGATCCGCTTCCTGTGGAACTTATTGATCGGGCGGAGACGCCCGCTCTGTGGGCGGCCCTCGTGAAGGATGAACAGTTCGACCCGCAGAATGGGCTACCTGCGGACCCTACGCGGACAATCATGATCCATGGCAGAAGGATCGGCCCAATGGAGAGAATCCGCTTCTTTGGCGCGACTCCCGCTGGGAAATGGTCAGCTGCAATCGCTGTTCGTGGTGGTTATGTGTCGATTAGTAATACGATCCATCACGTCCGCATCTATAAGCTTGCTGAAAAGCCGGCAAAGTATGGAATGCTGCGTGTCTTCCAGGTTGATTTGCGACATGCGCGTGGAGAGGACCTTTTCTCTCTCCCGATTCCAGCAAGCTCGATCTCAATGCGTACTGCTGATAAAGCACTTCGCGAAGCGCTTCGTGATAGTTCAAAAGAGCCGCTAGCTTGGCTTGTTGCTGGTGATGAATTGAGGGTTAATCCAGAATTCTATGACGCCGACAAAATTGGTGAATTCTTCAAAAAGTATCCCGAGGTAGTCGAGTGGCGAGTTGTTGGATTCGAGGGCCCAACGAAACTCAATCTTCGGCCCATACGCATTTCAGAGGAAGGCTTTGATGAAGAGACTCCCAAGGAGATTCGTGACATTGCGGGAAGCAGTGGATCTTGGCGTGTCGCAATTAGTGCTTTGCTGGAGCCGGGTGGCGTTTCTGTTATTCGGCGCAACGCTTTAGGTGAAGAGCGTTGGGTTTCTGTTATTCGGCGCACCGCTTCGGGTGGGAAGCGTCGTGTTTCTCGATCTGGTCTTCCTTGCTGTGTTGTTTTGGAGTAACAATGGATGGCAGTTGGCGTGTTATCGACTTCTCTACATTTGACGGCGAGCTGCGGTCAAGTCGCGGCGGTATCGAAGTGCATTCGACCGCTGGAGGAGTGCAACTTGTCCCAGTCGCCGATGTGGCTGTTGTTCTCATTGGCCTGCAGGTGTTGCTGAGTGCTTCGGTTCTGCATCGTCTGTGTGAGGCAGATGTTGCCATTTTGTTTTGTGACTGGAGGGGAATTCCGGAAGGTGGCTGCTACTCCTGGTCGGATCACGGCCGAGTAGCGGCTCGCCACCGAGCCCAGGCTGAGATCTCTCTCCCGCGAAAGAAGAACGCATGGGCGCGTCTGATCCGGGCAAAGATTGAGGGGCAGGCCTCGGTTCTGGCGAACCTCAAGATTCGGGGCAGTGGTGAACTACTCGCTCTCGCGGATCAGGTTCGGTCGGGTGACCCTGCAAATATTGAGGCGCAGGCTGCTCGGCTGTACTGGTCGCGAACCTTGGGCAAAGGCGTGGGGCGTCAACCTGCTGCCGGCCAACTGATCGGTGCGAATGCCTGCCTGGATTACGGCTATTCCGTGCTTCGGGGGCATTTGATGCGCGCTGTTCTGGCGGCAGGTTTGGCGCCTGCACTCGGAGTCTTCCACCGAGGCCGAGGCAACGCCTTCGCCCTTGCCGACGATTTGATCGAGCCTTTTAGACCGGCGATTGATGAGGTTGCACTGCAGTTACCTCCGACCGCATCTCCTTCGGATCGTTCGGTGAAGCAACTTCTCGTAGCGGCTGCTTCGCAGCGCTTCGATAAGGATGGGCACGGAATCCCCGCCGTGGCTGAGGCTCTCGCGCAGGCTTTCGGTCGCTACGTGGAGGGCGATATCGATCGCCTCAATGTGTTGTCGTGGCAGGGGCCGTCGGTAGTGAGTGTGGGGGAATGAAATGGCGGATGATCCGATGTGGTGTCTGGTGATGTTCGATCTCCCTGTGGAGACGAAGAAGCAGCGACGGGAGGCGACGAGATTCAGGCATGATTTGCTGGATTGGGGTTTCTCTATGGTCCAGTTCAGTGTGTACGTGAAGTATTGGCCTCTGGGTGGGCAGGATCATGCGACGTTGCGGGCGATTAAGAGTCACTTGCCGAGTGGGGGCAAAGTCAAAGTCCTGGGGCTGACGGATCGGCAGTGGGCCAGCGGCCTGCATTTTGTGCGTGCGGAACGCAAGGATGACGGTCAGGCTCCCGAGCAGCTCATGATTTTCTGACGTGTTTTCATGAGAAAACGTTGCAATTTTGGGTAAAACCTATCCACCTCAAGTATATCAAGGGGATAGGTGACTGAATCCCAACAGGTGTTGCCTTGATGCTGACGCGGACGCAAGTATATCAAGGGGATAGGTGACTGAATCCCAACTCAGTTCGCGCACGTCGCCGTCATTCAGCAAGTATATCAAGGGGATAGGTGACTGAATCCCAACGTGGTGCGTGCTCGTGGTCCCCAGGGGCCAAGTATATCAAGGGGATAGGTGACTGAATCCCAACACGCTCCTGATCCGCGCGTCGCGCTCGACAAGTATATCAAGGGGATAGGTGACTGAATCCCAACCGTGTACCGAAGTGAGCAGACGGCGCACCAAGTATATCAAGGGGATAGGTGACTGAATCCCAACCGCACGATGTGAGCGGCAAGGCTCAAGCCAAGTATATCAAGGGGATAGGTGACTGAATCCCAACTCGCAGGCGGCGTCGTCTGAGCCGCCGTCAAGTATATCAAGGGGATAGGTGACTGAATCCCAACGACCGCGCGCCCTCCCGGAAGTCATAGGCAAGTATATCAAGGGGATAGGTGACTGAATCCCAACGACCGCGCGCCCTCCCGGAAGTCATAGGCAAGTATATCAAGGGGATAGGTGACTGAATCCCAACATTCTCGCAGGCATCAAGACTCCGGTTGACAAGTATATCAAGGGGATAGGTGACTGAATCCCAACAACTCACGACATGGGCGCGGGACGTTGCCAAGTATATCAAGGGGATAGGTGACTGAATCCCAACCCTCGGTCAGCTCGATAACCTCGGCCAGCAAGTATATCAAGGGGATAGGTGACTGAATCCCAACCGCATCGCGGCGGCCTCGATGTCTACGGCAAGTATATCAAGGGGATAGGTGACTGAATCCCAACGAAGCCCTCGACCGGGACATGCCCCTCACAAGTATATCAAGGGGATAGGTGACTGAATCCCAACGGCATCGACGAAAACGGCAACCGCGTCGCAAGTATATCAAGGGGATAGGTGACTGAATCCCAACGGCTTGGCGGCCTGTGACTTGTTCCCACCAAGTATATCAAGGGGATAGGTGACTGAATCCCAACTACGCCGTTGCCGAGCATTCTGAGTTGGCAAGTATATCAAGGGGATAGGTGACTGAATCCCAACTGGTTGCGGCTGCGAGGTCGTCGAGGCTGCAAGTATATCAAGGGGATAGGTGACTGAATCCCAACAGCTAGGCATCCACGCGTATGACGCGCACAAGTATATCAAGGGGATAGGTGACTGAATCCCAACGCGCGCTCGAAGTGGCGAGGCCGCTCCTCAAGTATATCAAGGGGATAGGTGACTGAATCCCAACAGCAATGCAATCACGGGCAACTCATGCTCAAGTATATCAAGGGGATAGGTGACTGAATCCCAACATAAAGCCGTGTACGCGAACGACCGTTTCAAGTATATCAAGGGGATAGGTGACTGAATCCCAACGATTCACGAGGATCGAGACGACGCCCGTCAAGTATATCAAGGGGATAGGTGACTGAATCCCAACTCGGATTCACCGACGTCGCGGAACAGGCACAAGTATATCAAGGGGATAGGTGACTGAATCCCAACACTCGGCGCCGAGCGCGTAGTCGTTCTTCAAGTATATCAAGGGGATAGGTGACTGAATCCCAACGAAAACCCACGTCTTCCCGCTCTGAGAACAAGTATATCAAGGGGATAGGTGACTGAATCCCAACGCACGATCTCGCGCTGTGTGGGCGCGGGCAAGTATATCAAGGGGATAGGTGACTGAATCCCAACGATCTCAGGACAACGGAAACGGCGTCCTCAAGTATATCAAGGGGATAGGTGACTGAATCCCAACAGAGTTCGCGCGCCGCCTCTACTGGATGCAAGTATATCAAGGGGATAGGTGACTGAATCCCAACTGGAACTCCAGGACCCACTCGGGGAGGCCAAGTATATCAAGGGGATAGGTGACTGAATCCCAACGGACCTCGCAGGCGACGATCCAGGCACCCAAGTATATCAAGGGGATAGGTGACTGAATCCCAACATAGCCACCTGTGTGGGGTCGTCGTCGATCAAGTATATCAAGGGGATAGGTGACTGAATCCCAACCGCCACAACCGCGTCGCCGCCGCCGGGGCAAGTATATCAAGGGGATAGGTGACTGAATCCCAACTCAATGGCCGCCGCGGTAGAAACCATCACAAGTATATCAAGGGGATAGGTGACTGAATCCCAACAGTCTTTCGACGTCGAAGCCTTCATCTCCAAGTATATCAAGGGGATAGGTGACTGAATCCCAACGGCGCTCGCGGAGTTTCGACGTCGCGGGCAAGTATATCAAGGGGATAGGTGACTGAATCCCAACACACCCGCCAGGCCGCACGAAGCAGTGCCAAGTATATCAAGGGGATAGGTGACTGAATCCCAACTACATGCGCCTCGAAACAGGATGGGCACCAAGTATATCACGGGGATAGGTGACTGAATCCCAACAAGTCGATGATCGTCTGAGCGCAGCGTGCAAGTATATCAAGGGGATAGGTGACTGAATCCCAACATTGGAGCCCTCGAGGACAAGCTCAAGCCAAGTATATCAAGGGGATAGGTGACTGAATCCCAACGATTCATCCCCCGCTCGGAGTGGCCCGACAAGTATATCACGGGGATAGGTGACTGAATCCCAACTTTGGAGTAGGTGGAAGCGTTGGCAGAACAAGTATATCAAGGGGATAGGTGACTGAATCCCAACCATAACGAGGTGTTGTGGCGCGACTTGGCAAGTATATCAAGGGGATAGGTAACTGAATCCCAACGCTCGAGCTTTTCCCCGTCGACGAGGGGCAAGTATATCAAGGGGGTAGGTGACTGAATCCCAACAGCGACGTCGCAGGCGGCGATCAACCAGCAAGTATATCAAGGGGATAGGTGACTGAATCCCAACTAGTCGTCGATGTAGTAGATGTCGTCGACAAGTATATCAAGGGGATAGGCGATTGATTTACAGTTCTTCCTCACGTGAGTGGGGATGGGCTCCGATTAGGAACTGGCAACCAACTCGAACATAGAAAAAGCTCCTGAACATAGTTCAGGAGCAATGGGGCGAGAGGACTTCTTGGTACATGGGGTCTTTACAGCCTGAAGCTGAAGGCAGTCCCGCACCCGAAGTTGCCGAAGCGACTTCCTTTGAACGCGCTGTTACCAGACGTCCTACCGTATCCTCTCGCTGCGTCGATACTAGTCTCAAGGTTGGTTTTGGTCAAGAAGGGCGTGCGAACAATGCTCTCCTGATGACACTGGCTTGATCGAAGTTTCCCTTGTGAGCGTGGATGGGTTCCGATGAGGAATCGGCAATCAATTCGAGCATAGAAAAAGCTCCTGAACATAGTTCAGGAGCAATGGGGCGAGAGGACTTCTTGGTACATGGGGTCTTTACAGCCCGAAGCTGAAGGCAGTCCCGCACCCGAAGTCGCTGAAGCGGCTTCCTTTGAACGCTCTGTTACCAGACGTCCTACAGTATCCTCTCGCTGCGTCGATACTAGTCTCAAGGTTGGTTTCGGTCAAGAAAGACATGTAAACAACGCTCTCCTGCTGACACTGGTTTGATCGAAGTTTTTCCCTGTGAGCAGGGATGAGTCGTTCTCGAAATAGTGCTAGGGTGCGTACGAGGGTGGTAGCCAGCCCACCTGGGAGTGATCCCCGGGCAGGCGGGCCACCCTCGTTGTTTTCTCTTTGGAGTGGTTTGAGTCCGCGTACGTCCGCGTCGCCTCGAGGGGCCATGTCCTCCTCGTCGACTCGTTGGAATTGACGATGGGGTTACGCAGCAAGGCTATACTGGCCCGGACAAAGGAGTTCTCATGCCAGATATGTACCTGCAGGCCCTGTCGAACGCGCAAACGATCCGCGAATCCAAGGGGCGCAGCATCATCGCCTTCCCCGACACATACTGCGTGATCGACGTCGAGACCACGGGGCGCAGCCCCCAGTGGGACCACATCATTGAAGTCGCGGCACTCAAAGTCTCGGACGGCCAGGAGGTCGGCCGCTTCACCTCATTGATCCAGCCGCCGAGCATGCCGGGCGGGGACTTCGTCGACGACTTCATCGCGGCGCTGACGGGCATTACTGACGAGATGCTCGCAGGTGCGCCCTTTGCTCCCGACGTGCTCGCGGAGTTCGCGTCCTTCGTTGGGGATACGCCCGTCGTCGGCCACTACGTCGGCTTCGACATCAACTTCCTCTACGATTCCTTCGACCGCTACCTGGACCGGCCGTTCTCCAACGACTACATTGACACCCTGCGTGTCGCACGCAAGCTGCACCCCGAGATGTCTCACCACCGGCTGGCAGACCTCGTCGACCATTTCGGTGTCACCCACAACGAGGTTCACCGCGCCATGGGCGACGTCGAGGCAACTGCCGAGTGCTTCGCACACCTCAAGGATGAAGCCCTCGAGCATCACGGAAGCGAAGAGCGATTTCAGGAACTATTCGATTCGGTGCGCAAACGGCGCCGCTCGGTGCCTGAGGGAGGTCAAGCTGGCGGCAGCCACGCTGTCAAGGCCGCCGACATTCGAGGTGACGCCCAGAAAATCGACGAGGACAGCCCGATCTTCGGCTGCGCCTGCGTCTTCACGGGCAAGCTCGAGAAACTCACGCGCGCCGAAGCCATGCAGATCGTCGCGGACCTGGGCGGCATCAACCAGGACGGCGTCACCAAGACGACTCGCTATCTGATCCTCGGCAACAACGACTACTGCGCGAGCATCAAAGACGGTAAGAGCAACAAGCAGAAAAAGGCCGAAAAACTGGCACTCAAGGGCACGGGAATCGAAATCCTCCCCGAGAGCGCCTTCTACGACATGCTCGGCGAGGAACTCCTGAGGGATCACTAGGGGAACTTTGAACGCACGACTCGGCCCCGACCTTGTCGATACGAGGACGTGGCTGAGTTCATCCATCGCCCGTAGTAGTAGCCGCAGGTGCTTGCATGTTTCAGCATCCCTGCCGTATCCTGCTCGGCTACCCGCAATCGGTTGAAAGAGAGGGCGAGGATATGAACGTGGCACGGACTCGGATTCGCGCGCGCATCACGCACGTGGGCAGCGAGTATCGCAAGGCCGTCACCTCGGGCACATGCGAGCTCTGCATCACCGACTGGAGCGCCCGCATCCGCGATATCTCCTTCGAACTCACGGACGTCGACACCGGCGCCACGTGGGAGGCGACCACCCCTACCCTCCACGTCGGCCGGTGGAACGACATCTGGGAGGTCCGCGTGAACCCCTTCCACCTGTCTAAAGCCCTCGCCCACGTCACCCTCGTCGTCGACATGGACCGCCTGAACGACGAAGGCGGCCGCGCCCTGATCGCCCTCGGCATCCTCGAGGCCGTCGAAGCCTGTACCCGCGCCTCCGAGATGGTCGAGCGCCTCGACAGTGCCTACATCCACGACGACGACTGGGACGAGGAGCAGTTCGTCCTCGAGCCCGAGTGCATCGCGGGCGACTCCGACGAGGGGTGAACAGCCGCTTGTTGATGTCCGGAGCACCTGAAAGGGCCGGTCGTTTCGGTGAGAAAGGCGCGACGAGCAAAACGAGAAGACGCCGAAAAACGATCGACGAAACGCGCACGCGACAACCCGATGCCTGTTACGCTGATCACTGTTCCTCAGGAGTTCTCTATCACACTATCTCTCGCTCCTGTGGGACATCCTGTGTAAACGGACGCGCCCACGCGACCGCTCGCCGCCGGTTTCTCTCACACTTTCCCGGCGATCACGAGCACGCGTGGGCGCGTTCGCGCAAGACTGAGCCCCGACCTCGTCGAGAAAACGAGGCCGGGGCTCGGTGCGTCAGATGC
>ERZ772770.301-NODE-301-length-11707-cov-3.37315_pt1 | contig 11707 bp, 2 predicted proteins | sample MGYA00511361_ERZ772770 | MGnify/ENA primary metagenome ERZ772770 (study PRJEB29015, sample SAMEA2738026) | human oral metagenome | biome: human oral; feature: human-associated habitat; material: saliva | place: China | collected 2251 ... | reverse complement strand
TAGGCTCAGCGCCTCCCCTGCAATGTCAGCCGATCCACTGGCCGTTATCGGCGAAGCGGTACCACTGCCAGCCGATCCATTGCCAGCCGGTTGCCATCGCTCCGTTGCCGGGCGTCAGGTAGTACCAGTGATCCCCGTCCTTGAGCCAGCCGGTTGCCATCGCTCCGTTGCCGGGCGTCAGGTAGTACCAGCGTCCCCCATCCTTGAGCCAGCCGGTGACCATGGCACCGGAAGCGGTGCTGAGGTAGTACCAGGAACCACCATCGTGTAGCCAGCCGGTTGCCATCGCACCACTACCGGGCATCAGGTAATACCAGGAGGCGCCGTCCTTGACCCAGCCGGTCGCCATGACGCCAGTGGTGGGATCCAGGTAGTACCAGGTCATGCCGTCGAGCACCCAGCCGCTGGCCTGTTTTCCGGAGGAGACGTGGTAGTACCACGAGCCGCTCTCCCACACCCAGCCGGCGCGCATGTAGCCGCGCTCGTCGAATCGGTATGTGCCTTCGTCGATGACGGCCACGCCGTTGCTCGGGTAGGTGCCGTCGTTGTAGCGGTACCACCAACCCACACCGTTCCACTTCCACTCACCGGCTTGCGGGGCGGGGGCCGGCCCGGGCGCCGGGCTCGGGTCACTGTGGAGGCGCACTTCCTGCTGGGCGGGGTTGAGGCCCCAGTCCCATGCGAACAGGTAGGAGGTGGCCGGTGCTTCGCCCGTGCGGCCCATCTCCTTCCAGGCTCGGTTCAGCTCCGCGACGAAGACCTCACAGTGGTAGCGGTGCGTGCCATCAGCTTGGATCTCACCGTCGTCTTCGATGAGCTTGCGGAAGTACCACGCCCCGCCGGCGGACTCGTGGAAGTCGATGCCCGCCAAAGGCGAGTCGTCGGCGACATCGAAGGAGATCGTGCGTTCCTCACCCTGACCGCGGACCGTCACGTTGGAGATGACGGGGGCCTTCGTATCCAACGTGAACTCGTAGCTCATCTGGTGGGTCTGTGAGGAGGGGCCGTCCGTTGCCGCCTCGAGCGTCAGCGTGTAGCGTCCGTCAGGCAGCGCCTGACCCGACTCGTCGTACCCGTCGAAGACGGGCTCCTCACCGGAGAACTCACCGGGCTTCGTCCAGCCGGTCGCCAGGTCGTACAGAGACTTGCGCACGCGGTTGATCGTGTAGGAGCTTACGGTTTGACCTGCGGAGTTGCGATAGGTCAGCCTCACCGATGGGACGGAACGCAGTATGCCCGTGAGAGGAACGATCTCGTCGGGGGCATTGGCAAGCCCGGCACGCGACGCGATGAAGCGGTCGGGGTTGATCTCGCCGACCAGCTTCACGTCCTGCTTGTCCGACAGCGGATTCAGAGAACCCAAGGGGATGGAGGAATGGGCGTTGACCAGCGCGGATCGGTAGACGTGCACGGGTGTCGTCTCGTTATCTGACCACTTTCCGTCGAATACGTTGGGGGTCCCCCACGATCCGTAGAAGCCCAGGTACGGCACCGTCAGGCTCGGCGTTTCGTCGACGCTGGCGAAGGTTACGGCACCGTCGATAAATGTTCCCTTCGGGGTGTTCTCCTCGGCGGCGGTCCTGAAGTCGGCCTCGGGCGTGACGGTGACGGTGACGGTCGCGCTCGACCGAGCGGGAACGGAGATCTGCTGAGCGTCGCCAGCCTCGACCACTGCCTCACCCGAGAAGGCCAGGGAAATTCCCTCTCCCGCCCAATTCCGGGAGTGTTCGAGGAGGATTCCCTCCTGCGCAAGTTCCGACAGCGCCTGACCGCCGAGCCTATACGTGTGGGCGGTGTCGGAGAGGTTCGAGAGCTGTACCTGGAAGGTCCAGCCCGTCGTGCCGTCGCCCAGGGCAGCTTTGGGACGCGAGGGGTCGGCCGCTCCGATGACCGTCGGGTAGACGCTCGCGGTGGTCGCGGCGAGCGCATCGACGGCACCCGCACCCACCTTGCGCGGTGAATAGTAGCTTCCGTCGCCCAGCTCGACGTCAAGGAGCGGGCGGGCGGTTCCCATGAGGAAGTTCGTGACGAGCGCGCTCTTGTCCGCGTCGGACTGGCCTGCAAACAGCGGATCAGTCGCGATGCGCTGGCGCACGAGAGCGCTGATACCAGCGACCTGAGGGGACGCCATCGATGTGCCGGAGAGCCGATGGTAGTCGTTCCCAAGGACAGCCGAGAGGATGTCACCACCGGGTGCCGCGATCTCGGGCTTGAGCGTCAGGTCTGGGGCGACACCCCACGAGGAGAACTCTGACGCCGTTGGGTTGTTCGAGGCGAGTGTGACGCCCGAGTGGGTGACGCGGACGAAGACGCCTGCGCCATCAGCGTCCGCGATGGCCTGGATGATTGCCTCGGCGTCCATCTTGGAGATGGTCACCGTCGGAATCGTGCGGGTCGAGCCCAAGAGGGCCTGGTAGGGGGTATCGGCCTCGTCGGTGTCCGCGATCATGAGGGCCGCGGGGGCGTGGCTGAGGGCTGCCAGATGAGAGGCCTTGAGCTCGTCGGTCATTGCCTGCCCGCTGCGAGTATCAGTCCCACCCTTGTTCTCGAGAACGATCACGTCAGATAGATCGCTTCCCGTGAGATGCTCGAGCTCGTCGCTGCCTCCCGCTCCTGCGAAGACAACACGGTAGTTCTTGTCGACGATGTCGCGCAGGCCGGGCACGTTCTCGCCCCGATCGTCGAGGGCGTTGCGGTAGGCGATCTTTCGGTCACCCAGCTCCACGTAGGGCAGAGCTTCCTGGTTGTCGATCGAGGCTACCGCCAGGGTTGACTTATAGGAGGCGGGTTCACCGAGCGTACCCGTGTCGGGGTCCGTCGCGAAGGGCTTGTTCTGTCCGCTGTTGTTGCCGTATGCATTGGAGAAGGCGTTACCCGCGGCAGCATTGACGGTGATCCCCGCGTCTGCCAGGGCTTTGTACACGTCGGCGAAGATTGTTCCGGCTTCGCTACTCATACCGGCGTCGTCACCGAGGGAAAGGTTGATGACATCCGGCTTAATGACGAGTGCGTCGTCGAGGGCAGCCAAGATGGCGCTATCAGTCAGGGAACCATTGGCATCGGATGTCACCTTGGCGACGACGATCTGAGCATGGGGCGCTGTCCCCTGTAGAACGTCCCCATTGGCTGCCGCGATCGCAGTCACATGAGTGCCGTGGGACAGGTCCTTCGCGGAGTGGGGCACGACGTCGGCATCATTGTCGGCATAGTCGTAGACGAACGGAATCTTGCTGTTGACGTAGGTGCCGGTCTTGCCGTGGGCGAGCTTGGAGGTAAAGGCGGCTACGTCGGAGGCTGTCATCCGCACGTCGACGCCATCCATGGAGCCAGAGAAGGCGTCGTGATCGAGCTGTAGGCCAGAGTCGATGACCTCGATGACCTGGCCATCCCCCTTCTGGGTCGCCTCGTTGGCGCGAGTCATCGCCAGGGATGAGGCGTTCTTGAGGGTGGGGTTGCCCACCCCGTCGGCGCTGGTGTCCATGGTGGCGCGCACGCGTTCAATGAAGGCAGCCTTCACCCCGTCGGTCGCCTGGATAGCTGCAAGCGCGGAGCCGGGCGCTTCGATGGCGAAGCCGTCAAAGGCGTGAGAGTAGTCGCGCACTGTGGTGGTCTGAGCGCCGGGAACGATGTCAGCGACGGCGGAGGAGATGCGCGCCTTCACCTCGTCGTGCTTTGTGCTCGAGGACAGACCGAAGACGCGGCGGTGCCAGGGAACGCCCGCGTCGCCCTCCTCAAGCTGGACGATGATCGTCGTCGGGGTGTCGTCGGCCGATTCCCGCGTGTTCGAGGCATCGGGCAGGGTCAGCCCACCGGCGTCGGCCTGGCGGACGGAGAGGAGAACGTCCTCAACCTGTGTGCCTGGCTGGTCCTTGGGTGACGAGGCCGGGGCTGCGGGGAGCATATCGCCCGGCGCAGTGGTCGCCGCGAAGGTCGGAGAGTTCACGCCGCTAAGGGTGAGGGCTCCGGTCGCGACGAGCGCCAGTACCGGGATTGGTCGTTGGGACATGTATCGCTCGCTTACGTGTCGACTAGGTGACGATCATGGTCGCGCCTGGAGGAGGCACCGCCCCATTATCCAGAAGTTGCTTCACTTGTGCAGTATGCGTTTGTTGCCAACGGTACCTAGCGGTGCGCCGCTTTCCGCCTGCGCAGCAGACGCAAAGAGGCGCAATCGTGCGATTGTGTTACCCCACGATCGGAGCGTGAGTCGCGAGTGGGTCGCCGACACGAAGCACGCAAGAACCACTCTCCCGGCTCGACCTGTCCATACCTTGATATTTTGTGCGAGCTCTCCGGATATGCCGAGGGGTCGACCTTACGGTCGACCCCTCGGCATATCCCATCAACACAGTGCAAGTTCTCCCAGAAAGCTCCTTGAAAAAGTTTCGCCGGCATGTCCCGAGCCCGTGTGGCCCGTGCCGTATTCCTTTGTGATGACTCCTAATGTAGGAGACCAACCTTGTGACGAAGACAAAACAACCTGAGAAACACCTGGGATTTTGGAGCCGACACCTCCGGGGAAGCCGAAGGTGTCGGCGCGGTGACATAGGATTCACCGTCTGAATGCGGGTTCTAGCCGATCAGCTCGCCCATCTGCGAGAAGGTGTACCAATTCGAGAAGATCCGCAGTCGGCCCGTGGCCATCACGCCGCTTCCGTTCTTCAGGTAGTACCAGGACGAAGCATCCTTAAGCCAACCCGTGGCCATGGCACCCGTGTTCGGATCCAGGTAGTACCAGGACGAACCATCCTTGAGCCATCCGGTCTGCATCTTCCCGGTGGCCGGGCTCAGGTAGTACCAGGACGAAGCATCCTTGAGCCAACCCGTGGCCATGGCACCCGTGTTCGGATCCAGGTAGTACCAGGACGAACCATCCTTGAGCCAACCGGTTTGCATCTTCCCCGTGGCCGGGCTCAGGTAGTACCAGGAGGAGCCGTCGAGAACCCAACCGGAGGCCTGCTCGCCCGAGAAGCCGTGGTAATACCACGCGCCCCCCTCGAAGAACCAGCCGGTGCGCATGTTTCCTTTGGCAGTAAAGCGGTAGGTCTGTCCGTCGATCACGAGCGAGGTGCTCGTGGCTCGTGTGCCGTCCGCGTAGTGGTACTGCCAGCTGTGACCGCTGCGCACCCACTTTCCCTGCGTGGGCGCCGAGGCCGAGGAGGCCTTGAAGGTCACGGTCGTCGAGCTCACGAGTTTCGATTCGTCACGCACGTCGATACGCGCGACGATGCCGTCGCTGGCCGGAGTCCAAGAGAAGGAGCCCGTCGAGGTGGCGGTGTCCGAGCTTTCTGACATCGCGGCCCAGTCCTGCAGGACGGTTTCACGCCCGTCGGGCTCGATCTGGATGAGACGCATCTGGCGTGTGCCCAGGACACCAGCCTGAGCGGAGACAGACACCGTCGTCGGGACGCCAACCGCTGAGGTGAGCGTGTACCCGGCCCCGGCCTCGTCGATGCCGGTGCCCGATACACTCAGGGCCGGCTCGGCGTACTCGAAGAGGTTGGCCGTGTTGTACCCAGCTTGCTTCATGGCAGCCTCAGCGATCTGCCACGCCTGAGAGCCCCTGGGAGCCGCGACGTAGACGGCGGTGTCGGCCTTCAGGTCGGCCGCCATATCCTCGGCGAGCTTGAGCTCCTTCACGGTCGAAGGCAGGACCAGAACGCGGGGCGTGTCAAACCAGAAGGTGAAGCGAGTCATCCCCTCGCCGAAGAAGGCGCTGTCGGGACGTCCGTTGGTGGCCTTACCCTCGTAGTAGAACTCGCCATCGGATCCGCCTCGCACGATGACGTGACGCGGGGTCGGGGTGTTACGCGGAGTCATCCACAGTTCCGTGACCTGAGAGCCCAGTTCGATCATGTCCAGGCCGTTGTTGACGAGGCCGCGGGCCACCTGCACGGAGTCGGGAATGACGATGTCGGCCAGGTTGTCGCAGCCATCGAAGGCACCGAAGCCAATGGTGGTCAAGCCCTCGGGAAGGACAACGCGACGCAGGGACGTGTTGTTCGAGAACGCGGAGTCAGCGATCTCGACGGTGCCTTCGGGCACCGTGAACTCGGTAGCCGCGTTCGTGGGCAGAGACAGGACGAGAATCTGGCCCGCGTCGGAGCGCTGGTAGAGGACGCCACGATCGACGGAAAACACGGGGTTGGCCGAAGACACAGTCAGCGAAGACAGAGACTTTGTCCCGAAGAACGCCGATTCTCCGATCGAGGACAGCCCCGCACCCAAGTGCAGGCGGGACAGGGAACTGTTGCCAAAGAACGCGCTCTTGCCGATGCTCGTCACCGAGTCGGGCAGCGTGACAGATGCAAGCGGCGCGTCCTCGAAGGCGTAGTCGGACACCGCGGTGAGGCGTTTCAGGTCCGGGCGGAAGTTCACCTCGGTCAGCGCCCTATCGTAACGGAAAGCACTGTCCGCGACCTTCGTCGTTCCACCCAGGTCGACGCGCTGGAGCTTGGGCATGTACCAGAACGCCATGTCATCCATGGATTCGAAGCCGTCGGGAAGTGTCAGGGAGGTGATCTGCGCGCCCGCGAACGCGGTCTTTTCCACGTGGCGCAGGGACGAGGGCAGGGTGACGGAGGTGATCTGAGCGTAGGAGAATGCATCCACGCCGATCGTCTGGGTCCCTTCGGCGAGCGCATAGTTACCGCCGGCGTTCTTCGCTGGCGGGTAGGTCGCCAGTTGAGTCAGGCCCTTTGTGTACAGGACGCCGTCGAGGCTCTGGTAGCTCTGGTTGGCCGTGTCGACGTCAATGCGCTCCAGGCGCGGAGAGCGCGCGAAGGCGTACAGTAGAGCGCCCTCTTGCATGCTCGGGCCAACGTGGATAGAACGCAGCTTCTCCATCTCGGCAAAAGCCTCCGTGCCGACCATCTCGAGGGCGCGGGGCAGCGTGATGTGCTCCAGCGGCGTGTCAATGAAGGCGCGCTCTCCGATGTACGTCAACTGCGAGGGGTGGGCATCGTCATCCTGGAAGGTGATCTCTACGAGGGGCTGGTGAGCGAAGGCGTAATCGTCGATTTCGCGCACGGACGCAGGAATCCACATCTTCGTCAGATGCGCGTTGGCGAAAGCGCTGGTGCCAATCTTGGTCACGCTCTCGGGGATGCGTACCTCGCTGGCACCACCGGTGTAGCCCACGAGCACGCCGTCGGCGTTGATGATGAAGCCGTCGGCGTCTGCGCTCAGCGAGGCGGCAGCGTTAGCCTGCCCGGCGGCGTCAGCACTGACCGCATGGGCAGCAGGCGCGCCAAGCGCAGTCAGCGACAGGGTGCCGGCAAGCGCAAACGCCAGCACCGCGAACTTTGAATGGGACATCTGTGAACCCCTAAATTAGCATTCGGTAGGAGAAGGCCTCGCGTTGCGATCAAGGCCATTGATGTCAAACATATCGCTTTTTAGGGTTTTCGGATACCCCTACGACCCTTTTCTCAACATATGTCGGCCGATTCACCCGCATCTGCGCAAGTAGTAGCATACTTATCCCTTTCATAGAAGCCTGGCATCACCCAGCTGATTCACCTCCTTCTCATCGAGTTTATCTAGGGTTTTGTTGCATCTTTCCACTCAATCTGTCAAGAATGCCAATAACCTATCTTGATCCCATCTGGCAACGGTCTCAACCGCCCGTTATGCAGGCGATTTACTTCATGATCGACCAAATGGTCGAACAAGATGCGCACGTCGCGCCCTGGGTTGACCCGCCATGGCGACAAATGACGAATGGGTGGCGAGACAAGCACACGCCCCCGGATGATCTCCGGGGGCGTGTGGGAAGCCTGGTAACAGGTCAGTTCATCAGCTGTCCTGAGTCAGCAAAGCGATAGGAACGCCAGCCGATCCGCTGGGAGCCGGTGGCCATCACTCCGCTGCTCGGGTCGAAGTAGTACCAAGCTCCGTCCAGCTGCAGCCAGCCGGTCGCCATGGCACCACCCGCGGGGTGCAGGTAGTACCAGGAGACCCCCAGTTGCAGCCAACCGGTGACCATCGCACCGGAGTCGGTGCTCAGGTAGTACCAGGCACCGCCGTCCTTGACCCATCCGGTCGTCAGAGCGCCACTGGGCTGCATGAAGTACCAGGAGGACCCATCCTTCACCCAGCCGGTCGCCATCGCGCCACTTCCGGGCGTCAGGTAGTACCAGGTCGGACCCTCAAGCAGCCAACCGGTGACCATCTGACCGGACGCCGGGCTCAGGTAGTACCAGGACGACCCATCCTTGACCCAGCCACTCACCTGGGCACCCGACGCATCGTGGTAGTACCACGCACCATCCTCACTCGCCCAGCCGGTGCGCATGTAGCCATCCGCACCAAAGCGGTACGTGGAGTTGCCGATCTGCACCGTCCGCCCCGCCGGGTAGGTCCCATCCGCATAGCGGTACCACCAGCCGGCAGAATCGCTCACCCACCGGCCATCCTGCTGAGCAGGAGGCTCCGGGGTCGGCGCAGGCGTCGGATCAGGGGTCGGCGCAGGCGTCGGGTCCGGGGACGGCGCAGGCGTCGGATCAGGGGTTGGCGCAGGCGTCGGATCCGGGGTCGGCTGCGGCTCGGGCGTGCCCGGCTGCTTCAGCACGAGAGTGTTCGTCAGGTAGGAGGCGTCGCGCACCTGAACACGCAGGCTCGCGTCCGCCGCCGACGGGGTCCATGGGAAGGTCACCGAGGAGGCCGCCGCGCGGTCCCCTCCGTCCGTCGCCGTCGTCCAGTCACGCACGAGCGTCTCGGTGCCATCCGCGCCGATCTGAACGGCGCGCACCTGCTGGGTCGCGGCGATGCCACCGGCAACCGTCGCTGTCACGTCGACCGATGCCCCAGCCTCGCCCGAATACGTGTAGCTTCCCCCGGCCTCGGCGATTCCCGCGCCGGACAGGGTCATCGATGCTGCCGTAAACGTGTGCAGGTGGGAGGCGTCGATGCCCGCGGCCTCAAGAGCGGCCTTGGCGACGTTCCAGGCCGGCGTTCCCTCGTCCGCGGCGACGTACACGTGCGTGTCTGCCTTCTTCTCGTCGCTCAGCTCCGGCTCAAGGTCGAGGCGGGTCAGCGTCGAGGGCAGGACGAGGACACGCGGGACGTCCACGCCGAAGGACACTCGGGTCATGCCCTCACCGAAGTAGGCGCTCTGGCGACGACCATTGGTGGGTCGGCCGTCGTACACGAAGGAGCCGTCGACGCCGCCGCGCACGACGATGCGACGAGGCATCGGAACCCAGCTGCCTTCCATGCGGATCGAGCTCACCTTGGTGCCATACTCGACGAGCTCCAGGGAGTTGCCGACGACGCCGGTCGAGCGCTCGACCGAGTCCGGGATGACCAGCTCAGTCAAGGCACTGGTGCCTGCGAACGCATCGTCGCCGATGACTTTCAGCCCCTCGGGCAGGACAACGCGCGTGAGCGTCTTGTTGTTGGCGAAGGCCGTTGCGCCGATCTCGACAGTGCCCGCGCGCACCGTGTAGTCGGTGAGCGTGTTGGCGGCCGGGGAGAGCATCAGGTGCAGGCCATCGTCCGCCTTGCGGTACAGGACGTTGTTTTCGGCGGAGTACACCGGATTATCGGTGGACGCGGTCAGCGTCGCGATCTTGCGGTCGTTGTACAGGGCGGTCACTGCGAAGGAGGTGACGCCCGCACCGATATGGAACGAGGTCAGGGCCGTGTTCTCCGAGAACGCCTGCTCGCCGACCGTGGTCACTGAGTCGGGCAGCGACACCGAGGCGGGCGCGGTGCGACTAAACGCGAAGTCGCCGATCGTAGCCAGTCGTCCCAGCTCGGGGCGGAAATTGATTCCCGCCTTGGCCTTCGTGCTTTCGAAGGCGCTACCGCCCACCGTGATCGTGCCGCCCAGGTCGATGCTGTCAAGCTTGTCGGCGGAGCAGAAAGCGCACACGCCCAGGGTCTCGAATCGTTCGGGGAGAGCCACCGCGGTTAGCGCGGAGAGGCGGAAGCCCTCTTCGCCGATGGAGCGCAGGGAGTCGGGCAGCGTCACGCTCGTGATGGACGCCTTCTGGAAGGCGCGGTACGCGATCGTCTGCACCCCGTCCAGGACCGTGTAGGCCCCACCTGCGTTCTTCGCCGCCGGGTAGATGAACAGCTTCGAGTGGTCCTTGGAGTACAGGACGCCGTCCACGCTGTCGAAGTTTGGGTTCGCCGGGTCGACCTCGACGCTCATGAGCGCGCTGGTCTCCGCGTAGCCGCCGGTCACCGAGGAGGCATCGACGTTCGGGCCCAGCTTGATCGAGGTGAGAGCCGAGTTGTAGTCGAAGACCCCAGCGCCTATCGTCACGACGGAACGCGGCAGCTCAATAGCCTGAAGACTCGTGTTCGCGAACGCGCGGTCGGCGATCGTGGTCAGCTGGGCGGGGCGGGCCGCGTCGTCGGCGAAGCTGATCGTCTTCAGCGAGCTGTAGATGAAGGCCTCCTGGCCGATCGATCGCACCGAGGCGGGGATCGTCACGTTCTCCACGCTGGAGCTCGCGAAGGCCCGCTCTCCGATGGAGGTCACGGTCTCGGGGATCGTCACGTCCGTGGCGGAGCCCTTGTACTTCACGAGGACGCCGTCCTCGTTGATCTCAAAGTCGTCGGCGTCAGCGGCGCGCACGGTCACGGGGATAGTCGCGGTCCTTACCGCGCCCGCCTCGGTGGTGACGGTGGCGGTCAGCGTGCCGGAACCCGCGTGATCGCCAGCGGTCAGTGTCGCCTTGCGCGTGTCGGTGTCGGCGACAACCGTGGCCAGGTCGGCCGGCTCCACGCTCCACGTCACAGCGCGGTCCTTGAGCGAGGGAGCCAGGTACGCCTTCACGGGGGCGATCTCACCCACCTTGACGCTCACCGCCGCCTCGGCGGCCTCAATACCGGCATCTTCGGAGATGGTACGCACGTGGACCTGCGCGCTGGCAGACAGTGTCGGCTGGGATGCGTCGGTCGCGGTGATCGTCGCGTCGCCGGCGGTCAGCGTCAGGACCTCCCCGTTGTCGTTCACGGTCGCCACGGCCTCGTTCGAGGAGGTCCACACGAGGTCGGTGACGTTGGCGTTGGTCGGCTCATAGGAGGCGCTCAGCGCGACCGTCTCGCCCGCGACGACCGAGGAAGACTCGGGCGTCACAGACAGGGAGGTCATCGGGATCGTGTGGAAGCGGATCACCTGACGTGCCTGGTTCTTTCCCCAGTCCCATGCGAAGAGGTAGGCGGTCGCCGGGTCGGAGGAATCCGCGCGGTCGATGAGGTCTGCCCACTTGATCTCGTAGTGCTTGGCGTAGGTGCCGTCGGCCTGGCGGTTGGCACCCACGGCCTCCTTCTCGTCGTAGTATCGACGCGAGGTCGGCGACTCGGAGAAGGCGATGCCCGCCAGCAGCGAGTCGTCGGTGACGTCGAAGGAGACGACGCGCGCATCCCCCTCGCCGGTCACGACCAGGTTGGAGATGACGGGAGCCTGGGTGTCCAGGGTGAAGTCCCACGTCATCTGCTGGGAGACGCTCGAGGGAGCGACCGAGGCCGCGTCGATCGTCAGCTTGTAGCGGCCCGCGGGCAGCTCCTTGCCGTCCTTGTCGAAGCCGTCGAAGACCGGGTTGTTGCCTTCCTGGCTTTCGATCGGCTCAACCTTGCTGGCGTGGTAGTTGAACAGGGACTTGCGGGCGCGCTCGAAGGTGTACTCGCGCACGACCTCGCCGGCCTCGTTCGTGTAGGTGTAGGTCACCTTCGGGGAGTTACGCAGCAGGCA
>ERZ772770.298-NODE-298-length-11733-cov-3.56628_pt1 | contig 11733 bp, 8 predicted proteins | sample MGYA00511361_ERZ772770 | MGnify/ENA primary metagenome ERZ772770 (study PRJEB29015, sample SAMEA2738026) | human oral metagenome | biome: human oral; feature: human-associated habitat; material: saliva | place: China | collected 2251 ... | reverse complement strand
CTCCGGACTGCCAGAGCATTGCGTCAACCAGCGTGGTCTTTCCGTGATCGACGTGAGCGACGATCGCGACATTTCGCAGGTCGGGACGCGTGGACATATGTGGACTCCTCAAATGTGGATACAGATTCGTGCGTGTGAGGGGGCACAGATGCCTCGGACACGACCGGTTCGAACCGATTTCACGCACATAGGCCTCCAGAATATCGGCTGAACAAGGGACGATGCGATCCTCGTGTTGCGAATTCCACCACGTCGCGGACACCTCGTGGACATATGAGGCCCCATCAGCCGTTCTAGTTGCTCGACAACGAACAATGGCGTTAACTGAGTTCTATGACTGACATCGCCACGCTCAGCGCACAAGTTTCGGGGGCCTCGGCCCTTGTCACCCCTTTCGGTGCGCACCTGCTGTCGTGGCGTCCCACATGCCACCCGGACGTCCTGTGGCTCTCCTCCCACGCGGTGCTGGACGGCACACGGGCGATTCGTGGAGGCATCCCCCTGTGCTTGCCCTGGTTCGGCAGTCCCACCGATTCCCCGGCGAGGCCCGGGGAAGGAGCAAGCACCCACGGCTTCGCCCGCACGACCCCCTGGACCCTGCTGTCGAGCACGCAGCCCACAAACGATGCCCCGGCCTCGTTCTCCTTCGAATTGCACCACACGGGCGAGACGTCCGCCCTCTATCCGCACTCTTTCTGTGCGCGCCTGGACATCGCCGCGGGGGCCGAGCTCAACATGAGCCTGACCCTCACGAACGAGGACAACCATCCCTTTGCGATCGAAGCCGCCCTACACACCTACCTGCGCGTCGGCGATGTCAAGGACGTAACCATCGAGGGTCTGGACGGGGCACGCTACTACGACAAGGTCCGCGAGCGCTACGCCATCCAGAGCGGCGACGTGACCTTCATTGGGCCCACCGACCGCGTCTACACCTCGACTCACCAGGTCCAGGTCGTCGATCCTAAGCTGGGCAGACGCATCATCGTGGATAAGAACGGCTCAGGCTCGACGATCGTATGGAATCCCGGGGCCCAGGGCGCTGCCACCATGAGCGACATTGGTGAGGGCGAGTGGCAGGACTTCGTGTGCGTGGAAACCGCGGCGGTGCGCGAGCGGGCACTCACGCTGTGGCCTGGACACCCTCACATCATGACGCAAACCCTCGCGGTGGAGACGCTGGACTAACCGGACCGCGGGTAGGATTGGCTCCAGCTACGAACAGAAAGGCTCTCATGGCTCTCACCTCCGCGATTGCCTCCGCATACCTGTCCGTTTCCCGTTGGAAGCTGTCCACGCAGCCCCTCCCGGACAAGGTCATCGTGATCGGAGCCCCGCACACGTCGAATTGGGAGGGCGTCTTCATGGCGATCTCCATGTGGAAGTGCGGGCGCACGTTCTCGTTCCTGGTGAAGGATTCCATCGTCAAGGCCCCGATCCTCGGCTGGTTCGTCAAGAAGATCGGCGCGGTTCCCGTGGAGCGCAGCGCGGCGCACGGCCTTGTTGAGCAGGTCGCCCAGCGCATCCGCGAGGCAGACACGTTCACGCTGTGTATCACTCCGAAGGGCACGCGTTCACCGCGCGACTTCTGGAAGTCCGGCTTCTACCGCATCGCGATGGAGGCGGGCGTCCCGATTCAGCTGGGCTTCATCGACCGCAGCACTCTCACGTTCGGCTGGGGTCCCACGTATCAGCTCACCGGTGACGTGCGCGCCGACATGGAGGTGATCCGCGCGTTTTACGCCGAGAAGGTCGGCATCCGCCCGGAGAAGACATCGGTTCCGCGCCTGCGCTCGGAGGACGAGGCTGAATGAAGCTCGCGCGAGCGCTGCTCGGCATCGCTGGGGCTCTCACCCTGACGACGGGCGGAACAGCGGCACTCGCCGATGATCCCACGCAGATCCGCCTGAGCGAGGTCTATGAGATGACGCCGGGCGTGAGTGCCACCCACCAGGTGACTCTGTCGACGTCTGAGCCTCTGATCGGCGAGCAGTGCCAGTCGATGGGCACGGCGGCCAAGGCGACGTCTTCTCTCCTTGTGACGGTTGATGGGGTGGACTCCTGCCGTTTCACCTGGGAGCTTGAGGACGGCGGTGCTGAGGTCGTTTCGGTCGACGACGGCGGCGTGTTCCATTTTGAGTCGACGTCGGCCCGCCTCCTGGGGGCATTTTCCTCCCCGGATGCGTCCGCCACCATCGAGTCGGTGACCCTGGTCGCACACGCTTCCTTCGTCGCTGAGGCCTCTGAGGGCGGGCAGATCTCCAACCCCGGAGCATCGACGAAGATAGACGCGAGCACTGTCACCTGGCGTGATGTTACTGGCGACGTGAGCGCGACGGGCACTGTCGATGCTGACGTGTCCTCGGCAACCCCCTCCCCTACGCCCTCACCATCGCCTTCCGTTTCCCCCCAGGGACGAGGCCATGGCTCCACCGCAGGGTCACTCGTCCCGATCGCGGCGATCACGGCAGGGGTCCTCGCGCTCGCCGTCATGACCGGACTCCTGCATCATTCGAAGCGTTCTCGCCAGGCTGCTGCCGACGCGCAATTCGATCGGGAGGCGGCGCTGCGCAAAGCGCGGCTGCGCGCCGCCTCGGCGGAGAAGTCGGCTGCCGCTCCCTACGGCAAACGTTCCCTCTCGCAGGCATCGTCGGGCCGAGACGAGACGACGCCCGCGAGCCCTCAGCCTCCCGCCAGTTCTGGGGCCGAGACGGACGATAAACGCTTCCGCCCACCGGACCTCGCCTAACAGGCTGAGTCACGCAGGACCCCGACCTCTGACGCGAGGTCGGGGCCCTGCGTATGCTGTGCTATCCGACGTGGAAGTAGCGCGTCACGAGTTCTTCGACGGACACCTTCGAGTCTGCGAGGTCGTCGCGTAGGTGCATGTCCCCCAGCTCCATGAGGTGGGATGCCCACGAGTCGATGAGCCCGGCGGGAAAGACCCCGAGCGCCTCGTAGTCCTCACGCTGTGCAATGAGCCTGCCCGCAGCCTCGAAGCAGGAATCCGGCAGCTGGTCCAGACCCGGTGTCTGCGACGCGTCCCCGTCAACCTTGCGCTCACGGGCGTAGTCTGCCATCCCCGGCTCCGTCAACCCGATGCGGGCCGCGACGGCGATACCGGCAAGCAGCAGGTGGATCGCGGCAGATCCGTCGGGGCTACGCAGCTCGATGGTCTGAGAATCATTGGGCATATGCGCGATCGGCGCCTCGCTGGGATTGGCGTCCCGGAACATCGAATCGTCGATGTTCTGCCAGCCCAGGGGCACGCGCACGAGGACGGAACGGTTGCGATCTCCCCAACAGATCGAGGTCGGCGCCTCCTGATGAGGAACGAGACGCAGGAACGATGTGGGAACGGTGTTACCGAACGCGGTGAGCGAAGCCGCGTGCGACAGGTAGCCACCGATAACCTGGAGTGCCTTCTCAGTCAGCCCTGCACCGGTCGAGAACTGGTTGACACCATCCTTCACGAGGCGCGTGTGGAAATGCATGCCGGATCCAGCCTGACCGACGGCGATCTTGGGCGAGAAGGACACCTCGATGCCGTAGGAGTGGGCAACCTCGCGAAGCACCCACTTAGCGAGCACCATCTGATCGGCCGCGTCCATGACATCGACGGGCAGAAACTCTATTTCCTGCTGGATCATCTGACGCCCGTCAGCGACGAAGTTGCCGACCTCGGAGTGCGCGTACTTCACGGCGCACCCCATGCTCACCAAGTGGAGCAGGGTCTCGGTACGCACGTCTTCCCACTTCGAGAAGGGCCCGGACTCGTGGTATCCACGCTGCTCTTCGACCGGATAGAGGCTGTCTTGCGAAGAGAACAGGTAGTACTCAAGTTCTCCGAGAGCCTGCAGCTCGCACCCGGTCGCCGCAGTGAGGGCACGCTGAGCCTTCCGCAGAATTTCTTGAGGAGCCGACGCGAGAGGCTTTCCCTCCACGTCGTAGAAACTACAGAGGATGTCCAGCGTCGGGATGGATGCGAAGGGATTGAGGAAAGCCGTCGACAGACGCGGGACCACATACAGGTCCGAGGAAGTCGCCTCGACGAATGTGAACAGAGACGAGCCATCGACGCGCTCACCGAGTGTGAGGACCCGATCGAGGTGAGCTTTCGATTGGATCGCAAAGTTGAGCGTTTTGAGTCGACCGTCTCCGCCGACGTATCGAAGGTTCAGCATCGGGATGTGGTTGTCTTCGATGTAGCCGATAATGTCGGCTTTCGTGAAGTCCTTAGCGGGTTTTCCGAGGGCCTGCACGAGCGGGTTGGGGCTGAGAGACACAGTATCGGTCGACAGCATGAATCACTCCTCTTCGAGTATGGCTAGCTTCACATCATTGTGACATACTTGAACGCCGAAAGACGTTTCACTAACGAAACGATTGACACCATCGTCCGCCGCAGAACCACCCCGATGCTTGAGTGCCACTTGTTGCACTGTGGGCGGTCTACTTCTAGGAACCACGGCGGCGACGACATCTTCTGTCATCCCCATGATCCGAAGAAGCCGCCGGCCGGCTCAGGGCGCGGCCTCCTTTATTCATCGGACCACGCCATGCGCCCGATTCTCGTCCACGGCCGACACGCAGCCACGTGGGACACTGCGACCCGCGAAACGCCAGGCTGTTAGATGCGGGAATGCCCCTCAGTCCGATCGGGTCGCGCGGCAGCACTCAGAGGAGTTTCGCGCGCCTCTGGAAAGACCAGATCGGACAGGTCTCTTGGCGCATACGCACGTCGAAACGATCGAGGAGCTCGCATCCACCATTGAGGTAGAAACGTGCATTCTTTTCGGTGGAGGTGACAAATCCATACGCCCGCCCCGCACGCTTTGCCACGTAGTCCGGAAGCACCTGCGAGACCAGCCAGCGACCAACACCGCGCCCACGCATGCTCTCATCAATCGAGAGCACCTCGAGATACCAATCGAAATCCCCCGTGTCGATCGTCACCTGATCGGCATAATCCACGACATCAGAGAACTCCTTCAGGAGCAGGGGCGACGCATAGCGATAGAGCTCGTACCCACCGCTGAGGAAGCTGCGCACAACACCAACCTTGCGATCATGCATCAGGGCGGTTCCCACAACTCGCCCCTCATGCTCAACGACGAGGGCGTGGCGAACCCTCTGGTACGAATCCGCCAGCATCCGATTGATCACGGTAAGACATTCGGGGTAACGCTCCGGCCGGTAGAGGTACGGCTCGAGCATGACGTGCAGAGGGTAGTCAAGGAATCCTTCGGTGATAATTCGCGTCATCTCAGGAATGTCAGCACGCGTGGCAGGTCGACACTTCATGGAACCCCTCCTCAATTCAATCAGATTTTCACAAAACAACCATCGAAAACCTGACCTTAGGTAGATACCTGTCATACTACGCGATGGATCGCGATCCCACCTTGTCAATGAGCGCTATTTTCCTTTGACAGTGCTCTCAACTTCACTTGACGACTGGTCAGCCAATCTCGCACGCTGTGCCCCTCGTTGCTTTGTATCCACGAAGAGACGATAATCGAGTGGTTCATATCAGGAGGACTGCATGCGATTCTTTCGCGCCCTGTGCGCCACGCTCGGGGCTCTACTCATCACGTCGACGGTCGTATTCGGCGCTCACGCGGCGGACGGCCCGACGCTGTCCGAGGCGTACGTCCTAACCAAGGACGGCCAGCTCGTCGATACATTGACCGTCGTCGACCCCTCGCGCACGATGAGCGAATCCACATGCACCCCGTACGCGGGTAGCTCGACGGATCAACACGTCGAGTACGTGACACGTGACGACGTGACGGTCTGTCACATGCAGCTCATGTACACCCGGGCGCAGGACGAATCCGAGTTCACTCTCCAGGACTCGGGCGCCTTTGTTCTCTCCGCTCGCACTGACCGAACCCTGGCCGAATATCGCAAGGCCTTCGGCTCTTCCCTCACCCTCATTTCTGTCTCCCTGAGCGTTGAAGGGGAGGTCAAGTCGGCGACGTCCGGCGCGGCCACCTCGGCAACCACCTACGAGGGACGCGCCCTGTCGGTGACGACATGGACTGACGCTGTCCCCCAGGTCATCACGGTGAACGGCTCCCTTGCTCCCGGTGGAGATCCCGCAGCTGCGGACGGCGCGAATGCCCTGAAGGACCCATGGGGCGCGACACCTATCCCTGGAGATGGAAACTCCACTGACAGCGTCTCCCCCACCGCATCCGATTCTTCTTCGGGCCCCTCTCTGGGGCTTCTTATCGCCTTGATCGTCGGCCTGATCGTCATCGTGCTGGTCGTCGTCATCGTCATTTACGCGATTCGCTCGAAGCGATCGACGGAGACCACCCCGGGTGTTGAACATAGCGCGCCCCCATCCCACGTGCGACGCCCCTCCGCTCCTCAGGGGACCCAGGCCTCGGCACCCCACGCCCCGGCGCGATCAACGGCTCTCCCGACACAGAGTGCTGCCAATCCCGTGATGCACCAGGGCATCGGGGCCACAACCTCACCCGATGCCTCTCGAGGCACTTCGCCGACCGATTCTAAGCAGCCGGATCTCTCCTCACTTCCGCAGCCTAAGCCGCGTGATACCGGCTTCGTGTGGCAGCACAAGTCTCATCCCGCACCTGCCGCACCCGCACCCATGACGCCAGCTCAGCCAACTCAGTCACCGAAGCGCAAGCGCTCGCCCGGCGGGCACCGCCCAGCCGTTTTCCCCGCACAGCCGGCGCGTCCGATGATGCAGGATCCCACCGTTCCCTCTGCGGGTCACGCTCCTGGTTTCGTACAGGGACAGGGGATGCCTCCGGCCACCATCGTTTCCCAGCCGTCAGCCGAGCGCTATGCGCCGGCTATCTCGTCGACTCCTCCTCCTGCTCCTGCTCCCGCTCCTGCTCCTGCTCCTGCTCCTGCTCCTGCGGACATTCCTACGCCCGCTCGCGGGATTTCCGCCCCTGTGGCTCCGCAGGCTGTCGCACACAGCTACGAGGCCGAGACGCAGCATGCTGTCCCCGCTCTCGAGCGCGCGTCCTTTGACTCGGCTGCCTCGTCACCGGTGCCGGCACCTCCGGGAGACATGGAGGAGGCACCCGAGACAATGCTGATTCCGAAGGTTCAGCATGCGCTCGTTCCCGAACCGGCCCTCGAACCCGTCGCGGTGCCCGAGCCCGAACCCATCGTGGTGCCCGCACCGGAACCCCTCGTCGTTCCCGAACCGGCACCTGAGCCCATCTCGGTCCCCGAACCGGCACCCGAGCCCATCTCGGTCCCCGCACCAGAACCCGAGCCCCTCATGGTCCCCAAACCGGAGCCGGAACCCGAACCGATCCCCGAACCCGAACTCGTCGTCGTTCCCGAACCGGCACCTGAACCCATCTCGGTCCCCGCACCAGAACCCGAGCCCGTCGTGGTGCCCGCACCCATCGTGGTCCCCGAACCGGAGCCGGAACCCGTCGCGATCCCCGAACCCATCGTGGTGCCCGAACCGGAACCCCTCGTCGTTCCCGAACCGGAGCCGGAACCCCTCGTCGTTCCCGAACCGGCCCCCGAACCCGTCGCGGTGCCCGAGCCCGAACCCATCATGGTGCCCGCACCGGAACCCCTCGTCGTTCCCGAACCGGCCCCCGAACCCGTTGCGGTGCCCGAGCCGGAGCCGGAACACCTCGTCGTTCCCGAGCCCATCGCGGTCCCCGAACCCGCACCCGTCGCGGCCCCCGCACCCATCGTGGTCACCGAGCCGGAGCCGGAACCCCTCGTCGTTCCCGAACCGGCACCTGAGCCCATCTCGGTCCCCGAACCCGAACCCATCGTGGTGCCCGCACCGGAACCCGTCGCGGTCCCCGAGCCGGAGTCGGCCTCGTTCGTGTCGGTGGCCGATGAAGCCGAGATGCCCACCGCACAGTTTCCGCGTGTTCGTCGGGTGGATGCCGGTGCCTGGTCCACGAGCTCGCGCAGTGAGTCCGGGCCGGCGACAACCGAGCCGACCTCAGCCTTTGCTCCCACTCCCCCGGTGGCGTCTCCCCTCCAGGGGAGCGCTCCCGCAGCACCGGCGGTACAGACTCCGTCGGCGGTGCCCTACACACCAGCTGTTCCTCAGGTCGCGCCGATGCAGAAGCCCCCGGCAGCCATGCCTCAGGCACCGATCGCACCCCAGACAGCCCCGTCTCCGTTCACACCCCAGGTCACACCCCAGGTGCCTCCCGCACCCCAGGCACCTGCTATGCCTCAGGCTCCTGTGACACCGCAGGAACCGGAGATGTCCGCCTCGTTCCAGGAGGACTGGAACTCCGAGTTCTCGTGGAATGAGGAGGCCAGCCGCGAGCAGGAAAGCGAGCCGAAACGTCGCAAGCGTTGGGGGTGGGGCAAGCGCCGCAAGCAGCGCGAAGAAAACAATCAGCCCATCGAGCATGAGGTTGAGGAGCATGCCTCGTCCGCGCGTATGCCGATGATTTCGGTCGACGCTCAGGACGACGACTGGAATGACTGGCAGAACTGGAACTCGCGGAGCTGACCCAATCGGGGCGTGCTAGCCGCGATTCTCTGCCTTGGCCAGCTCGATGTAGCGTGCGACTTCCGCATCCAGATCGTCCTCGTCGTCGGCTTCTTCGAGATCGGACGCGGAGTCTTCCTGTCCGTATCGCTCGATGAGAAGACGTTCACGGTAAAGGTGATCGGCGGTCACGCCGATGGTGCGCATGAGGGAGGCGTTGAGCACCATCCCTACGATGATGCCGATGATCGGCACGACCTGGGCCATTTTCAAGCCAACGAGACGTGCTCCGAGCGTGGCAAACAAGGAGTTTACCGACGCGCTCAGCGCGTTGTTCCCGACGGTGCCCATTGATCCGCTCTTGGCGAGCTTACTCATCACTTTATTGAAAGCAAGCATCGAGGTTTTCTTCTCCATGGCGAGCTCATCGCCCGCATTTGCCGGAGAGATCGCCTGCGATAGGACCATCGTGGAGAAAAGCACCTCAGATGGGTCCTGAGTGTCATACCCGTAGTAAGCGGCCGTGTGGGACACCAGGCGGGACGACGACGCCAAGAACGTGATGACATCCAGCGAGATGGCACCGGCCGTGATGCCGACACCGGGCGCGGAAGCGATACCCAGTCCGAGGAGAGCTGCCACAGATCCTCCGGACGAGAGCACTCCGCTAATCGCCCCCTCGGTGGCGGTGATGCTCGCATAACCCACGACAAGATTCGGCTTCACTGCGCGGATCTGGTCCAGGCTCAGCCCGCGAATGTCCTCCAGACACTCAACGTCATTGTCAGCCTTGCGATACGCCTTCAGGATGCGGTCACGACGCACGGAGGACTCTGCCGCAGACGTTGCGCGACCAAGCGCACCGAGAACACGAGACTCCAGGGCATCGAGCAGGGCGGCACCACCGGGGATTCTACGCGCTGCCTTCATAGCCAGCGTCAGTGGCGCAAGCACATATGAACGGATACGCTGCACGATAACGCCAGCTTTGCTGGGACGAAGTTGCTTGTCCTTCCACTCCTGGATGGCGTCCCACTGGGCGCGATCATCCTCGCTCATGCGCTGACGCATGACATCGGTGGTGTCGTCGGCAGTATCCTCGCTGGTATTGTTCATGTGTCCTAATCTCTCCTTGTCTCCCAAGACTACATGGCGGCGAAGCAGCCGCACCTCCGCCGGGTGGACCTCCGGAGAGACCGACGTCCCCCGGACCACCAGATTCCAGTACGCACCTCGCGGCCTCAACAAGCGGCCGCGGGCTCTCGGTCTAGCGGCTCTCAGCCTCGGCGAGCTCGACGAAACGCGCGACGTCGTCGCTGAACCCCCGGGAGCCGGTCGAGGGCACGAGGTCCGTCGACGCGCCGCTTGCCTCCACCTGTCCGTAGCGCTCCGCGAGGAAGCGCTCCCTGTAGAGGTGGTCGGCTGTTTCCCCGATGGTACGCATGAGTGCCGCGTTCATGCCCGCGCTAACAACGATTCCCGCGACGGGGACGATCTGCGCGAGCTTACGGGTAGCCAGGCGCACGCCCATCGCCGAGAACAGTGATTTCATGGCGCTGACGATGACGCTTCCTCCCAGTGTTTCGATGGAGCCACGCTGAGCGAGATCCTGCATCACCTTGTTGAACGCGAGCATGGTCGCCTGCTTTTCAATGATGAAATCGCGCCCCGCGCCGGCGGGGTCAATCGCCTGGGAGAGGACCATCGTGGAGAACAGGCGCTCGGTGGGATCCTCAGAGTCGTAGCCGTAATAGGCGGCCGTGTGGGCGACGAGACGCGTGGCCGCAGCAAGGAAGGTCGTCACATCGACAGCCATCGCCGAGGCTGTGACGCCCACACCGGGTGCCGAGGCAACGCCCATGCCGAGAACGGCGGTGACGGTCCCTCCGGAAGCGAAGACACCGCTGAGCGCTCCTTCAGCCGCTGCCGTGCCCGAGTACGCAAGGCTCAAGCGTGGCTTGACCGCGAGCACCTGATCGAGGGACAGCGCACGGATGTCCTGCAGCTGTGTCACGTCGTGCCCTGCAGTTCGGTAGGCCTTGAGGATACGCTTGCGACGCACCGAGGCCTCGGACGCGGAAGCCGCCAACTCAACGAGCCCGAGGGCCGCGGAGGACACGGTTCGGGTCAGAGCTTCGCCCCCCGGGACCTTGCGCGCGATGGACACTGCTTTGCCCACCGGAGCCAGGGCAGCGGACTTCATCTTTTCGGTGATGACGCGGGGACGCTTGTAGCTCAGCTGAGCGGCTTTCCACCGTTGAATCTCGTCCCACCGGGCGGCGTCGGCCTCGCTCATGCGCGCACGCAGGCCATCGTTCACGCTGTCATCATTCATACCGATCTGGTTCATTCTGTCAGCCTACACAGCAAGCGCTTCCTCAGGGGATTCGACGCTTGCGCGCGCCCTGTTATGCTTGTGACCAGGCAGTCATAATCGACATCGTTTGAAGGAGATTCCGTGGATTCTCGCTCGTCGCTCATCGACCAGATTAATCTCTTGCACGAGGAGAAGGAACACCAAAAAATCATCGCGCTCATCGAAGGACAACCTCCCTCGGCGATGGACTATGAGCTAACGAGCCTGCTAGCTCGCGCCTACATCAACTACGCGCAGCCCTACATGGACTCTTTCCGCGACCACATCAAGCACGCGACCGAGCTGCTGCGCAGCGTCGAAGCTGAGGGTATGGCGGACCCGCGCTGGTACTACCGAATCGGTACGGCCCTGTACTGGCAGGACCAGGAAGAGAGCGCGCTGACCTACCTGGAGCAGTGCGTTGCGATGGACCCGTCGAACAAGGACGCTCCGGAGATCATCGCCGAGTGCAAGGCGGCTATTCAGCGCCGCACGGTCGTGCGCCCCCTTGAGGTCCGCAGGCTCATCGATTACTTCGATCGCAACGACTTCAACTACAGGGTGGAGGACCAGAGCCTGCACATGGGTATTGGGCGCGGCTACTTCATCTTCTCGATCGCCAACGATGGCACGGACCTGAGCATGTGGGCCGCGATCCCCGAGGACGTGTCGATGGAGCTTCGCCAGCGCCTCATCCAGGCGTGCAACGACTGGAACGGTGCCACCACGTGGCCCAAGGTCTACGTGGCCTCGCTGGACGACGGCCGTCAGCGCCTGTGCGCCGAACAATTCGTGACAGCCCGCTATGGCCTGACGGACGCGCAGGTGTCGACCAGCATTGAGCGTTTCGTCGCGTCGGCTGAGGCCTTCTTCAAGGATCAGATCGAACGCATCCCCGCCCTGGGCGGCA
>ERZ772770.296-NODE-296-length-11755-cov-3.60863_pt1 | contig 11755 bp, 12 predicted proteins | sample MGYA00511361_ERZ772770 | MGnify/ENA primary metagenome ERZ772770 (study PRJEB29015, sample SAMEA2738026) | human oral metagenome | biome: human oral; feature: human-associated habitat; material: saliva | place: China | collected 2251 ... | reverse complement strand
GTTTCGTTTTTAAAATGTCTAAGGCTTCAAAAATATAGAAAAAGTTAAAATTTGTATATTTTAATTTGAAAAAATAATACATAGTTTATAAATTATATTCTATATTTTCAAAACAATACTATAAAATACATTTTATACTTAAATAATACTATATAAAATCTTATAATAGATTAAATATGTAATCTTAAATATCTTTTAATACCAATATAAAAATTATGTTATACAGCTGATAGAATAATAGTAAAAAATATTAAAGTGTGTTCTAATAATATACAATAAGATAAATTAAATATTAGATAATCAAAATAATAAAATATAAAAGAATAATAATTATGCTACAATTTTATTAAAAAAATAATATCAAAAAATCTTGAAAATTGCTAGGAAGTAATGGAGAATATAGGACTTCCAAACATACGATACACACACATTTTTTTTCTTTTTTTTTGGTTGCCTATGTGGAGTTACAAAAAAAAAGAAGTCAAGGGCTTTAGTTTTTTTTGCTTGTCAAAAAAAATGCGTAGCACCCTTTACTTCTGATTTTTTTTGTGTTAAACTCCACAAGCAAAAAAAAAGAAAGACACAAACTGTCTTTCTTCTCCTATAATTTATAATTTGATAATACTGTATATACTTATTATAATTCCAGCTACAGCTCCTAAAAAACCTATTACAAAAATGTATATGTAATCTACTGCTTTAACTCCTAAACCTATATAGAAAACCCATAAAATACTAATTAATACTATAAAAAAGCAAATGTTTATAAGATACTTATAAAATTCTTTACTGGAAGAAATTGTATTTTTCTTAAAGTTCTCTATTGTATTAATTAAGTCTTGTACTTCTTCTTTAAAAGTGCTGTCGGCTGTGTTTAAAGCCTTATCTAGTTTAGTTTTTAATTCTCTTATATTACTTGTAGCATTATTTAAATCGCCACTAATGTTAGCTATTCTGTTTACAACTGCGAATAAATCCTCTGTCGTTGCTTTATCTTCAATTTTAGCTTCCACAATTTTTTTAATACTCATGATCATATCCTTTCTTAATATCTTCTACTTTATTTGTGCTTTTTTCTAATTCCTCTTTCTCTTTCTCTTTCTGCTCTCTTAATAATTTTTCTTTATCTTTAATAGTAGCTTCCAATGCTTCCTCTAAAACAGATTTTTTAGGTTTTTGCTTAACTGTTACAACCTTTTCTTCTTCTTTCTTCTTAACTTCTTCTTTTTCTTCCTCTCTATCTTCTTCTTCTGAAGAAGTATCCCAATACCAAGTTTGTCTAGGTCTTTCTAATTCTAGCCTATATTCATTTAATTCTTTATCTTCTAAGTCTTTATCTTTTGTGTATTCTATAAATTCTTTTTTTATATAACTATGTACTTTATCTAATCTAAATTCTAAAGTGTCTTTATCCCATTCCCCTAAAATCTTCCTAATATTATTTTCTATTTCTTTTTTCTTTCTAACTGTTGGAAGTTCCTCAAAAAATTCTTTTATTTCTTCTTGCGATTTTTCCATTTTTTTAGATATATCTTTTTGCATCTTTTCTAATTCTTTTAAATTAGCTTTTTCTATTTCCATTGCACTAGGCACTTCTTTATAAAATTTATCTTTTAAAATTTCTATACTAGCATTATTTTTAACTAACTTGGACTTTTGAAGCTCCTCGCTAGTATAATCTTCTGTTAGATTTTTAAATGTCTTTTTGAAATAATCTGCTGTTGCTGTTAATATAGTTTCTTCTTCTATATTCTTTGTTGTTTCTTCTAAAACATAATCTTTTATTTTAGTTAAAAAATCTCTATTTACTCTCTTATATTCGTTCCTAAAAAATTCTTCTTCTTTTGCTGTATTTGTTACTTCTATTGGTTTAAAATAATCTTGTATTTGCTTGTTTATATTATTTTTATAATCTTCTATACCTTTTTTTACTAATTCTTTATTTAATTTTAACTCCAGCTCTTTTACTGGATCTTTTTTCTCTTTTATATTGTTAAAATTATATTCTTTTTCTAATTCCTTTCTTTTGCTTAATTCTAGTTCTTTATCTAATAAAATTTTTATTGATAAATCATAATCAAAAAAATTTTTCTCCTTAGCATTTTTAAATTGACTATCCAAAATTCCTGCTATTCTATATAGACTTACAACCTTTTTATTATCTCCAGTAAAATTATTTTCCCTACTGAAGAAGATCTGTTTTTTGGAAGCTTCCACTTTTGTATATATACCTTGTTTTTCTAATACCTCTTTAAAGTTATTTAGATTGGTTGTATCATCTTTTAGTATGTTGTCCCATTTATCTATAACATTGGATATAAAACCTTTCTCAAAACTCTTGTACAGACTTTTATTATATAGGTTAATACTTTTTTCGCCTTTTTCAACTCTTTTGTAACCAAAAAAAAAGCTATATCATCTGAAGATTTTTTTAAGTCCTCTAAGGGTCTTTCGTGGCTCTTTAATTCTCCTTTTTCAAACCTTTCTTTATACTGCTTTCTTTTTAGGTCGCTTTCCGATAGTTCCACATACTTTAATCCGTTTTCAAAGTTGACATTATCCATGATGAAGTGTGTATGAATATGGTCTTTATCCAAATGTGTAGCAACATAACATTTGAAGCCTCTAGCTAAAAAATTTTCTTCTGCAAACTTAACTGCTATTTCGTGAGCTTTTTCTGGTGTTATATTGTCCTCTGGACTAAAACTTTGTATGTAGTGTTTATACATTTTTCCAGATACTTTATTATAACTTCTTTTGTTATACATTATTTCCGCAAATGCTTTATCTACATTTGCATCTAATCCTACTCCACTTGTTAAAACTTTGTCTGTCTTTTTGTCTTTTCTACTTACATAATTTAAAACAGCTTTTAAACTTCCTACACTCTTTCCTACTTCTCCTACACTTTTTAAAATTGGCATCATTATTCCCCCTTTTTTAATAAATTCTGATAATCTTCTAGTAATATTCTTACATCTGAATGTGCTATATAAAAATCTTTCATTAATGTATTTATATTTGTATCTTTAACAATTCCTAAAATATCGTATTTAATTAATTGATTAATTAGTCCTCCTAGCTTATTTGTAGCTGTTATTAATTCTTTTGTAGAATTAGTTAGTTCTAGCAATTCCACAAAACTATTTTTAATCTCTAATTTCTCTCCTTTTTCTTCTCTTATAATTCCCTTTAAATCCTTAATTAAAAGTTGCCTTATATAATCTGCTTTTGTGGTTTGCTCTAGTTCTAATTTTTTATCTAAAACTTTAACAATTTTATAAGGCACTCTAAACTCTATTCGATATGCTTCCTCCAAATTTTCCTCGATAATTCTAGAATTATTTGTAGCCATCTATAATCAACTCCAATTTAATATAGTCTATGCTCTTGGCGGATAGCTTTTTTAATAGTTAAGGTTGTCCCCTTAAATATTAAAAAACTATTCGCATTAGCGGGGTGTGGGGGTGCTAAAACTCCCACTCTTGTTGGAATAATAATAAATGCACTGCATTTTTATTATGTAAACAAGATAAAGGGGTTAAGGGGATTATCCCCTTGCAATGCGGGTCGTTCGGTTTACCGATAAGACTGGTAGCATTGCCTATTATTCTTAAAGTAGAAAAAATTTTAATATGAATATAACATTTTGATAAAAATATTATATCATAAAAATTGTTGATACTGAAGAGAATAATAGCATTTTTTATTTGACTTTGCTTCTAAATTATTATACAATAAAGTATAATATTTTAGATGCAAGGAGGAAAATAAAAAAATGGCTAAAACTAAAAACAAGAACGAATTAACAAATCTGCTAGATAGCATAAAAAAAGTCTTAACAACAAGACAACCTTGACAGACAAGGATATAACAAAAATAAGTAATGTACTAGAAATTAATAAAATTAAAAAAGAATTATTAGAAAAAATTGAAACTGCATCCACTTTTAAGTTTGTTACAACTGAAAAAATCTTAGAATTTTTTACTAAAATTGAAAAAAATATAAAAACTGAATTTGAAAATTTAGAGTTTGAAGAAAATTCATTAAAAGAAGAAAATAAAAAAATAAGAGAAAAAAATAAAAAAAATATAGAAAATGAAATAAAAGATGAAGAAGTTGAAAAAAGTGAAGCCGTATAAGAGCTTTTAAGGTGCTTCAAAAAAAAAAGAGGTATTATTATATACCCCTTTTTTTATGCTATAATTCTTTTAAATTATTATCTATAATATATAAATTATTTTCTAAATTATTTCTATTAATTTGAAATTCTTCGTTAATATCTTTACCATTTTTTAATATCATCTTAGAAAAATTTTTATATACTCTTATACAATCATCTTTTAATAATTCTGCTAGATTATCTTTCCCTTTTTCTCCTACTGTATCAACATCAAATAATGTAATTATATTTAATTTTTTACCACTCTTTAAAAATACCTCTTTGGCGATATTTTTTAACTTGTCTGCTATTAAATTATGATTGCTTCCAGCTCCACCAGTAGCAAAACACAAACATTGATTTTTAAATAAAATTCTAACTGTTAATGTATCAAATGTTCCCTCACAAATGTATATATTATAAAAATTATTTTTTATAATTCTATTTACTGTTACCATTTCTAGTAGATAGCAATAATGCTCTGTTTTTTCTAAACTTTTTGAGTTCATATACCTAAAAAGTTTACCATTTTTATTATAATATTCTTTAATTAATCTCCTTATAAAACTGTAATCACTACAAGGAAAAATAAAGTTTTGATAGTTCTTTCCAGTATCTTCATTCGTCCAATCTTCTAAACCTAAGTATCCATACATATATTTAAAATCTTCTTGGTTAAAACCTCTTTTATATAAATAAGAAGTTATTTCCTCATTTTTCTCAAGTAGCCTTATTTTTAAATTACCATACCACATATTAATATACTTTATATAATCTGTAATTGGTTTTTCTTTTTTATCTTTTCTTCTAACCTTTTTAACTCTTGTATACTCCCTATTAACATCTATTATATTAGGTCTTTTTTGAAATTCCTCTGATAATAGATAATCAACTATCGCTCCAGGTTTATAATTTTTTAAATTTGGATCAACTGCCTTTACAATATCCAATACATCTCCTGTAAAATTACAACTGAAGCATTTACACTTTAAATATCCTCTTTTTTCTTCTCCTTGTGTTTTTACATTGGTATTTTTACTATAAAAAAAGTTTAATTTTTCTGCTCCACATACAAAACATTCATCATCTTCAATGTCTGTTTGTATACCATATTTTGCTAATATTTCTTCATCTTGCTTATGTACTTCTATTAATTTTTTATTAAAATTATCAAATTTTACTCCTACAAAAGCCATTTATATCACCTCTTTAAAAAGTCCGTGGGAAAGAATGATTGTTGTTTCTTCTCTCCCACTTTTAACACTACTCTCAAATATTAAAACGGAAATTCTTCTTGTTCATCTATCACTTCTTCTATTTGACTTTTTTTAGTTAGATCTGCAATGGGAAAAATCTTTTTATAGCTAGTTTCTTCAATCTCCTTAAAAGAAATTTTTAAGGAAGCATACTTATCATTTCTATTCATTTGAATTAAATTTTTATTATTTGCGATCATTTCTTCGATATCTTCAAGGTTTTTTAATTTTAAACCAAATATCCAAGTAGTTCTTCTAGGTAATATAAATTCTTTAATTTCAATTTCTCCAGTTTCTTTACCATAACTTTTTAAATTTTCAATTGTACTTATTTTAACATCTTTTGTTTCCGATTTAAAAAATCTTACATCAAATCCAAACAATTTTTTGTTTACCATGTCTAATTGTTCTTTTAATGCTTTAGCCGTTCCAATGCTAGAAATTTCTAATAATTCAATTATTTTAAGTAAAGCCGTGCTTGAAATAAAAGTATTAGGGTCTGGCTCAAAAAAATATTGATATAGTTCAAGATATGGACTTTGTAATTTTCCAAATTCTGCAACTTCATCTATAAAAAGTTCCTCATATTTCTTCTTGAATGTTCTTCTGCCTTTGCTATATTCTCCATTATGAAAACAGTATAAACCTTGTATTAATAAATCTGTTAAATTTTCATATTTTTGGTATGCTAAATATTGTAGAAGCTCATCTCCTCTTGTTAAATCTTTTTCTTCTATCTCTTTGTAATACTCTTTATATTGATTTATTTCTTCTTTTTTAAATTCAATTTTTTCTTCTCTAAAATAGTGATTTATAATTCTTTGGTCTGCTCCTCCATCTATTTTCATTCTGAAGGGTTGTTCCCCTAATCCTATTATTTTTCCAAAAGGCTTCAAAGTTATAGGGTCTTTTCCTTTTTGCTCTAAGGTTAATTCTTCTTTGGCGACCATTTGTTTAAATGTAGCATTATCTTCAACGAACTTTTCCTTTGTTTCATTTGTAAAAATATAAGGATATTGAAACCAATTAGGATTTGTAAATCTTTCTCCAATCATTCTCTGCAAATCAACTATTTTAGTACATTCATTCATATTTGAAAAACCTACTAAATGCTTCATAAAACTTGACTTTCCACTAGAATTTTTTCCTATAAAAAATATAGTGTGATGACTTTCATTTTCTGTGTAAAAATAATCAAAAATCAAGGCTTTAAAATAATTTTCTTTTTCCATTGTGTTTAGATTTACTTTTTCTTTTAGAAATTTAAAAAGTCTGTTTTCTCCATCCAATTTTACTGGATCATAATTTGTATTAAAATAAATTTCTGTTAAAAAATTAGGATCTTTTTCTTCTTTAAATTTTATTTTTCCAGTTACAGCATTTAAAAATAAAGTACCATTTTTAAATGCTATTGGAAGATAACCTTTTTCGAAGCTAGTATTCCAATGATTACCTAATTTTTTAAGTACCTTATTCATTTCGTGGACTACACTAACAAATAGAATCTTATTATCAGATGACCTAGTATCTTTATTTAATGCGAATTTACAACAATTTATAATATCTTTTGTTTCTTCATCACTAAAAAATTGGTCTATACTATCTTTTATAAAATTATCTGCAATCTTCCATATACCTAACTTTTTATCATAATATTTTATAAAGCCTTTATCACTTTCGTATGGATTATCAAAACTTGCATAATCTTTATAAAAAAATTTTCCTACCATTTTGGCATTTAAAATATACTGCACTATAATTCTAACTGGTAAAGCTTCATATTTAACTTTTCCTTTTTCACTAAGACTTTTATATTTAAAATCTTCCTCTAAATTTTCCACTTTTGGATATGGTTTAATGTTATTCATATTTTTTATTCTCCTTTATTTTTAGGATATAAAAAATATAATTTTATATAAAAGAAAACTAATTAAATAAAATTGAAATTTGATAAATAAAAAATGTTGAAGTTATTTGAAGAAATGCGAAGTAATGTGCTATATATATAGTTAAATTTCTTTGACATATGTTTAGTTTAATGGTATAATACAAACAATAAAACTAAGGGAAGAAATTTTTAAAGTTGGTTATGGAGATCATTATTATCAATTTCTTTTATCATCAAAATCACTATTGCCAGTAGTGATTTTTTTCTTTTATTTATATATATTTTTTAATGTCCTATTTTTTATATTGATAAAAATTAGGTAGGTCTTTTTCTCCTAGTTCTTCAGTTAGGAAACGAAATAAATAATTCCTAGCTGTAGTATATGTTACCCTTAAAATTTTAGCTAATTCAGATATTTCAACTTTTTCATCATTTACATACATTCATTTAAATAATTCTTTTGCTTTTGGATAACCACTTTTTCTGCCACCTAGCGAATAAATATAAAATTCATTTCTTTTATTTTCAGTATCTAGCATAAAATAACCCCCTTTCTTTTTTGTTCTGAAGATATTTTAACATATAAAAATAAAATTTACCATCTTTTTTTTATAAAAAAGCCTCTAGTATTCAAGTTTTTGAAAAGTAATTTAAAAAAAATAGAATTTTTATCCTTGTTAGTAGTCCGTGGAAAAAGATGAAAGTAGTTGAAGAACATTTTTTTGACGGACTTTATTTTTTAAAAAAAATAAAATTTTGTTTTAATTTCTTATATTTTTTTTATATACTTTATAGTCCATATATCAGTCCATATATCAGTCCATTAAAAAATCTTTATAAATCAATAATTTTTTAAAAATCTTAATTTTGAACAGTCCATTGAGCAGTCCATTAAAAAAACTATATATACCAATTATTTTTTTTAATTATGGACTGTATGGACTGATAAATATTACCCTATATATATATGGAAAATTATTTAGCTTAATATTTTTATATATAAAAGAATTTTTAGACTTTTTACAGTCCCAGCAGTCCATACCTATAAAAAAGTATTGATATTAAATAAAAAGAGTATGGACTGCTATATGGACTGTTCGATTTTCAATAGTCCATAAATTTTAAAAAAGTATTGGTAATAAAAATAAAAAAATATGGACTGTTAGAAATTTAAAATAATACATTTTTTTTAAAACACAAATTAAAAAAATAAAAGATAAATGTTTAAAAAATAAAAAAATAGGTTTATAAAGAAGCTAAATAAAAAGTCCGTAACAAACAACATACCTACTTCATCTTTTTCCACGGACTACTAATGGCACTGGTGGAATTGAGAAAGTGGAAATAAAAAAGCTTCCAGTTCCATACTGAAGATCTAAAATGTTATAATGAATAAAAAAAAGGAGTAAAAAATGGAATTGAATTTATTACTTTACAGAAATGAGTTAAAGAAAAAAACTGTATATAATTACATTTTCTATGGTATTATTGTTGGACTTGTGGAAGATAAGACTATAAATAGAGATGAACTGCTAAAATTATATGTTGATACTTTTGGAGTACCTAAAGGCTTTGAAAATATTGTTGCTATTGCAAGAGAAAATGAAATTAAAAATCTTATATTTTATGAAATAAAAAATAAAGGTACTTCTATTTTAAAAAAGAATTTAAAAAAAATGGTTGATGAAAAAATAAAAGAAATGAAGCTAGATGAAAAGAATAATAAAAATACTTTTGATGGTTGGTTAAAATGATTGATAGCATAGCCGAATTTAAAGTTTTAATAACTAAGGTGGTATAATTATACCCCTTGATGATTTAAAATGCTTCTAAGGGCTTAAAATAAAAAAAGAGTATATAAGCCACTCCAATAACTTATATACCCTCAAAAAATATTTGTAACTAATAACCTTTACAGATTAATAGTTATGTATACATTTTTTGAAAAGAACAATAACAAAAAAAATGCTATTGCGAAACCGATTATAAATGCTTTTTTCATCTTACACCTCCTCCCAAGGAGAGAAAAGAAGAAAAATGGAACGATTAATTATAACATTGACATTTAAAAAAGAAAAGTTTATAATAAATTTGAAAACGATTATTAAATGCAAAAAAAATGGAACGAAAATAGCACTTACTCCAATAGGTGCTATTTTTAATTTTATTATATAATTTTAAAAAAGTAATTTTTATTTTTTAAACTTGTGATATAATAGGCTTGTGTGTAGTAGTTATTAGTAAAAAAGACTTTACTGCTCCTCGATTTTGTAGAAGTTATGTGAAGTCTTTTTTCAATTAATTATATGCTATGCACTTAAAAAAGGCTTCTGTTCTCCCCTCAATGAAAGATGAAGCCTTTTTTGTTTATATTCTTAAATAATGGAAAAAAATATGCTATAATATACTTATCTTATTTTTATCACGATTTATTTTAAAAAGGCTTATCTCTATTATACTATATAGAGAATTAAGCCTTTTTGCTTTATTGGTATTCTTCCTCTTTGATTCTATGTAGTGTGCTTCTTGATATTCCTAGTTCTTTTGAAACAGATAAGCAACTCCTTTCTCCTCTTATCCATTCCTCAATTTTATCTCTTTGTGCTTTTGTTAGGTCTGGGTATTTCTTAGGTCTACCTATGACTTTTCCAGTTCTGTTAGAAATAAGTTTACCTCTGCTATTCTTAGACATTGAATTATAGGCTTGTTTCTGCCTTTTTAGTAGTTCTTTTCTCTCTCGTTCTGCTACCCAAGAAAGAAATTTTAAAAGGATAGGTCTTAAAAGATTATTTGTGATTTCATCTTGTGAAGTGGATAAGAAAGGCTCTTCAATGCTAATTATTTGGCACTCTCTAACCTCTGTTAATAATCTGTATTCTTCCTCAATCCCTTTCATATCTCTACCTAACCTATCAACTGATGTTATATAGAGAATATCGCCTTTTTTCAATATTCGATTTACTAGCTTCTGATATTCTATTCTCTGAAAATCTTTGCCACTGCCAATATCTTTAAAAATGTTTTCGGCTTTTACTCCTGCTTTTGAAAGTGCCTTTAATTGCCTTGTTAAGTCTTGTACTTCCCTTGAAACTCTAGCATATCCATATATTGCCATAATTGTTTTAAAACCTCCTTTCTTTTTAGACAATGTTTTTAGCTTCTGAAGATATATTTTTTCATCTGCAATTTTATATGTTCTAATACAACTGTTTTTAATCAATCTCTCTTTAATTTTGGTATTTCAGGTGCTAGATAATCTAGTTCTATTTCTAATTCTGCTATTATCTTTTTTAGTTCATTTTTGGTTATGTGGTTAGTTTCTACCTTTAATTTATTACAGATTGAATTTACCATATCTACATTTACTTTTCTGCTATCTGCTACTATAACTATTCTCCCTGCATTTATGAATTCAAAATCTTTATTCAATAGTTTTTCTAAGTTCTTAATTATTTTTTCCATTTCTTCCTGCTCCTTTAGATTATATACTATATATAGTAACATATATAACATAATATATAACATAATATATAGTAAAATATATAGTATTATTTGAATTTATCTATAAAATCTAACAATAATGAGTTTATAGCATTAGTGATAGTTAAATTGTTTTTCTTGCAAATATCTACGAATTCTTTATAAACTACTTCTGAAATTCTTAAATTCTGTGGTTTTATATCTCTAAGATGTCTTGTATCTTTGATTATATCATCTATTTCTGTTATTTCTTTTGTATTAGTTTGAGTAGTAAGAAGATTTACAAGTTTTTGTATTACTGCATTACTTAACAAAAAGTTTTCTCTGTCTTTTCTGCTCATTAGTGCCACTTGATTTGCACTTGGAACAGGTACTGTTAAAATACTGCTTTCTTCTTTAACTTCTTTAATTTCTTTATTTTCTTGAATACTATCTACATCTACATCTTCTACGATAACTGTATAATTAAGAAAATCTAACTCATCTGCTGTGAAGTTTGAGTTATATTTATCTAGCCATTCTTTGTATCTTGTATGACTATTGCCGAAGTTCTGTTTTATTATCTCTTTTAATTTCACTTTTTCTTTAATCTTTTGCTTCACATTGTTAATTTTTTCTTGTGTCTTAAAATGAATATCCATTTTTAAACCTCCCTCAAATAAAAAAAACTTAAATATATGTATATTATTATATAGCATATATAGTAATATTGATAGCAATTTTATATTGAAAATAAAAAGAAAATATTATCAGTAAATACTATATATTATTTATCACTAACTATCAGTGATTAATTATATTATACCATTTATTCAAGAAAATGGAAGAAATTTATATATATAATAACAATATATATATTATATAATAAAATATATAGTATTATGTATAACATTATATATAGTATCTTAAGTATAGATAAAATGTACTGTTAAGAGTATTTTTAAAATACTTTGATTTGTTAAGGTATT
>ERZ772770.294-NODE-294-length-11815-cov-5.67219_pt1 | contig 11815 bp, 13 predicted proteins | sample MGYA00511361_ERZ772770 | MGnify/ENA primary metagenome ERZ772770 (study PRJEB29015, sample SAMEA2738026) | human oral metagenome | biome: human oral; feature: human-associated habitat; material: saliva | place: China | collected 2251 ... | reverse complement strand
CGGGCGCGGACGTCGTCGCGACGGCCTGCCCCTTCTGCTCCCAGATGCTCGGCTCGGCCTCGGGCACGTCCGCCGGCTTCGTCTCCTCCGACGCCGACCAGGGCACTGCAACCGATGACGCCGCCAAGGCCTCGTCCGGTGGAAAGCTCCCGGAGGTGCGGGACGTGGCCGTCATGCTGCTCGAATCCGTCAAGCGCGGGCAGTAACGCGCGCACGGCGCGCACCACGCAGTGCGCACCGCACGCAGACCCCGCAGACAAGAGGGCGGCCCCGCAGGAACACCTGCGGGGCCGCCCCTTCGTCTAGAGAAAATCAGTCCTCGACGCCGACGATGACGTTAGAGGCCTTGATGACGGCGACGGCCTTGGAGCCGACGGTCAGGCCGAGCTCCTCGATGGCGGCGTTCGTGATCGACGAGGAGATGACCAGGCCGGGGGCGACCTCGATCTTGACGATGCCGTTCACGGCGCCCTCGGAGACCTCAACGACGGTGCCGGGGAGCTGGTTGCGTGCGGAGAGCTTCATGGTATGCCCTTTCCTTCGTATGGATGTGAAAACACAGCCACACTAGCGGCTAACACGCACTCCGTCTACGGCTGGCCTATTCCCCGTCGTGAGGGGAGATTTCCTCGAGGCCGACGAGGAAGCCGTCCTCGTCGATGACGTTGCCGCCCACGAGGGTCGCGATCATGCCGGCGGCCTTCTCGACGTCCTGGGTGGAGCGCAGGCGCTCCAGGCGTGCGGTGCGGCTCATCGCGCCCGCGCCGGGCGTTGGGGCGGAGGTGGGCAGCCAGCGGACCTGGTATTCGATGATGGCTCCGGCGGTCCATGGCTCCCAGCGCAGGACGCGCGGCGGCGTGGGCACGGCGTGGACCTCGATCATCATGTCCGAGCGGTGGCCGATCGGACTCATGAGGGCGTAGCCGTCAACGACCTGCGGCTCGTCGCGCTGCGCCTCGTGCTCCTCACGGGCCTTGGCGATCTTGGAGGCGATGTCCTTGCGCACCGGTCCCAGCTCGGCCTTCAGCTTCTCGATCTGGGCGATCTGCGCGGGGCTCAGCGGGACGGGCTTGGGGGCCTCGGGCGTGATGTCGCGCGCGTCCTTCATCTGCTCGAATCCGGCGCGCTCACGCATCGCGGAGAGCAGGTCCTCGGGGTTGATCCAGCGCGGCGAGTACACCGTCAGGTTCACGGCCGAGTCGGCGTCGGGGACCATGACGTAGCCGCTACCCGCGATGCGCAGGCCACCGGCGAGACGTCGGGCCATGCGACGCAGCGCCTCGAGCACGCGGTACTCCAGACCCGTGGGCACACCGTCGGGGAACGCCTTATCCCACTCGCCCATGACGCCGTTGTTTTGCTGGCGGGCGTGGGCCTGCGGGCAACGCAGGACCCACGCGTTGGACAGCGAGGCCGGGGTGCCCAGCGCCGCGCGCGTCGGCTGGTCGAGCGCCCACGGCCCTTCCAGCTCGGCGTCGGAGGACAGGCGCAGACGACCCGGGGCGATCCATCCGGCCTCGTCCCACATGGAAATCGCGAGGGCCTCGAGCTCGGCGGGATCGACCGCGTCGGAGACGAGGAACAGGTGATGCTCGCGCGCGACGTCCAGGTCAATGACGCCGGCGGGCTCGCTCACCTCGATGGCGGCAGCAATCGGGATGGCGGCCTCGGCGCTGGTTACCTCGCCGTCGGCGTCGATCTGGAAAGCCGCGTCCGTCGGGGTCATCGTCGCCAGGCCGACGTTCGTCTGGGTGAGCGGATTATCCGTCGCGCTCATCGGCGTCGGATCGGCGAAAGAATGGTGGGCGGCGGCCATGCGCTCCTTGAGGGAACGCCTCACCGGCGAGGCCTGGGGGGCCTCGTCCCTGTTGGTGACCTGCTCGCGCGGCGTCATGCCGGGCAGAGCAACACCCTGAATGACACCCGTGCGCGTCTGGCTGGGAGCCACCGGCGGAATGCCAACCACTGCCTCGTCGTTACCGCTGCCCTGCGAGGCACTGCTCGCCTGCGGGATCCCCATGACGGGCGTCGGCTCGGGCGGCTCCGGCGCAGGAGGAGCCTGCAGATCGGAGGGTTCCGGCGGGGGCGGAGCCTGCAGGTCGGCGGGCTCGGGCGCGGGCGGCTCCGGCAGGCCTGCGGGATCCGGTGCTGGCGGATAGCTCACCTCGCGGGCCGCGCGCTCAGCGCGTTCGGCGCGCATGCGTTCAAGCCGGGAGGGCGGTGGAGGAGGGAGAGCCGACATCGGGTATCACCGTTCGATGCGGGTGCGCGTAAAGCGCTCGTGGGTGCGCGAGGGCGTCGGCCCGCGCTGGCCCTGGTAATGAGAGCCGAGGCCACTGGAGCCGTAGGGATGCTCGGCCGGGGAGGACAGGTCGAAGAAACACAGCTGCCCGATCTTCATGCCGGGGTAGAGCAGGATCGGCATCGTCGCCGTATTCGACAGCTCCAGGGTCACGTGGCCGGAGAAACCCGGGTCGATGAAGCCGGCGGTCGAGTGGGTGAGCAGGCCGAGGCGGCCCAGGGAGGACTTGCCCTCAAGGCGCGCAGCGATGTCGTTGCCGAGGGTGACGAGCTCGTAGGTGGCGCCCAGAACGAACTCGCCGGGGTGCAGCACGAAAGGCTGGTCGGGGCCCACGTCCACCAGGTGGGTGAGGTCCGACTGGTCCGCCGCGGGGTCGATCACCGGGTAGCGATGGTTATCGAAGAGGCGGAACAGGCGATCCAGGCGCACGTCAATGCTGGCCGGTTGAACCAAGTCGCGGTCCAGCGGGTCGAGCTGGATACGCCCGGAGTCCAGGGAGGCTTTGATGTCGCGGTCACTGAGCAGCATGACTCGATTGTCGCATACTCAGCGCCGCGACAACAGCCTCAGCGGATCACTGCAGGGGCTGGCCCTGCGCGTCGTAGCCGTACGAGCCGGAACGCATGAGGATCATGATGAGCTCGATGAGGACCCACACGGCGGTGATGGGCGCACCGATGACGATGATCGTCAGAATCAGCTGAATGATGCCCTTGGAGGTGTAGCCCAGGTAGAAGTTGTGGACGCCGAAGCCGCCAAAGAAGAAGCCCAGAATCAGGGCGACGATCCACTGCTTGGGAGCGCCAGCAACGACGGGCTGGCCGTACGCGGGCTGAGCGTAACCGGGCTGGCCGTAGGCCTGCTGGCCCGCCGCGTAGGCGGCCTGCTCGAAGCCGGGCTGCTCGAAGCCGTTCTGCGCACCGCCCTGAGCGCCGTAGGGCGCCTGGTACGCATCGGGGCCGGGCTGGGCGGAGGCGGCATCGTAGGCCGTGCCGTAGGTGGTCGAGCCGGGGGTGGCCGTGGCCTCGTCAAAAGAGGGGGCCGAGGCCTGGGGGAAGCTCGGCGCCTCGGGCGCGGGAACCTCGACGGCAGGTTCAAAGGAGGGAACCTCGGGCGCGGGAACCTCGACGGCAGGTTCAAAGGAGGGAACCTCGGGCGCGGGAACCTCGACGGCAGGTTCAAAGGAGGGGACCTCGGGCACGGGGATCTGCGCGGCATCCTCGACGGCGGGAGCATCGGGAATCGAGAAATCGGCCGAGGGGACCTCGGGGACGGTAACCTTCGCAGGATCCTCAGGGGTGAAGGGGGTGGCCTGCGGGTCGGGCGTCGTCATGGGTGAGCCTTTCGATTGTCGTGGGGGGCCGCGAGCGGCCGTACTGATACAGCCTAGCGTGCACAGGCTCATGCGCGGAAGCTGCATCCACCCCGAAACTCCCCTGATTCATCCCGGACACTCCGCCAGATCGGGACAAAAAGCGCGGGGCCCGGCATGAAGCCGGACCCCGCGCGAGAAGCTGTGAGCGTGCGCTGAGTGCGCACACAGGCACAACTCAGACGGTGGGAACGCCGTTGGCGTCCTTCTCGTAGATCCACTTGCCCAGGAAGGTCATGATGGCCACGACGAGCAGAACGACGCCCCACGCGTAGTAGAGCGCGCTGAAGATGGTCGAGATGAAGCCAAGATCCACGACGACGGTCGGCACCACGAGCACGAGGGAGATGACGATCTTGTAGATGGCGTACTGGGTGTAGCCGAGGTAGAAGTCGCCGATGCCGAAGCCACCGAGGAACAGGTTGAGGAGGCCGGCGACCATGCGGGACTTGCCCTGCGCGGGGGCGTTGTAGCCGGGCTGCTGAGGAGCGGACATGTTGTCTCCTATGTGTTGATGGAACCCCACAGGGGGTGCTTTTCGAAAACATGGTCAGACTAGCGGACCCTTTCGATTTTGTACAACAATCCCCAACTTTTATGTACCAGCTCACAGCTAAATTTCTTCCGTTCGTCACGATGAAGTTTTGTTCCATAGACTGACTGGGTGTTCATAAATCCAACGGCGGAGGCCACACGCGCACTTCACTGCGACCTGCCCCAGTGGTTCGCCGCACACAAGCGCGACCTTCCGATGCGCACAGCCGACGTCTCCGACTGGGGCACCCTCGTCTTTGAGATCATGAGCCAGCAGACGCCCATTGCACGCGTCCAGCCGATCTGGCTCGAATGGATGGAACGCTGGCCCGCACCGGCCGATCTCGCGGCAGCATCATCGGCAGACATCATTGTTGCCTGGGCAAACCTCGGATACCCGTCGCGCGCCCTACGCCTCAAGGCCTGCGCCGCAACGATCGTCGAGAAGCATGGCGGCGAGGTTCCTCTCACCATGAAGGATCTAACCCTCCTGCCAGGCGTCGGCACCTACACCGCCAGCGCGCTGCTCGCGTTCCGCCACGGAATCCGCGTGCCGGTCCTGGACACAAACGTGCGTCGCGTGCTGGTCAGATTTCTGGACGGACGAGAGTTTCCTCCCCACTCAACCCCTTCAAAAGCGGAAAATACCCGCGCCGAGCAACTTCTTCCAGAAAATGGGCACTCAGCAGCCGAGGTGAGTTTGTCGCTCATGGAATTCGGGGCTCTGGTCTGCACCCAGCTGAGCCCGTCGTGCGACCAGTGCACGATCCGCGACAACTGCGCATGGGCCGCAGTCGGCTACCCCAAGGACGAGAAGCGCCCCACGCCCCAGCCCTACGCGGGCACCGACCGCCAGGCGCGAGGCCGCATCATGAAAGCACTGCGCACCGCACACTTCGAGGGCAAGGAAGGCCTCACCAAGCGCCGCGTGCTCGACGTCGCCCGCATCGACGGCGGGGATCGCTACCAGCCCACCCGCGTCTATCGGGCGCTCATCAAGGAGGGCATGATCGTCTACGACCAGGACACGAATCGAGTCACCCTCCCTCGATGACTCCGTAGGCAGGAACGAGGCAGGGGCCCCTTCACCCGAGGACCGCGGTCCCGTGAGGGAGCCACGGCCTCGTCTGTGCATCAGTAGCGGATCGCGTCAATCGGTTTGATGCGCACGGCCGCGAGCGCCGGGATGATGCCGCACAGGGCGCCGATGCTCGTGGAGATGGCGACGCCCGCGATGGCGGCCCCGGCGGGGAATGCCGGGGTGTCGCTGAGCGTGACGCCCAGGGCCTCGAGGGGCAGGAAGCGCACGACAACGACCGCGATGCCCACGCCGATGACGCCCGCGACGAATGTCGCGACGACCGACTCCATGAAGACGGCGAAGAAGACGCGCGCCGCGGAGGCGCCGACGGCGCGGCGGATACCGATCTCGCGCACGCGCTGGCGCACTGTCACGATGGCGACGTTGAGCAGGCCGAGGGCACCTAGGAACACGATGATGCCGCCGATGACCATGATGACGTTGGAGATGGTGCCCAGCTGCTCCTCGCCGATGTCCTCATGCTCGCCGCCGGAGACGGAGACCTTCCACCCCTCGCCGAGGATCGAGGCCAGGGCGCGCGGCAGGTTCTCGCGGGCCTGATCCGCGTTCTCGGTGCCCACCCAGGCGATCATGGCCGGGGAGGTCATCCCCGGGAAGGAGACGCGCGCCGCGTCGTAATGCGCGAACACGGTCGGCATGTCGAAGGAGCTCTTCGACTTGGTGACGCCGACGACGCGCATCGCGACGCCGTCGCTCGTGTGCAGGACGATCGGCACCTGATCGATAGGGGCGCGCCCCAGCTGCTCCCAGAGAGTCTGCGAAATGACGACAGGAATCAGGCGCTGGTCGGCGTCGCTGCTCTCGACCCAGCGTCCCGCGAGCATGCGGGTGCGGTAGATGACCGCATAGGAGGGGTCCACGCCCTGGAACGCGACGCCGTCAACCATGTCGCCGATCTTCGTCAGGGGATAGCCGCGGAATTGTCCACTGGCCCTGGCCTGGCGGGTTTCGACGATCTCACCACCCCCGCTGGAAAAGCGCGACCAGTAGTGAATGTCCGTGCGTTCGGCCAGGGTGCCCATGGCCTCGCCGATGGTGTCCTTTTCGTCGGGTCGCTTCGCCGTCTGCGCGCCGGTGGCCGCGGCGGGATCGGACGCGTCCTGATATGGACCGCCAGCCGCCGGTCCTTCCGGGGCGTTCGAGGAGCTTTCGGGGGTCAGGCGCAGGGTGACGGATCGCCCCTCGTAGAGTTCCGCCAATTCGCGCGAGGACTGCAGGAGCAGGTCGCCCAGCGCGATGACGATCGTCATGGCGGCCACAGCCGCGACCACGCCCACGAGGGAAAGGACGACGCGCGCCTTCTGGACCTTGACCTCGCCCCAGGCCTCGATGAGCGCGCCCAGGATCTGACTAACGGCGTTCACTGCTCAGCCTCCTGCGACATCTCGGGGGACGAGGCCGGCTCGGCTTCCGGGTCACCCTCGGCGGGCGGACGCGGCGGTTCGGCCACAGCGGATTCTGAGTCCACCTGCTCAGCCCCGGCCTCGTCGCTGCCATGCCCGGCTTCCGCGCGGTGCGTGAGAGCGGCAGGGTCCTCGACCTCGTGCAGCGTGCCGTCATAGAGCTCGTAGGCGCGCTGCGCCCGCGCGGCCACGGCCATGTCGTGCGTGATGACGATGAGCGCGGCGTTGGACTCGCGTGCGACCTCCTCGAGGAGTGCCATGACGACGCGGCCCGTGTCCGGGTCGAGGGCGCCCGTCGGCTCGTCGGCGAGGATGACGCGCGGGCGGCGTACGAGGGCGCGCGCGATCGCTATGCGCTGCTGCTCGCCACCACTCATCTCGCCCGGGTAGGAGTCCGCGCGCTCGCCCAGGCCCACGCGCTCAAGCATGTCGACGGCAATCGAGCGCCTGCGCAGCAGCTGGGGGCCGGGGGCGTACAGGAGGGGAACCTCGACGTTTTCCGCGGCCGTGCGCGCCGAGAAGATGTTGAACTGCTGGAACACGAAGCCGAAGTCTTCCCCGCGCATGCGCGCGCGGCGCCCCTCGCTCAGGCGCGTCGTGTCCACGCCGTCCAGCTCGTACGTGCCCGAGGTGGGGGTATCCAACAGGCCGATGATGTTAAGCATCGTGGACTTGCCGGTGCCCGAGCGGCCCACGATGGAAACGTGCTCGCCCTGGGCGACGTCCAGATTGACGCCGCGCAGAATGTGCAGGTCCTCCCCATCGGGCAGGGTCACCGTGCGGGTCACGTCCCGCAGGCACACGAGACTCATTGCGTGCCCGCCGTGCCGCCCGAGCCCCCGGCCATGCCAGAGTCCATGCCGCCGTAAGGGCCGGTCTGCCCGTCCTGGTTGTCCTTGTTCGAGGTCGGGGTGAACTCCAGGATCTCCTCACCCTCCGTCAGCCCCTCCTTGACCTCGACCATCTTGCCGTCCGTGATGCCCAGGGTGACCGCGCGCTTCTCGGGCTTGGTCGGGTCGGAGGTCGGCAGATACACGGTGCCGGACTGGTAGCGGCCCTCGACCGCGGAGATCGGCACCGCGAGGACACCCGTCGCCGATCCGGCCGTCATCTCGAGGGTCACTTGCAGGCCAGCGAACACCGTCTGATCGGAGGGGATCGCGCAGCGGGCCTTCAGGTCCGTCGAGGACGAGGCGCCGTTATCGGACCCGGCATTCGCCTTGGGATCCTGCGCCTTGCCGGTCGGGCTCACCAGCTTGACGCCCGAGCACTCGAAGGGCGCGGGGCCGTTCTTAATCGTGACGGTCGCGGTCGACGGGGCGTCCTGGAGGCGGTACATCTGGTCCGCGCTCAGGGAGGCAACCGCGGAGAAGGTCGCGGGCGCGATCGTCGCAACCGTGTCGCCGATCGCGAACTGCTGGCCGACGAGCACGCTCGTCGACACCGTTCCGTCACCGGGAGACACGACGGTCTCGTACTTGTAGGTCGGCTCGGCGGTCTCGACGCTCACGTTGCCTTCCTCGTCGGTGACCTGGCGGGTCTCGCCGGGGATCTCCTTGCGGATCTGGACAATGGCGTCGCCCTTGGAGATCTTGTCGCCGTCGTTGACGAAGGTGCGCACGACGTTGCCGTCCAGGGTCGCGCGGGCAACGACCGGCTCGTCGGCCTGGATCGTACCCGTCACACTCACGGTGTTCGTGATGTCGGCGCGGCCCACCTCGATCGTCATCTGCCCGAAGTTGCCGCCCGGGTCCATGCCGTCAGTGCTCTTATCCTCCTGCGCGGCAGGAAAGAACGCGAACTTCACCAAGGCCACGGCAATAACTACCCAGGCAAGAACCTTGACGATGTCGAGCACCTGGGCGGTGCGGGTCTTGTGTGCCACGTGCGTCTCCTTCGATGAACGGCGTCGCCCAATTGTAAGGTGCGCCTCATTCACGCAGCAACGCTATCCCCGTCTTTTCAGGGTTTTCTCAGGGTCTATCCCGACCGCTGGGCGCAGCGCTCCCTCGCCTCTACGATGGGTAAGGAATCGACGAAAGGCAGCCATGATCCGCCGCGCCACCCCCGCAGACGCCGAGGCGCTCTCCACCCTTTCCCGCACCTGCTTCACGCAGACCTTCGGACACCTCTACGACCCCGCAGACCTGGCGGCCTTCCTCGACGAGGCCTACGCACCCGACGTTCTGCGCGCAGAACTCGAGGATCCGAACCGGGCGACGTGGCTCCTCTTCGAGGACGAAGCCAACGAGGGCTTCTCACGGCCCGACTCCTCCCCCGCCGACCATCCGAGCGCGCCGGAAGCGGGTGACGAGGCCCCGGCCTCGTCGGCGTCCCATGCCCCAATCGGCTACGTCACCGCATGCCCCGCGCACCTGCCCCACCCGGACGTGGCGCCCGGCGACGGGGAAATCCAGCGCCTCTACATCCTGCAGGGACACCAGGGCGGCGGGCGCGGCACTCTCCTCCTCAAGACGGCGCTCGAGTGGCTCGAGCACGACGGCCCGCGCACCCTGTGGATCGGCGTGTGGAGCGAAAACTACGGGGCGCAACGCTTCTACGCGCGGCACGGCTTCGAGATCGTTGGCGACTACTCGTTCATGGTGGGCGACCACGCCGACCATGAACTCATCACCCGACGCCTCTCGCGAGCGCTCGACGCATAAGTGGCGCACGCGGTACACGCGGCGCGTCATCACCGCAGGCATTCACGCCGACACTGGTAGACGAGAGGGCCCCGAGGCGTGATGCCTCGAGGCCCTCTCGGTTAGTAACGAGTCGTCACTTCTGCTCAGACTCGGCGATCTTCTTGCGCACGTCATCCATGTCCAGGTTCTGGATCTGGGAGATCAGGTCCTCCAGGGCAGACAGCGGCAGGGCGCCGGACTGACGGAACACTGCGATGCCATCACGGAAGGCCATCAGGGTCGGGATCGAGGTGATCTGCGCGGCCATCGCCAGCTGCTGCTGATCGTCAGTGTCGATCTTGCCGAACACGATGTCCGGGTACTTCTCGGAGGCCTCTTCGAAGATGGGGCCGAACTGACGGCACGGGCCGCACCAGGTCGCCCAGAAATCCACCAGGACAATGCCGTCGGCGGACACGGTCTGCTCGAAGTTCTCCTGCGTAAGGGTAACGGTAGCCATGATTCTCCTCTTGTCGCCGGCTTATCCGACGGTCGTTGGGGCGGGCCCGTGGGGCCTCGCGTGAACTGTCTTATTCAACGGGCGTGGTGTGCCCTCTATTCCCCCGAAGCGAGAGAGGAAGCGGTGACGTGACGCACATTCTCCTCCGAGGCGCCCAAGCCTCGCAAAATAAAGGCCTCCACCAGGGCGAGCGCCGACTCCCGATGCTCAGGATCCTTCGGGAGGCGCTGCCCCTGCAGGGTCGCATGGATCAGATGAACCGCGCCGAGGGTATTCTGCTCGACGATCAGCCCGCGCTCCATGGCCTCGTCGAGAATGCCGATGAGGACCTCACCCACGAGGCCAGCATGATCATGCAGATGCGAGGCGCCCTGGCCGGACATCTGGCGACGCAGGCCCATGCCGGCCTTCACGTGATAGCGGCCGATCATCTGCAGGTGGGAGCGGATATAGACGCGCAGGCGCATGAGGGGATCCGGCTCAGCCTCGAGGCGCTGCGTCAGGACCCGCGCAAACTCACTGGTCACCTCGCGCATGTAGGCAAGCAGAAGCACCTCTTTGTCCGCGAAGTGGTTGTAGACCGCCGTGCGCCCAACGCCCGCACGTTCGGCGATCTGACTCATGGTGATCGACTCGAAGGACTGCTCCCCCATCAGCGACCCCAGGGCCTCAAAGAGGCGCGTACGGGTCAGCTCGCGGTGAGAGGCGAGGGACTCCCCAATAATCTTCGGCATGCGCTTATTCTGACACCTCGCCCCTATGTGTCGTCAAATGGGAGAGCATGCGGGATGAACTGCATGTTCACGCAACGACATCGGTCGCGACGTTTACGGGCACCCGTTGCTGAGGCCCGCGCCCCGAGCGCGACGCCGGACTGTCAGTGAGCGCAACGCCGGGCTGTCAGCGAGCGCAGCGGGCGACCACGGCCTCGACAATCGGCAGGTCAGCGACGATCCACGGAAGCGCGGCGAGGTCCGCGAGGGGCACCCACCTGGCCTCGAGGTGCGACGCACCCGCGCGCGGTGCGGGCGAACCGGCCGCCACCTCGGCGAGCCACACGCCCATGACGCGACCACCCAGGATCGGCCACCACTGACCATCCTCGGGGCACACTCGTTCGCCGATCGCCAGGCGCGCGCCGAGCTCCTCGGCAATCTCGCGCGTGAGGGCTTCGACTGGATCTTCATTGTCCTCGACCTTTCCGCCGGGCAGCTCGAACTGTCCGCGCAGCTCCTGCGGGTAGGCGCGCGAACATGCGAGCAGCATCGTGGGCTCGCTCAACGAATCAACGATCGCGGCCGCCACCACGGGACGAGGCATGGGAACTCCAATCAGTCAGGCGACCTCAGTGTACCGGGCGCGATAGCGTGCGGATGGTACGGAGGCTGAGTGCTGGGCGGCGTCGTCACCCACGCATTCCCCTTACCGCTACCGCCATTCGCCGCTAGCCACACGCTCCACACGCCGCCGCCGCCATTCGCTGCCACCCACGCACCCCCCACACCTCTACCGCCATTCGTCGCCACACACTGCGCCCAGCCCTGCCACACCATGCCCAACCAACGCCGGTTGCGCGGCCATCCGGCGTGACGATATGATCGACGGGTCGATTCCTTCGGGACGATGAATTGCGGGCGTAGTTCATCGGTAGAATGGAAGCTTCCCAAGCTTCAGAGGCGGGTTCGATTCCCGTCGCCCGCTCCACCACCGCCCGGCCGCGTGCCGGGCGGCTTTGTTATGCCCGCTTCACGCCCACCGTCTACTGAATGCGGCGGGACAATCGGCCAAAACTCGCCCCACGCAAGCTGGGTGCCCGCTGTCCCGGTATAAAACTCGCCCAGCACGCCCAAAATGGCCTAATTTTGCACGTTTTACTCTTGCTGGGAGAGTTTTATCCCGTTTTTGTCGCCAACAAGCCAAGCAGGGCGAATTTTCTCCCGCACAAACCCCAACAC
>ERZ772770.293-NODE-293-length-11825-cov-3.11759_pt1 | contig 11825 bp, 6 predicted proteins | sample MGYA00511361_ERZ772770 | MGnify/ENA primary metagenome ERZ772770 (study PRJEB29015, sample SAMEA2738026) | human oral metagenome | biome: human oral; feature: human-associated habitat; material: saliva | place: China | collected 2251 ... | reverse complement strand
CATGACTTGTCCAATCTCTCAGAATCTGAACATATTCGGGTAACAGAAAGTTACCCGCGCCACTATGATACAACAAGGCTAGGCCGAATGCGCGGGTTATTAAGACAAAACGTGTTGGTTTTGTAGCGACTTTTCGGCTTGCTGGTGCGGGAAAATCCACATTGAAGTTGGTTGTTTCATCGTGGGGGTATGAATACACCCAAATGCCCGGCGTGCGAGCGAGTGATGACCAGGTATGGGCACTCAGCGTCAGGGGCGCAGCGATGGCATGGCATTGCCCTATAGAGCATTCTTTCTTCATTAAGGTAACGCACAGAAAAATATAAAGTTTGTTTAAGTTTACCCATTTAAGTTCACTACTGCTTCAAAACAATCAAGGTTAGAACGTGAGTGGAGTACAACCACAGCTTGCTTACCAGTACGACATAAAACCTGCTTCATTGACTCGATCTCGCTACGTTCTTCAACAGGGCTAAGCCCCTTCAAAGTCTCGTCAAGTAAAACAAGCTGCCAAGCACCATCTTCTAGCACAGAACGCGCAAGCTCTAACCCGCTTAAGTCAGATACTTCAACAGCTAACGGATCTACCTCAGGGATAACCGTAACTTTATCCTCACCATAGTTACGGTAAAGCGCATCAAGCATGACAGACTTTCCAGCACCAGTTGACCCAATCAAAGCGATTAAAGAACAACCCGAATCAATAAGACTCTTCAACTGTTCCAACTCACCATGACGGACCGGAACCTGAGAACGTTTTGTTTGAAAATCTTCAAGCATCCTCACACGCTCAGCCGTCAAACTGACCACACCCACTTCCTGTAATGTCTCCACCACAGACTGCAAGCCAGACGACAAGGTCAACGCAAAATAAATCACGGCCGCAGGAGCTATCAACGTGCCAACTCCACCGCTCAGTGAAACTAGAAGCACCGCAGAGATTTTCAAAGTCAACACAAGCAACTGAATAAGTCCGCTACGAAGCGCGTAGGCATCAGCTAACTGAATAGAGCTAGCAACATAGCTGGTTTCTGAATCAACATAGGCACGCTCTCCTGCTTGACGCAGACCAACACTAACCGGCGCAGTATGCGCGCTAGCCTGCGCACTAACCACCCCAATAAATTCCCCGCGCGCGTTAGCACACGCCGTCGACGCCGGAAGAATCCATTTAGAACCCTGACGCCCAACAAGCCAAGCAATCGGAACTACCACGCACACTACAAATATAAATAGGGGCGCGCCGGCCACAGCACCAGCAATAAGCAGCACTGACTGCACCCAAACTAAAAACACTGACCCCACAGCGCCAGGCACAGACATTTGTAAATCAGAGAAATCTTCCCCTAGCCTCCCCACAACCGCGCCACTAGTTCTAGGAGATGCGAATTGGTCAAGCCTATAGACAAGCCGCTCATGTAGCGCAGTCAATCTAGTAATCGGCACCCGATAAAGTGCCCCAAAAAAGATGATAGAACCAAGCACTGCGGCCAGTATGCAACCCAGTGAAACTCCCACAATCTCAAAGTGCAGATTGTTTTGAGCTACCGTAAGCGCAAAAGCAACCGTGGACCCGCTAAGCAATAACGCGCCTAGCCCTATCCAGACAATATGCGGCCCAAACAAAAGCTTTAGTGTTCGCTGGAATGTTGCCTTTTCTGCCTGAGGATCAGGCAGGTCGACTACTTCCTCCAAACTCCCCAGTTCTTGGCTTGCTAGCTGCTCAGCATGTAAGTCACTAAGTGACAGCTCACGATGTGTTAGGGACAGTCGATTAGCTAGTGCGTCTGGAACATACTCTTCAGAGCTCGCTAAAAGCGTACAGTTTGGAACACTAGCTAAGATTTTTCCAGCAACGATTTCTCGCATCGCTGGATCTAGAGCTGCGAATGTGTCATCCAAAATTAGCCAGTTAGGCTCATCAGCCAAGACAATAGCTACCGCAGCCCGATGCTTTTCCCCTGATGACAGGGTTTTTACATCCCGCCACAACCGTGAGACCACCTCTTGGTTAAGTCCCATAGCCTCAGCCAGTTCAGCAAACAATGATACTTGACGCGGCGAAGCGCCGGTATACCAGGCAGATAAAATTGCCTGCGATAGCTCCGGGTTACGTGGAACAAATGCAGAGCCTGTCACGCTCACGTATTCGCGTAACTTATTGGCTCGTTTAGAATCAGCTGGGATAACCTCACAGGTGCCTAGAGCTTCGAGTGCAGTCTGGTCTTCTACAGTGTTTTGAGAGCTTTTCTCTAACTTATCAAGTTCACGCATCATCGGTAGAGCTAGACGGATAACTCGATAGTTAATGACGTTGTTTTGTACCGCCGCATACAAGTAGCGAGCTGCCAGGATAATTCCCAACCCAAAACCAGCGTTCGGCCAGAGCCAAGCAGCCACTATTGCCACCAAGGCAAGCATGGTGGTTAGCGCGCCTTTCTCAAGAAAACCGTTTAGAACCTGCAGGCGCACTCTTGCGTGTAAGAGTTTTTCTTCGCTACTCCTGATGCTAGAAATCTTGTCTAACGCTGTGCCCCAACTGGGGATATAGCGTCCTCGGGGTAATGAGTCAGCTACCTTCTGGATCCAGCGTCTGCGTTCTCCTTCAAATCCAACGTATTGTTCCCATAGGCGACCAATTAGGTTGATAAGCCGAAGACTGACGATTACCAAGGCAACGATAAGCAGCGTGGCAATGACACCGTTTGCCCCGTAAAGCACAAGTGAAGCGATAACAAAGATAATGATTTGAACTGTTGAAACAGCAAAATCTACAACGTAGGCAAACTGGCTGATCTGTCCAGGATAGGTTAGAACATGCTCGCGAACTTCAGCTATAGAAGCTGAAGTTTGAAACAACTGTCGGAAACGACGATAGGTTAACTGCCGCACTACTACTGTAAGCAGCATTTCGTAACGGTCTTTGACCCAACAACTCAGGGATTCAACTAAGAAAGCTAAGATCAGTAACCAAGTTACATAGGAGACGCCTTCTCTAGTAACTGTCACATGATCTATGCCTGCTGTGACTACCAAGGCCCCGGCCACGTTCAATAGACCAGCGCTAAAAACAATAAAACTGATACCTGCCGGAGCGAACACCAAGGCAAGCCAACGCATACACCTTGGTAGACTCTGAGTCAATCTGTTGTAACGCTTATACAAGGTCTCTATCGATAGGTTTTTCAAAGACAAAATATTGGGCTCCGACACCACTTCGTTTCCTTACATATGGATATTTCTCATCCACATCAAATATTAGAAATGCAGCTAGACTACCTACGCTCCAGTTTGGAATATTAGCAAACTTGAGGCCAAGTAAATTAACTGTCCGCATACAGCAAGGAGGCCCCGGCAAAACGCCGAGGCCTCCTTAACTTTTAGCTACTAGCCCTTAACCGCACCGGCGGTCAGACCAGAAACAATGTACTTCTGCAGGTACTGGAACAGCAGCACCACGGGCACAGCCGCGATTACCGCACCAGCAGCGAAGATACCCCACGGGGCGTTACGTGCGTCCGAAGCCCAAGCGTACATACCCACAGCCAGCGTGTACTGGTCTTGGGTCTGCAGCACTACGCGGGCAATCACGAAGTCGCCGAAGGAGGAGATGAAGCTCAGCAGGCCCACCACGGCTAGCACCGGCAGCACCAGCGGCATGATGATGGTCCAGAAGGTCTGGGCATGCGAGGCGCCGTCGATCTCTGCAGCCTCATCTAGCTCACGCGGGATGGAGTTGAAGAACCCGTAGAGCAAGAAGGTGTTACTACCCAGCGCACCACCCAGGTACACGCAGATCAGACCTAGCTTAGAGTTCAGACCCAGAGCCGGGAATACATCCTGCAGACCCAGCAGCAACAGGAACAGTGCCACGAAGGCTAGCATCTGCGGGAACATCTGGATCAGCAGCAAACCGGTCAGAGTACCGCGACGGCCACGGAAACGGAAACGGCTAAAGGCGTAGGCCGCAGCCGCACCCATCAGCACGGTACCCACAGCGGTCACAGAGGACACGATCAGCGAGTTAAGGATCCAAGACCAGAACACGGAGTACTTGCCCGTGCCCAGGGCGGTGAAGTTTTCGAACATGGTGGAGAACTGGAAGTTCTTGAACAGTCCACCGGTCAAAGTGGCGCGCGGCGTTAGAGCCACCGAAACCACGTAGATAAGTGGCACTAGGCAGTAGATAACTGCCAGCACGCCCACAATGTGGCGCCAGCCTACTTCTTGCCACCAGCGCTTGCCGGTGATGGCAGTGTGCAGCTTGGGCTGATTTTTCTTAGTCTTAGCCATCACAGTTCCTCCAGTGCCTTAGTACGGCGGAAGCCGAGCCAGGCGATTACGCCCACCACCACGAAGATGAAGATAGACATGGCTGATGCCAGGCCGTAGTTGGGCGAGCCACCGGCGAAGGCAATCTTGTAAACCATGGAGATAAGCACGTCGGTTTCACCAACGGGAACCGAAATGTTCTTGTAGTTGGGGCCACCACCCGTGAGCATGTAGATCAACGAGAAGTTGTTGAAGTTGAATGCGAAGGAGGCAATCAGCAGCGGCACAGTGGACTGTAGTACCAGCGGCAGCTTAACTGACCAGAAGGTACGCAGACCGGTAGCGCCATCCATCTTGGCAGCCTCTTCCACATCGCTGGGCAGGGACTGCAGGGCACCCAAGCACACTAGGAACATGTACGGGAAACCGAGCCACAGGTTCACGCCCAGGATCGAGAGCTTGGCCAGCCAGCCGTTTTCGAGCCACGGAATGTGGGCGCCGCCGAAGAAGAACTGGTTGATGAAACCAAAGTCCTTGTTGAGCATACCGTGCCATACCAGCGTGGACAGGAAGGCCGGGAAGGCGTAGGGCAGGATCAGCAGTGACTGGTAGATCTTGCGGCCCTTTACGCGCTTGTCGTGGAAGACCATGGCCAGGAACAGACCCAGCGCGAAGGTGGACAGCACCGACACCAGGGAGAACACGAAGGACCAGATCAGTGCCTTAACGAAAGGCGCTGCCAGCTCCGAGCCGGTGAACATTTCGGTGTAGTTCTTGGTGCCTACAAATACGCGCCAACCGGGCTTGAGCTCAACGCCGCTAGCGTCTTTGAAGACACCGGTCTTGTTGTCAGCCTGGTAGACCACACCGGTGTGGGTGTTGGTCAGCTTGTCACTCTTAGCGTCGTAGCTGTAGATGGACTTAGCCAGGTAACCGTGGGTACCGTCGGTGGTCTTGTAGTGACCGTCGGTAGCCTTATCGCTAACCGGAACCTGTAGCTTAGCTACCTCGTCCTGACGGGCTACGATCTGGTCGAAGGTTAGGATCTTGTGGCCCTTAACCGAGGTAATGGCGGTGGCGGTAGATTCGCCTTCAACGTCCTTGAGCTTGGTCTTGGCGTCACCGATCATAAGCTTGCCGGTTTTTGCGTCACGGATTACCAGCTGTAGTTTGTCACCGTTTTCGACGACGGCGGTGGGCACGGTGGGTGCTCCCTCGGCTCGCTGCTCACCGGCAGCCAGGATCGAGTTGACGGCGTCATCCTTGGTGGAGTTGTGGCCCTGACCGTAGTTGGTCAGTGACACGTAACCGGTGTAGCCCATTACGAACACCTGGTAGATCAGCAGGAATACCATGCCGGGAACCAGGTACTTGGCGGGCAGCATCCGCTTGGAGAAGTAAACCCAGTTGATGATGATTAGCCCGATCACCATGGTGACGGCGATGGCGGTAGAGCCAGCAGTCCAAGCAGCGAACAGGCCATAGACGCCCAGGGCGTCGATGAGCATCATCAAAACTAGTTTGGCAATGAAGCCAGGGCGCATAACGTCGCGCGCATGTGAAGGCGAATAGCTCGCCTGCTTCTTAGTGTCAGCCATTATCCGCACTCACTTCTTGAACTTGGACTCGATGTTTTTAATCATGGCGTTCCATGCGGCCTGGGGATCCTGACTACCGTTGACAATGTCAACCTCGGTGGTACCCCAGTAGTCCCATACGTAACCCATTTCCGGAATTGCCGGCATGGGCACACCTTCACCGGCAACCTGCGCGAAGGCCTTAATGTCGGGGTCGGTGACCTCCTTAGCTACTTCCTTCATGGCCGGTACACGATTACCAAGCTGCTGGAGCTTGGCCTGGGCCTGCTTGGTCTGCAGGAACTGGAAGAACTTAGCTACCAGCACCGGGTTCTTAGTCTTGGAGGACTGGTAGAACATCTGTACACCAACGAAAGGCTGAGCCGACTTCCCTCCAGCAGAAGGGATGGACAGGATGGAGATGTCCATATTGGCCTTGCGGAAGTCGCTGATGTTCCAGGGGCCGGTCACGATATAGGGTGACTGGCCGTTAAGGAAGGCCTCCTTGGCGATGTCAGAGGTGATGGAGGGGTTGAAGATCCCAGCCTTACCCTGGGTACGCAGCCAGTTAGCGTAGTTCAGACCGTTTTGGCCGCCTAGCGCCAGCTGGTTGGTGTAGGAGCCATCCTTACCCTGCTTAAATACGGGAGCACCAAACGAGGTCTGGAAGGCGTAGAAGTGGTAGGGGTCGCCCTTGTCGCCCATCTGCACGATGAAGGGGTACTTCACACCCGCGCTCTTACCGGCGCTAATCATTTCATCGAAAGTTTTGGGGGTAGCGGTGGTGAGCTTGTTGTTACGCACCAAAGCCACAGACTCTACCGAGTAGGGCACACCGTAGGTCTGACCGTCGTAGGTTACGCCTGCAATGGCTGCGTCGGAGAATTTGTCTTTGTTCTCACCTAGGTCAACGGGGGCAACTACACCGTTAGAAACTAGGGAACCTAGCTTGTCGTGGGCCATTACGGTAACGTCAGGTCCCTTACCGGTGGGAACCTGGGTAATGAATTCCTGGTCCATGTTGGACTCAGACTTTTGAACCACATTGACCTTAATGCCACTGGAGGCGGTGAAGTCTTTTGCTAGTTCCTGAATCTGGGTATATCGCGTATCGTCAGCCCAGACAGTAAGTACAGCTGTACTTGCGTCAGTAGCGCCAGTTGAGCCACCACAGGCAGCCAGCGAGGCTGCCATGATCATGGCTACAAGCGCCGCTATGCCACGTCGCATGTCAACTCCTGTTGTTGCGTTGTCGCCACTCCCGTTAGCGGTCGACATTACCCTCCACTGTAAACGCCCTGAAACGTTTCTGCAACAGTTTTCGTTAAGATTTTTAATTGCTATATTGGTTAGGTAAGTTTCCCCTGTAATAGCCCTGTATTTAGAGAGGGTCTTCAATGTCGAAGCAACGCACTCGCATGACAGACATCGCCGCACATGCGCAGGTTTCTACTGCAACTGTTTCGCGTGTCTTCAACGGAGTGGGCCAAGTTTCCGAAGCAACTAGGGCTAAAGTACTTACCGCTATTGATGAGCTGGGCTATGAACGCCCTGTACTAGAGCTTACCAGCAACGTACCTAATGTGGGCGTGATTTTACCTGAACTGACCAACCCAATTTTTGCGGCTTTCGCCCATAACCTACAAAACGCTATTGCCGCCTCTGGCGGGGTGGCCATGCTGCGTTCGCAAACCCCCGGCGCTACCTCAGAACTAGACCATCTTGAGTCACTTCTTGCCCACGATGTTGACGGCATTATTTTTGTCTCCGGCCGTCACGCGGATTATTTAGGCGACCTTAACCGCTATCAGGATTTAACGGATCGACGTATTCCGTTCGTTACTATTAATGGTGCCCGCCCAGAGATTGCCGCCCCAGACTTTTCTACTGGCGACGCCGCCGGTATCCGCGCTGCGGTAGGCCACCTGACCCAGCTCGGACACCGCAATATCGCCTTACTTACTGGCCGTTCCCATGTGGTTCCCTCAGCCCGGAAACTAGCTGCTTTCCGGGAGGTTATGAAAGAGCTATTCGGTGTTGAAGACCCGTTAACGGCAGAAACTTTCTACACCTATGAGGCTGCTTCGGTGGCTACTGGCCCGCTTATTCGCGCCGGCGCCACAGCGGTGGTGTGCGGCTCTGATATGCAGGCACTGGGGGTAATTCAGGCTTTGCGCGACGCCGGATTGCGCGTTCCCGACGACGTCTCAGTAGTGGGTTATGACGACACCTTCCTCATGCGCCACACGGATCCGGCCCTAACTACTGTGCGTCAACCAGTTAACGCCATTACTAATGCCGCTGTGCAGACCCTGTTTGACGCTATGGGCTCAGCCCGCACGCTTGTCCATGAGGATTACGTTTACAACCCTGACCTGGTGGTACGCGCCTCTACCGCGCCTATGCGCCCACGTTCTTAAACACAGACCTAAACACGGGGCCAACTTTTCGTTGGCTCCTTTAGCGCACTTCCAGCTAAACGCTTCTCCCCCACCGGATTAAGCTCTGGCTTAGGTTTTGTGCCAGTTTAGGAATTACCGGCTTAAAGCGCCGCTCCAGTTTAGGTCGCGAGCCAGCTTAGGCCCCCTGGAGCTGACTATTTTGGTAATGGGAGGCATTGTAGCGCCCTAGGGTTTCTAGCGCCGCACACACAGCCCCAGCTGCACAGGCGAGCACCAGCCAAGAGTTTGCGGTTAGCGCTGCCAAGTCAAAAAAGCCGCGTAGCGGTGCCAACAGCACCACAGCTAAGGCGGCGCTGCTCATTAGGCCCACTAGGGCAGCTCGCCACCACACCCAAGGGCGCGCCGTCAAAGACAACAACCATAGCCCGCCGGACACAAGCACCAGGGTGCATACCGAACTGATTTGGTTACGGTTAGCCCCCATCAAAATCAGGGTTAGGCGCGCGCATAGCACCCCGGCTACCACAATCACGCCGGCGGGCACAGACAATCGCAGCACGCGAGCCAAGAAACCAGCGCGGTAACGCTGATTAGTGGGCGCCAGAGCCAGCACAAAGGCTGGAATACCAATGGTTAGTGAAGAAACAATGGTCAGCTGACGCGGCAGGAAGGGGTAAACAAAACCGGTTATAGCCACTACTGCCGCCAGCAGCGCCGCCCACATAGTTTTAGTTAGGAACAGTGAGGCTACGCGCTCCATATTGGCAATTACACGCCTGCCTTCAGCCACTACTGAGGGCAGGGCATCAAATTGGGAATTAAGCAGCACCAGACGCGAAACCGCCTTAGTAGCTGGGGCTGCGTTGCCCATGGCAATACCCAGGTCAGCATCTTTAAGTGCCAAAGCATCATTGACGCCGTCGCCGGTCATAGCCACAGTGTGACCGCGAGATTTAAGGGCATTAACGAAGGCACGTTTTTGTTCCGGGGTTACGCGCCCAAACACAGTGTGTTTTTCTAGTGCGTCAGCTAAAGCCTCAGTGTCTTCAATGGCAGGCAGGGTGCGGGCATCAACCCCAACCGGTTCGCTACCGTCGGGGTTACGTAAACCCAGGTGCGTGGCAATAGCGGCCACAGTAACCGGGTTGTCGCCGCTAATTACCCGCACTGCCACGCCTTGGCGCTTGAAATAGTCCAGGGTTTGGGCAGCGTCGGGGCGCACCTGCTCAGCTAGCACCACCAGCAGGGCGGCGGTTAGATCTTTTGGTAGCGTAGGGTTTTCACTCTGATCTAGCGACTGGTTTGAGTGGGCTAGCACCAACACACGTTTACCCATGCCCGCCAGGGCCCTAACTCGCTCTAACGCGGCGTCGTCAGTGCTGCCAGAGCCAGTACTGCCAGAGCCCGCACTACCAGCCAGTACGATTTCGGGGGCTCCCAAAACATAGGCGCCAGCTTGGGTTTGCACTGCCGACCATTTACGGGCGGAGTTAAAAGCAATAGCGTAGCGGGCCTGGGCTGGTTCAAGGCCAGTTAGTCCAGCAGCGATAGCGCCGGCGGTAGCGTTAGCCTCACTGCCACCCACCAGATAGGCCAAGGCGGCCCGAGCGGCGTCGTCGGCACTGGCCGGGACGACGGCGCCAGAGCCAGTCCCAGCGCTACCCCCAGCGGCGTCGTCGGCACCGGAGCCAAAAACCACGCTGTCGTCACTAACCTTGCCAGCAGCTGTGCCGCCAGCCAAGCAGCTTTCAATATGGTCAAGCTCCACCGCGCCGCTAGTGAGCGTACCGGTCTTATCCAGACACAGCATGTCCACGCGTGCCAGCACCTCAACCGCAGGCAATTCCTGCACCAGCACCTTACGCCGGGCCAAAGTCATGGCCGCCGCCGCAAAGTTAACCGAAGTTAGCAGCACCAAGCCCTGAGGCACCATGCCCACCACTCCGGCCACAGCCAACACCACTGCAGCTTTCCACTGGCCGCTACCAATGGCCCCACCAATGCCGCCCGCAACCCGCAGCTGCGACCACAGTAGCAGCAGCGTCATGGGCACAATAACCCAAGAAATCCAGGTCAGTACCCGGTTAGTGCCCTCTTGCAGCTCGCTAGTTACCACCGAATATTTACGGGCCTCAACCGCTAGGCGGTTAGCATAGGAGTGCTCCCCCACCGCTGTGACGCGAATACGGGCGCTACCACCAATCACTGTGGTGCCGCTTAAAACCTGATCATTTTCGTGTTTACGCACCGCCACCGACTCGCCGGTAAGAATCGACTCATCAATTTCGCAGCCATTAGAGCTAAGCACCTGGCCATCTGCGGGCACTTGATCGCCGCTACGCAGCTCCAGCAACTCCCCCAGTACTACCTGGGAAACCTCAATGTCTTTAGCTTCCTCATCGCGAATAACATGCGCCGTAGGGGCCGCTAACACCGCCAAATTATCCAGGGCGCGTTTAGCTCGCAGCTCCGCAATAGTGCCGGTAAGCGTATTTAGCAGCAGCACAAAACCAAATACGGCATCCTTCCACGAGCCCACCGCCAGCACCACCACCACGGCGCTAGCCAAGATCGCATTAAAAATCGTAAATACGTTCGCCCGCAAAATCGCGACTATAGAGCGCGAAGAAGAGTTATCAAACTCGTTGGTTTCGCCTGCGGCGCGCGCCTGGGCCACCTGTTTAAAACTAAGCCCTTGAGCTAAATAAAGCTCGTCTACTGTAGGCGGCGTATAGGAAGCGTGACCCACTCGCGCACTCATATTTTTCCTCTCTGTCAGCTTCAGCTGGCTTCTAGCCTCAGCCAGTTAGCTTTTAGCCTCAGCCAGCCAGCACCCTCAGCCAGTTGGCTTTTAGCCTCAGTCAGCCAGCTTTTAGACTCAGTCAGCCAGCACCCTCAGCCAGTTAGCTTTTAGACTCAGTCCGCTTCAGGAATGTGACGGCGGCCAGAGTCGGCGCTAACTGCCTGGCTTAGCGGGCTTTGCTTACGCTGCATAGCGCGCGTGGCCAGCAGCGACGCCGTCGCCGTCACCGCTAGCGTCACCACAATCACCGCCAGGGAAAGCAGGTTCGAAGGCTCGGGCACAACCTCAATGGGCTTGCCGGAGTTAAGGAAAGACAGGTCGTTTTCGTGTAGGGCGTGGTTGATCAGCTTGAAACCAATGAAGCTCAAAATCACGGCCAAACCGTAAGACAGGTAAATCAGGCGCTCCAGTAGACCGTCAATCAAGAAGAACAACTGACGCAAGCCCAGCAGCGAAAAAGCGTTAGCAGCCATCACCAGGTAGGGCTCCTGGGTTAAACCAAAAATCGCAGGGATAGAGTCAAAAGCGAACATCAAATCCGCGCTACCCAAAGCGATAATCACCAGCAGCAGCGGGGTGATCATCAGCCGGCCCCCGTGTCTAATAACCAGGCGGTTACCTACAAAACCCTCAGTGGTGGGCACCAGCTTACGCACCCAAGCGGTGAAGGTGTTTTCGTGGTACTCCTCGTCTTCACCCTCATCCTTTTTGTGTGCGCCTTCGCGTACCTGGTTGATAGCGGTGTAAATCAAGAACGCGCCAAACAGGTAG
>ERZ772770.292-NODE-292-length-11833-cov-3.66429_pt1 | contig 11833 bp, 8 predicted proteins | sample MGYA00511361_ERZ772770 | MGnify/ENA primary metagenome ERZ772770 (study PRJEB29015, sample SAMEA2738026) | human oral metagenome | biome: human oral; feature: human-associated habitat; material: saliva | place: China | collected 2251 ... | reverse complement strand
ACAGGGTATAGAGGTATTAGAGGTCGCGGTAGGGGAGCGTCGCCTCAACGAGCCAGCCGCCGTCGGGCTGCAGACCGTAGGTGAGGGTGCCGTGGTAGAGGGCGATGCGCTCGCTCATGCCGCGCAGACCGTTACCGCTACCGGGTACCGGGCTGCTGGGTACAGGACTGCTGGCGCGCTGATTTACGGCAGAGGGCGAGGCAGGGGAAACAGAGGAAACCGGGCCGTTCAGCACCCGCAAGTGCAGACCGGCCTCACCCCAGTGAATGGTGACGGTGGTTGCCGCGCCGGGGGAGTGCTTGAGCGCGTTGGTGAGTGCCTCCTGCACGGTGCGGTACGCCGCCAGTTCGGCACCCTGCGGCAGGGTGCGCGCCATGGTGCCGGTGATTCCGGTGAAGGTGACGGGTAGTCCGGCGCGGAGGCTCTGCTCCACGAGGGCGGGCACATCGCTGAGGGTGGGCACAGGCGCGTAGGCGGTTGCCTCGTCCGTGCGCAGTAGCCCGAGTAGGGAACGCATCTGGGTGAGGGAGTCACGTGCCGTGTCTGCGATGAGTTCTAGGGTCTGCTCGGCAATATCCGGCGTGCTCTGCTGCTGAGCCTGCCCGGACTGCTGTGTTTGGCCCGACTGCTCAGCCTGACCCGACTGCTCTGCCTGTTGGGTGTGCTGTGCGCGTGCGGTGCGGGCGCTCGCGGCGGCGTAGCGTGCCCCATCCGCCTGAGAAATAATGCTGGAGAGCGAGTGCGCCACAATATCGTGCATTTCGCGGGCGATACGGGTGCGTTCGTCCTGCGCTGCGAGGCGGCGTTCCTGTTCCTGCTCGTATTCGAGGCGGTGGGCGCGTTCTTTGAACTCTTCGCTGCGCAGTTCGCGCATGCGGCGGGAGTCGCCGAGGAACCAGAAGACGGTGAAGATGGATCCGCAGAGCACGCCGAGCATCAGGGAGATGAAGATGCGGGCGGGTATGTCGTCCCAGTGGTAGAGGAGTGAGAGTGATGCCTGCACGGTGACGGCGAGTGCGCCGACCCAGCCGAGAATGAGGCCGCGGAAGCGGGCGCGGCGGGTCCAGTGCCTGCCGATATGGTAGGCGGCGAGGCTGACCGGCGGGTAGCAGGTGAGGGCGAGTGAATCGGGGAAGGGGGACACGAGGGTGAGGCAGAGCGCCGCGATGACCACGTAGATACTGCCGTAGGGGAATCGGTAGCGGAAGTAGAGCGCGGTGGTGCTACAGAGCGCGGAGATGACCGGGATCCAGCCGTAGCCGTTGATGAAGGCAACGGAGAGCACGCAGCAGAAGAACTGCATGTGCGCGACGACGAGGACGTTCATCCAGCCGCGTTTGTCTCTGAGGTAGCTTTGCACGCGGCTGGAGGCGGTGATGGCGTCGGCGGGCAGGTCGTTGCTTTCTGACCTGCCGCGGGGATGCGTTACGGCGTAGCCGGGTTCGGCTGTCGCTGTGCTGTGCTGTGGGTTCTGCTGGGGTTCGGTGTGTTTGAGGGGCATGTTTCCAGTGTATCGGGGTGGTGGGGCGAGGTTGGGGGCCTCTTTTTGCTCTCACATGCAGGAATATTCTGTGGGTTTGTGTGTGGGAGTGTGTGCTTACGTGTGTGCAACACGCCAAAAACAGCTATTTTAAGTGAGTTCCACCACTTTTTCTTATGATATTTATTCAAGTTGAACTTGAGGGTTTGGGGTTGTATGGGGTTTGAATTCGGGTTTAAGAGACTTGAAACTCCCTTAAGTAACCTATTTTGGTTGAAAAACCTTCAACTAATGCGGAGAGTTTAAGGGAAACCCCCTCATCAAACCATTTTTGGAACCATTGCGGTACAGGTCCTTGATGGGTATAGTTTTAGCCGTACCCGAAATCTGCGCAGATGGCCTAAGGCCTCATAGAGCGAACACCAAGCGCTCTGAAACGCAAAGTCCCTATGTAGGGGACCGGTTACAGCATTATGTCGTTATCACCTGAGGTTTGGCGTAAGCCGACTTCACTCACTCGATTCCTATCAGGTGACGTTCTTCGCCGTACACGACGGCGGGTGATAACTTTTATTCCTCAAAATGACATCACTCTCGAAGGACATACATGTCTACTAACATTTCTCGCCGCAAGGTTGTAGCTGGCGCAGCATGGGCTGCTCCGGTTGTCGCAGCTTCCGCTGCAGTTCCCGCTTTTGCTTCCTCCACCGAGTGTGAGTGGAACTCCACCGAAAACTACAGCATCTCCGGTCAGCCCTCCGGTGCACGCGACACTCTGAAGATTACTATTCCCGCTAAGGTCGACAAGCTCCGCTTCGAGGTTGCTGGTGGCGCAGGTGGCGGCTCCGCTCAGGTTGCTGGTGGTTCCGGTGCTCTCGTGACCGGTGAAATCCCCGTCAAGGCAGGCCAGGTTGTTGAGCTGGTCGCAGCTGCCGGTGGTGTAGCTTACCTGGCGTCCGAGCCCGGCGTTGACAGCGCGGCTATTTGGCAGACCCGCCCCGCAACCGGTGGTAAGGGCTACGGTAACGGTGGTGACGTAAACGAACAGCCCGTTCCCGCAGACGCCAAGGCTCGTGTTGAGGCTAACGCGCCCATGCCTTCCGATATGAAGCGTTACCTCTACGGTGGTTCCGGTGGCGGCTCCTCCGCTCTGATTATTGACGGCACCCCGATTGCTGTTGCAGGTGGCGGTGGCGGTGCGGGTATCCGTACCCAGCCCGGTACCAACAACATGCCCTCTTCTTCGCCTTTCTACAACCCCAAGGCAGTCAACGCTTCCACCACCAGCCTGGGTGACACCGCGGTTAAGTCCGTTCTGCCCGCAGGTGCAAGCGCATCCGCAGCAGCCGGTGGCGACGCTGAGACCTCCATCTCTCACTACACCGTTCTGAAGCCGTACGCTAACGAGCGTACCGCTATGAAGGTTGCCGGTGGTAAGGGTGGTAACGGCGGCGTCGGTGGCGCAGGTGGCGAGCAGCCCCTGCTGTACAACGACGCTAACTTCTACGGTGTTCTGGGCTTCACCAGCCAGAACAAGCAGGAGCTCTTCAGCTCCGCTACCGCTGGCGACAAGGGTGGCTCCGGCTTCGACGGTAAGGGTGCAGACGGCGTCTTCGCATACTCCTACCAGATCGATAACAACGATATCTCCAAGCTGGAAATCGTTCACCAGACCAACCCCCTTAACCTCAACGAAAAGCGCCCCTACAGCGAAAAGGACACCCGCAAGTCCTTCAACGGCTACCAGACCGTTGTCTCCGCAGGTGGTGGCGCAGGTTACGGTGGCGGTGGCTCCGGTGCTGCTCGCGGCCTCTCCTCCATCATCACCTCCCAGAAGTGGAACGCTAACGAAGAGCCCACTCGTTACCGCCAGAACGTTAGTGCACTGCTTCAGGCAGGCGCAGGTGGCGCAGGCGGCTCCTACGTTTCCCCCACCGTTCCGAACGGTATCATTGCATCCGCTAACAACGCTGCAAAGCAGTCCGGTGTCCGTAACCCCGGTTACGTGAAGGTTACCCTCTGCACCCGCTCCTAATAGCAGTAGCATCTAGGGTCCTCACACTGAGCGAGAACTCATAACGATATTCCCCGGCTGAATTATCAGCCGGGGAATATCGTTTTAATCGGCAGAAGCTGAACGCCACAGAATCCGGAACCCCAGATTTCAGGAGGCGCTGCCGGGCAGAGATAGGGGTTAGCCCAGAGTCTGAGAACCCGCCCGCACGCTCTACCGCCCACCCGCGGCGCGTATTACGGTAGAGGCATGACTGAAGCACGTAGCATCGACCTCGCCGTCATCCCCGGCGACGGCATCGGCCCCGAAATCATTACCGAAGCCCAGCGCATCCTCACCCGCGCCTGCGAGCTCGAAAACATCACCGTAACCCCCACCCACTACAAGCTCGGCGCCGAGCACTGGCTGGAAACCGGTGAAACCCTGCCCGACTCCACCATGGACGCCCTCAAACAGCACGACGCGATCCTCTTCGGCGCTATCGGTGCAGACCCTCGCAGCGGCAAGATTCCCTCCGGCCTCATCGAACGCGAAATGCTCCTGAAGCTGCGCTTCGCCTTCGACCACTACATCAACCTGCGCCCCTCCCGCCTGTACCCCGGCGCAGTCTCCCCGCTCGCCAACCCCGGCAACATCGACTTCGTCGTCGTGCGTGAAGGCACCGAAGGCCCCTACATCGGCAACGGCGGAGTGATTCGCCAGGGCACCCCGCACGAAATCGCCACCGAAGTTTCCCTCAATACCGCACACGGTGTGGAGCGCCTGGTGCGCTACGCCTTCGAGCTGGCGTCCACCCGCCGCAAGAAGGTCACCCTCGTGCACAAGACCAACGTGCTCACCCACGCCGGTCGCCTCTACAACCGCTACTTCACCGAAATTGCGGCTGAATTCCCCGAGGTCGAGACCGACTACCTGCACATTGACGCGACCACCATCTTCATGGTCACCGACCCCGCACGCTTCGACGTGATCGTCACCGACAACCTCTTCGGCGACATTATCACCGACCTCGCCGGTGCAGTGACCGGCGGTATCGGCTACGCGGCAAGCGGCAACATCAATGCCGTTGGCGAGTTTCCCTCCATGTTCGAGCCTGTACACGGCTCCGCACCGGACATCGCCCGCCAGAACAAGGCAAACCCCACCGCCGCAATCCTCGCCGGCGCGATGCTGCTGCGCCACCTCGGCCACGATGCCGCCGCAGCCCGCATTGAGGACGCCGTCGAAGCAGATATGCGCGAAAACGGCGCCACTGTGCGTGGCACCGATCGGGTTGGCGCGGACGTGCTCGCACGCCTCGGCTAAAACATGCTCGGCTAAATTTCACGCGGCTAAAACAGCCTCGGCTAAAACTCATCTGCCGTAGCAGCTGAACGCAAAACACCCGTGAAGCCCGGAAGGAACGCACCTTCCGGGCTTCACCCATACCTTCACCGCGCAGCCCCTGTTCACATCCTGAATGAGAGAAAAGGTGCGCATGCGGCAAACGCATCTTTCCGGTACTCTAAAACAGGTCAGGCACACCCGCCCGGCACCTCGGCGGTGGACACCATCCACCACTAGCTCTGATGCATCCAACTAGCACAGACCGCTAGATGCACCATCTGCCCCGCACGACAACGCGCCCGGCGGCACACACCGGTCCCTCGCCCCGCCGCGAGAACCGCAACTCAAAGAACGCCCACAGAGGCAACTAGACGAAGAGGAACGCAGAACGATGGCCATCGAATTCAGCCACGAAGCAAACCAGTCACCCGCCACCGCCGAACGCCGCGCCGAAATCCTTGCAAACCCCGGCTTCGGTGACTACTTCAGCGACCACATGGTCACCATCGACTGGGAAGGCGACTACAAGACCGGCGGCACCTGGTACGACGCACGAGTTCACCCCTACGGCCCGCTCGTCCTCGATCCCGCAGCATCCGTCTTCCACTACGGTCAGGAAATCTTCGAAGGCGTCAAGGGCTACCGCCACGCCGACGGCTCCGTATGGACCTTCCGCCCCGAAAAGAACGCGGCACGTTTCGCGAACTCTGCACACCGCCTCTCCCTGCCCGAACTGCCCGCAGAGACCTTCATCGAATCCCTGCGCGAACTCGTGAAGATGGACGAGCAGTGGGTACCCACCGGCGACGGTGAAGCCTTCTACTTCCGCCCCTTCATGATTGCAACCGAGGCGTTCCTGGGCGTTCGCCCCGCACGCCACGTGCAGTACCACGTCATCGGCTCGCCCGCAGGTAACTACTTCGGCACCCCCGAACCCGTGGACATCTGGCTCTCCACCACCTACGCCCGCGCAGGCGAAGGCGGCACCGGTGCAGCAAAGTGCGGCGGTAACTACGCAGCGTCCATGATCGCCCAGATCGAAGGCGAAAAGCACGGCTGCAAGCAGGTCATCTTCAAGGACCCGCACCGCGGCGACGCTATCGAAGAGCTCGGCGGCATGAACGTGTTCTTCATCTTCGGCAAGGAAAACAAGATCGTTACCCCCGAACTGACCGGCACTATCCTCGAAGGCGTGACCCGCTCCTCGCTGATTCAGCTCGCCAAGGACCGCGGCATGACCGTCGAAGAGCGCGCAATCACCCTCACCGAATGGCGTGAAGGCGTGGCAAACGGCGACATCACCGAAATCTTCGCCTGCGGCACCGCAGCAGTGGTCGCACCCATCGGCAAGCTCAAGGCAGAAGACTTCGAAATCCCGGCACCCACCGAGCACTTTGGCGAAATCTCCAAGAGCCTGCGCGAAGAGCTCGTCGGCATTCAGCTGGGCACCGTTGAGGACCGCCACGGCTGGATGACCCGCCTCATCTAAAACGTGACTCTAATGTAATCCGTGAAATCCCCGCAGGATGCACCGCCCGACTCGCACGTCGCGCCGCGAGTAGCCCGCGGGGATTCGCTGTGCCCGGTGAAGATAGGGGAGTGCATAGGGGAGGGGAGGCGCACCTCGCCGCCCCTTCCTTGCTAAAACCGACCCCGCCCTCGAAGGCTGGTACCCTAGAAAGTATGCGTATTGCACGATTTACCGTAAATAATGAGCTCCACTTCGGGCTGGTAGAAGGCGACGCAGGCGAAGAAACCCTGCGCGTACTCGCCGGCGACCCCTTCTACTCGGGCATCGAACCGACCGGCACCACCTACCCCATCGACCAGGTGCGCCTGCTCGCCCCGATTATCCCCCGCTCCAAGGTGATTGGAGCGATCGCAAACTGGGCAGGAACCGAGGCGCCCGCCTCCCCGCAGTTCTTCCTCAAGCCCAACACCACCGTCATCGGCCCCGGCGACCCCGTGACCCTGCCCGAGTACTCCGAAGCCGTCAGCGCAGAAGGTGAACTCGCCGTCATTATCGGTCGTATCGCCAAGTCCGTGCCTCTTGAGCGCGTGCACGAAGTCATCTTCGGCTACACCGTAGCCAACGACCTCACCGCCCGCGACCTGCTCGAAGACCGCCAGTGGACCCGCGCCAAGGGCTTCGACGGCTCCACCCCGCTCGGCCCGTGGATCGAAACCGACCTGGACACCGACTCGCTGAACATCACCACCTGGGTTGACGGCGACGTCGTGCAGGAAGGCAACACCTCCGAAATGCACTACTCCGTAGCCGAACAGGTTGCCGCAGCCTCCGAAATCTTCACTCTGCTGCCCGGCGACGTACTGCTCACCGGCACCCCCGCCGGCATCAGCGTACTGCGCGACGGCAACGAAGTAGAGGTCGAAGTCGAAGGCATCGGCTCCCTCGTCACCCGCGTGCGCGACTAAACAGCCCGCGCCCACAAACGTAACGTATATCCTGAAACACACCGTCAAGGAGACATCATGACCGAATACCACGGTCCCGTACTCAACAGCCCCGCAGACACCCGCGTCCGCTTCTGCCCCTCGCCCACCGGCACCCCGCACGTGGGTATGGTCCGCACCGCCCTCTTCAACTGGGCGTACGCACGCCACACCGGCGGCAAGCTGATCTTCCGCATCGAAGACACCGACGCGGCACGCGACTCCGAAGAGTCGTTCAACCAGGTGCTCGAATCCCTGCACTGGCTCGGCATCAACTGGGACGAAGGCGTCGGCGTCGGCGGCCCCCACGAGCCCTACCGCCAGTCCGAGCGTAAGACCGCCGGTATCTACAACGAGGTCTTCGCAAAGCTCGTTGAAGGCGGCTACGTGTACGAAGACTTCTCCACCCCCGACGAGGTGAAGGAACGCCGCAAGGCAGCCGGTCAGGACCCGCAGCTCGGCTACGACAACTACGACCGTAACCTCACCGAAGAGCAGAAGGAAGCCTACCGCGCAGAAGGCCGCCAGCCCGTGTGGCGTCTGCGCATGCCCGACGAAGACATCACCTTCAACGACCTCGTTCGCGGTGAAATCACCTTCAAGGCAGGCACCGTACCCGACTACGTGGTCGTCCGCTCCAACGGCGACCCGCTGTACACCTTCGTGAACCCCGTCGACGACGCACTCATGGGCATCACCCACGTGCTGCGCGGCGAAGACCTGCTCTCCTCCACCCCGCGCCAGATTGCGCTCTACCGCGCACTCATCGACACCGGCGTGACCAGCTTCATCCCCGAATTCGGCCACCTGCCCTACGTCATGGGCGAGGGCAACAAGAAGCTCTCCAAGCGCGACCCCGAGTCGAACCTCTTCCTGCTGCGCGACTCCGGCTTCATCAAGGAAGGCCTGCTGAACTACCTGTCCCTGCTGGGCTGGTCCCTCTCCGCAGACCAGGACGTCTTCAGCATCGACGAGCTCGTCGAGCACTTCGACGTACACGACGTTGTCGCCAACCCCGCACGCTTCGACGTGAAGAAGGCAGAGTCCATCAACGGCGACCACATCCGTGCGCTCGACCCCAAGGACTTCCGCGACCGCCTCATCCCGTACCTGCAGGCTGCAGGCGTACTCGGTGAGACCCTCACCGAGCGTGAAGAGCAGATCCTCACCGAAGCAGCCCCCCTCGTTCAGGAGCGTATGCAGCTGCTCGGCGAAGCACCCGGCCTGCTCGCATTCCTCTTCAAGGCTGACGAAGAAATCAGCACCGCAGACGACGCACGCAAGCAGCTCAAGGAATCCGCACCGCAGGTCCTCGCCGCAGCTATTGAGGCTCTGGAGCCCCTCGAGGACTTCACCGCAGCCAACATTGAGGCAGCCCTGCGCGCCGCAATCGTCGACGGCCTGGAAATCAAGCCGCGCCTCGCATTCGGCCCCGTGCGTATCGCAGTGTCCGGTGAGCGCATCTCCCCGCCGCTGTTCGAATCCATGGAAATCCTGGGCAAGGAATCCTCCCTCGCACGTCTGCGCAAGCTTGCCGCTGAACTGAGCTAACCATGAAGAAATCTGTGACCGGGCAGGCGCTGCTGAAGGGCACCCTCATGGCGCTCACCAACGCCTGCATTATCTGGCTGTTCGCCTACATCGCCGGCTTTGACCGCTCCGTGTGGATGGTCGTCATCATTATTGCCGGCGCGGTACTCGCCTACGTGACCGCATTCCTGGAGGCACGCGCCATGCAGAACGCGGCTCGCGGCGGCGACGTGAGCACCTCCTCGTCTGTCGTGGATTCCTCGGACTCTTCGGATTCTTCTGGCTCTTCGGACGAAGAAGAGGAAGACGACGACTTCGTGGACCCGGGCCCCGACCCGGACGCGGGCGACTTCGACGCCGGAAGCTCCAGCAGCTCCAGCAGTTCGGACTACAGCAGCTACAGTAGCTCCGACTACTCAGGCGGCGGCGATTCCGGTGGAGGCGACTCTGGCGGTAGTAGCGACTAAGCTCTAGAGAATCCCCTTATCCAGCGGGAATCTGACGACCGAAAGGTCTGAAGGAAACCCGGCGGATAAGGGGATTTTTCATAAATTTGAGAATATTTTTTGTGATGGGTGTTTCCTGTAAAACTACTAGTCAGTATGTTTTGTTGGGGTGAATCTGGCTCGATTTTGGGGAGTGCGGCAAGAATTTGGTTTGCGCACCCCGGCAAAGGCTCGTATAGTAGTACCTGTTGTTGCGACGAACTGAAAAGTTCAAAGCGAAAACATGCGGTTGTAGCTCAGTTGGTAGAGCACCACCTTGCCAAGGTGGATGTCGCGAGTTCAAGTCTCGTCAACCGCTCCACTAAAGCCCCGAGGTTCGCCTCGGGGCTTTTTCGTTGTCTCCAACAGTTTTGATAAGTCTTAGCTTTTGGAAGTGCGGGGTGGGGTGAGGGTTTTATGATCTTTCCCGAGATGACTGCTTGGGGAGCCGGCTACCTGGTTGCCTGGCTACTTGGCTATCTGGCTACTTGGCTATCTGGGTGCCGGGAGGTGGTGCGGGAAGAAAAAATCTTCAAAAAATTTGGGGCGCAAAGCGTGCTGAGGAGGGGGTAAAGCTACTCTCCGAGCCCCCTCGAAGCTGTCTTGAGGGGCGAAAATCGGCCCCAAAACCCTCTTTTTGAAGAAATTTAAAAAACTTTTTAGCCCTAAAAACCCCGGAAATACGCGGAAGTGGCGGGCATGAAACCGTGAATGTGAGGCGGCTCTCCAGATTTCGGCTTGCACGCCTCCAGAAAGACCCGTATAGTTATTACTCGTTCCGGTGATAAGCCGAAAGGCGAAAAACGGAACGGTAACTCAATAGAGTAATGGGATATGGTGTAATTGGCAACACGAAGGTTTCTGGTTCCTTTGTTCTAGGTTCGAGTCCTGGTATCCCAGCTAACCTCCTAACGGAGGTTGCGGCCCCATCGTATAGCGGCCTAGTACTCCGCCCTCTCACGGCGGCAACACCGGTTCAAATCCGGTTGGGGTCACCACTAGGAAAAAGCCTGGTTTCTTCGGAAGCCAGGCTTTTTGTTTATCCAGCGAAAAGCCACAAGTGTTTCGAGAAGCCACCTTTTATGTGGCTTTTCGAAGCACAAGTGGCTTCTCGGCGGGGATAAAACAGGAATAAAAAAGGGGCGCGCAAAATTTGACCTTCACGCCAAGCCTCGGTATAGTCTTATCCGTAAGCGTGATTGGCGCAGTGGTAGCGCGCTTCGTTCACACCGAAGAGGTCACTGGTTCGAACCCAGTATCACGCACCAAATAACCCCCGTTTCAAGGAACGGGGGTTTTATTATGCCCACCGGTATTTGTGCCCACAAACAGTACAAACCCAGCCGCGGACACAACCACCCGAGAATGAGGTACCCCGTGACAACACCCGAACTCGCTGCCGCCACCGACTACGGACGCATGTACGCGCGCGTCCGCGGAGGAGAACCCCTCGTCCCCTCCATCACCACCGTCATCGGGCAGCACGCCAGCGACCTCAGCGGCTGGCACGGGTACATGGCAGCCAAAGCCGCCCTCGAAGACCAGCGCGCCTACCGCGCCACCGGATCCCACGGCCTCAAATTCGCCATCATCCGCGACGCAGCCAGCGCCTCCGAACGATACCGCGACGCAGCCGCCGCCCGAGGCGACCGCGTCCACAACTACGCCGAAGCCGTCGCCCTACGCACCATGGGCCGCGAACACAACCTCGACGAAAGCCGCGAACAGCTCATCATCAACGGCGAACAAGCCTACGCCGACCGCTTCGACGAATGGTGGGAAGCCTTCAAACCCCGCCCCCTCGCCGCCGAAGTCACCATCTGGAACGACACCGTCGGCTACGCGGGCACCCTCGACCTCGTCGCAGAAATCGCAGGCCGAACCTGCATCATCGACTACAAAACCAAAGGCACCGACAAACGCGGCCGCGTCAAAGCACTTGACGAAAAAGTCGTTATGCAGCTCGTCGCCGGACTCAAAGCCGAAGAATCCCTCGTCGACCCTGACGAAGGCACCTGGGAACCCTGGAAATACGGCGACGCGCCCGTCCTCATGGGCGTGGCACTCGGCGAAACGCAGGTGTTGCCGCAGCAGGCAAACCCCGCCGTGCTCGAACGCAACTGGTACAAGTTCTGCGCCCTGCGCCGCGTCTGGGAATTTGACCGTCAGGTTCAAGAATTTGAAGACCCCGCGCTCATGCCCGTAGTACCCCCGCCGGTGGCATAGGCCAGTACCCCGCCCGCGGCATAGGGGAGAGGCTTCAAGCCCTGTGGAGGTGAGGTTCAGCCCTCACCCTGCCGCCTTGATTCGTTCTAGATTCGCGCTACTGAATGGGCGACAATAGAACAATAGGCAGAACGGCGCCCGCGCGCCCGCTGTAAAGAACCCGCTAGGAAGAACCCTCTAGGAAGAACCTTCTGGGAAAACCCTCTGCGAAACCGTCAGCGTAGTTCTGCCACCATTTTGAAATCCGTAAGCACATTCCCGGCACCCGCCGGCAAAGGAGAACCATGACCATCCTGAGCATCCGCACCGTAGGCGACC
>ERZ772770.291-NODE-291-length-11835-cov-4.14966_pt1 | contig 11835 bp, 10 predicted proteins | sample MGYA00511361_ERZ772770 | MGnify/ENA primary metagenome ERZ772770 (study PRJEB29015, sample SAMEA2738026) | human oral metagenome | biome: human oral; feature: human-associated habitat; material: saliva | place: China | collected 2251 ... | reverse complement strand
TCTGCGAATCGTCGCAACAAGTGTCGGTGAACGGGATTCGTCCTATAGCCGGCCGCAACAGTGAATCTGAGGTGACACTTAGGGAACCAAAGTTGTGTGTCAAATAATGCGATCGTAGTTGATGTTACGGTGACGTAACTATAAGATTTTCGGAGGCACTCGGACAAAATCTACGTTTGGATATAACGTTTACGTATGGTAAAAAAGTCTATTATGTGGTGCTTGTTTGAGTTGGGGTTGTCGATACCGCCCACACTTCAAAAAAGGCTAGGTCAACCGGAGTTGCAAACCGGGGCCATTCCTAGTCAGTGTGTAACCTTAATAGTTTGCAGCGCTAAGTCGAGTAGGAAAAACATCCTGGTGTTTCACGGGTGGTAGCTCAGTTGGTAGAGCAGGGGATTGAAGATCCCTGTGTCGTAGGTTCAAGTCCTACCCGCCCGGTTGCCCGCAACCATTCTTTCCTTCTTTTGGTTGCTGGGTTTATGGTGGTATAGTACAGTGGTTAGTGCGCTCGGCTGTCTACCGAGAGACCGGAGTTCGATTCTCCGTATCACCGTTTTTGTTAAGGAGATATCGCCAAGTGGCTAAGGCATAGGTTTTTCACGCCTACATTCGTCGGGTTCGATTCCCACTATCTCTATAGGCTCTCATTCTTTCCTTCTTTTGGGAGCCGTTTTATAGGCGATTAGTTTAACTGGCAAAATGTCGGTCTCCAAAACCGATGTCACTGGTTCAAGTCCGGTATCGTCTGTCGCCCTGATGGTCATTCTTTCCTTCTTTTGACCATCAGGGTATTTTTTTTTGTTTTTTTCTCTGAATTTAATAAAGCAGTTGGTGGTTGCACCTTAATAAAAGTAGTCAAAAATAATAAAATTTCATTTAAATTTAAATAATACGAAAAAATAAGTTGCATTATATTAAATAATATGATACAATAGTTTTATCAAACAAATCGGAATATAAAATTTCTTAGAAAGGATAAATTATTGAGTATGATGAGAAGTCAGAAAATTAGACTAAAACTAACCAAGGAACAAGAGAATCTTGCTTGGTGGTATAGTAAAGTTTCACGTAATTTTTGGAATCTTTTAGTTGATATTGACAAGTGCAATAACAAGGGTGAGTTTGATGAGATTTTGAGTAAAAATGGAAATAAGATTTATTATTCAAAATTCCACAATAGAGAGATTTACAATCTCAATCAATCTGATTACCTTAATCTTGCTAAAATTGTGGTGGCTAAGAACTATGAGGAAGACTGTGACGCTTGGTCTTGGTATTATCAACCAAATCAATCATTTATCTATGGTTTTCTTTCAAGAGAATTAGTTAAAATTAGAAAACTAAACAAAGGGAAGTTGAACTTTAGAAGTATTGATGAAATTCAACCAAATTTTGATGTACGCTGCGGTGTATCGTCGGATAACAAACGCCCTAGTCGTATTTATCTAAAAGATAATGGTAAACTTCAAATACCAACTATCGGAGATGTAGAGTTTGGTTCTGTTAGGAAGGGTTTTGACCTATCTTGTAAGAAACAAGTTGCTAATATTTCTTTTGATGGAAAATATTGGTACTTATCCTACACTGAAGATGTTAAAAATCAAGTAACCAATTTACCGGACTATACAGATGGACTTGGTGTTGATTTAGGTATCAAGACGCTCGCAACGGTATCTGATGGAACAACTGTACCAAACATTAAGACTTTCAGACGAGTTCGTATTCTGAACAAACGTTTGAAACGACTACAACGAAAGGTATCTCGTAAATATCGTATCAATAAATGCAATAAACACAATAAAACAAAAAATATTATCAAGTTAGAAAAACAGATTAAGTTGATACACCGTTCGATAAGGAATATCCGTATCAACCACATTCGTAAATTTGTCTCAGAATTAGTTAAAAAACAACCGCAATATATCGCAATCGAGGACTTGAACGTAAAAGGAATGATGAGAAATAAACATCTTGCAAAAGATATTGTTAATTGCTCCTTTTACACTATCAAAGAACATCTTATTAGAAAGTCAAAAGAACGAAATATAATCGTTAGGTTGGTAGATAGATTTTATCCGTCTAGTAGGACTTGTTCAAATTGTGGCGGTTACAAAAAGAATTTTAAGCTCAGTCAACGAGTATATCATTGTAACAGCTGCCAAGTGAAAATAGATAGAGATTTCAATGCCTCGTTAAATATTGCAACAACTGACAAATACAAATTAGCTTAATTAAATTGTTTTATTGTCTTTGGAAACTATAGGTAATTAGTTTCAGTGGTAGGTCAGCCGTGAAGCCGAACCACTTAAATCTATACGCCCTGAAAATTATGAGTATACCAAACAAATAGTAGCTTCGGCAAATTTTGGCTCAATATGGGAATGTCAATCGTGTTATTCATTTTCTGACTTTTCGCACTTTTGACTTACGGTTGCAAGGCTCAACTGGATATGTTACAGGAAGCCACCTACACTTCGGTTTATCAACAAGCTTGTGGTCTGACTATGTTAATCCGGAAGATTACTTATAATTTCTGAAACTAATACAGGAAGGTGATTCATTCTGAAATTAAGAAAGATACTATTAACATCTGCAACACTTGCAGTCGCCAGCAGTTTCATTTCTGGTACTGTTAAAGCAGAGAATGGGGAAAATCATTACATTCTTCAAACTTATTCTCAATCACCGATCGTCGAATCCGACGTAGCGGAAGATGATCTCGGTGAATCTAAGTTGAAAGCGGTTGATGAAATTTCCAAACTTAACTTAAAAGACGAGGCTGAAACTATGAAAGTAAAATTAGAACAGTCTTGGACAAAATCAGAAGTGAGTTCTTTATTAAATAAAGCGAAGAGCTTGTCTGATGAGTATACGAAGAAAGATGAAGAGGAGAAGCAGAGAATTGAGCAAGAAAAGAAAGCCACAGAAGAAGCTAACAAGAAGCGAGCGCAGGAAGAAGAAGAAAAGAGAGAGAAAGCTAAACGAGCTGCTCAATCAAACAATGTATCTCAAGAATACAATAGTTCATCCGTTCCTAGCGGATCACCGTCAGGATCTGGAACAAAGTCGTTTGGCCCTAATCAAGCTAGAGAAGCGTTTGAACAAATTACGGCAGACCTTGGGGTAACAGGTTCGGAAAAACAAATCTGGGCTGATATTATCACAAAAGAATCAGGCTGGAATGTTTATGCAACTAACCCTTCAAGCGGAGCTTATGGATTGCCTCAAAGCTTACCGGGAAATAAGATGGCTAGTGTCGGTGGCGATTATCTAACCAATCCGTACACACAATTGATGTGGATGTACAAATACGTTCACGAACGTTACGGATCCTTTGCTGGTGTAAACTGGTATTCTCGTGGCTGGTACTAAAAAAGACCTCTAAGGGTCTTTTTTCTTGGAGTTATAATAGATTGACTTAAAAGCCCGATTCTGTTACAATAAAATAAGAAAAAACAAAAGCTATTATATATAAAGCTAGGAGGTTTTACTTGAACAAATTAAGAGGAATTTTTATTTCCACTGCAATACTTTCAGGTGTAATGTTGGCGACTGAAAGAGTTTCAGCCAAGGACAATCATCTGTTTGTAATTCAGACCTTTGCTCAGAAACCAATTTCAGACAAAGACTTTAACGAATCTGATATTAATTCAGAAAAGGAATCTGCTCTGAAAAAAATTCAGGAAATGAACTTAAAAGATAAAGCTTCGGAGTTTAATGAGCGAATTGAATCAGGATACACGAAGGCGGAAATTAGTAAAATTTTGGATGAGGCAAAATCCTTATCTGACTCAAACAACAAGTCAGATGATGAGATTAAGCAAAAGGAAGAAGAAGATAAAAGAAAAAAAGAGCGAGAAGAGAAGGCGAAAAAGGATAAAACTAAACAAACATCAGTTGAAAGCGAAACTCCGTCTTCACCGGGTAAAGATTACACCTCTTTGTCAGCCTCACGTGCGGGTAATGAGGGACTACAACCTCAAGCTGCAAAATTTAAAGAAGAAATTATCGATGTGTTCGGAATAACGAATATCGGCGGTTATCGTCCAGGAGATCCGGAAGATCACGGAACCGGTCACGCATTGGATGTTATGGTTCCTGTTGGTTCTGAGTTGGGTGATCGTGTCGCCCAGTACGCAATCAATAATGCAAGTAGAGCAGGAATTAAATACATCATCTGGAAACAACGATTCTGGGCGCCGTTTTACAGTATCTATGGACCGGCTTACTCTTGGAACATTATGGGAGACCGTGGCGGTGACACTGCGAACCACTACGATCACGTACACATCTCCTTTAACTAGAAAGTAATTGTTGAACGTTATATTTTTTATAATTTAATAAAATATTTATAAAGAAAGAAGGAAAAAAATGGTTATAAGTAGTAAAAAAGTTAGATCCTCAGATTTTGAAAGTGTTGAACAGTATACGAAAAATAAAGGTTTCATCGAGTGGTTGAAATCCATCTCTAAATTTATCTCAGACGATGACGTTTTACTGAAAAAATTACAGGACGATTTACTTCTACCTGTAACAAGACAAGTGGAAAGCGTCCGCTCTGAATTAAATAAAGGACGAGTGAACAAATATTATCAAAATCAAAAATCTGTTGTTGTGGATTTATTAAAGAGCGACGTCGAAGACAAGGAATTTAACATAATTATTGAATACTTGTGGGAAGTTGCGGATTGTGTGCTCGATACGTATAACAATGATTTTCACAGCAATATTTATGATATAAAACAAAAATATCGTGGACTAATTAGTAAGAAAACCTTAAAGCAGTTCGACGCTATCGTTAGTGAAGTTGAAAATGGTGTCGCACTGGGAGGCTTTAATGATATTTTTAACCCGTTGGATTATTTGATTAGAGGTGCAAAGGTAACCTCAGAAATTCATCCTTTTGATTTTTATTCTTACATTATTTTTGATAAAAATCAAAATAAGTTTCTACTTCAACACCCAGGCGGAACAATTTTTGGTCAAAACTTGCCATCAGGTTTGGTTTTGAGTGATCCAATCAAATCAAAATACGAAGATGATTCTTTCAATACAGTTGATTCGAAAGAAGAAGCTATGTTAACTGGCGTCGATGAATTTGTAACAATTGGTAAAAAAGAAATGCTCGGTTACATTGATAAGTTTTTTACAAACCTAGTTCAAAACAAAAAAACTTTCAAGCCGGGGCAACTTCCAGTTGTAACACAAAATAACCTTTCAATTTGGAGGGTTTTATTTAACGATAGTGATTACCTGAATTATCGAAAACAGTATTTTATTGCCTGTTTCTGCTTAATCTTTGAACGAATCACACCAAATGAATTTTTGGAATTATTGGTTCCGCTTGTAAAAAATTCAGTATCGTCTTATTCTGTTGCAACTCTAGGTGATGATTGGAAGGAAAATAATTTAATTTCTAAAGATTTACCTTATGGGATGTTCGGAGAAAAATCTAAAGGTGAGCGCTTTAATTGCCAAGATGAGCTTTACTGTTTGGCTTGCTAAATAACTTTTAGTCGTGCCACATCAACAAAAATATAAAAAAATCCCAATTCAATTTTGGGATTTTTTGTCTATAATTTTAAAAATTAAAAAACACCAAACGTATGGTTTGGGGAAAGAAGGAATTTATGAAATACGCAACAACAAACAAAGATTCTTTTGCGTTACAAACTTTTAAAGAACTCAGCAAAGTGATCGAATCTGATCATTTTAAAGAGCAGATAAGAAATGTTATTAAAACTATTAACATTCAAGGATTTTTCGAAATGAATCAGGATATTTATGATCTTGAATACTATTCTGATAAAAAGGAAGAGTTGTCAAAAAAACATTGGTTTTCATTGATTGATTATTTGAAGGAAAAAATTACTTTATACGAATTACATTCTGATAAGGAGTGGGTTAAAAGCCAAATGATGAAAAAACTCAGTATTTTAAATCGGTCAGAAAAAATTAATACTTTTTTTAGGTATGATATGGCTAATACCTTCATTTCTTTTGATGTTAAAACGAAAAGTTTAATGTTCACTCAAAAAACTAAATACAACAATGTAAATTGTCAATTAAAAAATAATACCCGACAAGTAAATATCAATTCACTTGTTTTGTTTGATTTTTCTTTTTTAAATAAAAAATTTGCAGAGTTAATCAACTATTTAGATGATGATTTAGTTATGTTATTCTTTAAAAATATTTGTGGATTATTAAGTAATGATGATTTCGCAGACAGCTTAATTATTTATGTAAAAAATAATTTGAATAAAATTATTGAAGAGTGGACTTTAAATAACAAAGGAGATGATTTAAAATTGGATAGTTTTCCAATCGATTTTTATAGCCAAGAATTTATCTCACAAATCAGAAAGAAAAAGAAATATTCAGATTTTTTCAAAAATATTTCTAATGTTGAGAAAAAACAAAAAAGTTCAACTTTCAATTTCAATCATATTAAAGAATATTATAAGAATTTTTTAATTCAGGTAATTGATGACCGTGTTGATCTTAAAACCTATCCTTATAATTGTGCTCACATTCAAAAGGATTTATCTTTTAATGAAAGACAAATCTCTGAATTAAAATCAGAACTGATTCCGCTTCTGGAAGAAATTGAGAAACAGGATAAAATTTTCTTTAAAATTTATGGAAACTTTGGTTACTTTCGTGGGGATTTTGGTAGTAAAAACTTTATAAATCAGTGTTGTAGAGATGAAGGAATCATCTCACAATTGATTGAGCTTTTGGATTGGTATCCTAAAAAGTTTAATTTTTATCAACTTATCTTTACAAATAGGAATTTTAACAATGAAATTGATAACTATTCTCATATTAAATATGCCTCAAAAACTGAGGGGTTCGATTACCACATTTATATCGAATTATGTAAATATGATGATAGGGAAAAGTGGCCAGAAAGACGCTTTGCTCAACTTCAAAATATAGCTAATAAAGTTTTAGGTAATGCGACGATTAGTATTACAGAAAGAGGTTTTGACAAAGAAATGCCAGGATCCTTAAAAGCCGCAGATCGATACAATTTTTATAACAACTCAATTCACTCAAAATACTTTATCGAAAAATAAATAAAAGACTGAGAAAAACTCGGTCTTTTAAATTTATAGCTTAGTTCTACTTTTATTTTTCAAAATTAAACATTCTTTTCATCCACCAATTATAATTTTAAAAAATAAAAAAAAATCCTATCAATAGGTAGAAAAAGAGGGACTTTACAATGTCTAAAAATAAATATCGCCACAAGGCTATTGCAAAATCAGTTGTTAACTCTTACCCCAAATATTCTAACAGTATGCTAAAAACTGACGAAATTATTCGAGAGGAACTTTACTCCAGTATGTTTCTTCGTACTGAACAGACCGGAAATTTAGCGTTTCCTAATGATTTTCTTGGAAGTAAATTTATTCCTTTCATCGATATCTTTGTCACAGATGTACGATTCAATGGTAAGCGAACCGGGGTTTATAAGAAATTGATTCGCAACGTAAAACTAACACATCCTAACAAACGTAAGGATTATGTGATTAGTGTTGTGGAAGAAGTTTTGAAGAAAGCAAACTTAGTTGAAATTGACTTAGACGGCCGCCTCGAAATTACAGACCGAAAAGATGAACGACTGAAATAGAAAAAAAGAGAGTAGAAATACTCTCTCTTTTTATTTATCCACGAAACATTCTACCAAAGAAGTCCATTAAACGTTGGAACCAATTCATACTTTTCTCAACGTTACCTTTAACTTCTTCTCCTTTGTTCTTCACTGAATCACCGATAGACTTTGCATTATCCTGTAATTCTTTCAGCTTGTCACCTTCGATAACCCCAGTTGTATCAGACTCATCACGATCGGCAGTTAGAGTGTCACGATTATTTGTCGTTGCGTCAGAATATGGTGTTGCCTTACCGGTTTTATAATCAATTTGATATCCTGGATAGAAGTTGTCGATTGTAACTGAAGTAAATTCGTCCGCTTCTTCTTTTTGTGATCCGATACCTTCCAATTTTGGATCTGGTAATTTGATACGGATAGGATTTCCTTGTTTATCCAATCCACGGAAGCGTAGGGTGATACTTCGAGGGTATTGATCGAGTGAACTTTCGTAATTAGCCGTTACAATATACTCGATGTAGTAGTTTGGGTGAAGATAGAGCCAGTTATCAAGTGCGTTGTCGTTGGAACTCTTCATACCACCTTCAAAGTAAGTCATCAATTTTTGATTTGTATAAGATGTTTGTCCTACAATATTATCAGAAACGTTTGATGGATTACCGGCAAACTGGTTACCGACAAGGTGTCCACGATCCCAAAGGTAAGTCTTTGGATCTAACTTTTGATTCTTCCACTTACCTTTTAGATTTGTTGGCTCCTCCGGTTTACCAACACGTTTTCCTTCTTGAAAACCATCGTTACCGATAAAGGTTGACTTGTACGGACGACCATAATTATCCAATTGTGTGTGAAGGAGGTTTTTCTTTTGTTTAATCACATTCTGCACGTTCACTTCTGAAGCAGTATTAGTACGAACCGTATCAGCTTTAATTGATACAGAAGGTAATAATGCAGCTGACAGAATTACAGCAGTGATAATTTGTTTTGTTTTATTCATCGAGTTTCAATCCTCTCATTTTATTTGTTTTCTTACTTTAAGTATATCATAATTTTTGTATATTTACAATTAATTTTTTCAAAAAGTAGTTGACAGATATTATTTTTTTTGATAATATAATAGATGTACGGCAGGATTGCTGGACGGACAGGTTGCGTTAAAGACTCAATTTTTATTGAGTCTTTTCTTTTATAATTTAAGAAAATATTTATAAAGAAAGAAGGAAAAAAAATGGTTTTAAATAGTGAGAGTTTCAAATCATCCGATTTGATGTATCTAGAGTATGTGAATAAAATAGTCAAATCCTTGGATCAAGATGATGATTGGGACGTTTGGTTTGAATTTTATTTCGGTGACGAGTACGACGTTCTTATCAATTTGCAAGAAAAGAAGATTTGTTTTATTAATAGTTACTTCCAAGAGGCTTATATGTACCCGGAAAAACATTTTGAAAATCCAGGCATAATTTACAAAGGCTTGTATCTTAAAGGTTTTGAGTTTCCGAACACTGTAGAAGATAATTGTGAGAATTATTCTAATGCTGACTGCATTAATTTTGTTAAGGATTATATTCTTAGGGCTTTCTTTGTAAGAGAGTCACCGGAATACCAATATCATTTCTTTTTTCAAGACCATCTTATTTGCTCAAGTGACTTTGAGGTTATAAAAAAATTGGACTTCAAAAAGTTACTATTCGAACAAACAGAGTCAGAAGATAAGGTTATCAAAGAGATTGCTATGAATAGTTTTAAAACGATGATTTATAATGATCCTAAAAAGTTAATGGAAATTTACTTCCGTATTAATAAATCAGACAGTTACAGTCTTCAGTTTCCTATCCAAACTTTTGAACATATCTTTGGCGTGAATTTTCTTTTAGAAACAATCGCAAAAATTTCTTTTTGCGATTTGGATATAAATAAAAATTCCTGCTTAATTTATTCAAAGAAAGATAATGGGGACTATCACATTAAAGACTTGCGTGATTATTTTTTAAGTAGTAAGGAAAAAGTCTCTGAGGAAACCTTTGAAAAATTAAACGACTTTTGCTTATCAATGATTTTTGACTTTGATAAAAAGAAAAAGTTTTACAATATGAATGGTGTTTTCTTAGAATTTATTATTCGGAATTTAGGAGATAAGAATCCTAAAAATTCAAAATGCCAAAGGGAGCGTGAGTTTATCAAGCAGATGATGAACGAATCTTTGGCTACAATTTCTAAAAAAGAACACAACAACGTTGCTAATATGATAGCGATACATCACACGTTTGCATTACTAGAAATGAAAAAATAAAGTGAGACAATTCTCACTTTTTCTGTTATAATTTAAGAAAAAAATAATTTTAAAGAAGGAAATAAAATGGTAATTTCTAAAAATTCAAAAGACAAACGGTCTTTATATTTAAAGTATGTAAAGGATATCATTAAATCTCTGGAAGAAGATCCGGAAACTTGGCGTATGATTATCTGTGGAAATTGTGATAATAAAAAGTTTTATGCTGACGATTTCTTCAATCTCGTCATAAATTTAGAGGAAAAGGTTGTCAATATTTTTCGAAGAGCAACACGGGTTGGTGAGGAGCCGAAACTTTTGATTGACACGATTGGACCCTTTAAAATTCGCAAAAAAGAAGTTGAGTTTGTATTTAATGGATTGATGGTATCAGACATCTCATTATTGAGCGAGTTGATCTGCCATTACGATAAAGATGATGTTTTTGCCGGTTTATTCTCTATGGAATGGGAAAACGAGGAAAAACTGAAATCTGAATTAATTACAAAATTAAAAATGTTCTTGTTTGACGCTATTTTTTCAGATCAATTTTACGAAGAAAATGTAAAACACTGGTTCGGCGTGCAGCAAGATATCCTCTTTTCTGATTCAATTCCAGTTAAATCTATTTTTACCTTGGAAGATTATTTTGAATCAGACAAGAAAGATTTCGATAAAAATATTATTGAAATTTTAGGCGGAGAAATTCACTTTGATAATTAAACAAAAAGGAGAGTATTTGAAACACTCTCCTTTTTCTGTTATAATTAAAGCAAATACAAAAATCTGAATTTATTTCAGTAGAAAGAAGGTAGAGTCTGTGATTGGTACAGAAAATAACAAAGCTCTTGAAGAGGTTCAGAAAGAGAAACTGGAAATTCAAGAGCTACACATAAAAATTAAAAATTTAGATAACGATCCTGAATTTAAGAAATCACTAGCAGAGACTTTGATTTTTAAGACTGCAACAGATCATAACATTGTTGAATTTTATGATTATTACAAATCAGAGGTAACAAAATATAAGGGATTATGTCGTGAATTTTTAGAAAAATCAAGAACGATGGATGATGACAAAAAAGATTTATTTTGGTCTTTAATCGCTTCGATAATTAGACTTGTGCACACAATGTACAATGAAGATTTCGACGAAGGATTTGATTTATATTTATCGGTAGAAAATTCAAGCAATGTAAGGTTCAATGATTATGGTAGGTTTGCTAGTAGCTGGGTTTATGAAAATATAAGCGAAATTTTTTCGAAGGATGAATTGGACTTTATAACCCCATATTTTTCGTGTGGTTCCGGAGATGGAATCAGAGATTTAATTTCAAAAATTGGAAAAGAAATTGTTACTGAGGATCCAATTCTAGATGAAATATCATTTTGGGGCTTCTTGAATGAATTATTTACGGATGTAAACATTTATTCACAAAGAAACGAGAGTGGTGAATTATCCTTTACCGCTGAAAGAGGATTGTTTAGGTTGAACTTCGAAAACCTAGCTCCACCGAGATTCTCAGATACTATTGACCCACAGAGTTTATCAGAAGATAAACTCAACAATCATATTGTGAAATCACAAAAATTTAGGTTGTTGTTCGGAAAATATTTCCGCTTTATTATCAGCAATATCCGCTATCCCGATTGTGGTGGAGATGAGGAAACTCGAGCAAAGCTAAAGGAACGATTTTTATCTGATCCAAATCTGAAAGAATTTTTGGACGATCAACTGGAAGTTTACGCCGAAACTCTTTTAGATACAAACTGGAACAAGCTTTATCCTTGGTCAGGTTGATTTATTAAGCGGGGAACTATCCCTGCTTTTTCTTTTATAATTTAATAAAAATACAACTGAAATTATTTCAGTAGAAAGAGGGAAATGCTGTGATTAATACAGAAAACAACGAATCTGTCCTGGATGTCGTCCAGAAGAAAA
>ERZ772770.289-NODE-289-length-11884-cov-3.32285_pt1 | contig 11884 bp, 7 predicted proteins | sample MGYA00511361_ERZ772770 | MGnify/ENA primary metagenome ERZ772770 (study PRJEB29015, sample SAMEA2738026) | human oral metagenome | biome: human oral; feature: human-associated habitat; material: saliva | place: China | collected 2251 ... | reverse complement strand
ATCAATTAAGAAATTTTTATAAGAGACACCTATCTATTATTTGCAATTTTACTGTAAACCTGCTCTCACCTGCAGTTTTTAGGAGAATCTAGGACTGGAAAACGCTCTGATATTCGTGCACACTTTGCATATGGGCAAGACAGTGGGTTTAAACATAAAGATTGACCCGGGTTCTAGCCTCCCGGTGTTCATACAGATTGTAGATGCAGTTAGTAAAGGTGTGGAAAAGGGTGTTATTACCCCCGGCACGCGCCTACCAGCTACGCGCACTTTAGCCGCCAAGCTAGGTGTAGCCACTAATACCGTGGCGAAGGCCTATCGCGAGTTAGAGCGTCATGGAGTGGTGCAGGGACGAGGCCGCTTGGGCACTTATGTGCTTGATCGTGACCAGGCAGCTACCCACCGCGCTGCGGGAGCCTACTCGCGCTCTATGAAATCTCTGGGGCACTCATTAGAAGAAGCACAAGACTACCTGGCCTACGCCTGGAGCTAGGACAGGGTTAAAACCAAGGTGCGGGTAAAACGTTGATCCCGCGTGGCTCGCACCTTGATGCGTGATGCTTAAAGCACTACGGCAGTGATTTAAGTATTACGCATAATAAAAGGGGCGGATGGTTGCCAACAGGCCATCCGCCCCTTGTTTTTCCTTCTGGCTACTTGTCAGCGCTAGCGGCGCTAGCAGCGGACTGGCTAGAGTCTGCTGACTCAGCCAAGTCAGCAGAGTCGCTGCTGTAGCTAGAGTCTGCGCTTAGCTGCGGCTGGGTAGCAGGCATACCGGTTACAAAGGCGGCAGCGCTACCAAGCACCCCGCGCATCTCCTCCAGGTAAGAGCTAATCGAGTCACGCTGTGCACGCAGCTCCTCTACCTCACGCTTAGCGGCGGCAGTGAGGGCATCTGCCTGGATCTGTGCATCCAAAATCAGCTGCTCAGCCTCGCTACGGGCGCCGGCAATAACCTCTTCAGCGGCGCGGTTAGCGTCAATCTGACGCTTGCGGGCTTCCTCATCGGAGGCGGCGCGCATCTTCTCGGCGCGCTCCATGGCTTCACGCAGACGCTCTTCGGCGTCAGCAGCCTGCTCTTCAGCCTTAGCCACCATAGCTTCAGTAGACTTACGGGCAGCCTCAGCAGCCTCGGCAGCTTCCTTAGCGGTGCTTTCCTTAAGTGCGGCCACCTCAAGAGCGCTGTTTTGACGCAGCTCAGCAGCCTCAGCGCGAGCTGCCTCAGCCTCATCCTTAGCAGCGCGGCGAGTGGTCTCGGCTTCCTTACGGGCCTGGGTCAGCAGTTCCTCAGCCTCAGTATTGGCCTTGTCGGTAACCAGGCGGGCTTCCTTGCGAGCGTTGTTGAGTAGCTCGCGGGCCTGACGCTCAGCGCTGGTGGTTGCCTCCTCGGCGTCGCGGGCAGCCTCATCGCGAGTAGCCGCAGCCTCCTGCTCGGCGCTAACGGTGATCTCGGTAGCTTTCTTGCGGGCGCTAGAAATGGTCAGTTCAGCTTCACGTTGGCTGGTGTTGGTCAGGTTGGTGGCCTCCGTGTTGGCGGCGGTGCGCACCTTGTCTGCCTCACGCTTAGCGGCAGAAACCAGCTCCTGAGCACGGTCTTTAGCGTTAGCCAAGGTAGTGCTGGCTTCATTTTCTGCCTTAGAACGTACTTCTTCAGCTTCCCGGCGAGCATCTGCCAGAGTGGTGGCAGCCTCGGTGGAAGCGCGTTCGGACATTTGCGCCACATTCGTGCGGGTGCGGGTTAGCAGGCTATCTGCCTCGCGGTTGGCCTTTGCCAAAATAGAGGCAGACTGTTCTTCAGCATTGCGTAGCAACTGCTCAATACGTGAGCCCAAGCCAGCGTAAGTGGGCTTGTCACTCTCGCGTAGACGACGCTGTGCTTCTGCTAGCTGTCCGGCTAAAGTCATGGCGCGGTGGTCAAGGCTGGCCACCTCGTTACGCGCTTCCACTAGTTGGCGACTCAGGCTCTCCAAACGCTGGTCCACCTGCAGCCGATCGTAGCCGCGCATGGTGATAGCGAATTCACTGTGGTCCTCAGCCACGTTTAACTCCTCGGTCGTTAAAGCTCGGGGCGAATAGTGCCCACCGTCCAAGCCTAGCGGGTCGCAGCAGGTTTTGCGGCAAATGAGACAGTGCTACCCAGCTCCCCCCTAAGCAAACAAATCAGCCTGTCTCTTAGCATCGGCTCAAGCAAATGTGTAGGCTAGACGTCAAGAATATCTACGCTACGGCTTTAATATCTAGATCCCGCAGAGCGCGGCGCGAACGAGCTCACCCGAGGAGAACCTAAGTGAACAGAATTCTTTCCCTAGTAAAACCCCGAGTGCTAAGCATCGTGCTTATCGCCTTGGGCCTATTGGCGGTGATCTTGGCGGTTGCCTCAGCCACCATCTGGCGTCCTTCGCAGACGGCAGTGGCCACGCTTAAACCGGCAGCCACCACGGCGTACGTTGTTACCGGCGACGGTGTTTTAAACATGGTTGACTCCACTGTCACCATTACTGCCAAGGCTAAAGATGCCAACTCTAGCGTTACCTTGGCGCTGGCTCGCTCTGAGGACGCCCAGGCCTGGCTGGCTAACGACCCCTACACGGAAGTTACCGGCCTAAGCTCCTGGGAAGCCCTATCTGGGCGCACAATTACTGAGCGTTGTAACGTAAAGGCCACCGCCACCCCCACCGCTAAGGCAACTGGTACTGCCGCAGCTACTGCTAAAGCCACCGCTACGGCGTCGGCTAAAGCTACGGCTACCTCCAGCGCTAAGGCCACCCCCACCCCTGACGCTAAGGGCTGCATTAAGGCGGTTGCCTCCAATGCTTCCCTAAACGGCTCAGACATGTGGGTGACCTCCAAGACCGGCAAGGGCTCAGTGTCCATCACTTATGACCCCAGCTCCTCTAACTATGTAGTTCTGGCCGCTACCGATGGTAAGCAAGCTGCCCCCACCTTCAGCTTGTCGTGGAAGCGCACCGTAGGCACTCCCTGGTTAATCCCCGGCCTGATCGTAGGCGGTTTGCTGGTAGCCGGCGGGGTGTTCATCTTCATGCTCGATATTCAGATGCGCCACCAGGAGCTAGCCAATGCTCAGCGTCGTCGTCGTCGCCAAGAAGAAGCGGCCGCACGACTGAACAAAGATCCCAACCGTCCCCTCACTCGCCTGGAGCTGCGTGAAAAGGCCCAGGCGGAGGCCGCCGGTAAGGTCTGGGTTGACCCGCGCCGTGACGTGCCCAGCGAAAGTGCTGCCGACGTCGACGCCGACCGCACCATCCCGGCCGCACCCAACCCGATTACTGACTCGCGCGGCATCTGGGCCGTCCAGGCTGCTGGGGGAGCGGACCGCGTGGCCGCCGCTCAAGACCAGGTAGCCCCCCAGGAAGGCGACGCCGTGCCGCACCTGCCTGGTACTGCGTTTAATACCACTGCGTTTACTGGCGCCCCGGTCAGTAGTGCCACTCCGTTTAGTGGCGCCCCGGTTGTGGGCGCTAACCCCGCTGTAGCCCCCACCCCGGCAGCTGGACAAAGCACCTTCAGTGCCCCTAGCGCCCCGCAGGCGCCAGTTTCTGGCCCTAGCGCGGCCAGCGCCCCGCAGGCTCCGGTTGGTCCCCGCGCGAGCGGTGCCCCGCAAGCCAGCCCGTTTGCTCCGCCCAACAGCGCTGGTTTTGCCCCCAAAGCTCCCACGGCTCCCATTCAGGAATCTGCCCTAAGCGCGGCCAGCGCTGCACATGCGGCAGTTAACCCCTTCGCAGTGCAGCCAGGCACTAACCCCTTTGGGCCTAAGTCCTCCAGCATCTTTGATGAGCCAGCCTCGGCCCCCAGCCCCACTCCGGCTGCTGGTAATGCCGCCTTGGCAATGGAGCGCTCAGGTGCTTCAACAGACGTATTTGAGCCCATTAACGAGCCAGTGATCTCTGCTCCTGAAGCTAGTGCCCCCAGCGCGGCCAGCAGCTCCAGCGCAAACAGCGCCACCTCGGCAAGTGGCCAAGCTCAGCTAGAAAGCGCCCCTAGCGGCACCAGCGCGGCTAGTGGTGCCAGCGCGACTAGTGGTGCCAGCGCAGACAGCGCCCCCAGCGCCGACAGTGCCAGCGCACCCATCCCGGAGCAGGCAGATGAGCCTAAGCGCGAAGACCTGGCTAAGGAGGAAAACTAAAATGAATTTGACTCGACGCGGCGCCCTAGGCGCCCTGGTAACCACGGCTGCCGGTTTGGGTCTAAGCGCCTGCGGTCAGGAACTACCCAAGCCTCAGCCACCTAAAGCTGATGCCACGGCTAAGCCGGTGCTTGACTCTACGCGCCTAGAAACCATTTTGAAGCGCATCCAAACTGGGCTTACCGCCGCCGATAAAGACCGTGACCCGGCCAAGCTGGTTGGCTATCTAAACGGCCCGGCGCTGCGCCTGCGCACAGCTAACTACAAGCTGGTTAAAGCCGGCGGAGGCTCTGTGGCTACGCTCAACACCAATGCGCGTATGTCTGCGGTGGGCGCTACCTCTGCTTTCCCACGCACTGCTATCAGCGTCTCTGCCATCAGCGGCAAGAACAACTCGCCACTACTGCTGGTGCTGGACCAACAAGATGCCCGCAGTAACTATGAGATGTGGGCTTGGGTGCGCCTATTTGCCGGCGCCAAGATCCCGGCAACTGCCGGTCCGGCCGTGGGCTCAGCCCAGATTGAGGCAGACTCCACCCAGTTCCTGTTCTCACCTAGTAAGGCCATGGCCGCCTATGTGGAGGCCCTAAACAAGCCCGATTCGGCTAACGGCAAGGCTTTCCCCGACGACGGCCTGCGCAAGCTAGTAGCCTCCGAGCGGGCCGTAGCCAGCCAGGTAAAGGACGCCGGTAGCATCACGGTTAATGTTAGCGCTGGTAATGACGGTTTCCGTGGCCTAGTAACCAGCGACAATGGGGCTATTGCGGTAGGTTCACTGAGCTTTACCACCACCTACCAGCGCACCTCTGCCAAGAGCACCATTACGGTCTCTGAGCAGTTGGCCGCCTATATGGGTGGAAATAAAGAAGTCACCAGTAAAGTTATGGCTACCTACGAGGCTATGGTGGCCTTCTACCTGCCTCCCAAGGGTGCTAAAGCTAAAGTGCCCACCGCCCTGGGAACCGGCGTGGTACTGACTTCAGTGACCCGTGACGACTCCAACCCGCCTAAGTAAGGAAGTAATCCATGTCGATGTTTGGTGCTGTTGACCTATCCACCCTAGCGCCCTCAAAGGGCGCAGCTAGCGGGGCTGGTAGCGAGGCTGGGGCTAACCCCGGCGTGGCTGATAGCGGGGTAATCGACTCGCCATTAGTGATTGACGTTGACGTCACCAACTTTGAGGACGCTGTAAAGCGCTCCATGCAGGTGCCGGTAGTAATTTCACTATGGTCACCGCGCAGCCAGGTCTGTGCCGAGGTAAACGCTGCGCTAGAGTCGCTAGCCGCCCGCTATCAGGGCCGCTTCCAGCTGGCCCGGGTGGATGTTGACGCTAACGCCAAAATCGCTGAGCTGTTTGCTGCCCAAAGCGTACCCAGTGTGGTAGCTGTGCTGGGCGGTCAGCCTGTGCCTCTATTCCAGGGCCAGGCCAGCGCCCAGCAGCTAGAGCAGATTTTTGAGCAGGTTATGCAGATGGCTCAGGCTAACGGCATAACTGGCCGGGTACGCCTAGATGCGGCGCCGGTAGCGCCAAGTGAACCGGTTGAAACTGAGGTGCAGCGTTTAGGGCGTGAGGCTATTGAGGCCGGCGACTACGCCAAGGCCCAAACTATCTACGAGCACGCCCTGGTTAACGAACCAGCCAATGATGAGCTACGCCTAGCTCTAGAGCAGGTTAAGCTGCTCCAGCGCGTAGAAGGGGCGGATCTAGACGGCGATCTAGCTGCCTCAGACCAGCCTGAAGCCACCTGGCGCCAGCTATTAGCTGGGGCCGACGCCGCCCTGGCTATGGGTGACGTTGAGGGCGCTTTGGCACGCGGGCTAGAGGCTGTACGCCGCAGCGCTGGCGATGAGCGTGACCAGGCCCGTGTGCGCCTGCTAGAGCTGTTTGAGCTAATCGGCACCACTGACCCGCGCGTGTCTAAAACTCGTCGCGCGCTAGCGTCGCTGCTGTACTAAAATCCAATACTGAAGTTGGGGGTCTGCTTTGCAGGCCCCCAATTGCTTGGCTAACCACTGATACAAACACACTGACGCGTTAAAAAACCACTAGCAGCTAAACGTGTGGGGCCAGTTCCTAGGAACTGGCCCCACACGTTATAGATCAGTTTGCAGAGCTAATCAGGCGATCGGTTCACTCTTGATCTTCCACACCTCGCGAGCGTAGTCGCTGATGGTACGGTCAGAGGAGAAGCGGCCAGAGCGGGTGATGTTTACCCACACCTTACGGTTCCAACCTAGCGGGTCGGCGTCGTGGTCGTGGGCCATGCGGTCCTTGGCCTCGCGGTAAGCGGCGAAGTCACCCAGCACGTAGTAGACGTCAGCCGGCTCGTAGGAGGGCTCTAGCAGGCTGCGGCGCAGGTCGTAGAACCAGCCTGAACCGTTGTCGTCCAGGGTGCCGTCCACCAGTGCGTCTAGCACTCGACGCAGGCCAGGAACGTTGTCCATGTGCCAGCGCGGGTCGTAGTCGCGCTTGAGGGCGGGTAGCTCGTCCTCGGTAGCACCGAAGATGTAGGCGTTCTCGTCGCCGACGGCGTCGAGGATCTCTACGTTGGCGCCGTCGAGGGTACCCATGGTCAGTGCACCGTTCATCATGAACTTCATGTTGGAGGTGCCCGAAGCTTCCTTACCGGCCATGGAGATCTGCTCAGAGACGTCCGCAGCAGGAATGATGTGCTCGGCGGGCGAGACGTTGTAGTTGTGAACGAAGACCACCTTGATGGTTTCGTTTACGTCGCTGTCGTTGTTAACCAGCTCAGCAATGGTGTTGATGAGCTTGATGATGGCCTTGGCGCGGATGTAACCGGGGGCAGCCTTAGCGCCGAAGATGAATACGCGCTTGGGTACCTGCAGGCTCGGGTCCTGCTTCATGCGGAAGTACAGGTCCAGGATGTAGAAGGCGTTGAGTAGCTGACGCTTGTACTCGTGCAGACGCTTGATCTGTACGTCGTAGATGGCCTCAGGGTCAATCTCGATGCCTTCACGCTCAGCGATCCAGTTGGCGAAGTCAGCCTTGTTGGCGGCCTTGATTTCGCCTAGGCGACGGTAGATGTCGTCGTTGCCGGCGCTGGTGTACTCGCTCAGTACGCTTAGATCCTTAACCCACTGGTCAGAACCGGTTACCTCATCCAGCAGGGCGGCCAGGCGGGGGTTGCACTGCTTGAGCCAGCGACGCGGGGTGACACCGTTGGTCTTGTTGTTGAAGCGCTCGGGCCAGATGGCGTACCAGTGGGCCAGGGTGTCGCGCTTGAGAATCTCAGTGTGCAAGGCGGCCACACCGTTGATCGAGTAGGAGGCGTAGCAGGCGATCCAAGCCATGTGGGCGCGGCCGCCGGAAACCGGGGCCATGTAGTCGATGGTGCCCTGGTCGAGGCCGCGCTCGGCCATGTCTAGGCGGAAGCGACGGTCGATCTCACGCACGATCTCAGCGATACGCGGGAAGATGCGGTCAAAGATACCCATCTCCCAGGTTTCCAGGGCCTCAGCCAGCACGGTGTGGTTGGTGTAGGCGAAGGTCTTGGTGACTACCTCCCAGGCCTCTTCCCAGCCCATGTTGTAGTTGTCTAGCAGCAGACGCATCAGCTCGGGGATAGCCAGCACCGGGTGGGTGTCGTTGAGCTGGATGGCGTTGAAGTCGCTTAGGCCGCGTAGGTCGGTGCCGTGCTGCTCAATGTAGTTGGCCACAATGTCCTGCAGTGAAGCAGAGCAGAAGAAGTACTGCTGACGTACGCGCAGCACCTTGCCTTCGTAGGTGGTGTCGTTGGGGTAGAGCACACGGGAGATGTCCATGACGCGCTCACGCTCAACAATGGCGTCAGTGAAGCGCTGGGAGTTGAAGGCGTCGTAGTCGAACTCTTCTAGCGGTTCGGCCTTCCACAGGCGCAGGGTGTTAACGTTCTTGGTGCCATAGCCGGTGATGGGCATGTCGTAAGGAATGGCGCGCACAGTCATGTCGGCGTAGGACACTAGGCGCTGTTCCTCTTGGCGACGCACGATGAAGGGATAGCCCTCTTCCATCCAAGAGTCAGGGTGCTCGGTCTGGAAACCGTTTTCAAACAGCTGCTTGAACAGGCCGTAACGGTACAAAATACCGTAGCCATATACGGGCAGGTCTAGGGTGGCGCAGGAGTCCAGGAAACAGGCTGCTAGACGGCCTAGACCACCGTTACCTAGAGCGGCGTCGGGCTCTTCTTCCAGGACCTCAGATAGGTTCTGGCCGAAGGCGTTGAGGGAGGTACGAGCCTGCTCAACTAGACCCAGGTTGGAAAGGTTGTTTAGTAGGGCGCGACCCATTAGGAACTCGGCGGAGAAGTAGTGTTCCATGCGGCCGGCCTTGTAAGTGCGGTCGGTAGATGCCCAGTCGTCAGCTATGTGATCGACGACGGCGGCCGACAGGCCCGCCCAAACTTCCTGCGGGGTGGATGCCTTAGCGGGGCGCCCAGAAACGGCGCGTACCTGAGAAACGACTGCGTTGGACCAAGTGTCGGTCATAGCCTCAGCTTTCGACTAAGCAGTTTTGCTTGCCAAAGGGTATTTAAAGCAAACAAGCTGCAACGAGTATTACTTCTGTTTTACGGGACTTATTAAGCACTGTCGAGACATTTTGATGTGAAAATGCCGGTATGGCACATTAGACCCTAAACAAAACGTGGTACAAACCTAGCAAATGCGCAGCTGGTGGGGCTAGATGGGATTACATATAGGCCTTTAGGCCCAAGTTATCTTATAGTGAAACTAGACACTAAATGCAAACCCTAAAAACGCCGCTGGCCGCCGCTAACGGTTTTGTTAGCGGCGGCCAGCGGGTTTAGCTAGACTCAGTCAGCTACCGGACGCAGGAAGATAGCGCCCAGCGGAGGCACGCGCAGACGCACCGAAGCGCTCTGGCCGTCCCAGGGTAGTTCCTCAGCCTCAAGCACGCCGGGGTTGGTAACCCCAGAGCCGGCGTAGTCCTCGCTGTCAGTGTTGAGTACTTCCTCCCACTTGCCGGGGAAGGGTAGACCCACGCGGTAGCCCTCGTGGGGGTTACCAGCAAAGTTCACGATGCAGGCGATTAGGTCCTTGCGGCCCTCAGCGTCCTTCCCCTTACGCAGGTAGGTAATGACGTTGTGGTCGCCATCGTTAGCGTTGATCCACTCAAAACCGTGGTAGGTGAAATCCTCGGTCCACAGTGCCGGGGTGGCCTTGTATAGCGCGTTGAGGTCGGTGATCAGGCGCTTGATACCGGCGTGGTCTGGGTTCTCCAACAGCCACCAGTCCAGGGAGTTGTCAGCGTTCCACTCAACGCCCTGGCCAAATTCCTGGCCCATGAACAGTAGCTGCTTGCCGGGGTGAGACCACATGTAGGCGTACAGGGCACGCAGGTTGGCGCGCTTTTGCCAGTCGTCACCAGGCATCTTGGCGATCAGTGAGCCCTTACCGTGGACTACCTCGTCGTGGCTGAGCGGCAAAATGAACTGCTCAGAGAAGGCGTAGACCAGGGAGAAGGTCAGCTCGCCGTGGTGCCAGCGGCGGTTAACCGGGTCTTCCGCCATGTAACGCAGGGTGTCGTTCATCCACCCCATGTTCCACTTGAGGCCAAAGCCCAGACCACCCTGATCGGTGGGGGAGGTAACACCCGGCCAAGCGGTGGATTCCTCGGCGCACATGATGATGCCCGGGTGCTTGCGGTAGGCAGTGGCGTTGGCTTCCTGTAGGAAGCTGATGGCCTCAAGGTTCTCGCGGCCACCGTACTGGTTAGGGCGCCACTGGCCGTCGTTACGCGAGTAGTCCAGGTAAAGCATGGAAGCTACGGCGTCCACGCGCAGGCCATCTACGTGGAACTCTTCTAGCCAGTACAGAGCGTTGGCAACCAGGAAGTTGCGCACCTCGCGGCGGCCGAAGTTGAACACGTAGGTGCCCCAGTCGGGGTGCTCGCCACGTAGCGGGTCGGGGTCTTCGTACAGCGCGGTGCCGTCGAAGCGAGCCAGGGCGAAGTCATCCTTGGGGAAGTGGGCCGGTACCCAGTCCAGGATTACCCCGATGCCGGCCTGGTGTAGCTGGTCTACCAGGTAGCGGAAGTCGTCAGGGGTACCGAAACGGGCGGTGGGGGCGTAGTAGGAGGAAACCTGGTAACCCCAAGAGCCACCGAAGGGGTGCTCGGCTACCGGCATGAACTCCACGTGGGTGAAGCCGGTTTCCTTCAGGTAGGGGATCAGTTCGTCAGCTAGGCCACGGTAGCCCAGACCCTGACGCCAAGAACCCACGTGGACCTCGTAGATGCTCATGGGGGAGTTGTGCGGGTCGCGCTGGGGGCGCTGCTCCATCCACTCCTGGTCCTGCCACTGGTGGAACTCGTCGGTAACTACCGAGGCGGTGGCCGGGGGGATTTCGGTGGCGCGAGCTAGCGGGTCAGCCTTCTGCTTCCAAGAGCCGTCGTGGTGGCAGATCTCGAACTTGTAGCGGGCACCGACTCCGACGCCGGGCACGAACAGTTCCCACACGCCGCAGGCACCTAGCGAACGCATGGCGGTGGCGCTGCCATCCCAGTAGTTGAAGTCACCAACTACGCGCACAGCGCGAGCGTTGGGGGCCCAAACTGAGAAGGCCACACCGCTAACTTCACCCATCGGACCGGAGAAGTGCTTGATGTGAGCACCTAGTACCTTCCACAGTTCTTCGTGGCGGCCTTCACCGATCAGGTAGGTGTCAATGTCACCTAGGGTGGGCAGGAAGCGGTAGGGGTCATCGGCTTCTACCACCTGGTCACCATAGGTGGCCTTAACGCGGTAGTCGGGCACCTCGTTGCCAGGTAGGACTGCTAGCCAGATACCGTCCCGTTCGTGGACGGCCGGGTAGGTGCCGTTTTCGGTTACGATCTCGACGGCGTCAGCCAGGTGGCGCACGGTACGGATGGTAACGCCGTGCTCGCCGGGGTGGCCGCCTAGGACCTCATGGGGGTTGTAGTGACGCCCATAAGCAATGTCGCTAAGTACCCAGGAGTCAACAGGTACCGCCAGTGCTAAGGTGTCATGCGCTGTGTTGTCACTCATAAACATATCCTCCCATGTTTTTGGGTTGTGTGCGTCACCATTCGTCCTAGGTCATCCAGGGGAATGTGGGCCCATGTCGGGCGGTGCGTGAGCTCATAGACGAGCTCATAAACGGTCTTTAACAGCAGCTCCACTGTCAAGACCTGGTCTTGGAAAGCAGTCGTTTCCGGCTGCGTTAAGGGGTGGGTAGCAGGAACATGGTTGCAGGTTAGGCTGGTAATTTCCTGGCGGTAAGCCATAAAGAATTTTTCCACCAAAGCGTCGCAACTGTGCTCACTTATGCCAGCCGTAGCTAAGGCATAGCTAAAAGAGCGAGCCATGGAAGCCAGATCACGTTCCAAAGGCGCTAAGGACAGTTGCTCACTGTCAGTGCGTATTGGCTCGCCTTCAAAATCAACCACATACCAGTTCGCAGAGCGTAAGCCGCCAGGCGAGTGCGCGTCGGCTGCAGATACCAGCAGTTGACCTAGGTGATAGTCACCGTGAATGGCTTGCAAAGTCACGGCCTGGCTAATTTCAGCTAGTAGCGGCTCTAGCACAGTTTCTAGCTGTTGGCTCAGGGCGCGGGCGCAGCTAGTTTGCTCAGGGTCAAGCGGGCTGGCTGCCAGTAGCGTCTGCAGCTGCTCAGTTAACGCAGCTAGACGCTGACGCGCCAGAGCGACGTAGTTAGTTTGGCTTTGGGTGCCTAGGCTATGGGCCAGACAAGCGTGCA
>ERZ772770.288-NODE-288-length-11896-cov-3.59742_pt1 | contig 11896 bp, 8 predicted proteins | sample MGYA00511361_ERZ772770 | MGnify/ENA primary metagenome ERZ772770 (study PRJEB29015, sample SAMEA2738026) | human oral metagenome | biome: human oral; feature: human-associated habitat; material: saliva | place: China | collected 2251 ... | reverse complement strand
GGCCAGGGCGGACTTGCCGGTGGCGGTGGGCCCCACGACGACGAGTCTGGGCAGGCAGGGGGCGCTCGGGGACGCTGGGCTCATGGGAGCTCAGATCTCCGGCAGGAGAGGCCCCACCAGGCTGAGGGCCTGGGTGCAGGCGGACAGCGCCGTGTCCAGGTGGAGGCGCAGCTGGGCGTCGGTGGCCCCGGCGGACAGGTCGGTGAGGTAGGTGGCGCGCACCAGCGGACCGATGGGGGTGTCGATGACGCCGACGGTGGGGAAGAACTTGTCCCGGTTCCAGTCGTTGACGCTGGCGGCGATCTCGTCCCTCTGGGAGGCGGGGGCGGCCTCCTCCCAGTCCCCCGAGACCAGGAGCCAGCCGTCGTGCCCCTCAGGAATCTCGATGACGAAGGGGAAGGAGTCCCAGGTGCCCAGGAGGCAGGGGTGCTCGCGGTCCTCGGTCAGCTGGACGTTGTACTCCATGGGGCCGGTGAGCATGGACTCGATCCGGGCCAGGGTCAGCTCCTGGGGCTCCTCGTCGGCCGACTCCAGGTCCGACGAGCGGTCGGCACCCCGTCCTTCCACTGCCGGCTCCTCCTCCGACCGGCCTGATGTGCTCGACCAGCTGCGTGAGGCGTCCAGGGTCTGCGCCGAGGCGGTTGTCCTGGCCGGCTCCGATGTGCCGCTGGAGTCGGCCGGGGTGGTTGAGTCGGCTGACTCACCTGAGGCTGCGGGTTCCGCGGGACCTGTGACGTACGGCGAGATGGGCGGGGGCTCGTCGGATCGGCTCTGGGAGTCGACCGGCCCGCTGCTGCGCCGGTGATCCAGCGCCCGCACATCCCACTCCTTGCCCAGGAGGCGTGCGATGAAGTCGGTGAGGCGTTGCAGTCTGGGCATCACGGCTCCAGGCTTCCGCGCAGCTCGTCGGGGAACTGCTCCTCGGCCTCGTGCATGAGGGCGACGATGAGCCGGCAGCCGCCGAAGACGAAGTCCTCGAGCTGCCGGTCCGTCATTCCCGCCTCGAGGGGGTAGGTGTACTCGCCGTGAAGACGCACGACTCCGCCGTCGGCGACGGTGAGGTAGGCCTTGGGGCCGATGCGGGTGGTGTTCCAGTCCTCGACCAGGGCACGCAGCTGGGTCAGGTGCTCGGTATCGGCGATGCGGTGCCAGATTCCGCGCATCTGGACGGCCCTGGTGTCCTGGAAGATGGCGTGGACGGTGACGTAGCGCCAGGGGATGCCGATGTCGCCCTCGTCGTCGATGAAGTAGCGCAGTCCCAGTCGTTTGACGCACTCGTGGATACGGTCGACGTCCACGGGCCTGGGGACCGTGGCGGCGGCAGCAGAGCTGGCGTCGAAGCTGGGCATGCTTCCCAGCCTAGCGGGGCCTGCGGGGTGCTCCCCAGCGCAGCCCGGCCCGCTCCACCGTCAGCGCAATCAGCCGTGGTCCGCCTCAGGCCGGTGCGCCCACGCGCAGGGTGGGCAGGCCCAGGCTCACCGGGGCGGTGTCGGGCTCGGGAGTGGCGCAGGCCTCGGCCTGGCGGCGCTCCCAGGCGTCCCCGGCGCGGGTGCGCCGCACCTGGAACAGGGCGGGGCCGTCGTCGAGCCAGAGGCGGTCACCGGGCTTGAGGGCCTCGTTGGCGGCCGCGGCGCGCGGGTCCAGCTCGCGCCCGCAGCGGGCGGAGTCGGCGATGAGGTTGTGGGGGGCGCCGTGGGTGACGCGCACGGTGACCATGTCGCCGGGGCGCGGGGCGCCGCCGGCGTAGTCGTTCTCGGCCAGACCCTCGGGCAGGGCGACGTGGACGAGGCGGTTGTCGGCGGCGCGCCCGGAGATGCGGGCGGTGACCGCATCCCGGCGCCCTTCGCCCTCGGCGACGAGCACCTCCACGACGCGCCCCTCCTGGCGCTCGTTCTCCTCGTGGGCGATGCGGCGCACGAGCGCGTCGAGCCGGCGGTAGCGGTCCTTGACGACCTCGGTGGGGACCTGGTCGTCGCGGTCGGCGGCGGGGGTGCCCGGGCGCGGGGAGTACTCGAAGGTGTAGGCCGAGGCGAAGCGGGCCTGCTCGACGACGTCGAGGGTGGCCTGGAAGTCCTCCTCGGTCTCGCCGGGGAAGCCGACGATGATGTCGGTGGTGATGGCGGCCTCGGGCATGACGGCGCGGACCTTGTCCAGGATGCCCAGGAAGCGCTGGGTGCGGTAGGAGCGGCGCATGGCGCGCAGCACCCGGTCCGAACCGGACTGCAGGGGCATGTGCAGGCTGGGCATGACGGCCTCGGTGGCGGCCATGGCCTCGATGACGTCGTCAGTGAAGGCGGCGGGGTGGGGGCTGGTGAAGCGCACGCGCTCGATGCCCTCGACTGAGCCGGTCGCCCGCAGCAGCTTGGCGAAGGCGCCACGGTCCCCGAAGCCGACCCCGTAGGAGTTGACGTTCTGCCCCAGGAGGGTCCCCTCGATGGCGCCCTGCGCGGCGACGGCCTCGACCTCGGCCAGGACGTCGCCGGGGCGCCGGTCGCGCTGCTTGCCGCGCAAGGAGGGCACGATGCAGAAGGTGCAGGTGTTGTTGCAGCCCACTGCGATGGAGACCCAGGCGGCGTAGGAGGACTCGCGACGGGTGGGCAGCGTGGAGGGGAAGACCTTGAGGGACTCCTCGAGCTCGACGGCGGCCGCGGAGTTGTGCCGGGCGCGCTCGAGCAGGGCGGGCAGGACGTCGAGGTTGTGGGTGCCGAAGACGACGTCGACCCAGGGGGCCCGCTCGACGATCCCCTCCCCCATCTGCTGGGCCAGGCACCCGGCCACGGCGATCTGCATGCCGGGGCGCTCGCGCTTGACGGCGGCGAGCTGGCCCAGGTTGCCGAAGAGCCGGGTGGCGGCGTTCTCACGCACGGAGCAGGTGTTGATGATGACGACGTCGGCCCCGCCGTCACCGGCGTCGGTGGCGCGGGCGGCGGCCTCGGGCACGTCCTCGACGCGCAGGTAGCCGGCTCTCTCCAGCAGTCCCGCCATGTGCTCGGAGTCGTGGACGTTCATCTGGCAGCCGAGCGTGCGCACGTGGTAGGTGCGCGGCAGGCCGCCTCGGGCGTCAAGAACGGGGGCGGAGGTGGTCAGCGTGGTCATCGCCGAGCAGTGTAGGTGGCGGCGGGGCCCCGCCCCAGCCCTGGCGCAGCGTCGTGACCAGATGCACGGCCGATGGTCCTCGACCTGGGCCTCACGGCGCGCCGCTTCCATTCTGCTGCGCGGATGCGGGCTCCTTCACTAGGATGTGACGCGCCACACGACGAGAGGGAGGGTCATGACGGCGCCCCACACACCCACGCGCTTCCTGGACCGGCACCTGGGCACGACGGGAGCGGACCTGGACACGGTCCTGACCCGCATCGGTGCACGGAGCCTGGAGGACCTGGCCGTCCGGGTGGTCCCCGCCACCCTTCCCGTCCTCGACCTCCCGCAGCAGCCCGAGCGACCCGATGCCGTCGTCGGCGGGCTGAGCGAGAACGAGGCCGTCGGCGCGCTCAGGTCCCTGGCCGCCCTCAACGACCCGCACACCGAGATGATCGGGCGCGGTTACCACCCCACCGTCACCCCCGCCGTCATCGTGCGCGACGTCCTGTCCAATCCCGCTTGGACCACCGCCTACACCCCCTACCAGGCGGAGATCAGCCAGGGGCGCCTGGAGGCCCAGCTGCTGTTCCAGACCGTCGTGGCCGATCTCACCGGCCTGCCGGTGGCCTGCACCTCCCTGTTGGACGAGGCCACGGCCGTGGCCGAGGCCGTCCTGCTCATGACGCGCGCGCACCGCGGCCCCGGCGCCCCCGTGCTCCTCGACTCCGGCCTGCACCCCCAGCTCATCGAGGTGGCCTCGGCCCGGGCCGAGGCCCTGGGCATCGACGTCGAGGTCGTCTGCATCTCCACGATCACCGACGACGGCGCTCCCCTGACCGGGGCGGTCCTCGCCCACACCACCAGCCGCGGACTCGTCCAGGACCTCGCCGGTGCCGTCGCGGCCGTCCATGCCCGCGGCGGCCTGGTGGCAGTCGATGCCGACCCGCTGGCCCTGACGCTGCTGACCGAGCCGGGCGCCGTCGGCGCGGACATCGCCGTCGGTACCGCGCAGCGCCTGGGGGTGCCCCTGTTCTTCGGAGGCCCCCACCCGGGCTTCATGTCCGTCACCGAGGCGCTGCGGCGCCAGCTGCCGGGACGCGTCGTCGGCGTCTCCCGGGACACCGAGGGCCGCGAGGCCTACCGTCTGGCCCTGCAGACCCGCGAGCAGCACATCCGCCGGGAGAAGGCCACCTCGAATATCTGCACCGCGCAGGCCCTGCTGGCGGTCGTCGCGGCCTTCTACGCGGTCCACCACGGTCCCGAGGGCCTGGTGTCCATCGCCGAGCACGTGCACCGCCGGGCCGAGCACCTGGCCGTCGGCGCCTGCGCGCTCGGGCTCGCCCTCGAGCACGAGGAGTTCTTCGACACGGTGAGCGTGCGCCTGCCCGGCGCCGCCCGCCGGGCCATCGAGCGCGCTGAGGCGCTGGGCTACAACCTGCGCCTGCTCGATGCCGACCACGTGGGTGTGAGCGTCAACGAGACCACCACCGATGACGACGTCACCACGGTCCTGCGAGCGCTCGCCGACTCCAACCCCCGCGCCGCGCAGGATCCCGCCCCGGGCACCGACAGCGCATCCCGGTTCCCCCTGCCCACCTCGCTGGCGCGCACGAGCACCTTCCTGACCCACCCGAGCTTCCACCGCCACCGCAGCGAGACCGCCCTCGTGCGCTACATCCGGCGGCTGGCGGACCGCGACCTCGCCCTGGACCGGACGATGATCCCGCTGGGCTCGTGCACCCTCAAGCTCAACGCGGCCGCGCAGTCGGCCGTATGGCTCAGCCCCGGGCTCGCCGGCATCCACCCCTACGCCCCCGCGACCCAGACACGCGGCTGGCGCCTGCTGCTGGACGGTCTCGCCGACCGGCTGGCGCGGCTGACCGGCTACGACCGGTGCAGCCTGCAGCCGGCCTCCGGCGCCCAGGGCGAGCTCGCCGGCCTGCTGGCGGTGCGCGGCTACCTCCGGGCCACCGGGCAGCAGCAACGCGACCTCGTCCTGGTACCCGCCAGCGCCCACGGCACGAACGCCGCCTCGGCCGCCGGCGCCGGCTTCAGCGTCACGGTGGTCGCCACCGCCGAGGACGGCTCCATCGACGTCGACCACCTGCGCGAGCTCCTGGCCGAGTACGGTGAGCGCGTCGCGGCCATCATGCTCACGTACCCGTCCACCCACGGCGTCTTCGAGCCGCAGGTCACTGAGGTCACCGCCCTCGTCCACGACGCCGGCGGCCAGGTCTACATCGACGGCGCCAACCTCAACGCCCTCACGGGGCTGCTGCGCCCGGGTGACCTCGGTGGCGATGTGTCCCACCTCAACCTGCACAAGACCTTCGCCATCCCTCACGGCGGCGGCGGTCCGGGCGTGGGCCCCGTCGTCGCAAGGAGCACCTGGCCCCCTACCTTCCGGCCGGCCCCACCGGATCGGCCCTCCCGACGGACGAGGACCATGACCGGGGCTTCGGCGGGGCTGCGGCCATGGGGGCCCGCTTCGGCTCGGCGGGGGTCATGCCGCTGGCCTGGACGTACCTGGCCACGCTCACCGACGCCGATCTGCGCCGGGCCACCCTCACGGCGCTGGCCCACGCGAGCTACCTCTCGCAGGCGCTCGCCGACGTCTTCCCCACCCTGTACACCCACCGCGGGCACGTGGCGCACGAGTGCGTCCTCGACCTGCGTGCGCTCACCGCCGCCACCGGCGTGACCGCCGAGGACGTGGCCAAGAGGCTCATCGACTACGGGTTCCACGCGCCGACCCTCTCCTTCCCCGTGGCCGGCACGCTCATGGTCGAGCCCACCGAGTCCGAGCCCCTGGCCGAGCTGGACCGCTTCATCGCGGCCATGCGCTCGATCCGTGCCGAGATCGACGAGGTCGCCTCGGGGGCCGTGGCGCTGGAGGACTCGGTGCTGCGCCGCTCGCCGCACACGCTGGCGGCCGTCACGGCCGAGCCCTGGCAGCGGCCCTACTCGCGCGCCACCGCGGCCTTCCCACTGGCGGGCATGGAGACGGACAAGTACTTCCCCCCGGTCTCGCGGGTGGACAACGCGTGGGGCGACCGCCACCTAATGTGCACCTGCCCGCCACCCGATGCCTTCGAGGCGCACGAGGCCTGAGCCGAGACCACGTCTGACGAGGAGACAGCGATGAGCGAGCACACCCAGACCAGCGCAGCCGTCCTGCGCACCACGCCCCTGCACCGCGTGCACGCGGCCCTGGGCGCGTCCTTCACCGACTTCGGCGGCTGGCAGATGCCGTTGCGCTACACCTCTGACCTGGCCGAGCACCACGCGGTGCGCCGCAGCGCGGGGATCTTCGACCTGTCCCACATGGGTGAGGTCAAGGTCACCGGCCCCGAGGCGGGCGCCGCCCTGGACCACGCGCTCGTGGGGGCCCTGTCGGCCGTGGCGGTGGGGCGCGCCCGCTACACGATGATCGTCTCACCCTCCGGCGGGGTCATCGACGACCTCATCGTCTACCACGTGGGCGACGAGGAGTACCTCGTGGTGCCCAACGCCGGCAACCGCGAGCGCGTCGCCGCCGAGCTGGTCGCCCGTTGCGCGGGCTTCGACTGCACGGTCGAGGACATCTCTCTGCGCACCTGCCTCATCGCCGTCCAGGGGCCGCGGGCGCAGGAGGTGCTCGTCGGCGTCGTCGAGTCCGGTGCCGCCATGCCCGGCGCCCTCAGGCCCCTTGAGGGCTCGGAGGAGGAAGACTGCGGACCGGACGTGCTGTGCGGTCCCACGCTCTTGGAGCACCTGCGCTTCTACGCGGCCGTCAGGGCGACGGCGGCGGGGCACTCGGTGCTGCTGGCCCGTACCGGCTACACGGGTGAGGACGGCTTTGAGCTGTTCTGCGGCGCCGAGGACGCCGTGGACCTGTGGACGGTCATCACCAGTACCGCGGCGGCCCTGGAGCCCACCGTCATCGACGGCGAGCAGGTGCCGGCGCTGGCCCCCTGTGGACTGGCGGCGCGCGACTCCCTGCGACTGGAGGCCGGGATGCCCTTGTACGGGCACGAGCTCCACGAGGGGATGACGCCCTACGACGCCGGCCTGGGCGCGGTGGTGCGGCTCAACAAGGGCGACTTCATCGGACGCGATGCCCTGGCCGCCCGGGCCGAGCAGGAGGGCGCTGAGGGAACCTCGGTGCTGGTCGCTCTGACCGCTGAGGGTCGGCGTGCGGCCCGGGCCGGCGCGCCGGTACTGGGCGACGACGGCGAGGTGCTCGGTACCGTGACCTCCGGCCTGCTGTCACCGACGCTGGGTCACCCCGTGGCCCTGGCACTCCTGCGTCCCTGGCGTGACGACGCCCCCGCCTGGCCCGTGGGCACGGCGCTCGTCGCCGACGTGCGCGGCAGGCCGCTGGAGGTCACGGTCGTCGACTCCCCCTTTTACAAGCGGACCCGATAAGGCGTCCCGCACCACCCACCACCTCCTGACAGGAAGGACCCCATCATGGCCCAGAGCGTGCGCGCTCACCTGCGCTACAGCATCGACCACGAGTGGCTGGAGGACGGTGAGCCCGCACGCGTGGGCATCACTACCGTCGCCGCCGATGCTCTCGGTGAGGTCGTCTTCGTCGACCTGCCCGAGGTCGGCGCCCAGGTCGAGGCGGGTGAGCCCTGCGGCGAGCTCGAATCGACCAAGTCCGTCTCGGACCTCGTCTCGCCCGTGAGCGGCACCGTCGTCGCCGTCAACGATGCGGTCGTCGACGAGCCGGGCACCATCAACGAGGACCCCTACGGGGCCGGCTGGCTGTTCACGGTGACGGTCAGCGCTGAGGGGGATCTGCTCAGCGCCCAGGACTACGCAGACAAGTTCGACGCCGTCGTCGACGGCTGAGCGCTCAGGCCCCGCTGTCGGCGGCCTTGCGGCGGGCGGCGAGGTCGGCGTCGTGACGGGCCGCCGTGGCGAAGGCCGCGCCGGGCTCGGCGATGGAGCCGAAGGAGGCCAGGTCGCGACGGAAGACGACGGCGGCCAGCCAGTCCATCATGATGCGCACCTTCCGGTTGAGGGTCGGCATCGCGTAGACGTGGTAGCCGCGGTGAGCGGTCCAGGCGGTGAAGCCGCGCAGGTCCCGGCCCATGATGCGTGCGACGCCCTTGCCGATGCCCAGGGAGGCCACGGTGCCCAGGTTCGCGTGCGCGTAGGACTTCAGAGGCACACCGTTTTCGTCCCCGGCGGCGAGGACGGCCACGAGGTTGTCGGCCAGCAGCTTGGCCTGACGCACCGCGTGCTGGGCGGTGGGGGCGCAGGTGGCCTCGGGGTCCTCGGAGGTCAGGTCCGGGACGGCGGCACAGTCTCCGGCGGCCCAGGCTCCCTCGACCGGCGCGCCGTCGCGCGCCACCTGGAGAGTGGGCAGCGCGGTGACACGGCCGCGGGCCTCGATAGGCAGGTCGGAGGCGGTCTGCAGCACCGGGGCGGCCTTGACGCCGGCGGTCCACACGATGGTGTCGGCGTCGAACTCGGTGCCGTCGGACAGGACGACGTGGCCGTCGACGCAGGAGTTGAGGAAGGTGTTGAGCCGCACGTCGATGCCACGCTCGCGCAGCTGCTGCAGCCCGTAGCCGGAGAGCTCCTCGGTGAGCTCGGGCAGGATGCGGCGCGAGCCCTCGACGAGGACGAAGCGGACGTCGCGCTGCTCGATGGAGGGGATGGTGCGCACGGTCGCGCGTGCCATGTCCTCGAGCTCGGCGATGGCCTCGACGCCCGCGAAGCCTCCTCCGACGAAGACGAAGGTGAGCAGGCGCCTGCGGCGCTCGGTGTCCCAGGTGGAGGCGGCGTCCTCGATGCGGGTGAGGACCCGGTTGCGCAGGGCGGTGGCCTCCTCGACCTGCTTGAAGCCCATGGCCTGCTCCGCCAGGCCGGGGATCGGCAGGGTGCGGGCCTCGGCGCCCAGGGCGACGACGAGGTGGTCGTAGGTCAGGGTGTAGGGCTCGACCCGCTCGTGCGTGGACTGGGGGGTCGGGGGACGCACGGTGACGGTGCGGCCCGCGTGGTCGATGGCGGTGACGGCGCCGGTGATGATGGTGACGCCGTCGAGGTTACGGCGGTGGGGGGCGACGACGTGGCGCGGCTGGATGGAGCCGGCCGCGACCTCCGGCAGGAAGGGCTGGTAGGTCATGTAGGCGCGCGAGTCGATGATGGCGATCTCGACCTGGTCGAGGTTGAGCTGGGCGCGCAGGGCCCGGGCGACGCAGAAGCCGACGTAGCCGCCACCGGCGATGACGACGCGGGGCGGACGGCGGCTGCCCGTGCCGGCGGCGACGTCGGGGACGTCGTGGCGGGCCGGACGTACGGCCAGTGCGAGGGCGGCTCCGGCGGCCAGGAGGCCGGCGGTCGACAGGGCAATGGTGGTGCGACGACTCATGGGCACAATCTAAGGGCACCCTTAGTACAAGATCACGCTAGGACCTATTTCCTAGACATGGTTCCTGTCACAGTGCCGTGCCCGGCCAAGAGCCGCCTTCACCGGCCGCCTGCGACCACCGTCCACTGATCCAGGGCCAGAGCGGCCGCCCCTCGCGCCCACTCGTCGAACTCGAAGGGACGCAGCAGGACGGGCACGGGCGCCGCAGCCCAGTGCCGCAGACCGCCCACCTCCTCATCGAAGACCTCGCGGTAGGTCTCCACCACGGCGACCCCCTCCCCGGAGACGACGACGAGCTCGGGGTCGACGTAGGCGATGAGCGTCCCCACGACCCTTCCGATCGCCAGCACCGCACGCCGTAGGACGTCGTCGACGCCGTTGTGGCGACGCATGTCGGGACTCAGAAGCAGATCGAGACTCAGCTCGCCGGCCTCACACTTCAGGTGCTCGGCGGCCGCCCGCAGGATCCCGGGGGTCGAGGCGAGGGCCCGAGCACACCCGGGGTGCCCGACCTCGCAAGGGGGTCCCGAGGGATCCACCGGCAGGTGCCCGCTGCCGGCCGCCCCCTGCGCACCGGAGACGACCTCACCGGCCACCACGACCCCGCAGCCGATTCCAGCCCCCAAGGTGACCATCGCGAAGGGATCCTTTCCGCGGCCGGCCCCGAACCATGCCTCGGCGTAGGCGAAGGCGCGCACGTCGTTGGCCGCGACGCAGGGCAGCCCGGTGGCCTCGGTGACCATGGCGGCCAGAGGTACGTTGCGCCATCCCAGGAAGCTGGCCACCACCACGGTCCGCCTTCCGACGACGGCCGCCCCCAGGGAGATTCCGATGGCATCGGGCCGTCGCCCGCTGCGCTCGGCCAGCTGCGCCACCACCGAGGCGATGAGGGCGGTCACGGAGCCGGCATCGGTGTCGGTCAACGGCCGAGAGTCACTGATGAGGACCTCGCCCAGCGGATCGGTCAGGACGGCGTAGAGGCGGTCATCTGTGAGCTTGATACCTGCAACGGTGGCACTGCTCGGGACGACGGCCAGCAGGCGGGTGGGTCGCCCCGGCCCGGCCACCTCCACCGGCGGCTGCTCCTCGATGAGTCCCGCCTCGATGAGGGGGCGCACCGTACGTGTCGTCGTCGCCGCGGACAGCCCCAGGCGCTCGGCGAGGTCGCCGCGACTCATGGGGCCGGCGGAGATCAGGGCGAGCAGCGCCCTGGCGCCGAGGCTGCGTCCACCGCCCATCGTCGACTCCCACTCCCATCGTCGTCAGTTGCCACTGGGACCGCACGGCCTGTGACCTGGGACGACGTTCACCGCGGTCCACGTCGTACCGACACTGTAGAGCAAACCCTTGCAAAATCTAGCATCGTGAATTATTTTCATCTTACAAGGAATCACTCCTGGTTCCTCCCCCTCCCCTGGAAGGACAATGATGACCCTCCATCTGCGATGCGCCGACACCTCCGTGGTCCTCGACCTGCTCGACGACCGTTTCCCGGTGGTGCGCCACTGGGGCCCTGACCTGGGTGACGTCAGCGGTGACGACCTGTCCGACGCGGCCCTGGCCGCCAAGACGTCCTTGGGCACCAACACCGCCTGGATCACCAACGACCTGCCGATCCTGCCCCTGGCCCACCTGGGCTGGAACGCGCGCCCCGCCGTGACGCTCTCACGCACCGACGGCTCGGCCTTCTCCCCTCACCCCACCGCCTTCACCCACGAGGAGGGCTCCGAGGACACCCCGGCCGGAACCGCCCTCGTTGTGCGCTCCAGCGGAACCGACACCGCCCACGAGCTGACCCTGGGCACTGAGCTGCGCCTGGAGGCCTGCGGCCTGGTACGTCTGCGCGCCTGGGTCCGCAATGACCGCCCCGAGTCCGACGGCGAGCATGGGGCCGACCTCGTCGTCGGCGAGCTCACGCCGGTACTGCCGCTGCCCGACAGCGCCGATGAGCTGCTGGACACCACCGGACACCATGTCCAGGAGCGCCGGCTCGTGCGCACCCCCTTCACCCCGGGTACCCGCCTGCGCGAGTCCTGGGAGGGACGCCCGGGGCACGACGCCGTCACCTGGCTGGCGGCCGGCCCCACCGGCTTCGGATGGCGCAGCGGGCGCGTCCATGGCGTTCACGCGGCATGGTCCGGCAACGTCCGTCACCTGGCGATGAACCCGGCCTCGGGCCGCAAGCTCCTGGGAGCCGGAGAGCTGCTCCTGCCGGGCGAGGTCTCGCTGGCCCCGGGGCAGACCTACACCTCTCCGTGGACGGTCTTCTCCTGGGGCGAGGGCCTGGACGCCCTGGCCCAGCGCAGCCACGCCTGGCTGCGCTCGCGCCCGTCCCACCCCACCCGTCCCCGCCCGGTGCTGCTCAACACCTGGGAGGCCGTCTACTTCGACCACGACCTGGACAAGCTCAAGGCCCTGGCCGACGCCGCCGCCCAGGTCGGTATCGAG
>ERZ772770.286-NODE-286-length-11909-cov-3.55947_pt1 | contig 11909 bp, 12 predicted proteins | sample MGYA00511361_ERZ772770 | MGnify/ENA primary metagenome ERZ772770 (study PRJEB29015, sample SAMEA2738026) | human oral metagenome | biome: human oral; feature: human-associated habitat; material: saliva | place: China | collected 2251 ... | reverse complement strand
CGCTCCTGGTCGGCGCCAGCGCCTTCGCGGCCGCCTCCGCTGCGGGCGTCCTCGCGACGAGTTCCGTGACCACTATCGTCGCACGGGGAGTCATGGGGTTCGGCGCGGGCTTCTCCATCACTATGACGCTCGCCCTCATCACGCGCCTGTTCGAATCCGATGGGCAAGTCCTCGCCCTCACGGTGAACGCCGTCGCGATGACCCTCGGAGCCCCCTTTGGCCTGGTGCTCGGCGGCGTGCTCGTCAACTTCGCCGACTGGCGCGCCATCTTCGTGTTCGACCTGGTGGCGTTCCTCATCGTTGTGCTCCTTGATATCCTCCTGCTGCCCGGCGACCGCAGCCAGACCGGGGGAACGACCGGGGCGCGCGCCCCGCTGCCCCTCGTGTCGGCGCTGCTCGCCCTCGCCGGCCTCGCCCTGGTCTCGGCCGGTCTCATCAACGCGCAGATCTCCGCCGCCTCACCGAACTCCTGGGGGCCGATGGTGGCTGGCGCCCTGGTGATCATCCTGTTCGTCCGCCGTGACACCCGCTCGTCGAATCCGCTGGCCGAACTCGGTCTGCTGCGCATCCCCTCCTTCGCTGCCGGCTCGTTGTCCCTGCTCGCACTCAACGTCGCGGTTTCGGGCATCATGTTTGTGCTTCCCGCCTATGTCGAGACCGCGCTGGGCAACAGTGCCCTGGTGGGGGCGCTCATGCTCATGCCCATGGTCGCCGCCGCCATGGTGGGCGCCGCCATCACCAGGAAAGCCTCGGACCGGTTGGGGAAGAGGCGCGCCTGCGTGGCCAGCCTCGTCCTCATCGCCCTCGGGCTGGCCGTCATGGCCGCGTCGACGGCGGTCGCGGGATACCCGCTCATGGTCGTGGGCCAGTGCGCCTGCGGCCTGGGCATGGCAATGGGGCTGCCCGTCATGCAAGGGTGGGCGATGGAGTGGGTTCCGGACCGGCGACGAGGCGGTGGATCCGCGCTCGTCTCCACTTTCCAGCAACTCGGGTGCCTCATCGGGATCGGGGCGCTCGGATCGCTCGTCGGCTCGTCGTACGCGGCGGCGTGCCGGGGAACCGCCGCCGAGGGGTTCGCGTCCGTTTCCCTCGCGTTCGAGGCCGCCGGCGCGCAAAGCGCCTCGCAGGAGCAGGCGGTGCGCGCCGCAGCGAGCGGCGCCTATGCCCACGCGGTCCTCGTGGCGTTCTGCGGGGCTGCCGTGGTGCTCCTGTTGAGCGCGGCGCTCACCGCATTCGGATCGAGATCCGAGGCAGGGGAGCAGTGAAAGGGCGAGCCGGGAACTCGAGGGAGGAACACATGAGCAGTCGGTCCTCTGAACAGAAGAGAAGGCGCCAACTAGCCCAAGGCGTGCTTGTCGCGGCTGTTCTGGCGTACGCGGCCGTCCGGATCGGCTTCCTGTACGTTGGTCTCCAGATGGCGTCGACGGCCTCCTTGCGCGAAACCGTGGATCAGTACAGCGCTCTGCTCATGGCCATGGACGAATTACTGATGCTTGCAGCCGTCCTGGGCGGGTGGGCTTTCTACAACGGGCTCGAATCGCGTGTCCGCAATGGGAGAACGCTGACCGGGCTCGCGGTGGCGAGCTTCGTGCTGATGCTGATTGCATGGGCGGTGATTGTGCTCGGGACCGGCAGGCTCGTCTACCCCGTCAATGGGCTGCCTGCCGTCGCCGACGACGCTCTCCGGGCGGCTGTGGCCGAGATCTACGGGGCGTGGCATATGTGCGACATCATGCTCGGGGTATTCATGATCGCCTGGGCTGGTTTGTTGTCCCGGCCCCTGTGGAAGTACAGCGGGGCGGTCATTGGGCTGGCGCAGATCCTCAGCACCTACTTCGGGCAACCCGTGAAGCCGATCCCCATGCTCATAGCGATCGCACTATCGACGGCATGGATGCTGATGCGCGGCGTTTCCAGCGTCACCGGCCTCGAAAGCGAAGCCGTCCAAGAGGCTGAATGAGCCGATCACAGCGTTGCCGTGGGGAGTGATCCTCTTTTCCCCCTGGATCTGCGCACGCCCCGTCGGTCGCCCCCGCCCTAGAATGGGAGGAGTCAGGAACACCTTTGCCTAGGAGATGAAGGAGGCCGTGTCGTGGCGCGACCGACGAGCAAGAACGAGCTGATCACCGCATCCGCACACGGGTACGGGAAGCTCAAGGAGTTTGCTGCCTCCATGACCGAGGACGAACTGGCGGCCCCCTTCGACTTCTCCGCCGACAAGGGCCGGAAGGAGGCGCACTGGAGCCGGGACAAGAACCTGCGCGACGTCCTGGCTCACCTCCACGAGTGGCACCGGCTCCTCCTGGACTGGGTGGGTGCCAACGAGGTCGGGGAGAAGCGGCCATTCCTGCCCGAACCCTACACCTGGCGGACCTACGGCGACATGAACGTCGCCCTGTGGCGCAAGCATCAGGACACGCCCCTGGAAGAGGCCCGCGACCTGCTGGATCAGTCCCACAGCGGGGTCATGGCCCTGGCGGAGGGGTTCTCCGACGAGGACCTGTTCGACAGGGGACGATTCGACTGGACGGGGACCACGACGCTCGGCTCCTACTTCGTGAGCGCCACGAGCTCCCACTACGACTGGGCGCTCAAGAAGCTCCGCGCCCACCGAAGGGCGTGCGCGAGGCGCGACTAGCCGAGGGCCGCGGTGCATGCCGCGCCAGCGCGCGGCACAAGAGTCTGAGCGGCTCGCCGGCCCCCGCGACTCACGCCCCGGCCTCGCCGTAGCGGCGACGCAACTCCGCGCGCAGGTCCCTGAAGTATCGGGCCTGGTACGAGCGTAGGAACAGCCTGGCAACCCAGCGGGGGACGAACCTGCCCCGCACGTCCACGTCCTCCGTGAAGCGCAGGCGGCACCCGGATCCCGCCGGGACGAACACGCCTCGCCAGCATCCCTCCAGGGCCTCTCCGTCGATGGAGAACTCCCAGAGTCGTTCCTCCTGCCGGCGCACGGTCGTGAAACGAATGGGCTTGCCGCCCTTGGGATACTCCACGAAGTCGTGCTCGCCGACCCTCTCGCATCGCTCCAGGTCCGAACGCCACCGCCACTGATCGACGTCGGTGACGACCTGCCACGCCTGGGATACCGGCCAGGGCAGGTCGGCCTCGTAAACCACGCGAACTCGTCCCATCGTCCCCACCGTCCTTCTTCACACGGGAGCCACGGTGCCGGATGTGTCTGCCGCCTCCCCGTCGCGAGGCGCTCCCCGGTCACCCTCTCAGGATACACAGCTCCCTGAAGCGGTCGTCCAGCTCAGCGATCCTCCCCAGCGTGTCTGCCAAGGCGAGGTTGTCCTCCGCGAGGTTGTGCAGGTGCGCCTGCCCGAACAGGGAGGCGATCCGCTCCTTGAGCTGCGCGCGCTCCGGGTCGTGGTCGGCGAGGAATCGGGCAGCGTAGATGCTCCTGGCCGCGGCCAAGCGGAAACTGAAGTACTGGTGGATCCCCTTTTGCTGCGGGCTCATGCCGTTGCGTCGGATGGCCTCGGCGTAGGCGCGGATGACGCCCGCCTCGCCTGCCTCGTAGCGTCTTCTCATGATCGAGGATACCTCCCGGTAGACCTCCTCCTGCGTAGGTTCCCTTACCCGCGTGAAGGCGCCCCACATGGAGAACGACCCCCTCCTGTAGGAGATCGTCCGCGCCTCCCAGGCCTTTGCGAAGTCCTGGAACTCCATGCTCATGCAGGGGAATCCGGCCGGATCGTGCAGCCGCACCCGACCGTCGGTAAGGCCGAGGATGCAGACGAAGTGATCGACCCCGCCAAGCTCACGAAAGTTCGGGTTGTAGGTGAGCAGCCCCATGTCCAGGGGGCCCGCCACCACGGGGCCGCTCTCCAGCATGCGGGCGAGGCGATCGCGGACCTCGGTGAGGTCGGTCGTGGGTCCTTCGACGAAGAAGTCCTCCCACGCGAAGCCAAGCATGCACAGGCAGTTGCTGATGGACACGTCGGGCTCCCCGTTGTCGAAGAAAACGAGCGGATGCCGAGGGTCGTCTTTCATGATGCTCGCACCGTCGCCCATCACCATGAGCGCCTCCAGGTACTCGGGACGCACATCGACACCGACGGAGTCCAGGGCCATCGCCAGGGAGTTGGTGTAGCACAGCGACACATCTCCGAAGTACATGCTCATGCGTTCTCCTCGCTATGTAGGCGTATCTGAATCAACCTGCGCGCGACGACTCCCAGGCCGGGACAGCGCAAGCCGCGCCTTCCGTCCCTCCTATGAGACTGCGTGTGCGGGGCAGGTGGGGGAGGAGCGGTCGGTGCTCACTGCCCTCCCCCGACGATAACGGAGAGAAAAATTCCCGTCAACACAAGGAAAAATCCTTGCCGAGGCCACCCCCGGCCGTCAAGCATTCCGCGCGTCGAAAGCCGCCGATGTCACGATGTGAGGGTGCTCGCGCTGCTTGTCGCCTTCCTCACCCCAGGAAGAACTCGTGCTCGGCTCGGAAGAAGCGAGTGAGCGTCTCCGCCACGTTCACGGGTGCCTCCTCAAGGCCAGATCCTCCGGAGTCCCCTTCAGAGGTCGACGTGCTGGCGGGTGGAGAACCCGCGTTCCTTGAGCCTGCCGCTGACGTAGTCGTAGCGAGTGGGGGTCACCTTGATGATGTTCATGATGAAGGGCAGATTCCGCAGGCGCTCCACCGGGATGCCGCGCAACCGGCAAGCGTGCTCGTACTCCTCGCCGAAGGGCTCGAGCACCTGCGCCGTACCCGTCACCTGCAATCCGGCGAGGCTATCGAAGGATACGTCGTCGTCGTGGATGGCCAGGCACACGTTCCTGTTCTCCCGCAATGCCCGGAACTTCAGGCCGCCCTCGCTGATGATCCAGAAGGCCCCCTCGGCGTGGACGTACTCGACGGTCGTGTTGCGGACAATACCATTCCCCGCCGTGGCCAGCGCGCAGATCTTGTGGCGGCCGAGGAAGGCCTCAATCTCGGCGATCAGCTCATCCTCGGGCATGCGCGCCTCGCCCGCTTCCTGGTCGATCCAGCGCCTCGCCGCCGCCTCCCAGTCGATTGTGTTTCCATCCATGGGGTCTCTCCCTTCGGGGTCGGGGGCCGCGCCGCGCGGCCCTTCCCACCAGGATAGGCCGGGGCAATGGCGCTTCGGGCGCCCGTGGGAGAGGGACACTGGGACCTCGGTGCCTTGAAAGACGGCACCCGACGGTGTTCCCTGTGAACAGCCCGATCCGAAGACCCGAAAGAGGTGGCCGACGTGCCCGAGCTGAGTGAGCTGTCGAAGACCCTGTACATCCCCCTCGTGGGGCGCATCTACGCGTCGAGGCACTACCCGTCGATGATCCACGATCCCAAGGCCCTCGGCCTGGAATCCTCTCTTCCTGAGGATGCGGCGACGATGAACCGCGGGCAGAACGAGTACACCATGGTGTCGAGCATCGCGCGCTCGGTCAACATGGACCGCCGGATACGGCGCTTTCTCGCGGCCCAGCCCGACGCGGCGGTTGTCAGCGTCGGATGCGGGCTGGAGACAACGTACTGGCGCTGCGACAATGGGCGTGCCCTCTGGTTCGAACTCGACCTGCCCGAGGTCATCCGCGTGCGTGGCGAACTCCTCTCGCCCGGCCAGCGCCAGGTCCTGATCCCGGGCGACATGTTCGACTACTCGTGGATCGAGCGGGTGAAGGAGTATGGTGAGCGGCCCACCATCGTCGTCGTCTCGGGAGTCTTCTACTACTTCGAGGAGGAAAGAGTCATCGACTTCCTGAACCACCTCTGCGCCTTTGACGCCGTGCGAGTGGTCTTCGACTCGACCTCCTCCAGGGGGCTGAAGCTCTCGCAGGCGTACGTCAAGCGCATGAAGAACGGCTCGACCATGCACTTCTCGGTTGACGACCCCCGTCAGTTCGTCGGTAGGCTCCAAGGCGGGGCGCGCCTCGTCGAACACGTGCCCTACTACCGCGACCTTGACCGGCGCGGCGTAGGGCTCATCCCCAGGGCGTACATGCGCATCTCGGACATGTTCCACATGGTGTCCATGACGACCATCGACATGGGGCGGCCGTGAGGGGCATGGCCCTCCGGGCCGCGGGGTGCCTACGCCTCGTCGTCGTTGGCCGAGGCGTCCGGGGTCGCGGCCCTCGCCTGTTCGCGCAGGTGCGTCAGCCATTCCAGGCGCTCCTTGAAGCGCCTCTCGTTGCCCTCCTCGGTGGGCCTGTAGTACTCGGCGCCCGCGAGCGAGTCGGGCAGGCACTGCAGGTCGGTGGCCACCTTGTCTGCCTCGTAGTGGGCGAGACGGTAGCCTTGCCCGTATCCCAGGTCCTTCATGAGGCGGGTCGCGGCGTTGCGGATGGTCAGCGGCACGGGCTCGGCGAGCGTGTGTAGCGCGTCCTTCTTGGCGTGCTCGTAGGCAATGTAGGAGCTATTCGACTTCGGGGCCAACGATAGGTAGATGACGGCCTGCGCCAAGTGGACCGAGCACTCGGGCATGCCGATGAAGTGGGCGGCTTGGAAAGCGTTGATCGCCACGTTCAGGGCGTTCGTGTCGGCAAGCCCGACGTCTTCCGAGGCGAAACGGGTGATGCGCCGGGCGACGTAGAGGGGGTCTTCGCCGCCCTCGAGCATGCGGGCCAGCCAGTACACGGCGGCGTCCGGGTCCGAGTTGCGCATCGACTTGTGTAACGCCGAAATGATGTTGTAGTGCTCTTCGCCGTCCTTGTCGTAGCGCAGGCTCTTGGTGGAGGTCAGCTGCGCGACGGTGTCTTGGCTGACGGTCGTCACGCCGTCCTCTTCGTCGCCGTTGAGGACGACCATCTCCAGGGTGGACAGGGCCACGCGCGCGTCGCCGTCGGCGAAGGTGGCGATCGCGCGCAGCAGGTCGTCCTCGATATGTACGTTCTGGTTGCCGAAACCCCGCGGGTCACTCAGGGCTCGGCGCATCAAGGCAACCAGGTCCTCCTCGGTTAGGCCGTGCAGGACGAAGACTTTGCAGCGCGACAGGAGGGCGTTGTTGACCTCGAAGGACGGGTTCTCGGTGGTCGCGCCGATGAGGATGATCGCGCCCTTTTCAACGAAGGGGAGGAAGGCATCCTGCTGGGCCTTGTTGAAGCGGTGAATCTCGTCAATGAAGACGATCGTGCGGCTACCCATGGACGCCTGCGCGTCGGCCTGCTTCATGACCTCGCGGATCTCTTTGATGCCGCTGGTCACAGCGGAAAAGTCGATGAACGAGGCGTGGGTGTGGTGAGCGATCACGCGCGCCAGGGTGGTTTTGCCGACCCCGGGAGGCCCCCAGAAGATCATCGAGGGCGTTCGGTCGGCCTCGATCATGCAGCGCAGGGCCTTGCCCGGCCCGATCTGGTGCGACTGACCCACGACCTCGTCGAGAGAAACCGGGCGCATCCGGTCAGCGAGAGGACGCGTGTCCTCGCCGGACTCCTCGAACAGTGAGTGTTGCTGGCTTCGCTTCATGGGTGAGCCCTCCTGGTGGTGCCACGAATCCCGTTCCTGTACTCAGGGTAAGACGAGTCGCCCTCGTCTGCGCCCCGCCGATCGCCGCCCACAAGCCGCCATCCAATCACCGCCAGTGGCGGTATAATTGTGGCGGTAATAGGGGGTGTTCATGGCCTACGAGCCGTCATTCGAACGCACTGACGTTATCGATGCCCTCTGCATGGAGATCGCGGAGCTGGTCGGTATGCTCTCGGCGCAGGCTCCGCTGTCGACCAGTCCCGCCCTGCGCAGGGAGCTTCGGATCCGCACGATTTACTCCTCGCTCGTCATCGAGGGTAACAAGCTTGACGAGAGTGCCGTGAGTGCGATCATCGATGGCAAACGAGTCCTCGGCGATCAGCGCGACATTCTCGAGGTGGAGAACGCGCGCACAGCCTACGATCTCATACCCGAGCTTGATCCTCATTCATTGGAGGATTTGCTGCGCGTTCACCGCGTGATGATGGGTGGCCTCGTTCCCGATGCTGGGCGCTTTCGCTCCGGCAATGTCGGCGTGTTCAACGGGGGTACCCTCATCCATGCGGGGACGCCAGCCGCTTATGTCCCCGAGGTGATGGGCGGCCTCTTCGAGTGGGTGCATGCGACGCGCATGCACCCACTCCTCGTCTCGTGCATCTTCCACTTTGAGTTCGAGTTCTGCCACCCCTTTTCAGATGGGAACGGCCGGATGGGACGGCTCTGGCACACGCTACTGTTGGCGCGGTGGCGCCCGGTACTGGCCTGGGTGCCCATCGAGTCGGCGATCAGGAGGCGGCAGGCGGATTATTACGAGGCCTTGGCCCGCTCCGGCGCGGCCGGCTCGAGCGAGGACTTCGTCGAGTTCATGCTCGAAGCAATCAGGGAAGCCATACTTCCCTATGCGCGGCCAGCGAATGCAGCGGACACGGAGCGCGCCCGTGCGCTTGCTTTCCTGGGTGATAATTCGCGCTCCACCGTCTCTCAACTCGCGCAACATCTCTGCCGCTCGAAGTGAAGCGCTGAGCGCATCGTCGTGCAGCTCAAGGAAGAAGGTGTCCTCGAACGACAGGGGAGTGCCCGGTCGGGCGTGTGGGTTGTCCGCTTCCCTGGCACCTAGGTCCGCGATCAGTCGTCCACGTATTGGTGTGGAGACCCCGCTACTCCACAACGAGCCCCTGCTGCTAAGGAGAGAAGGAAATCGACGATGAGATATGTTGCGATGGTGGCATTGACAGGTGGGGTGGAGCTCCTTGTGCGGAATGCCATTGCGTCGGACGCCCGGGCGCTGCGCGAGACCATGCGCCGCACGCATTCGGAGACCGACTACCTGCTGTCCTACCCGGATGAGCAGGGCACTGACGAGGAACGGGAGGCACGCCTCCTGGAGGAAGCCGAACGCTGCGGCAACCAGGTCGAACTTGTCGCCATCGTCGATGGGCGGATCGTGGGAAGCGCGGGAGTCGAAGCGGTAGGCAGCAGGCGCAAAGTGGCGCACCGGGCGCGTTTTGGGATCAGCGTGCTCAAGGAGCAGTGGGGGATGGGGATCGGCCGAGTGCTCACGGAGGCGTGTATTGACTGTGCCCGCCGGGCGTGCTACGCCCAGCTCGAGCTCGACGTAGTGGCAGACAATGAGCGAGCGGTGTCCCTGTATCGGCGCGCGGGGTTCGAGGAGTGCGGGCGCAACCCCCGGGGCTATTGGTCCTCGTCCACGGGGTTCCAGGAGCTCGTGCAGATGAGGCTCGAACTGTAGCTCCGAAGGGTAGCGGGCGCTTACTGCCCTTGCTTCAGGAGCCTAGAATCCCAGTTCTTCGCAGACCTGCGCGTGCGGATACCGTGTGCCGTCGTCCGCGGCCATCGCAGCGTGCACAGTGGCGAGGTCCGGACGATCCGCCTCGCTGCATGTCCTGTTTTCCTCGTTCAGGTAGTGCATGTGTGTCGTCCTCAGAACATGATGTGCTGATGCGGGGAGAAGCCCCGCTGTTTCAGCGTGCCGTCGCTTCCCAGTCGATGCTGCTCATGATGAATCCCCCCGTCTCAGGAGTTCATGCCGTTGGGATCTGTATCTGGGACAGGGCGGACACGCCGCTCAGTCGACGTCCTCGTGCCAGATCTGGCGCATGGGAACGCCTTTGTCGAAGGTTTGGGTGGAGCCGTCCTGGAAGGTGACCTCGACCTTCTCTTTGTCCTCATCCTCCGGATCTTCGATCCAGTCCACCCAGTCAATAGCGGGGGAGAGGGTGCCGTCCTCCCCGACGATTCGGTAGCCTTCGCCCAGCAGCTCAGACATGACGTCCTCGATCTTCTCGGTGTTCATGATGGACCTTCTTTGTGTCGGTGTGTGGGTACGCGATTGAGAACCAGCTTAGCTGTGATGCTGAGGCGAGTTGGCCTCGACGCTCAGCCCCGGCCTCGTGGTGAGGCATGAACAAGGTTTGGGTGTGGTTGGCCGTGTAGTGAGTAGATCGCATCAAAGACCGCCGCTGGCGGTAGAAAACGGGTGGGCGTAAGCCGTTCTGAAATGACTACATTGTTTGGTAATTGAATACCGAAAAAGGTAGTAGTCTGTCCGTGGGGCACAGGACTGCTGGTCGTCGAGAAACGACGTGGGGTCGCTGTCGCCCAAAGAACAATGTTGATCGCGCGTTGATAGATGAACGTGAAGGAGCGTTGCAATGAGTGGAGTAGAAGAAGTAGAGGAAACCTCGAAGAAGACGGGGAGGGGCAAGTACTCGTTGCTGCAGGTGTTCTTGCGCTCGTTGCTGTTGTCGCCTGTGTCTACGTGTTTGTCATTGCTCCCCATAACCGGGCCGTCAAGGCGTTCGAGGTGGCAGCTGCACAGGTGCAGGAGAAGAACAGTGCGCTGCAAGCCGAGATCGATGCCGCCCAGCAGTCCCTCGATAAGGGGGACAAGCCCCTTGATGTTGCGACGCAAGATGCTCTGACGGTTGCAGTGGCCGACGCTGGCCTTGCGCTCAGGGCAGTTCCCGAGATGCCATCGTCGACCTCCGATATTGAGGCGGCGACCGAGGTACTTACCCAGCCGCTCGACTACTCCGCCACGTCCAAGACACTCGCGGAAGCTTCACAAGCGTTTGACAAGAGCGTTCGCCAGCTTCGTCAGGTGACGGCTCCTTCCCAAGATTTCGTGGTGTCTCGTCTGGGGAAGGTGTCGGGGGTGTCAGACATTGAGCCTGTCACAGAAGGTAATGACCCCAACCGGCAGCTGAACAAGGCTGGAGGCTACACGGCGGCAGTCTACTTTCATTTCAGTGGCGTAGAGGGAGTTGAGGGAGTCGATTCAACGCTCCCTTCGATTCAGATTGGAACTGACAGTGGAGGGTGCATTGAGGTCTATCGAACCGTCGAGGATGCTAATAAGCGAAATAGCTACCTGGCGAGTTTCGATGGGCAGGGAGTGTTTGATACGGGGTCACACAAGGTGCTGGGTACGGTCATCATCCGGACATCGCACTTCCTGACGGCCTCGCAGCAAAATGCGCTGACGGATGAGATCGAGGCTATTCTGACCGAACTCGACTAGCGGCCCGCGACCTGCGGTGAACTGACTAGGGATACTCCATCCCTAGTCAGTTTTCTTGTCCTGGTCCTCTGTGGCCTCCGGGGTCCGCCTGCGCCAATAGGCGTAGTCACTGTGGATGTACTTGTGTTCCCACACTGGATTACTCGGGCCCCAATCGTACATTGGGCAGTCCGTGGTGACGTCGTCTGCCAGCTCGAGGATGACGTCTATGAGCTCGAGCCTGTCGACGAACCTGTCGGGGATCGCATTGAAACCGATTCGTGCTCCGACGAGCATTCCCGCGATTGCCGCTGTGGTGTTGGAGTTGCCTCCGTGGTTGGCGGCGAATGTCATCGCTCCCGCGATGTCGTTCTCGTGGCGCAGCGCGCAGAGGATGCCAATTGCCAGGGCTTCGTCGGCGACCCACCCCTGGCCGAGGGCGTGGATGGCATCCAGGTCGCTCGAGGCTGAGGAAGCGAGCGACACTGCCGAGCGGATGGTCCGCGACAGTGCGTTCACGGTCTTGCGGGAATCGGGGAACGTCTCATGCAGGACTGGCAAGGTCTTATTCACGGCCTCGGTGATGGGCAGCTCCGTGTGGATGATGTGCGAGACGATCAGTGCAAGCGCCGCCGATGACATCCATGCGAGCTCGTGACCGTGCGTGAGGGCCGCCGTGTTTGCCGCCAAGTCGAGAACATGGGCGGGATCGCGGAAATAGGACAGGCCGATGGGGAAGGTCCTCAGCAGGCATCCGGAACCTTTGGAATCATTCACGGGCTCGTCCATCGAGCCGAATTTCTTGGAACTAAAGACCCTCGTGGAGGTGGGAGAAGGGGCGCGCTGTGCGGACAACGAAGGGTAGGCGCTGATCCATCCCACCCGACTTCGGGATGCGCGTTCGGTTGTCTGCAACCGGTACCAGTCCATGTAGAAAGCGTCGAAATATTGGTACAC
>ERZ772770.282-NODE-282-length-11954-cov-3.91024_pt1 | contig 11954 bp, 2 predicted proteins | sample MGYA00511361_ERZ772770 | MGnify/ENA primary metagenome ERZ772770 (study PRJEB29015, sample SAMEA2738026) | human oral metagenome | biome: human oral; feature: human-associated habitat; material: saliva | place: China | collected 2251 ... | reverse complement strand
ACTTCATCCTTAGAACCATCTGGGTAAGTGACAACGACAGTTGTGCTCTTATCACCTGGGGTTGTTGTATCAACTGGTGTCTTGTATTCAAATGTAGTTCCACTTGGAAGATCACCGACATTACCAATTGAGTTCTTAGGATCTGGTGTTTCACCAACATTGACTGTTTGATCCTTAGGTGTTGGAGTGTTCTTATCTGCGTCTGTTTGTTTAGCTTTGATTTCAATTGGGACATTGATGTTTTCAGTTGTCCCATCTGGGTAGGTCACCTCCATTGGGACATTGACCAAACCACTGGTTGCATTATCCGCAATCTTACTTGTGATGGATCCTGAATCCTTATCCACAGATACTGATTCAACACCTGTAGGTAGTGTGCCAGCTTTGAAGGTTGTTCCTGAAGGGACTGGAACCACTTTTCCTTCCACATCACGAACAATAGGAATTTGAGGTTGAGTAGTTTCACCAGCAGTCACAACTGCTTTTTCATAGCGCACGTCATAAGTTTGGTTCTTAGGTGCATTAACAGTCAATAAGTTCGTATCAAGGAAGGCATTGGCATATGAACCTTGATGAACACCTTCAGTATTCCCCTTCCAACTACGTTCGATAGCATTCAAGTTTGGTTTAACGCCACGCTCCATCCATTGTTCAAAGAGGAGCATACCATTGTTTTTCTTGATCTCTTCATTCAATTTCTTAGCTAATTCAACTGAATCAATTGTATCTTTGAATTTGTACGAAATGGTGTATGAACCAAGTTGTCCTGAAGCTGTCCCAAGGATATTCTTGTCAATATAATTACGAACCTTATCAACATCACGTTGTGATGGATTAGATTTTGTCGCAATACTAATTGCATCTGTATTACGTGTATCAAGTTTTCCTGATGCATCCATCACAACCTTAGTTTTTTGGACGCCACTTACAGCAGTACCATCTGCATCAGATTTATAAATATATGTTTCGTTCAAGTCTAGGTATGGTAAAAGACTCTTAGGCAATACTTGTTCGATATAAGGTACTGACTGGAAAGTATTTGAACTGAGGTTCACAACACCCATCGCCGCAGAAACTTTCATAGTATAGACTAATTCAATCGAATCTGCTTTTCCATCACTAGTAAAGCGAGGAAGAACTTTAAGGGTTGGCTGCGTATTAACCCCAGTACCAGGTGTACCAGTAAATGCGTTGCTTAATCCATTGTCAGAAGCAGTCTTCTTATCATTTTTAGAAGCGATAAACCATGAGTTATCAATACTTTCACGGACTAATTTATTTGGAATAACTTTACCATAATCCTTACCAGTTACCCAAGCAGAAGAGAAGGAGATTGGAGTGTTAGAAAGACCAAGATCATCCAAGGTTTTCCCGTTCTTCAAAGTAATGGTGATAGGGTGGTCATAAGCCGCACCAATCCCACCTGATGCAACTGTGTTATTTTGAATTGGAACTGACCAAACAGAACCATTTTCATATCTTGTAAATTCTTGTGCAGCACCTTGATAAGTTGGTTTGATTGTAATCTTCTCGATGTTTTCATAGAAGGTTGGATTTTGGAAGTTCATAATCATATGAGCGCCAAATGGGTACTTCTTATCTTTAGCCCATCCACCTGCTAATCGTGTCCAAGAAGTTCCTGTCAAGGAGATGCTTCCATCAGCATTGACCTTGTTGAATTCCACTCCGGCATTCTTCACAACATAAGGAGCTTCTTTATCAGTTGTAATCCCTGTTGAGTCAAATTTATTTGAAATTGTCAAAGATGAATCGGTTGGTTTAATCACACCGTTTACTGTACTTGGAGAAACATTCAATTGTTTGGTAACAGTCTTACCAGAAGCATCTGTAACAGTTGCTACAACGGTTCCACCAGAAGATGGACGTTTGAAGGTATATACACCATTTGATCCACTAATGGATACTGCTTGACCATCTACTGTAACGGTTACAGTTGCTGCTGCATCTGTACGAATAGTCACATATTCATCACCGGCTTCAATAGAGGCAGTTAGTTCATTTGAAGCTTCCGCTGTAGCTGGCTGAGCAGAGGTGTCACGACGTGAACGGACGCGTGGTGTTTCTGAGTCTGAGCTAGACTGACTTGCTTCTGCATTTCCCTGTTCACTTGGGGTTTCTGTAGACAAACCTTCACTTGTTGGAAGAGCTGCTGTTGCTGCATAAGCATTTGTGCTCTCTGTATTGACAGTAGCACTATCATCCGTTGCCGGCACATGGGTGCTTGCTGATACTGCTTCTGCATCGGCTTCGTTCTCCGCAGCTGAAACAGTCTGTGCTCCAGCCAAGAAAAGTGCCGTTCCCAAAAGTACGGAGCAAACTCCGACACTGTATTTTCTCAATGAAAAGCGTTGACGTTTATTAAACATTTCTTTCATTGTCAAAAATCTCCTATAATTTCATTTCATGTTTCCATGATACCATTATATTGTACCTCTCAAGATATACTAATGTCAACAAATTGAAATCATTTTGTCATAAAACGAAAAAAAATGAAATATGAGGCTAATTTTTTAGGTTTGTATCGCTATATTTTAGTTATTTATCATTTTTTTTCATTAACTGTGAAATTTTTTTAAAAAATCCCTGCTTTTTCAAGCAGGGATTCTATCTATGAATATGAAACGAATCGGTTTCTTCAACGAATGAAGTTGTAGTCTACCTTCCGTTTAATCTTCTTGTTTTTTGCGTTTTGCAAGACTCGCAAGTCCGACCATACCAAGTGCCGCACCAAACAAGGCTGCTGAAACAGATTGATCCTCACCAGTTTCAGGAAGCGCTGGAGCTTGTGGTGTCACAGGAGCTTCTGGCTTAGCTGGTTCTTGTTTGACTGGTTGCGGTTTTTCCGGTTCTGGTTTTACAGGTTCCGGTTGAGGTTGTGGTCTTGGCTGTGGTTGAGGTTGAGGTTGAGGTTGAGGTTTTGGCTCAGGAGTTGGAGCTGGTTTCTTCGTATAAAGAACAGTTGCTACAACATCTTTGCTTTCTGCTGTCAAACCAGTCACTTCTTCTACAACCAGTGGATTTGCAGTGTAGCCTTCAAGGACAGGTGATGTTACTGCATCAAAAGTAGTATCAGCATTTACTGCTGTCCATTCGCCTGTGCTCAACACTTCGTTTGTCACAGGATTTACCACTACTTCACGATGGAAGGTTACTTGGTCCTTGTGTTCTGGAGCTAGTACTTCTCCTGTAAGTGCATCCTTGTAGATGATTGTTTCAGTAACCACTTTTGTTTCCTGACGGGCAACTGACTTCTGCTCCACCACGATTGTTGTATTGCGTCCAATTGCATTTGGATCTGCAGGATCATTTGGATCTACTGTTCCAGCTGTTGTATCATAACCAAAAACTTTTTGACCGTCTTTGATTTTGTAAGCTGCTGGAATTTCTGGAACCGGAGTTACATCAGCTCTTGATGGATCCGTTAGATTGTTTTTGTAAACCACTTCTGAAAGTACTTTACCATCTTTATCCACCAACTGAATGCGACCAAGCTTCTTATAATAAACATCAAACTTGTAATTCAAGGTCCCATCAGGATCAATTGTGGTAGATTCAATTTCTTTTACAAGTGTGTAGTGTCCTGGAACCACCGGAGATGGAATCGGAGGGAGTACAGCTTCTGAATTTGAACTTACATCAGTAGCCAAAGAAATTACCTCTGTTTCTTCATCCTCTAAGCGTGCACTACGTGCGCGAAATCGTGGGGTATCACTCGCAAGACTTGCTTCTACACCACGGGGAGCAATTGCATCTGTCAAAGCACGACGTGTACGAACAGCCGGTCTGTTCGCTGCGTCATCTTCGATTGGAGTTGCACTAACAAATTTCCAAGCTTGTGGAGTCATTTCTCCAGTCACCAAGTTAACGAGAACAATCCGTTCAAATACAACACGTTCACGAACTGGTTTTGGTACAGGTACTCCATCACCGTCTTCAACGTAGTAGTATACTGTACGTGTACCAGTGATACGACGAGGTTGAATCTTATCTACTGTCTTCGGCCAGTTTGGTGTTTTTGGATCAGTTGGATCGTAAGGAGTATCTGGAGTAGGATTTGGATCATTTGGTCCTACTGGAACAATACGCTCACGGACCACAACAGTGAATTCTTGGTCTACTTTGGCATCAAAGTCAAAGTTCTTGTTAGCTGCACTTGTGAAGCCATCGCTAACTAATTCATAACCTTTGCGGTGGAGGTCATCAATTTTAGCTGAGGTACTATAATTGATTGCTTCACCTGACTTACCATTGACCACATCACGTGTTACTTCCACATTACCTTTTTCGTTGACATATTTGATGATCGCTTTTTGAGCATCTTTCACGTATGTTACGACTTCGACAATATCTTCAGCTCCAGCTTTGACACCTTTGACTTCTGGTACCACCAATTTATTAGCAGTGTAGCCTGAAATCACTGGTGATTTCACTGCATCGAAGGTATCATCACTTGTAGTCCATTCACGGTAGTCGATGTGTCCAGTTACCAAGTTAACGTATGCGAAGCGTTTGAAGTGAAGAGTTTCTGTCACATCATCTTTCGCTTTAGAGCCATCTTCGTAGACGTATTTCACAGTACGTGTTACATCGTCTTTGTTAACTACATCCTTAACTGGATCTGGCCATTTTGGTGTATCTGGATCTTTTGGATCAACTGGTTGATCTGGATTTGGTTTTGGTTTATCTGGATCGATTGGTTCGATGCGTTCGCGAAGGGTAACTGTGAACTCTTGGTCTACCTTGGCATCAAAGTCAAAGTTCTTGTTGGCTGCACTTGTGAAGCCATCGCTAACAAGTTCATAACCTTTACGCTTGTAAGCTGCAATCTTATCAGCTGTGCTGTAATTAATCGCTTCACCTGATTTACCATTGACCACATCACGACTTAATTCAGCTGTACCTTTTTCGTTGACATACTTGATGATAGCTTTTTGAGCATCTTTCACGTAAGTCACGACTTCGACAACATCCTTAGCCCCTGCTTTGACACCTTTGACTTCTGGCACTACCAATTTATTAGCAGTGTAACCTGTAATGACTGGAGATTTCACAGCGTCGAAAGTATCATCACTTGTAGTCCATTCACGGTAGTCGATGTGACCAGTTACCAAGTTAACGTATGCGAAGCGTTTGAAGTGAAGGGTTTCTTTCACATCATCTTTCGCTTTAGAGCCATCTTCGTAGACGTATTTCACAGTACGTGTTACATCGTCTTTGTTAACTACATCCTTAACTGGATCTGGCCATTTTGGTGTATCTGGATCTTTTGGATCAACTGGTTGATCTGGATTTGGTTTTGGTTTGTCTGGATCGATTGGTTCGATGCGTTCGCGAAGGGTAACTGTAAACTCTTGGTCTACTTTGGTATCAGAATCGAAGTTCTTGTCCGCTGCATCTGAGAAGCCATCGCTGACCAATTCATATCCTTGGCGACGGTAAGATGAAATCTTATCGTTTGTGCTGTAGTTGATTAGCTCGCCTGATTTACCAGAAACTAGATCACGGCTCAATTCAGTGTTGCCTTTTTCATTGACATATTTAATGATGGCTTTTTGAATTTGCTTGGTGATGACAATCTTAGTATCTCGACCAATTGCATCTAGGTCATCTTTATGGTTTGGATTAACCGTTTTACGAGTTTCGTCATATCCATAAATGGATTGACCTGGTTTAATTTCCCAACCTGTTGGTACAGATGGTACATTTGTGAACCATGCACGAGTTGGATCAGATGGGTCGTTAGCGTATTGTTTTCTAGCAGATTCTTCCTGTTTAGAAGTTACTTCACCCGCTGGAGTAATATAGTTACCTTGTTCATCTACATAAGTAACATAACCAAGCTTTTTATACCAGACATTGAAGACATAGTCGTCAATATTTGTCGGATCAACAACAAGAGCTTCGATACTAGCTTTGTCTGCATAAAAACCAGGAAGAACTGGTGTCATGACCTTCTTAAATTCATAGTCAGGATCAGTTGATGTCGCATCCCCTGCAGCACGGAAGCTACCTCTGCGATTGTAATTGCGACGACGAGCGATATAAGCTTCTAACGAAGCACGGAATTTTTCTTGTGCTTCCTTTGTAAGCTGGATATCATATCCTCCATTCGGATTGACAGTTGCATTTTCCAAGTCCAAACCTGGGACTTTTTTATCTACAACAATCTTATCTTTAACTGAAGGTGCCGCTGTTTCGCTTGCTTTATCTTCTACTGCTTCAGAAGCTTCCACTTTTGCTTTCTCTGAAACTACTGCTTTGCTTTCAGCCTCTTCAACAGTTGGGGCAGACTGGCTTTCTTTTTTCGCTTCTTCTACCTTGGTGTCGACTTTAGCTTCTTTTTTAGCTTCCTCAACTTTAGCTTCTACTACATTCGCTTTTTTCTCTACCTCAGCAACTTCTTTCGCTGGTGCTTCAGTAGTTTTTTCAGAAGCAACTGCTTCTTCATTCTTTTCTACTGGAGTCAAGCTTGGGGAAGGAATTGCTGGTTCAGCAGTATAGGTAGCAACTTTCTCGGTCTCCGCAACGGGGGCAGCTTCCTCTACTAGGCTTTCTGAGGCAACTGATGTTGAAGATGAAGAAGCTTCGTCCACTTTCACTTCTGTGTCAGCAGCTGCAATCGTAGTTCCTGCCAAAACAGTACCAATCAAAACTGAGGCTACTCCGACAGAATATTTACGAATTGAGAATCGTTGTTTTCGATCAAAACTCATTTCTTTCTCCTTTTTATTTCTATAGTGGCAAATGGATAGCTGTAACTCCCCATCAAAAAGAGTACAACTATGCCATTTACCTAGTTCCAAACTTTACTAAATTTTCGGTGGACGACGACTGGATCGACCACGAGTCAAGACACGTTTTCCAGTATAGACTGGATTAGTGACAGTTGCAGTTGCTTTTGGCGTGTTAACACGAATCGCAGTTGTAGGAGCCACTGGTTGAGGGCTAACTTCTGTTGAAACCTCTGGTTGAGGGGCCACTGGAGTCGCTACTGGCTCTTCAGGTAGGCGCTCTACACTTGCTTCAACTGTTGCTGCTGGTCTTGGCTCTTCTGCTACAGGAGCAGGAGACTCAACTGGAAGATCTTCGTAATCCTCAGTAGAAGCAACTTCGTATTCTGCTGGTAGACTTCTTCTTACACGACGGTTAGCTACTGCATCTCCAGTAGCTGCTGCTCCATTGACTGGCTGAACCGGAGCATCAACGTCTACAACTTTACCAATTCTCCATGAAGAGTAAGTAATATTCCCTGTTACCAAGTTGACATAAGCTGTTCTTTCAAAGGTAATCTTACGAAGGATGGTCTTGAAGACTTCTTTACCACTTTCTTCTTCTCTGAAGCGGATGGTTTGAGTTGCTGTACGTTCCAACTCTTTCATATCCTTGACTTCTTCTGGCCAGTTCGCTGGATCTTCTGGTGTTACAGGGATGCCAGGTACTGGTTTTGGATCTTGTGGAGTAACTGGTTCAATCCGTTCTTCTAGAGAAACGACAAACTCTTGATCCACAGATGGATTTGAATCATAATGCTTATCTGCAGCATTGGTAAAGCCATCTTCTATCAGCTTATAGCCAGCCTTCTTATAGGTAGTGATTCTATCAGCTGTGCTGTAGTCGATAAGAGCGCCACTACTTCCTTCCAACTCATCTTTAGCAAGATCGACATTAGAAGTTGTATTCACGTATTTGACAACCGCTTTTTGTTTATCTTGTTTGTAAACAACGACGGTCTCATAGTTGGTCAATTTAACATTGTCTACAATGTTACGCCAGTATGTTTCTGAAACCGTACGACGTCCACCGTGAGAGACAACAATCTCATCTTTAATTTCACTAGGATTGAAGGTTACGGATACACGAGATGCTTTTGTTCCGACTGCTAAACCAGGTACGTTGGAAGAAAGAATTTCCGCTTTATAGCCCTGAAGTTCAGGAGATACAACTGTATCATACGTTGCTTTACTGTTCTTAGTACCTGCAAGTTTCCATCCAGTATCTGCAACGCCATCTCCGTCAATATCTTGAATAGCATATTCTGCCTTGGCATATGCTGCTAGGAATTCATCCCCATTTGCAACACTAGATTTTTTCAAGATTTCTCTAAATTGACAGTGATCAATTGCGACCTCAAGGAGTCGTTTCCAATCAGATGATTGAACAACTACTTTTGGTTTTCCATTTTCATCTAAAACAGGAGAGCCATCTTCGTAAACATAACGGATGGTATTGGTATGAGTTGCATGTGGATTAATGCTGGTTCCGTTAGATACCCAAATGTTTTGGCGGTTCGATACTACTGGGTCAATTCCGTATGTCTTATCTGTTGCAAGAACGCCACCTGTAGAGGAAAGAGTCCGAACAGAAAGTGAATTTCTTGGATTGATTTCTGGAGTAGACCCCGGTTGGAAACCAGCAATGCTCATCGCACCACCTTGGATGTCTGTCCATACAGAACTCATTTTATTTCTGCTGACTACATTTCTACCATCTTGGTTGAGTGAGTATACGGTGTATCTTCCAGCACCTGGATTTACACGAGTACCAGTTGGTCCATTAAACTCAATATGGTTCCCTGATCGTCTTGATCCGTTGGCAATATATAGAATATTTCCGTGTCCAATTTGTTCCGGGTTATTTCCTTGGGCAATTCCCACCGGAAGTTTACCTGTGATCTCTCCAGCTGAGCGTCCTTCTGAATTGGTATAACGCATAAAGGAGACGTAGAGAGGATTGTTAAATTGGAAGACAACATTGGTACTTGATCCGAGTGGCACAGAAATCAACTCTGCGTAATAGTCCGTATTATCATCACGAATATCGACAATAGATCCCTTATTCGCTTGGAATAATGGATGATCTTTCCAACCATGTTTTGAATCCAAGTTGATTACATCGTCCCATGGATTAGCTCCACGGTTGTCCATTTGAACGCGGAAGGTCGCATAGTCATCTACTAAAATAGAACCGTTTTCGTTCAAACCGATATAGTTATATGCATTGTAACTACCAGAAGGGCCTCCACCACTCTTCGGACCTTTTCCTACAGAGTGGAAGGTATTGGTTGATTTCTTACCAAATACAACACGTGAGTTGTCCCCAAAGTCAATCGCAGTCCCACGACCTTTGTTTTCAAACCGAACTTTTGCATTCGTTCCAGTTGTGAAGGTCGCATTGTTACCAAAGACTAGTCCATCACGTCCTGTGAAATTGAAGGTGGCATGTTCTCCAATGGTAAGACTACTCTTTCCATTTCGACGGAAGGCATTAACTGTGCCATAGCCTCCCCAACGGTCAAGGTGAGTCGCTCCATCAGATGGACGGGCCATCCCTAAAGAAATCGCCTGACCAATGCTTGTATTCAAGTTTAATTTTGAATCTCTGCCGGTTACAACGGTACCTCCATGTTCCATGAAGATCCCAGCATTATGGTAACGAGCACTTTCCGTTCCATTGTTCGTATTCATGTTAATGGTGAGGCTTGCTCCATCATTCACACGAACAGTTGAACCACCTGCAAGGTTGATACCGTCCCCTTGTGAAGAACGATTCAAGGTCAAACTAGCTCCGTCAGCAACTGTGACAGATTTAGCATCGTGAATATTTGCTTCACGACGCAATACTGAGTGCCCAGCAGATCCAACATTCCGTTGCACATACTGAGTCTGACCGTTTGCAGAACGGTAGCTATCACTAACAGTAGAAGTGGTTGTTCCTTTTACGATGACGTCGGTATGTCCACCACCACCGTAAAGAGAAGAACCTTGGCTTTTCACGTTTTCAAATGTAACTGTATTGGCTCCACTTGTTGACGAAAGATCCACAGTCCCTTTTGAGTTCCCAGTTGCCAATTGAAGGTTTTTAAAGACCAAATTCCAAGCACTTGAACCAGTAAACTTCAAGGTATTGGACAAAAGATCCAAGCTAGATTGATCATTGCGTCCTTGAATAACTAGATTCCGACCTTGAGAAGCAATCGTAACTGTACGGTCAACTGAATTTACCCGACCATTATCTACATTACCATTGTCCCCAGTTGCAACTACATTACCAGAAATCGTAATGTTCTTGATGGAACTATCATTCAGCGCTGATACGAATCCATTCCAGTTGGATACAACACGAGAAGTCACTCCTCCACCATTACGGAAGCCTGTAGTCCCTGCCGGGCTACTTGCTTCTGTAGGCGCTACATTTGTATCTGCTACTTCTTTTTCTGTTTCCACTTTGTCCTCAACACTCTCCTTACTTTCTGTAGTTGTAGATTCTACAGCCGGAACTGAAGAAGACGGTTGAATCGCCGCAGTAACATCGTAAGAGGAAGGAACAGAAGATTCTCCACTACGAGATTCTGACTGAACATTGCTAGTTTCCTGGTCTAGTGTATCAGAAACTGTATTTGAGGTTGCATCTGTAGTAGGCGCTACTTCATCAGCTGAAACCACTGGGGATCCTGCTGCAAACAGCGCGGTCCCCAAAAGAACCGAACAAACGCCAAAACTATATTTCCTTACGGAAAATCGTTGGCGTCGATTGAATATATCCCTCATATCCATAAAACTCCTTTTTAAAAAATATTTTTGTTCCAAGATAATTTTAGCAAAAATAAACCTTCAAATGTCACTGTGTCGTAAATATCGCGAAATGTGTCGTAATATTGTCTTTTTTTCGTCATTTTTTTGCAAAAAAACGCTAAAAATACGAACGATTTTTGTGATTTTTTTCATTTATGCACTTTGAGTTCACCTTTTTTAAACATGTATTTTATAACAATTCTTTTGCCCATTTCTCTATACTTTTTAGGATATCCCCTTTATTTTACTAATACTTATTGTCATGAATTGGTGATTTCTAGTTTTTTTCTGACTCCACCTATAGAAAAGCCTAGTTATCGATCTAAAATAAAACTCTTTCCAAAACAAAACTTTATTCTGAAAGAACGAAAATTTTGGCAAAGACAGACCTCTTTCCATTTCTCTCGTCTAGCTGGGGAGCAGCTTGTTCTCCTTTTCTGTTTGTTAAATAGGAAGAGAAGAAATAGGGATTCTGTGTTTCTCAAAAGAAAAACTTCAATTATTTGAAAAATAGGAGCTATTCGCCCATCAATACAAAAAAGCAGCCGGGAAAATCCCGACTGCTAAAAAGAGCGAATCATTTTCATCACACTCTCATTCGGCTTTCTGATCTAAGAAATGTGATTTTATTCTAGTCTTTTTCTAATGAAGTCTAAATTGTTCTGAGGAAACCCTTAGAAAGACGCCAGTACTTTCAAATTAGTCTTCATTTTTCTTGCGTCTTGCAAGACCTGCAAGTCCAACCATACCAAGGGCAGCACCTAACAAGGCAGCAGTAGCTGATTGTTCCTCACCAGTTTCAGGAAGTGCTGGAGCTGGTGGAGTTACTGGTGGTGTTGGTGGAGTTACAGGAGGGGTTGGTGGGGTCACCGGTGGTGTTGGAGGAGTTACAGGAGGGGTTGGTGGTGTTACTGGTGGTGTTGGTGGGATAACGGTATTGTTAAACTCAGTATCCACTGGCAATTCAGATGTTGCAGTCAACACTTTACCATCCTTCGTAACCTTGACAGCTACGATGGCTACCATCTTGTCATACTTAACGGTTGAATCTGTACCTTGTACTTCTTCGACTGTATAAGTGTAGATTCCTTCTTCTCCACGTTTGTACTCAAGAGCTGAGAACTTGATCTTACCTTGTGCATCATTGCTTACAGTTTCAATCACGTTTCCTTCTTTATCCTTAAGAACAAAACTGAACTCACCTGGTTTCAACTCACGACCTTCCAATTTCTTAGTGAATTGGAACTCAACCTTAGTTGGGATGTTTACTACACGTTTTTCAGTTGGTTTTTCTGGTTTTTCTACAGACTTCTTAGTTGGATCGTATTGGTGTACGATTTGTGAAGCTGTATTTTCGATATC
>ERZ772770.279-NODE-279-length-11996-cov-2.3194_pt1 | contig 11996 bp, 13 predicted proteins | sample MGYA00511361_ERZ772770 | MGnify/ENA primary metagenome ERZ772770 (study PRJEB29015, sample SAMEA2738026) | human oral metagenome | biome: human oral; feature: human-associated habitat; material: saliva | place: China | collected 2251 ... | reverse complement strand
CGACACGTTTTATATAACTGCTCTGCAGGAAGACCTAAAATTGAAGGGCAATCGAATGAGGAAACACGTGAGGTTCAATCTGAAACCTTATCCATCAAAGCAAGACCTTTAAAGGAAGGACCAGTAAAAGCTAAAACTGGAAAGGAAACAACAGAAGCAACTTATAATAATTGGTATCAAGAAGTTTATATGCCTGTAGTAGAAGGGATGGAAGGATAATGGCTATTTTTAAAGAAATTACTATAGATGATAAAAAAGTAAAATTTAAAGCATCTGCAGCAATTCCAAGATTATATCGTAATAAGTTTTCAAGAGATATTTATATGGACTTATTAGTTTTAGAAAAAATCTCTAAATCAAAAGGTGTAGTTGATGTAGAAAGTTTAGAAATATTTGAGAATATTGCTTATATCATGGCTTTTCACGCTAATAATAAAATTTCAGGAAATGTTACGGAATGGTTAGAACAGTTTTCTACGTTTTCAATTTATCAAGTTTTACCTGAATTAATACAGTTATGGACAAAAAATACAAGGACAATGAGTGTCCCTTTAAAAAAGCAAAATCAACGGAGCGGAAGATGACAACCGCTCTTTTTTTGTTAAGGGTAGTTGAATTAGGTCTATCCATGAATGATTTATCATCAGTAACTATTGGTTTAGTAAATGATATGTATATTGAAAAGAATAACGACCAATTTGAATTTGCTGTTATTGCGACTCAAGAAGATATGGATCAGTTTTAGGAGGTGATGAGGGTGGCTAATAGAATTAAAGGGATTACTGTAGAAATTGGCGGAGACACTCTCAAACTTCAACAATCTTTACAACAAGTAAATTCAAACATTAGACAGACGCAAAGTGAATTAAAAGATGTAGAAAGATTGTTAAAATTGGATCCTCACAATACAGAGCTTTTAGCACAAAAACAGAAATTGCTCAGTACTTCAATCGAGGAAACTACAAAAAAGCTTGAAGCATTAAAACAAGCTGAAGAACAATCAAAAAAAGCGTTGCAAAATGGAGAAATAACGGAAGAACAGTTTAGAGGACTTCAAAGAGAAATCATTTCAACTAAAGAGGAATTAGATAAATTAAATGAACAGTTAAAGAATACGGATAGTGGTTTCCAGGCAACTACAAAAAAAGTTGGAGAAAAGGTTTCTGCAGTAGGAGAAAAGATTACTTCTGTAGGGACTACTTTAAGTAAAAATGTTACTGCTCCAATCATAGCAGTAGGTGCTGCAGCTACACTTGCTTTTAATGAAATCGATGAAGGGTATGACACAATTGTCAAAAAAACAGGTGCTACAGGTGATGCGTTTGTTGGACTAAAAGAAGTTGCAGATAATATATTCAAATCACTTCCTGTAAATATGAGTGATGTTGGTGTAGCTGTTGGAGAAGTAAATACTCGTTTTCATGTAACTGGAGAAGAACTTCAAGAACTATCAACATTATTCATAAAATTTGCCGAAATCAATGAAACAGATTTGAATAACGCTATTGGATTAACAAATAAAATCATGGTGCAATGGGGAATTGATACTAAAGAAACTGCGAACGTATTAGGGTTAATTACTCAGAAAGCACAAGATACGGGAATTAGCGTTGATACCTTGATGAATGGTGTCCAACAATATGGATCCGTCATGAAGGAGATGGGATTATCTCTAGGACAAGGCATCAATCTTTTAGCACAGTTTGAAGCAAATGGCGTTAATGCAGATCAAGCATTAATGGGATTGAAAAAAGCTGTTGCAGCTTATGTTAAAGATGGATTATCAATGGATGAAGCATTGAAGAAAACCATTGATTCCATTAAAAATGCTAGCAGTGAAACTGAAGCCTTATCGATTGCTACTTCAATTTTTGGAGCTAAAGGTGCTACTGAGATGACAAAAGCTATTCGTGAGGGGCGTATTTCTTTTGATGAATTATCTGGTAGTATGAGTGAATATGGGGAAGTGGTTAATAACACTTTTGAAGGAACAGAAGATGGTATTGACCAGTTTCAAGTAGCTATGAACAATGCTAAATTGGCTTTAGGAAGTTTAGGTGAAAGTATATCAGATGTTTTAGGACCTATTTTGCAACAAGTAGCAGTCATTATTGGAAATATTGCCACTTGGTTTGAACATTTAGATCCATCTATTAAACAAGCTATCGTTGTGATTGGTTTGGTAGTAGCTGCAGTTGGTCCATTATTAGTAGTGTTAGGAACGATTATTAGTTCTATTGGAAGTATTATAACCGCAATAGGAACACTTTCAGGGGTATTCTCTGCGATAGGTGGAGTTATTGGCACTGTTGTAGGGGCAATTTCTGCTCCGGTACTTGCTATTGTTGCAGCGGTTGGTGCAGTAATAGCAATAGGTATCGCTTTAATAAAAAATTGGGATGAAGTTAAAGCCTTTTGTATCACAGCATGGCAAGCTATCCAGAATACTTTTTCTACTATTTGTCAGTCGATACAAACAACAGTCACTTCTATTTGGAAAAATATAAAAACTTATATTAGTAACACATTAACAACTATCCAAGAAATATTTAGCAATATATGGAATCAAATTAAAGAAACTATTTCTTCCGTTTGGACTGGGATTCAACAAGGAATAGAAGCAGTGTTAAATGCAATACAAACTATTATTAATTCAGTATGGAATACGGTTGCCCAAATAACAAGTACAGTATGGCAAACGATTAAGGAAACTGTTCATACGATTTTTACTTCTATTCATGATGTCGTTGTTTCGATTTTAACAACTATTCAAGAATTTATTCAAAAAAGTTGGCAAACAATTCAACAAATTATTAGTAACGTTTTAGAAACGATTCGAAATACTATGCAATCAGTATGGAATAATATTTATTCAACGATTAGTAATTTAGTTAATTCCATTTTAAGTACTGTTTCATCAGTATTTGACAGTATGTATTCTGCTATTTCAGGAACAATTGATAATATTTATTCAACGGTTTCAAGTGGATTTGATAATGCTGTTTCATATATTTCAGGACTTATCAGTTCTGCCTATTCATGGGGAAGTGATTTAATTAGTGGTATCGTTGCAGGGATTACAAGCAAAATATCAGCAGTCATTAATGCAGTTTCAAATGTTGCTAGTACAATTTGGAGCTATTTACACTTTAGTGTCCCTGAGGTAGGACCTTTAACAGATTATCAAAAATGGATGCCTGACTTTGTGAAAGGGTTATCAGACAGTCTAGAAAAAAGTAAAGGAGTTATAAAAAAATCTGTTTCAAAATTATCGAATGAGTTAGTTATTAATCCTAACATTCCTGAAATGAAAACTTCAAGTGATGCTAAAGGGTTCAGAAACCAGTATCAGGATTTAATAAGAATGGTTAACGATATGACGAATTCTCAAAATAATAAGGAAGAAATTGTGATTCCTATTTATCTAGGAGGAAATTTATTAGATGAATTTATTTTAGATGCTCAACACAGACAGTTAATAAAATCAGGAGGAAGATGATAATTCTGATGATTATTACTGTCTTTATTAGTTATTTTGAATACAAAGGGGGAAGGAATGATGAAACATGTGTATTTAAAAATTAATAATCAACTATTACCGACACCTGATGATTTTGATTTAAAAACGAAAGATATTGAAGGGGCTAGTAGTGGTATGACAGAGGCGGGAATTACTCATCGAGATATTATTAGACAAGGTGTTGTTTCTATTGCATTAAAATTTACTTTGTCTAGTCAACGCTTAGTTGAGGTATCAAAATTAGTGAAAGACGCATTATTAACCATTATTTATATGGATCCTTACACGTTAGAAGAAAAAGAAATTCAGGGTTATTGTACCGACTTTCAAGTACAGCTATTAAAAAATACAAATCATTACGGTTTATGGCAAGTTTCATTTACATTGGAGGAATATTAGAATGATACCTGTAACTGAAAAATTTAATACAGCTATTAAACAGAAAAGTCGTCAAATTTTTTGGACAGGAAAAATTCTTTTAAAGGATGAAACGGTGGTTGAATTCGATGATAAGCACATATTATTAGATAGTGGCTCTATTACACATTCATGTTCAGGGACTAATGAATTAGAATTTGGTACTGTTTATGCTTCTGAAATGGGAATTACTCTAAAATTAGATAAGTTAACAACTGCTAGTCTTGAAAATGGAATTGTGCATTTATTTTTCAATATTAAGTTAACTGACGACAGTATTGAAACGATACCGATGGGAATTTTTGAGATAGCAGAAGCTAACCGAACTAAACACTTTGTTCAATTAAAGGGATATGATAAAACATTAAATTTTAGCGATACCTATGGCTCAATTTTTGAATTATTAGAATTTTGTTGTAAGAAATGCCATGTAGAATTGGGAATGTCTAAAGAGATGGTTGAATTATTACCAAATGGTAAGGAACAAGTTGGAGTTTACTCGGAACACGATATCGAAAGTTTTCGAGATTTGTTGCATTATATTGGGATGACAACTGCAACATTTGCGACAATTGGACGTGATGGAAAACTATATTTAAAAAGGTATTTACAAGATTCTGTTTGGGATGTAAGAGAAGAAAATCGATATGAATTAAGTATTTCAGACTTTAAGGTTGATTATACGGCAATACAAAGTACAAATTTAAAAACTAAAATTTCAGAGTATTATGCTCTTGAGGTTGATACAGGATTGACGATGAATGTTGGAGTTAATCCGTTAATGCAATTAGGATTGCCAGATAAAAGAACCAGAATGTGTCAAGCAATTCTACAAGAAGTCACAAAAATAAAATATACTCCTTTAGACAGTTTAGTCGTTAGTAATCCTGCACTAGAAGTGGGAGATTTAATAACTTTTTATGTTTTGAACCAACAATACTTATCGATAATAACGAGTATCGAATATACCATTCACGGAAAATATAGAATTAAAAGTGTCGGGAAAAATACTTTAAAATCTGCTAATAAAAGTAAGCAAGATAAAAATATTCAAGGTATTTTACAATCGATTGAATCCGATAAACTTGCAGTGAATACTTATACGAATTTATCCGCTATAAAGATTAAACAAAAAAATCAAACCATTATTGATTTTGAATTTGCATCCAATAAAGAAACGGATGCTTTTTTTATGGCTACAATTCTGTTCAGTCAAAAAAGCAAAACGATTAAAGTTGAAGAAAAACTTGAAATGTTGGATGGAGAAGAAAGAAAAGAAATTACAATCTTTCGAACAACCGTAAAACAAAGGTTACATTTAAGATACTATTTAAATGAATTTCCAATTGAACAAGTTCAACCTTCAACTGAATGTGGAGAAGGAGAGGGTTTAATAACTGTCATGTATCCTTTGAAGCACCTTCCTGAAAAAGTCATTAATCATTTTGTTGTGGAGATGAGTGTAGATGATGGAGAAATAGAAATTCCGATAGAAGGAATTCAAGCGATTGTAGTTGGTAGTGGTCTTGGAGGTAGTGTTCCGTGGGATGGAAAAATTAAGGTTAATGAAACAATTCCATTAAGGAATTTAACTTTAAAAAGAATGATTAGTTTTAAAGATAACTCTGCTGAATTGAAGGTTGATGATTTTCCTGAATATAGAGTAACGGACGTTTTACGACTTAACTCATTAAAACTAACTATGATGAACTTTGATTACGAGGAAAAAGAGGTGGAGATTAATGCTGAAAGGTAAAACTGTAATTGAGTTGACAAATCAACAAACAAAAGAGGTAGAAAAAATTGAAGATACGAATATGGTAACGGATGTACTTGAACAAATTCTTACATTAAATCCATGTGGAATGATTTGTAATGCAAAAAAGAAAGAATTTTTTCCTATTATTAATAAACTATTAGGGGGGATTTTACTATATGAAAACAGAATTGAAGAAGATAAGAATATTGTATTTGTGCCTACAACGAATAATTGTATAGGGTATGCCGGACAAACAGCGGGAGATTTAGAAAATGTGCTTCAAGGAAGTCTAAATAAACAAGAATCAAAAGAAACTGGAAATGGATATAAGTTTGTATGGGATTTTGGTACATCAAAAGCCAATGGTAAAATCTCGAGTTTATGTTTGACGAATGCTAAAGCTGGAGAAAGTTATTATGGTACAAAGAAAAAAAGAGCTGAAAGTATGGTTCTACTAAGTTCAGAAGAGTATAGCTCTATACCTGATGAGATATGGGCAAAATATACTTATTCTTTTGAAGGGAATTTTGTAAATAACACATTGACATCCTGTTGGGTAGAAAATAAAACGTTAGTCTTTAAAAAATTTCGAGAGCCATTTTTAAAATATAAATTTTCAGATAATTTTGATTTCTTTTTGGAGAAACCATTAAAAGAGTTTTCTGTAATATTTAAAAAAATTGGAAGTTTTGATCCTAAAACCGGATGTGTTTATTATGACGAAAAGAATTATTATTTTCTAATTTCAAAAGTTAGTGGACAAAATACTAATATTTATAAAATGACTATTAACAAGGAGGATGCAAGTTATGAAGAAACGATTTTAACGTTAGAAAATATTAAGCTATCAAAACTTGGAGAGTATTATGATGATCATAAAACCCATTCTTTATTAAGAGGAGAATATGTATATGCGTATGATTCAGATACAGCTAAAATAGTTAAATTTAATATTAATAATCCAGTAGATGTTTCTATACTAGAGTCTGATTTTAGACTATATCAAGGTTACGATAGCTCTTATAATTGTACACTTTATCAGGTAGGGAATATGATTGGCGGATTGAATTTTGTAATAGATGAGAATGACAAAGTATATAATACTGCTGAAAAATATTTTCTTTTTGGGTCTAAACCAATTTCATATGGACCATTTGTCATTCTATACCAAAAAGTAAAAAGAGGTTATTCTGACCCTCAATATTATCGACATTTATATTTGGTATCGCCATATGCAGCTACAATTAATAATTTGTCTAAGGAAGTTGAAAAAACAGCAGATAAAACAATGAAAATTATTTATACAATTTCAGGAGGAAATGAAAATGAAAGCAACAGTTGACAGTTTTAATATTATAGTTTCTACAATAGGAGGAATTCTAGGAGGATTTTTAGGGAACATGGATGGGATTTTGTATGCCTTAGTGATTTTTGTCATATTAGATTATGTGACTGGGGTACTGTATGCCGTGGAAGAGAAAAAATTATCAAGTGCCGTTGGATATGAGGGGATTGCACCTAAAGTCACCATTTTTATTTTGGTGCGTATCGCTAATATTTTAGACTCTTATATATTAGGACAATCTGGAGTATTACGAGCAGTTGTAATCTTTTTTTATTTATCGAACGAAGGAATTTCTATTTTGGAAAATGCGACAGAATTGGGCTTACCAGTTCCTGAAAAGTTAAAAAACATCTTAAATCAACTTACGAAGAAAGAGGGAGAATAAAATGGTTGAGAAAATCAATGAAACATTAATGGATGCGGGTAGATTATCTAGTATTGATTTTGTAGTCATTCATAATGATGCTGGAAGTATGACACCATACCAATATATTGAATGGTTACGTTATAGAGAGAAATCACTTGGTATTGCCCATTATTACTGTAATCGTAATTGTATTGCACGAGTGATTGATACTTATAACATTGGGTATCATACAGGTGAATGGTGGAGTAATATCCATTCAATTGGATATGAGGTCTGTGAAAGTATGAAGGTAAGTGATGAAGAATTCCTTCAAAACGAAGATATGACTCTCATGCAAGCAACCGAAGACTTGTTATTCTATGGCTTACCAATCAATACCGATACGGTGAGACTTCATCATGAATTTGTACCGACTAGTTGCCCACATAGAAGTCTAGCCTTACATGGTGGAACAACCGAAAGTGTGAAAAATTATTTTGTGGAACGAATGAATTATTTTGCGAGTCTGGGTAGTACGGTAGATGAGATGTTAGGAAACGAAATAGAATCTCCAATTATTACTCAAGATGAAGAAATTCATTCAACTTCTAATTCAAATGAGGAAGTTGCAAGAGAAGTCATTCAAGGAATTTGGGGAAATGGTGAAGAAAGGTTTGATCGTTTAACAGATGCCGGATATGATGCTAATTACATTCAAGAAATAGTGAATCGTATGTTAAATGGGGATGAAACACCTAATGTATCTGATATTGATACGATTGCCCAAGAGGTTATTATGGGTGAATGGGGGAACGGTGACGAACGTAAAGAACGGTTAGAAAACTCAGGGTATGATTATCAAGCAATTCAAAGTCGAGTGAATGAATTATTAGGATAAAAATAGGAAAAAATCTGACTGTTTTATTGCTCCTTTATGTTTTTAGGTATAAAATATAAGTAGGAAATATTATCGAAAAGGGGCGTATTACAATGTTAGATTTTGAGAAAATGGATGCTTTAACGATTGAAGAACGAGTAGAGATTTTAAAAGCATTGAAGGTTCTAATTCTTAAAATGAAACAAGATGTAAAATTTCGTTTTCTTCGTACTCCAATTCACGAAATTGAAAGATTTAATTTATATTTCGAGTTGACAATGCTCTTTCATGAATTAGATGATTATTTAAAAAGTCATCATTACGTTCTTTACAAATTTCATTCTATTATTGGAGATTTCACTGAAATAATTGAAGAATATAAACATTTAAAAAGTATTCTTTGTCCTAATATAGAAGATGAATAAGTTGGACGTTCCGTTTAAATTTTAAAATATGTATTTTATTTTGTAGCCTACTGAGGAAGAAATTCCTTGGTAGGCTTTTTCTTTTTGGGTTAATTTTTTCTCATTTCTTTCGACTGAGATGTAGAAGGAAAAATAGTACTTAAAAATTCAGTATCTGTCCTTTATCTAGTAGGAGGAATGATTTATGAACAAAAAAGAAGAAATCATAAAACTAAGAAGAAATGGACTAGGATATAAACGTATTGCGATGATCCTAGATATCTCACCAAATACTGTGAAATCTATTTGTCAAAGAGGAGAAATCGATAAAGGGTTAACATCTGCCACTAATGTGTGTCCTGTTTGTGGGGAAGTTTTAAATCAAACCAAAGGGAAAAGACAAAAGACATATTGTAGTGATGCCTGTCGAATGAAATGGTGGAATAGTCATCTTGATAAGGTAAATCGACAATCATATACAAGCCATCAATGTTTGAATTGTCAAAAAATGTTTCAGTCTTATGCCAATTCTGAACGGAAGTATTGTTGCCATAGTTGTTATATTGCATCACGATTTGGAGGTAACCATGACTAACGAAGCCTTACAAAAAGAATGCCACTATCAGATTACTATGAAATATGCGAAGGAATTATTACAAAAAGGAGTATTAACTGAAGAAGAATATCAACATTTCAAACAAAAGATGCTTAAAAAATATGAGCCAATTATCAGCCAATACATTGATTTATCAGTTGATAAATAACAGATTTAGAGTGATATATAGTAATACAAAAGGAGGAAATAACATGAAAAATGTGATTAAAATACCGTCATATTCAAAACTCTCGAATCATCAATTGAGAGTTGCAGCATATGCACGAGTTTCTCATACCTACTTATTACAGTCACTCTCTAATCAAGTTAGTTATTATAACGAGTTGATACAAAGTAATCCAAATTGGGAATATGTTGGAGTTTATGTAGATGAAGCAGTAAGTGGACAATCCTTAAAAAAGAGAAATGAGTTTAAACGTTTGATTAAGGATTGTCGAGAAGGAAAAATCGATGTGATTTTAACAAAGTCTATTTCTAGATTTGGACGTAATACAGTTGATTTACTTAAAACGATTCGAGAATTAAAGAGCTTGAATGTAAGTGTTCGTTTTGAAAATGAAAATATTGATACACTCACAACTGATGGGGAATTATTACTTACTTTATTAGCAACAAAAGCTGAAGAAGAAGCAAAGTCAACTTCTGATAATGTTCGATGGAAAGTAAAACAGAAATTTGAACAAGGATTACCGTATATTCCACAAGATATGTTTGGTTATCGGTGGGAAAATGACCATTATGAAATTGAAAGAAATGAAGCAAGTATTATTCAAGATATTTTTCAACAGTACATAGAAGGAAATACTACTAAAACAATCGTAGAAAGTTTAAATGTTAGATATTTAAAAACTCGTAAAGGAAATAACTTTAGTAGAAGTGTAGTTCATAAAATTTTAAATCAAGAAGCCTATACAGGAATTCTTCTTCTACAAAAAACATATGTTGATTCTCAAAAAGGAAGAAGTGTTCCTAATACAGGAAAGAGAACACAATTTATTGTAGAAGAAGCACATGAACCAATTATTTCCAAGGAATTGTTTAATAAAGTACAAAAGGAAAAAGCTAGAAGAAATTTGCGCCAGAAGGGAGAATGAGATGAGTAAAAAAGTGATTACCGTTAAACCTGCAACATTTATTAGTCAGCAGTCAAAATTACCAAGCGTAAAGAAAAGAAAAGTTGCAGGATACGCTCGTGTTTCAACGGATCAAGATGAACAACAAAATTCGTATGAAACTCAGATTGCATACTATACACAGTATATTGCCGGAAGAGAAGATTGGGAATTCGTAAAGATGTATTCTGATGAAGGAATCAGTGGGACAAATACAAAACATAGACTTGGATTTAAAGAAATGGTTGAAGATGCATTGGATGGGAAGATTGATTTAATTCTTACTAAATCCGTTAGTCGATTTGCAAGAAATACAGTCGATTCATTATCAACGGTGCGTCAACTAAAAGATGCCGGTGTAGAAATCTATTTTGAGAAAGAAAATATATGGACATTTGATTCAAAAGGTGAATTGTTAATTACGATTATGAGTTCTTTAGCTCAAGAGGAAAGTAGAAGTATATCTGAAAATGTAACATGGAGTAAACGAAAACTTGCAGCAGAAGGAAAAGTTACTTTTAGTTATCAAACGGTATTAGGATTTAAAGCAAAAGAAGATGGTGGTTTTGAAGTGGATCAAGAACAAGCGAAGATTGTAAAATATATCTTTGGACAAGCATTACTCGGTGTTAGTCCAAGTAGTATTGCTAAAACATTAACCAAACAAGGAATACCTACTCCCGCAGGTAAAACAAAATGGAGTTATACAACTATTAAAAGTATTTTGCAAAATGAAAAGTATAAAGGAGATGCTTTATTACAAAAATCTTTTACCACAGATTTTTTAACAAAACAAAGAAAAAATAATGAGGGTGAATTACCACAGTACTATGTAGAAAATAATCATCAAGCCATTATTGATAAAGAAACCTTTGATTCAGTTCAACAATTACTTCAAACAAGTACGAAATGGGGGACTAGTAAAAATTATTATGGTAAGCTCATTTGTGGATGTTGTGGTCACTCATATGGAAGACACGTATGGCATTCTTCCAGTAAATATAGGCAGATTATTTACCGTTGTAATTATAAATATAAAGGTGAAGAAAAATGCACTACTCCACATATTACAGATGAACAGATACATGATTGGAGTGTTAAAGCTATTAACCATGTTCTTCAAAATAAAGATGAGATTATTGATAATTTAACGGTTCTTTTAAACCAACTGATGAATCAATCAGAATTAGAATTTGAAATCGAAACTTTGACAAAACAACTTGAAAATATCCATCAACAAGTAGTTGATTTAGTAGGCCAAAATGCCAAAGTTACTCAAAGTCAGAAAGACTACCATGAAACTTACCAGAAATTAGTCGAACAATATGAACAGTGCGAAAAGCAACAGCAGCAAAAAATAAGTTCAAGATTACTGAAAAATAATCGAGTGAAAGAGTTGAAAGGATTTATAAATGAACTCAAACAGCAAGAAGAACTTTTAACTACATTTGATGAACAATTATTCAATACGTTTGTAGAAAAAATTGAAATACATCAAGACAAATCAGTCACTATAACCCTAAAAAACGGAGAAGCTATATCCCAGTGATATGGCTTTTTCTTTAGGAATAGTCACAAACCTAAAAATTTGGTATAATAC
>ERZ772770.276-NODE-276-length-12023-cov-4.00869_pt1 | contig 12023 bp, 10 predicted proteins | sample MGYA00511361_ERZ772770 | MGnify/ENA primary metagenome ERZ772770 (study PRJEB29015, sample SAMEA2738026) | human oral metagenome | biome: human oral; feature: human-associated habitat; material: saliva | place: China | collected 2251 ... | reverse complement strand
GATTGACTGCGATGTGACGGTTTCCTGCTCTTCGGGTACCTACATTCGTGCCCTGGCGCGTGATCTGGGCAAGATTCTGGGCACCGGTGGCCACCTGACGGCTCTTCGCCGTACCCGTGTGGGTGCCGTGGTGCTTGAGGACGCCGCCGATTTGGCACAGTTGAAGCAGCGCCGTGAAGAGTCGGAGGCACCGCTGGAAGATCTGCCGCTGCTTCCCCTAGAGGAGGCGGCACGCCGCATCTTTGGTGCGCGTGAGCTTTCCGCTACGGAGGCGAGCGATATTTCTTACGGGCGCCGTATTAGCCCCAGCGGTGACGGTTCCGTGGTGAAGCGTTCCGTGCACGCGAGCGCGGATGAGTCCGGCGCGGTGCAGCACGCCAGCGTTGAGGGTATTGTGGCGGGCTTCGCCCCGGACGGTACCCTGGTAGCCCTGTTGGAGAATAAGAAGCAGCGCGGGAAGGTGCAGGCCGCCCCGGTGCTGGTTTTTGAGGCGAATCGTTCCTTCAACTAGGCGTTGAAGGCTTATGATGGGCGAAGAGGGTTCGGCGTTTGCGCCTGCTCAAATCTGATTTGCCCAAACCCGTCTGATGCAGCGCCCTATTGAAGGTGCGCCCCTATTCATTCAACACGCTAACGTAATACAACCCCTGAACACACATGACTACTCGTGCGGGTGCCGCCCGGCCCTGCTGAAGGAGAGAAGATGAGCGAGAACCAGAGCTCCGCTAATAAGGCGAGTGAGCCTCGTACCGCGCCGGTACCCCGCGTAGAGTCTGCACAGGCTGAAGCTACCGCATCCGGAGCTGCTACTCAGCGCGGTGCCGCGAAGGCTTCCGGTGCTAAGACTTCTGAGCCCATTTCTGCGGCGAAGGCACCCGAGGGTGTTCGCGTAGCCGCACCGGCATCCGGCGATAAGGCGTCGAAGAAGGCAGATAAGAAGGCTGAGAAGAAGGCAACCCGTGAGGCGTTTGCCCGCCCGAAGAGCCTTGAGGAGGCGGCTAAGCCTCAGAACCGTGCGGCGTTCCGTGCGGCGGTGGCGCTGTACGGTCTGTTCATGATTGCGTACGGTGTGTGGCAGGTTCTGGGCGGCGTCCGCGTCATTCCGGATGCTCCTCAGGATTTCGCAAACCCCTCGGTGCAGTCGAATTACGTGTTCTTCGCGGCAGCCTATGTGGGTGTGGGCCTGTCCTTCGTGTTCATTGCCCTGAAGTTCAAGTGGGTGAACATGCTCGTGTTCTCCTGCCTGGTGGTTTTCTTTGGCGGCGTGGGTCGTATCCTGTCGTGGGCGTTCTTCGGCACCCCGCACTGGTCGCTGATTGTGCTGATGGTGACTGAGCTTGTGATTCCTCCGTGCCTGCTGGTGTGGTACAGCTGGATTAACAAGTCCAATAAGATTCGCGAGGAGATGCTGAAGGCTTCTCGTAACCAGGCTCGTAAGTAGTCGTAACGCCCGGGAAGGTTCCTGCCGCACGGTGGGGTGCCTGCCCGGGCTTTCTTATGTGCGGGGCTTATAGGCTGGGTTCTCTGCGGGCGGGGCTTGCTGATGGGTGAGGTTCTGCCGCTGCCCGTCAGATACCCCGCCGCACCCGCCACCTCCGCCGCACCCGCCACGTTAGGGGAGGGAGCACCGCCTGTCAGCGGCGCCGTTCCATTCCCTGTTGATTCCCGTTTTGAATTCTGCATCCTGCCGCCTGTGGTCTAGGATGGTTAGGTACATTTATCTTTTTCAGGAGAGCCCGTGACCCTCTACACCGCTTTGAGCGAGGTCCCCGCCGGCTACGGCCCCTCGGTCGTGACCATCGGCAATTTTGACGGCGTGCACCGTGGACATGCCCGCGTGATTTCGCGCGTGGTCTCCCTTGCTGAAGAGCACGGTTTGAGCTCTATCGCGGTATCTTTTGACCCGCACCCGATGCAGGTGCATCGTCCCGAGGTGCCCCACCACGACATTATGGGTCAGGGCTCGCGCCGCTACTTCATGTGCCTGCTGGGTCTGAACGACTACCTGCTGCTGAACTACAACCTGGAGTTCGCTTCGCAGACCCCCGAAGAGTTCGTGAAGTCCACCTTCGTGGATGCGCTGAACGCGCGTTTCGTGGTCATCGGTGACGACGTGCGCTTTGGTAAGAACAACTCCGGCGACCTGAACACCATGCGTGAGCTGGGGGAGAAGTACGGCTTTGAGGTGGTTGTCGTTGAGGATCTGATGGTGGATGAGAACACCCGCTGCTCCTCGACCCGCATCCGCCAGCTGTTGCTGGAGGGCGATATGCCCGCCGCAGCCGAGCTGCTGGGCCGCCACCACATGATGGCCGGTGAGGTTGTACACGGTCTGGCGCGCGGTCGCGAGTTGGGCTTCCCGACCGCGAACCTTGAGCTTGAGGCGCGCGGCCTGATTCCCGCCGATGGCGTGTACGCCGGTTGGCTGGTGGACGAGTCCGGTAACCGCCACCCCGCCGCTATTTCGGTGGGTACGAACCCGACCTTTGACGGTATTGAGCACCGCCAGGTTGAGGCGCACGTGATTGACCGCCCGGAAGAGCGCGTGGAGGATTTCAACCTGTACGGTCAGCGTGTGCTGATTGAGTTCGTGAAGCGTCTGCGCCCCATGGTGGCGTACACCGGTGTTGAGGCGCTGATCGAGCAGATTAGCGATGACGTGGTGCAGACCCGCGAGGTGCTGGCTGAGGACGCGAAGAACTACTGCCCGCCGGAGTGCCCGGTGCAGGCGGAAGTGAAGCATCCCCACTTCTAACCCCACCACCTCTCACCCCACTGCCCTCTCACCCCACTATTGGGAGCCGCAGCCTGCGTTTTCTGCGGTAATGACGTGTGATGCCCCGGCGGTAAGATTTTCGGATCTGCCGCCGGGGCTTCGCGTACCCGACCGGATGCGCCTCCCATGAAACCTGCTGCGCCGCGAGCCTTTACGTCCGGCGTCGCCCGCGAGTCACCCCTGTTTTAGCCGTCCCCGTTTTAGTCGTCCCGGTTTTAAGAGAAGATAGAGTCATGGAAAAAATGAACGTCGAATCCTTCAACCTCGACCACCGCGCCGTAGCAGCACCCTACGTGCGTATCGCAGACCGCAAGGTCCTGCCCGGTGGCGACACCCTCATCAAGTACGATATCCGCTTCACCCAGCCGAACACCGCGCACCTGGAAATGCCGACCGTGCACTCTATCGAGCACCTGAGCGCCGAGCACATGCGCAACCACACCGACCGTCTGATTGACTTCTCCCCGATGGGTTGCCAGACCGGTTTTTACGCGCTGACCCTGGGCCTGGAGCCCGAGGAGTTCTTCCCCATCCTGGAAGCAACCCTCAACGATATCCTCAACGCGACCGAGGTTCCGGCAGCGAACGAGGTGCAGTGCGGTTGGGGCGCCAACCACACCCTCGAAGGCGCGCAGGCTGCGGCTCGCGAGTTCCTCGCGGCACGCGATGAGTGGGCGCAGGTGATGGCGTAATGAGCGCACAGATTCCCGACGCTTTCGCATCCGCCTTCAACCCGGTGGACTTTGACCCGAACGCTTTCGACCCGGCTGAGGCGTTCAACAGCATGTTTGAGCTGATGGACGGCATGTCCAACGCCATCATCATTCAGGTGGCTATGGATGAGGAACTCGCACCCTTCCTGAAGGTGACCGAGGAGCTGCAGCCCTCCTTCACCGAAGGCGCGGCGGTATTCCACCCGCGCTACCTGCAGGTGGGCGAGGACCAGGTTCCGCTGCTGCTGGTTCGCTCCAAGATTGGTCTGGTGAACGCGGCGAGCGCCGTCACCGAGGCGATCAGCTACTCCTCGAACTGCCTGGGCGTCATTAGCGCAGGTACTGCCGGCGGTTTGGCTCGCGGCATCAACGTGGGCGACGTGCTGATTGGCGAGAACTACACCTACACTGACGCCGACGCGACCGCGTTCGGTTACGCGCGCGGCCAGGTTCCCGGCATGCCCGAAAGCTACGACGGGCAGGCGGATGAGTGGCAGGATGCTCTGGAGCATGCGCTCGCCGCACTGGAGCCGGTGCGTGAGCAGGCTGAGAGCCCGTGGGAGGTGCGCCGCGGCCAGATGCTGGCGGGTAACTCCTTCGTGACCGCCCACAACGTGAAGGACACCCGCGAGGCATTCGAGGGTGCCATCAGCACCGACATGGAGACCACCGCTATTGCGCAGGTCTGCCACAACTACGAGATTCCGTTTATCGGTGTGCGTTGCGTCTCTGATCTGTGCGGCCCGGAGGCTGACCAGGACTTCCACCTCTCCGTGGACGTGGTGGCTCCTCGTTCGGCTCGTTACGCTCTGCAGCTGGCTGCTGAACTGTGGACCGAAGCGCAGCTGGAGGCGCTGGACCTGGCTCTCTAAAGATCTGGCGCTCTAAAGATTTAGGGCATGCGGCCAGATGTGGGCTCGCGTTGAGAAGTGCCGGGGCGTGAACCTCAATGGTTTGCGCCCCGGCATTTTTGTGCCGGTTTTTGAGCCGGTCTTTTCGTAGCGGTCTTTTTACGCCGGTTTTTGTACGCCACTCTTTCTGCCGCCCGGCACCTTGATGGACCCGGCTCGTGAGAAATGCAGAAATATTAATCGCGGTGAATATACATTCTGTGTGTTGTGGAGTACTATGTTTGAAGAAACTATCCGATCTCACAGAGGAGTACGTCGTGAAGTTCTGTCCGACCCTCGCCTCCGTCACCGGTCTGCTCGGTGGCTACAAGGTTGCATCTAGCACCGGCATCCGCCCGCTCGGTGGCGCTGTCCTGGCACTGTGCGGTGCCGTGGCTTACAAGAATTGGAAGCGTAAGGCTGGCGCAGGCCGTGCCACCTTCCTCACCGCTCTCTACTTCGGCGCGTTCGGCGCCGCTCATCCGCTCGCCAAGAAGCTTGGCGCGTGGCCTGCAGTCTACACCGTGACTGCTGTAACCGCTCTGTCCTCCATCGTCATTGGACGTAAGCGACAGAAGTAGTCTTTGACACAAAGACGGCGGAAAGGCAACGTTGCCTTTCCGCCGTCTTTTGCATTCCCACCCACCGTTCAGGCTGGGTGGGAATGCGCCGGGGCGATGCGCGAAGGCAACACCTTCTGCACAACGCCCCATCACTCGATGGGGAGTAAACCAATCGGTGCCCTACCAGGACAACACCTGTGAGGCACCACCCGATACGTTTCCCCGCCACCGGCGGGTACACCCCACGAGGTAAAGGAAAAGAAGAAGATGAATACCAGCCCGGACTCATCCCCGGTACAGCAGGGAGCAGAGACTTCCGAGAACCCGCAGCTAGCGCGTGGACTCTCCCTGCGCCACATCATGTTCATCGCCCTCGGCTCCGCCATCGGCACCGGCCTGTTTTACGGCTCGGCATCCGCCATTCAGCTGGCGGGCCCCTCCGTGCTGCTTGCCTACGTTATTGGCGGCGCGGCAGTGTTCATGGTGATGCGCGCAATGGGCGAACTCGCCCTGGCGCACCCGGTCTCCGGTGCATTCTCCGAATACGCCACCCGCTACCTCGGACGCTGGGCTGGCTTCGTGACCGGCTGGACCTACGCCCTGGAAATGGCGCTGGTCGCCATTGCGGACGTCACCGCCTTTGCCGTGTACATGAAGTTCTGGTTCCCGAACAGCCCCTCCTGGATTTGGATTGTCTCCGTCCTGCTGATTCTGCTCGCCATTAACCTAGCGAAGGTCAAGGCATTCGGCGAGACCGAATTCTGGTTCACCCTCGTGAAGGTCAGCGCCATTATCGCCATGATTGTTGGCGGCGTGATTCTGCTCTTTGTGGGCGTGCAGGCACACGACTCCGTGGCGCCCTCCGTCACGAACCTCTGGGCTCTTGAAGGCGGCTTCTTCGCGAACGGATTTACCGGCTTCCTCGCCTGCTTTACCGTGGTGATGTTTGCCTTCGGCGGTATCGAGAACATCGGTATTGCCGCCGGTGAGGCGAAGGACCCGCGCACCTCAATCCCCAAGGCGATTCGCACGGTTCCGTTCCGCATCCTCATCTTCTACATTCTGACCCTGTCGGTCATCATGTCCCTGTACCCCTGGTACTCGGTGACGAAGGCGAACTCGCCGTTCGTGCAGATCTTTGAGGGCCTGGGCATTCCGGCTGCCGCTTCGATTCTGAACGTGGTCATCATTACCGCCGCAATCTCTGCGCTGAACGCGGACGTGTACGGTGCCGGCCGCATGATGTACGGCCTGGCGAAGCAGAACCTGGCGCCGGCCTCCTTCGCGAAGGTCACCAAGAACGGTGCGCCCTGGATGACCACCCTCATCATGGTGCTGGTCATGGCGGTCGGCGTGATCGTGAATGTGCTCTTCGAGAACGCGTTCGAGGTGGTCGCCTCCCTGGCAACCTTCGCGACCGTATTCGTGTGGGTCATGATTCTGCTGGCGCACATCGCGTTCAAGCGCAGCGGCGCCGATACCGAGGCGCAGCCGGTACGCCAGCCCCTGTGGCTGAGCTACCTGGCGTTGGCGTTCATGATCTTTATCGTGGTGCTCTTCGGCTGCTTTGCCGATACCCAGCTGGCGCTGGTGATGGGCGCAATCTGGTGCCTGTTCCTGCTGGGCTACTACCGCCTCGTGGTGGTCCGCGCTCGCACTGAAGCATAAACACAAAATAAACGTAGGAGCCGGTACGAGAGTCCGGTGCGAGAACCCGGCTGTGAAGCCCGGCGACCGGTAGTGTGATGAGCTACCTGTCGCCGGGCTTCTGCTCACCCTTCCGCGAAAGCGCCCCGGTAGCGTAGAATGGGAAGAACGCGTCTGCAGTCCGCAGTAGACGACGTGTATTACAGGGCGTAAGCCCACCACCCGGCGGCAACCGTCCGTACGGGACGTATGCGGTACTAACTCTAGGAGTTAAAAAGTGGCACTGGATCCCGCTGTCAAGCAGGCAATCATCAAGGAATACGCAACCCACGAGGGCGACACCGGTTCGCCCGAGGTTCAGATTGCAGTTCTGTCTCGTCGTATCGCCGACCTGACCGAGCACCTGAAGTTCCACAAGCACGATCACCACTCCCGTCGTGGCCTGATGATCCTCGTTGGTCGTCGCCGCAACATGCTCGGCTACCTGAAGAGCGTCGACATCGAGCGTTACCGTTCGCTGATCGAGCGCCTGGGCCTGCGCCGATAAAACAGGAGCGTCTTGACGCTTTTGTGGTGATTAATCGCCTTTAGGCGGTGTGTGCGGACGTGCTGTCAGCACTACCAACCCTCCATCACGGAGGCGGGTAGCGCCAGCGCGTCCGTACTGCCGCGTTGAGGGGCGCATCTTCCGCTCGCTAGATTCCAACGCTAGTTTCTAGCGCGAGAATCTAACGTTAGCTTCCATAGCGAGAAATCGTGAGAAGATGCCGCCTCACCTGAAAGAAAGAATAGAAGGCCGTGCCGGCACACACGCCGCGGTCCTCGGTAGCGAATTACGGAACAACACCACCTCCACCACCTTGCCGACACACGTCGCACATATGAAAAGGTAGGGGAGAGGTGCCGTGGTTTCCTATCGAAGGCCGACTCGTGCGCCGTACGGCCTGCCAAGAAGAAAGAAGGAACCGTGGAAGGTCCCGAAATCAAGTTTGCTGAAGTCGAAATCGACAACGGCATTCACGGTAAGCGCCACGTGCGCTTTGAAACCGGCCGCCTCGCAAAGCAGGCTGCTGGCTCCGTCCTCGTCACCATCGATGACGAGACCACCCTGCTCTCCGCAACCGCAATCGGCAAGTCTCCCCGTGAGGGCTTTGACTTCTTCCCGCTGACCGTGGACGTGGAAGAGCGCATGTACGCAGGCGGCAAGATCCCCGCATCGTACTTCCGCCGCGAAGGCCGCCCTAGCACCGAAGCAATCCTGGCTGCACGCCTGATTGACCGCCCGCTGCGCCCCGCCTTCACCAAGGGCATCCGTAACGAGGTGCAGGTCGTTGTGACCGTCCTGACCTACGAGCCGGACGAAATCTACAACACCTTCGCAATCAACGCTGCATCCGCATCGACCTCCCTGTCCGGTGCGCCGTTCAACGGCCCCATCGGTGGCGTGCGCATGGCACTGATTGACGGCCAGTGGGTTTGCTTCCCCAAGTACTCCCAGCTGGAAAACGCTGTCTTCGACATGGCTGTTGCAGGCCGTATCGTCACCAAGGCTGACGGTACCGAAGACGTCGCGATCATGATGGTTGAGGCAGAAGCAACCGACAACTCCTGGAAGCTCATCAAGGAAGACGGCCAGACCGCCCCCACCGAAGAGATTGTCGCAGAGGGCCTGGAAGCAGCTAAGCCCTTCATCGCAGCACTGTGCAAGGCACAGGCTGACCTGGTGGCTCGCGCAGGCAAGCCCGCCCTGGAACTGCCCTTCTTCGGCGGCCACGGCGAGGACGTCGACGCAGCAGTTGAGGCATTCGCAGCAGACCGCCTGGCAGAGGTGTACTCCATCGCTGGCAAGCAGGAACGCGAAGCAGCAGCAGCCGAGCTGCAGGAAGAGCTCATGGAAGCTCTCACCGGCGAAGGTAAGGAATTCGAAGAGCGCTCCAACGAGGTCTCCGTAGCATTCGCTGCCCTGACCAAGCACGTGGTGCGCCAGCGCATCCTCACCGAGCAGGTCCGTATTGACGGCCGAGGCCTGACCGATATCCGCCAGCTCACCGCTGAGGTTGAAATCCTGCCCCGCGTTCACGGTTCCGCTCTCTTCGAGCGCGGCGAAACCCAGATCATGGGTATCACCACCCTGAACATGCTCAAGATGGAGCAGCAGCTGGATTCCCTGCACCCGCTCAAGTCCAAGCGCTACATCCACCACTACAACTTCCCGCCGTACTCCACCGGTGAGACCGGCCGCGTGGGTTCGCCCAAGCGCCGCGAAATCGGTCACGGTGCACTCGCAGAGCGCGCAATCACCCCGGTGCTGCCCTCCCGCGAAGAGTTCCCCTACGCAATCCGTCAGGTCTCTGAGGCTCTGGGCTCCAACGGCTCGACCTCCATGGGTTCGGTCTGTGCATCGACCCTGTCCCTGCTGAACGCCGGTGTGCCGCTGCGCGCACCCGTTGCAGGTATCGCAATGGGCCTGGTCTCTGACGAGGTTGACGGCGAGACCCGCTACGCAGCCCTGACCGACATCCTCGGTGCGGAAGACGCACTGGGCGATATGGACTTCAAGGTGGCAGGTACCTCCGAGTTCGTGACCGCTATCCAGCTGGACACCAAGCTCGACGGTATCCCCGCATCCGTGCTCGCTGGCGCACTGACCCAGGCACGTGAGGCTCGCCTGCACATCCTCGAGGTGCTCGTCAGCGCGATTGACGCACCGGATGAGATGAGCGAGTTCGCACCGCGCATTATTTCCGTGAAGATCCCGGTCGCCAAGATCGGTGAGGTCATCGGCCCCAAGGGTAAGATGATCAACCAGATCCAGGAAGACACCGGCGCAGACATCTCCATTGAGGACGACGGCACCGTATACATCGGCGCAGCCGACGGCCCCTCCGCCGAGGCTGCACGTTCGGCTGTGAACGCTATCGCTAACCCGCAGGTTCCCGAGGTCGGCGAACGCTACCTGGGTACCGTGGTGAAGGTGACCGACTTCGGTGCGTTCATCTCCCTGACCCCCGGTAAGGACGGCCTGCTGCACATCTCCGAGATGCGTAAGCTCAACGACGGCAAGCGCGTTGTTGACGCTGAGGACGTTGTCTCCGTGGGCCAGAAGGTCCAGGTGGAGATTACCAAGATTGATGACCGTGGCAAGCTTTCGCTGGCACCGGTTGTTGAGGGTGGCGACGACGAGTAGTCGTAACCCCCGCTAAGTGATGAGGGGCGTTCGGCGCACCCGGTGCGGTTCACTCCCCGCCGGATGCGCCGGGCGCCCCTCATCTCATGAGGACAGAGAACAGCGGAATGCAGACTGCTGTTCTCACTATGAAAGGAATATCGGAATTGTCGACTCGACGAGATACGACGATTGATATTGCCAAGGGCATCGCGATTATCGCGATTGTTTTTGGGCATATTCATCGAGGAATGTGGGCATCAGGGTTGGGCACCGAGGCCCTGCGCCCCTACAAGTTCATGCTGGATTATGGGGTTTATTTCTGGCACCTGGTAGTTTTTGCTTTTCTGAGCGGCCTTTTTGTGGCACGAGGAGCAACGAAGACTACTCCCTCCTCATACCTGACGAAGCGTCTGGTTCTCTTCGGATACCTCTACGTTATTTGGCAGGTTCTGCAGGTGGGTATGAAGCTTGTGCTTCCCTCTAACTCTTCCGATAAGACAACTGTTATGAGCCTGCTTGAATTGTGGAAGCCCGAGGGTCAGCTCTGGTTCTTCCCCTGGCTCATGATTGTCACCATTATTGCTGTGCTGGGCCGCGTCTGGCAGAAGGACATCAAAGCCTACGCAGTTGTGACGGTGTGCGCGGTTCTTGCCATTGTTTTCTGGGGCTATAGCGGCGATTACGTAGGTACCGGAGGTATCTCTCTAGCGGTCTTCTTCATGCTCGGCGTGGCTCTAGGCCACGAGAGGTTCCAGGCTATTATGGAGTCCGTACCGCTGGCAGTACACGCCGCCATTGCGGTAGTCGGTCTTGCCGTCTACACCGTAATTTTGGTGAATGTACAGGCTGCTCCGCCGACTGTGGTGCCCTACTTTGCGAATAACCCGGCGGCAATCGCCATGGGTATTGTCGCTTCGTTGCTGTCCTCGCTGGCGGTGCTCTCGCTCTCTTACCTGCTGGCGCGGGTTCCGTGGAGTGGCTGGCTCGCCTACCTGGGCCGTCACTCCCTGGAAATCTTTATCGCGCATATTGTGTGCGGTGCAGCTTTCCGTTTCGTGTTGACGAAGTCCGGTTTCTTCTCGGTGCCCTTGTTCTTGGTGGGAGGAACGATCTTCGCGATTCTCGCCTCGCTCTTGATGGGGTACTGCGCTCAGAAACTGCGGGTTCCGCTGTTTGCGTTGCCTCGCTCTCTTGAACGAAAAATTAGCTAATCGAAATATCGAAGGATGCTGAATGTCTATTTCCTTGCCCGTCGAGCTTGAGGCGATTGCCGAAGAGCTTAACTACGAGCACGGCCGCCTCATCTACGAGGGTGTAGGCGGTAACGAGGTGCGCCGCTCCATCCTGCCCGGTGGCGTACGCGTGATTACCGAAAAAATGCCCGGTACGCGCGGCGTATCCATCGGGTTCTGGGTGGGAGTTGGCTCCCGCGACGAGGCCCCCGGCATGCTCGGCTCCACCCACTTCCTGGAGCACCTGCTGTTCAAAGGCACCGGCACCCGCACCGCCCTGGACATTGCATCCTCCTTCGACGCGGTAGGCGGCGAATCCAACGCCCTGACCGCCAAGGAGCACACCTGCTACTACGCGCGTGTGCTCGACGATGACGCGCCCATGGCGGTGGACGTCATCACCGACATGGTCACCAACGCCCTGCTGGACCCGGCTCACCTGGAGCAGGAACGCGGCGTGATCCTCGAAGAGATTGCCATGGACCAGGATGACCCGACCGACGTTGCTTTCGAGAACTTCGTGGAGCAGCTCATGGGCGAGAACCCGCTGGGTCGCCCCATTGGCGGTACCCCGCAGGAGATTACCGAGGTGCCGCGTGACGCCGTGTGGGAGCACTACAAGCGCTACTACACCCCGGACCGCCTGGTTATTTCTGCCGCCGGTTCGCTTGAGCACAGCACCATGGTCCGCCTCGTGCTTGAGGCGCTGACCCGCTACGGCTGGAACCTGCAGGAGGGCGTGGCGCCGGCACCGCGTCGCGTGCGTACCGACAGCGGCATTGTTCCGCTGAGCGAGCTGCGTGAGGTGGAGAAGGGCTTCGAACAGACCAACATTGTGATGGGCTGCCCGAGCATTATCGCTGGGGATGACCGCCGCTACGCGATGAGCGTGCTGACCAGCGCGTTCGGCGCGGGCATGTCTTCGCGCCTGTTCCAGGAGATTCGCGAGAAGCGCGGCCTGGCGTACAGCACGTTTGCGTTCTCCGGCGCGTACTCGGACGCCGGCTACTTCGGCATGTACGCGGGCTGCCTG
>ERZ772770.274-NODE-274-length-12066-cov-2.81217_pt1 | contig 12066 bp, 8 predicted proteins | sample MGYA00511361_ERZ772770 | MGnify/ENA primary metagenome ERZ772770 (study PRJEB29015, sample SAMEA2738026) | human oral metagenome | biome: human oral; feature: human-associated habitat; material: saliva | place: China | collected 2251 ... | reverse complement strand
TTTCTGACCAACCCGAGCTTCCTGCCATAGTCTATGTAAGCGAGGTTTCTCATAATTTAGATGGACGTGCATACTTCTTCGGAGGAGGCTACTATCGTCGCGGGCATTTCCAACAAGTAGCAATCTATCAACTAGGCTCTAGGACACCGAAAATAGACCGGGTATATCCACTCAAAGACGAAAGTATTGACTATTATATTACGACCCATCATTCGCATGTGGTCGGTTCAACGGTTCTCGGAGCATTTCGAACACAAATGTTTGTTACGCGTAGTGACGTAGCTATTGTCTCTGGTATTCGAAAAGGTGCTCCTGTTTTAGAAGGTTTATATGACGGATTAGGGAGTAAAATAAGAAGGTGACGGTTTTGGGGCGTTTTATTGTAATTGTGCTCGATAGTTTTGGTGTTGGCGCAATGGACGATTGTCCACAAGTACGTTCGCGTGACATTGGTAGCAATACAGCCAAGCATATCTTATTAGCTCAAGATGATATTCAGATTGATTTACTTGAGAGATTAGGATTGATGAATGCCATAGGGGAGGAAGTAGGACGTCATCAGTTTTCAGACACTGCTAACTATGGAGTAAGTAATTTAGCTCATTATGGAGCAGATTCTTTCCTTGGACATCAGGAAATTATGGGGACGACGCCAAAAGTACCCTTAATTCAGCCCTTTAATGAGGTCATTGATGTAGTAGAAAAAAGCCTGATGGGGCATGGCTATACTGTAAGACGCGTCGGTAATCCAGGTAGCCAGATTCTCGTTGTGAACGAATTAGCTACTGTTGGGGACAACCTCGAGACGGATTATGGGCAGGTCTACAATGTATCAGCGTGCCTTGATTTGATAGACTTTGAAGATTTAAAAGAGATTGGACACGCGGTACGCGAAGTAGTACATGTGTCGCGCGTCATCGCCTTTGGCGGGCAGCAAATCGTGTTAGATGACCTATTGGCCGCTTATAAGGCGAAAAATAATTCAATCGCTGGGGTAGATGCACCAGAATCAGGTGTCTATAATCATGGTTATCAAGTAGTGCACCTAGGGTATGGTATCGATAAAAATGTACAGATCCCTACAATTTTAGACAGACATAGTATTACGGTTTCCTTTATTGGCAAGGTGGCGGATATTGTTCAGACAGAAAGTCCAAGGCTCTTCCCAGGTGTAGATACTGACTACTTGTTTGATTGCCTCATGGATGAAGTAGGTTCTATCAGTCACGGCTTTATCGCAGTAAATATTCAAGAAACGGATTTAGCAGGTCATGCGGAGGATGTGGCCTTATATGCCAATCGCCTAGAAGTTAGTAGTCGGCGCATAGAAGAATTGCTTCCTCTATTGAATAGAGGCGATGTACTGGTGGTCATGGCTGATCATGGGAACGATCCTACGATTGGGCATAGTAATCATACACGCGAAAAAGTTCCACTTCTAGTCTACAGCCCAGGTATCCAGGGTCGATATCTTGGTGAACGTGAGACTTTGGCGGATGTGGCTGCAACAGTAGCAGAATACTTCCAAGTAGAGAGCCCCCAACATGGCAAGTCGTTTTTATCTGAGTTAATGAAATGAAGGGAAATGCGATGGAACGGTTGAGGACATATGCTTTTAAAACCCTTCGAGCTATGCAGAATTACTATGGCTCTGTTGAGACAGTTTATCCTTTGGCCTTAGATAAAATTACAGAAAAAACTGGGTATTATATTGGCCTAAAGGATACGGCTCATTTAGCTCCAGAAGTATTTGATCGACTGGAGCAATTAGGCTATTATCTACATACGATTGATAAATCTAGTCTGGGTGGCCGAGCTATTGATGTCGCCTTGAAAAATCCCATCACTGGAAAACCTATGACAGGTTCATCAAGTGGCACCGCCATGAATGTGTTTTTAGGGATTAATGACCTTGGTATCGGTACGGATGGCGGTGGTTCAGTACTTGCGCCGGCTACTGCATTGAATCTTTGTGCCTGCATTCATCCTGACTTATTTAGGGAGCCAGGGGCCACGAAACAAGTTAAAAAATCTACGGATGGTATTCCTTTTAGTCCATCTTTTGGGATGATGGGGAGAAATTTGGACATTATCAGGCAAGTGATGGTTCTAGAGGATTTGTTGGCGGTTGATGTACCTAAGGATTCACTCTTTGTAGGAATCGATAATGAAATATCGAATCTATTAGGGATAGGCCAGGAGTTTGTTGAGCGACTTGATTGTGAGGGCAAGCATGAGATGCCAAGGAAGGACTTAATTGCCTGTCTCAATCAGTGGCTAGATGAGTACCGCTTGATAATTACTGAGGAAGGGCCAATCGATTTAGTGGGTATGGGAGATACTGTATTTGGTCATTTTGATGAACAGACTCAACAAATACAACAAGACGGCAAGAAAGGTTTTTTACGTGTGGTCAATATGTGCCAGGCTTTTGGACTGATTGTTCCAACTGGCGAGCTGTCGAGGGGCTATTTGTTAATATGTAAGTCGACTGATAAAGAAGCTATTGCCTATGCATTTGAGCTTGCCACCAAGATTGGCCATCCTGAAGATAACCTAAGTCGGCAATATTTTGAAGAAGCGAAGAATTACTTTGAAATAGGAGTTCACTTTGGACGATGAGGCTATTAGTTGTTAAGTGCCACATTAGCCGGAAAACCAGGGGAAAGTCCCGATTTCGCATGAGCCACAAGCTACTTACTCAGCCCACACAAAAAGGGTGCCCCACCGGGGCACCCTTTTGTCATCATCATTTAGCTTGGTGGACGGCCATGAGTTCTCTGACTAGGAGTTGGACGACTTCCACGCTAGCCATTTGGTCTTCGGCGTGCATGAGGAGCAGGGAGACCGGGGTTTGCTGGCCACTGGCTTCCTTTTGGATAAGCTCGCTATGGACCTGGTGGGCTAGGACGAAGCAGTCTTCGGCTTCCGCCAGTTTGGCTTGGGCTGCTTGTTTCTGACCGGTCTTAGCCAGTTCCAGGGCTTCTAGGTAGGCAGACTTAGCCGCGCCGCTGTTGGCGATGAGCTGGAAGCAGATCATTTCCATTTCTTCAGTCATCTTAATCACCTAGCAATTCCAGGGCTTGGGCCAGGACTTTGGGACCGTTCATCATGCCGTAGTCGCGCATATCGATGGCAGCCACCGGTAGGCCATTAGCGGCGGCCGTCACATTGGCTAGTTCATAGCGGATTTGAGGTCCTAGCAAGATGACCTGATAGTCTTGCAAATGTTTCTTAGCCTCGGTCAGGGATTGGGCCTCAACTTCTAGATCTAAGCCTTGTTCCAGGGCGCTCTCCTGCATTTTCTTAACTAGCATGCTGGTCGACATGCCGGCATTACAGATCAGTAGAATTTTCTTCATAATCAAACACTCCTTAGCTTAGGCTTCTAGTGACACGCGGTCGTTAACCTTGATGAATGGGATGTAGCAGAGGACACCGATGGCCAGAATGACCGCCTGCACGACAACCGCACGCCAGTCGCCGCCGGTTGCTAGGAAGGCATTGAAGAAGACTGGAGTAGTCCAAGGCACTTGGATGACACATGGTCCCATGAGGCCCAGGGAGGTTGCCAGGTAGCTAATCAGAATACCTAGGGCTGGCACGCCAATGAATGGAATGGCCAGGGAGATATTGTAGACGATTGGGTAGCCGAAGAGGACGGGCTCGTTAATGTTGAAGATACCAGGCCCCAAGGCTAGTTTGGCCACGTTCTTGCTGACAGCGGACTTACTTACTAGGAAGGTAGCAATCAGCAAGCAGATGGTGGAGCCACTCCCACCCATGAGGGCAAAGGATTGGACTTGAGACAGGTTAATGATGTGAGGGATGGCTTGGCCACTATTGTAGGCCGCTATATTGTCCGTAATGTTAATCAACAAGAGGGGTTCAAGAATGGAGCTGTAGATGACGGCTTGGTGAATCCCAAAGAGCCAGAGCATGTTGCCCAGTGAGTAGATAATAATAGCACCCCAGAGACCGGTCCCGATATGCCGAATAGGTTCTTGAATGAAGGTGGTGATCAAGTTAATCAGGTTCATGCCCGTCATCTTGAAGAGTAGGGCAGAGACTAGCCCGAAGAAGGAAATCACCAGGATGACAGGTAGTAAGACGGCGAAGGATTTGCCGACAGCAGGTGGGACATTGTCGCCCAGGTTGATGGTCAGGGCTTTGACTTTGGTCAGGCGGATGAAGAGCTCGGTCGCAACCAGAGCCACAATAATCCCCGCGAACATGGCGCCGGTCCCGATATTTTCAAAGGGCAGGATGCCGGAGACCGCTGACTTGACCTCACTGCCGTCGACGGCTACTTGGACGGTGTTAGGCATCATGACGACCAGGGCCACTAGTGACAGCATGGCGGTTGCTAGCGGGTTACTGTAATTGCGGTTTTGGGCTAGATAGTAACCAATCATGACGGCGATAATTAAGCTAGAGATATTGAGGGTCCCGTTGGCGATGGTGATGCCCCAGTATTGGAAATTAGTCAGGGTATCGCCAGTGAAGAGCCATTTGAAGACGGTGTTGTTAAGCAGAACGACTAGGCCGGCCAGAATATAGAGGGGCATGACGGTGGCGAAGGCGTCCCGCAGGGTCTTGAGGTGAATCTGGTTACCGAGTTTACCGGCAAAGGCGGCAAATTTATCAACGAATTTTGAGTTTTCCATGATCTTTCCTCCTAAATAGCTTTTGGGTTGAATAAGGGCCAAGTCCTGAGCCAGACTGACTTGACGACACCAGTGGCTGGACTTGTGGCGAATGAGCGCTAGAGTGGCTGGCCTTTCGGAGGGTCTTCGAAATTTTGGCCCCGCCGAAATGAAGGCGGTACCAAAATTGGTTAAGATAAGAGTGGGGCATAAGCTGGCTAGCATTCCTTGATACTTGCTTCCTGGCTAGACCCCACCTTAATAAGGCTGAAAGACGTCTCCTGCGCCCATTTGTGGTGTGTCCTCCTTTCTTTTATTGTTCAACTTAAGTATAGCACGCTAAGAATAATTGTCTAGAGAGATTTGTGAGAAAAAAGCTTTGGTGCTACTGCCGGTCTGCTCACTAGTGTTGGGAAAATAGCCCTATGAGCCTCCTCTGATTTGGCTGGGAAATAGGAGAAAGCGCCGATTTCGCATGAGCCAGTGGTCCACTCTCCGGAGTGGACCACTGGCTCCTTAGATTTTGCCGGAAAAGGGGGAAAAGCCCAGATTTCGTATGAGCTAGTGGTCCACTTTCTAGAGTGGACCACTGGCTCCGTTGATTTAGCCGGAAACCCGGGAAAAGGCTCGATTACGTGCGAGCTAGTGGTCCACTCTCCGGAGTGGACCACTAGCTCCTCAGATTTTGCCTGAAAAGGGGGAAAATCGCCGATTTCGTATGAGCTAGTGGCCCACTTTCCAGAGTGGACCACTGGCTCCTTTGATTTGGCCGAGAAAAAGGGGGAGGCTCCTCTGCTTTAGACACAAATCAGGAATTTCTTCTAAAACAAAAAGAAAGCGCTTGACAAAGTCTAAGCCGAGTGCTACACTCAAGTAAAGGTTAAACGTTTAACCTAACCATGAGAAAGGACTGTTCCCTATGAAAAAACCGTTGATGAAGTCACTACTAGTGGCCTTTTCTGCTTTGTTAGCTACCAGTGTGGTGCCCCTCAGCTCTGCTCAGGCTAACGACACGCTCGGCCAGAAAGTCCAATATGATACCAAGGCGCCTGTCAATGATGGCAAGGATGTCAGCATTCAGTATTGGACCTGGAATGACGGCGACCCAGCTATCAAGTTAGCGGAGTCCTACCAAAAGTTACACCCTAACGTTAAAATTGAAGTGGTCAACCATCCTTGGGATGATTACTGGACCAAGTTGCCACTGGCTTTACAAGGTTCGGATGGCCCAGCCATTTTCAATATTCATAACTCCCAAGACAAGTTGCTATCCAGCTACCTAGAAGCTTATGATATTCCAACCGAAGATCTCAAGGCAGACTTCACCGGGGTAGAGCCTCATGTCGTAGACGGTAAAGTCAACTATATCGATATCGTCATGAATACGGGTAACATCTACTATAACAAGAAGATGTGGCAAGCAGCCGGTTTAACGGACAAGGACATTCCTAAGACCTGGGATGAGTTCCGCCAAGTGGCTAAGAAATTAACTATCAAGGAAGGCGATAACCTGGTTCAAGCCGGGTTCAACTGGAATGGCTCCTATGCTGGTCTCTACCAAGGCCTCAACTACCAAAAGGGGACCTTACTCTTCCAAGAAGATGGCACCACCCCTAACTACAATAACGAGACAACCAAAGAAAACCTCAAGTTCCTCGTAGACCTCTATGAGGTGGATGGCGTGGGTTCTAAGGACTTCGGGACCGACGATACCCAAAGCTTCGGTAACCAACAATCTGCTATGGTTTACAAATGGGGCTGGTTCGCTAACGAGCTCAAGACCAAGTATCCAGATGTGGAATACGGCGTCTTCGCGACTCCAACCTTCAGCAAGGATGTGCCTTTTGCTTATGACCGCTACAACGGCGAAAGCACCCCAGGTATTAACAAGAACCAATCAGAAGAACAAAGAAAAGTGGCCCAAGACTTCCTTAAGTATCTCTTGGCTAACGACCAATACTCATTAGAAGCAGCCAAAGCCTATGCTTCTTATCCAACCAAGAATAGCGTCCAAGAAGATCAATCACTCAAGTCAGACCCTGTCTTATCCGTGATTGCACCACGTATCAAGAAGTTGATTTGGCCTGGCCCATTCCCTGCTACCATGGAAACCAGTGCCAAGAAGGCAGCCGAAGAAGTACTCTATAATGGCGTGGATCTGGATTCAGCCTTAGAAAATGCGCAGCGTCAAATGGAACGCGACATGCGCAATGAGTCCTTCAAGTCGCTGGAATCAGCTTATCAATAAGAATAGAAGATCTGCCCTAGTCCGCTAGGCATGAGGCAGTATCTCAATCTGAGAGTGAGGGGGTAGTCAGCTACTCACTCACTCTCGTTGTTAAAAGGAGTTAAAATCATGAATATCCTGAAAAAACAACTCAACTTTCGTAATGTATCGGTCCTCTTCCTGGTGGTATATTTTGCTGTCTTCCTCTTCTATCCCATCTATAAGGCCTTTGCTGGGAGTCTGCATGACTGGAATCCGCTGACCCAGAAGTACAACTACATTGGTTGGGAGAACTATCGCTTCGTATTAGGGGATAAGCTCTTTTGGAAGTCGCTGACTAATACCTTGTTCTTCACCGCTATCTCGACCGTCTTGCGGCTGGCAGTGGGCTTGGCCTTGGCCCTCATGCTCTTCTCGCGCATGACCAAGATGCGGACCTTCTTCCAAGGCCTCTTCTATATGCCGACTGTCACCCCAATGGTGGCTGTCTCCTTCGTCTGGATGTGGATGTTTAATCCTCAGTTTGGGCTCATTAATCGCTTCTTCCATCTGGACATTAACTGGCTCAAGAACTCTAACTGGGCCATGATTGCCATTATCATCATGACCGTCTGGAAAGATTTTGGCTATGCGACGGTTCTCTTCCTAGCGGGGCTCATGGGCCTGCCGGAAGAGGTCTATGAAGCTAGTCGCATTGATGGGGCCAATGGCTGGCAGACCTTCAAGAATATTACTCTGCCCTTGCTCAAGCCAGTGACTCTCTTCGTTACCATTACCTCCCTCATTTCCTATTTCCAAACCTATATTCAAATTCTGATTATGACGGAAGGGGGACCGGGGACTTCGACTTTTGTTATTTCCTACTTAATCTTTGATGAGGCCTTCGTCAACTATAACTTTGGGACGGCTTCGGCCATTGCGGTTATTCTCTTCGTTGTCATTGCCGTGCTAACGCTCTTAATGTTCCGCTATATGGATATGGGAGGTGACCAACAATGAAATCTAAAGGCATCTTAAGCCTGATTTTGAATCTGATTTTGGCGGCTTTGGCCATTATCACCATTATTCCCTTTATCTGGATGCTGGTGTCTTCCTTTGCGCCTAATAGTGAGATTGTCAAGTTAGGTGGGGGTCTCTTCCCAGGCATGTCCACCTTCAACAACTACACCAATATTCAGGAAAAATTCAATTTCATGGGCATGTTCTGGAATAGCTTGATGATTTCGGTGACCATTACGGCCATTATTATCTATACCTCCGCGCTCTTTGGCTTTATCTTCGCCAAGTTCACCTTCAAAGGCAAATCCTTGCTGTTCGCGGTGGTTATGAGTACCATGATGTTGCCATGGGCCGTCACCATTATTCCTAAATATGAGATGATGGTTAAGTTCGGTTGGCTGGATTCCTATAAGTCTCTGATTATCCCAAGTATGGTCAGCGGCTTCGGGATCTTCATGTTCAAACAAAGCATCTCAGGCATCTCCAATGAGCTGATTGAAGCGGCACGGGTCGATGGGGGTTCGGATTTCTATATCTTCCATCGCCTGATCTTGCCGATGTCACGCAACACCATTTCCAGTTTAGCCATTTTCCAATTCCTATGGAGTTGGGAAGATTTCCTCTGGCCTTACTTGATGATTAACACCAAGTCCAAGCAACTCTTGGCGGTAGGTTTACGTCAATTCAATGGCCAGTATGGCACCGACTACGGCGGCCTCTTCGCTGCCACGACTATTTCAATCATTCCGATTGTCATTGTCTATATTATTTTCCAAAAACGATTTATTGCCGGGATTGCGACAGGTTCCAGCAAGTAATCGTCAGATTTGAGGCGACCCCAATGAAAAAAGCAACCCTAAAAGACATTGCCCAAGCCGCCAATGTCAGTATCGCGACCGTATCCAATGTCTTAAATGACCGCCACCACAAGGTTTCTCAGGAGACGGTGGTCCAGATTCAAGCCCTGGCCCAGGAGCTGCAATACACGCCCAACCTCAATGCCAAAGCCCTAGTAACTAAGGCTTCGCGCTTGGTCAGCGTCTTGTTCTATAGTGGCGGACGGGATTTTAATTATTCCGACCCTTTTGTGGCCTCTCTCCTAGAGGGGATTGAGCGCATTGCTAGGCAAGAGAACTACTACATCCTGCTTCATAATATTGAGAGCCTAGAGGCCGTCCACCAAGTCAGACGTCAGTGGGCCTTTGCAGGTCATATCGTAGTAGGCTGTGATGCTCATATGGCAGCAGCTATGATAGAAAGTGTCAGCGAGCCCTTGGTCTTCATCGACACCTATTTGACGGCGCAAGGCCAGGCCCTAGTAGAGGCTTCTGACCATGTGCAGCTACTCAACTCCAAGGACTATGACCTAGCCTATGCCGGAGTAGAATTGCTAGCCCGCAGCCAGGGCTTGGACCTAGCCTTCTTAAGCTATCAATTTGAGCCCGACCAAGTGGGGGTTATTCAGGCCCGTTATGCGGGGGCCAATGCGGCCTATCAGGCGGCTGGCGGCCAGGGGGATTTGCCCCTCTACCTCAACACTAAATTGGATGACTTGATTAAGGACCTGTCCAACTACCAGGGCCTTATGGTGACCGCCGATGTTCTAGCCATGGAATTAGTCAAGGTCAGCCAAAGCCAGCTAGGCCAGTGGGACCCGAACCGGCGTCTCATGAGTTTTGATAACATTCCTTATCTTCAGTATTTGGCGACCGAGGTCAACACCATTGACCTCAATCAGGTCCACAAGGGGGAAGAGGCCATGGCTAGCTTGAGTCGCGTCTTGCCGTCAGGTCAGACCGCTCACGACCAGCGCCAGCAATACATCCCCGCCAACCTCATCAACAAGAATTTATCCTTAGAAGGGAGTACTAGCCATGATTAAAGCTGTCTATGGAGACTATCAGCTCTTGGCGGCGCCAGAGGCCATCATTCAGGGGCCTAATTACCGCTTCACTATTCTGACTTCTCGCTTGATTCGGGCCGAGTATAGTCCGACGGGGACCTTCTATGATGGTCAGACCCAGACGGTCTTGAACCGGGACTTTCCTGTGCCTCACTATGAAATCCGGGAGCGGGAGGACCTACTGGAAATCATCACCGACCATGTGCTCATTCAATATGACAAGCAGGCCTTCTCTAGAGAGGGCTTGGTCTTCAAGCTGCGGGGCTACTTCAGTATCTACCACAGTGATTGGCATTATGGCGACCCCATCCAAGACTTGGGTGGGACGGCTCAGACCTTGGACCATGCCAATGGGGCGGTGCCGCTAGAGCGGGGGCTTATGTCCCGTTTTGGCTTCAGCGTTCTAGATGACAGCCAGAGTCTGCAACTGACTCAGGATGGTTGGTACCAGGTCAAGCAAGGCGACAGCCAAGACTTCTATTACTTTGGCTATGGCCATGACTACCGGGCTTGCTTGGCCGACTTCTATCGCTTGACCGGGCCCCAGCCCCTCCTGCCTAAGTATGCCTTGGGCAACTGGTGGAGTCGCTTCTATCGCTATAGCGAGGCGACCTATCGCCAGCTGATTGAGCGTTTTGAAGCCGAGGGTCTGCCCTTCACCGTGGCGGTCATCGACATGGACTGGCATGTGGTCTCCGTTCCGCCTCAATATGGCAGCGGCTGGACTGGTTACACCTGGAATGAGGAGCTCTTCCCGGATCCCGCGGGCTTTATGGCCTGGCTCCACCAGCATGGGCTGCGCATCACTCTTAACGTCCATCCGGCCGATGGGGTGCGGCCTTTTGAGTCTATGTACCAGCAAATGGCCCAAGAGCTTGGCCTGGATTGGGAGGGTGGCGAATATGTGGTCTTCGACCCGACCTCACCTCGCTTCCTAGAAGCTTATTTCAAACACCTGCACCATCCAAAAGAAGAGCAGGGGGTAGACTTCTGGTGGATTGACTGGCAACAAGGCCAGACCGTCAAGGGCGTGGACCCGCTCTGGGTGCTCAACCACTATCACTACCACGATATTCAGGCCCGTGGCCCTCAAGGCATTACCTTCTCCCGTTATGCCGGACCGGGGAGTCACCGCTATCCGGTGGGCTTCTCGGGTGACAGCCACATGACCTGGGAATCGCTGGACTTCCAGCCTTATTTCACGGCGACGGCAAGCAATATCGGCTATGGTTGGTGGAGTCATGATATCGGCGGCCACATCTTCGGCTACCGCGACAATGAGCTGGCCTTGCGCTGGTACCAGCTGGGTGTCTTTTCTCCTATTATGCGTCTACATAGTTCGTCTTCAGAATTCCTAGGCAAAGAACCCTGGCGCTATCCGGAGCCATATGCTAGCAGCATGAAGGACTACTTGCGCCTGCGCCACCGGCTCCTGCCTTACCTCTATACCATGAACTACCGGGCGGCCTATCAGGCGCAGCCCCTAATTGAGCCGCTCTACTATCAGCACCCTGAAGAGGAGGCGGCCTATGAAGTGGCCAATCAATATTATTTTGGTAGCCAAATCATGGTTATGCCCCTGACCCAGCCGCGCCATCAGCGCAGTCTCTGTTCCCGCTTCGATGGTTGGCTGCCGGAGGGGACTTGGTATGATATTCAGACTGGCTTGCGCTATAGTGGGGGCCGGCGCTTATCGATTTATCGGCCGCTGGAACGCATGGGCCTCTTCGCCAAGGCGGGCGCCATCCTGCCTCTGTCGGGCGAGGATGGGACTGACAATTCCTTAGCCAACCCAAGCGTCCTGGAGCTGAGAATCTATAGTGGCGCCGATGGACACTTCGACTTGGTGGAAGAGGCTGAAACTGCAACTGATACTTCAGCCGGCACGGCCTTCCTTACGACTGGGCTGACCTTTGTCGATGGCAAAGCATTCAAGCTTGAGCCTCAAGGGACTGGGCCTCGGACCTATGAGCTAACCTTTGTGGGGGCTTGTTTGACGGACCTAGAGCTAGCGGGCCAGGGTCGCCTTCTTGACGTCGGTCTGAACGCGCAAGGCGACAGCCTAGTGCGCCTTGAAGCTGACGGGTCGGTGACCCTCTCCTTCAAGCAGCTGAAGCGTGACTCGCAGCAAGTCTGTCTAGATGTCATTTTCTCTTATATCGAGCAAGCCCAAATGGAAAACCAGGCCAAGGACCAAATCTGGGCCCTGGTCAAGAAGGACATGCCGATTGCCTATAAGATGCTAGAACTCCAAGGCCTAGGCCTAGAACCGGAGCTTGTGGAGCCCGTTA
>ERZ772770.271-NODE-271-length-12097-cov-5.98705_pt1 | contig 12097 bp, 9 predicted proteins | sample MGYA00511361_ERZ772770 | MGnify/ENA primary metagenome ERZ772770 (study PRJEB29015, sample SAMEA2738026) | human oral metagenome | biome: human oral; feature: human-associated habitat; material: saliva | place: China | collected 2251 ... | reverse complement strand
AAGTCTTCATGCCGAAAATCGCCGGACGCGGTGCCGCCATTATCGCCGCACGCGGTTCATCATCCGCCGCCTCTGCCGCCAATGCCGCCATCTACCACCTGCGCGACTGGCTGCTCGGCAGCAGCGGCAAATGGGTAACGATGGGCGTTCCATCCGATGGCTCTTACGGCATTCCCGAAGGTTTGGTTTTCGGCTTCCCCGTCATTTGTGATGAAGGCAGCTACCGCATCGTCCAAGGCTTGGACTTGTCGGACGAATTCAGCCAAAACCGTATTGCCGCCACGCTGGCCGAATTGGAAGAAGAGCGTTCAGCCATCCAGGATCTACTCTAAAACAAAGGCCGTCTGAAAACCAAATTTCAGACGGCCTAAATAATTAAATGCCCGTTCTACAATCATTTTTAAAAGCTAGAATGGCACTCTTTGTCCTTGCTTATCTTTAAGATGCCATTGACCTGACGGTGTACAACCGCCACCACTACCGCCGACAGCATAATGATCACAATTCGGGTCAAGCCGTTTCCCTTGAGAATATGAGCCATTTGTCAAACCGTCTCCATCAAAGGAACTGCATGCGCCGGTGAAAGCTACGCAAAACAAGATTAAAAATTTCTTCAACATTCACATCACCTTTTTTATAAAAATCATACCCAAAAATTGTAACCTAGATAAAGTTCCCACGCTATCGATATGAGCCACACCGTGTGAGCAAAAAGAACCAATCTCGCCTTGCCCACATTTGTGTATATAACTAATTGTGCCGCCGATATATGTGCCAAAATTTCGCTGCCATCACTCAAAGAAAAACTACTGCCAGAAATTTGGAATACACATATAATGAAATTAAAAACATATAAAATAGTTATTAAACTAATTTTATAAACATGTGACAAATTTTTTGCAACTTTGTTTCTTATGGTTTTGCTTTTTTATAAAGCTCGTTCTCATAATATGAAAATTACCCAATACCTTTTCTGCGTTTAAAAAAGGCCGTCTGAAAACCAAATTTCAGACGGCCTTTACTTTGCAGCTTTATTCCGCTACATCAATGCACAAATATTTCAATTCCAAATATTCATCCGCACCATATTTGCTGCCTTCACGTCCCAAACCGCTGCGTTTTACGCCGCCAAATGGTGCCACCTCATTACTGATTAAGCCCGTATTGATACCGACCATGCCGTATTCCAAGGCTTCGCCGACGCGCCATTGACGGGCGACGTCGGAGGTGAAAAAGTAAGCTGCCAAACCGTATTCCGTATTGTTCGCAGCCTCGATGACTTCGGCTTCGGTTTCAAAACGGAACACTGGACACAACGGCCCGAAGGTTTCCTCGCGAGCTACCGCCATTTGTGCCGTAACGCCGCTTAAGACAGTCGGCTCAAAAAACGTTCCGCCCAACGCGCTGCGTTTGCCGCCGGTCAGGCAACTTGCGCCTTTAGCGAGCGCGTCGGCGATGTGCTGCTCGACTTTTTCTACCGCTTTTTCCTCAATCAACGGCCCTTGGTTCACACCATCTTCCAAGCCGTTGCCCAATTTGAGCGACGCCACTTTTTCACTTAATTTGCGGCAAAATGCGTCGTAAATGCCGGATTGAGCGTAAACGCGGTTGGTGCAGACGCAGGTCTGACCGCTGTTACGGAACTTGCTGGCCAGCGCGCCTTCGACGGCTTTGTCCAAATCGGCATCGTCAAACACGATAAACGGCGCATTACCGCCCAGCTCCAAACTGAGTTTTTTAATGTCTGCCGCGCTGTCGGCAAAAATTTTCGCACCTACTTCGGTTGAGCCGGTAAAGCTGATTTTGCGTACAGTCGGGTTCGTAGCAAATTCATGGCTGATTTCCGAAGCGCTACCACTGACAACAGGCAACAAATCCTGTGGTACGCCCGCTTCATAAGCCAAAACGACTAATGCATACGCACTCAAAGGCGTGAGTGATGCTGGTTTGACTATCATCGCGCAACCAACCGCCAAAGCAGGCGCAGCCTTGCGCGCAATCATCGCGGACGGGAAATTCCACGGCGTAATCGCAGCAGTAACGCCGACGGGCTGCTTCAATACAACCAGTTTTTGCGATGCTTTCACACTCGTCAGCACATCACCGTCAATCCGCCGAGCCTCTTCCGCAAACCAGCGCACAAACGAAGCCGCATAATCGATTTCACCACGCGCCTCAGTCAGGCTTTTGCCCTGCTCCATCGTCATGATACGCGCCAGTTCTTCTTTGTTTTCTTTAATCAGAAAATACCAGCGCCACAACACATCGGCCCGCTCCAACGCAGTTTTTGCCGCCCATAATTTTTGTGCTGCCTCTGCCTTTTGAATCAAAAGCTTCAGGCCGTCTGAATCAGTCTTACGGACAAACGCCAAAGCCTCACCTGTTGCAGGGTTATCAACTCTAATGGCATCTGGAATCGAAACAAAGGAAATATCGGGATGATTGAGCAAACGGGCAAAATCTTTCATGAGAAACGACCTTTCTAAAAACAAGGATATACGTTCATTATCATATTCATACCATGAAAGCGCAACTGAATCGCAAAATAAGACAACAGAAAAGGCCGTCTGAATATCTTACAGACGGCCTTTGCTTTAGCGACATCGTATCCATCTTAATAACGAATGAAATACGATTATTAATACTCTACTTCAAAAGGATAGGACACATGTATTACAACAATTTGCTATAATACAAAACTCATTTTAACCCTTATCCAAAATTCCATTTTCAGACGGCCTTTGTCTGTTTATAAGGCCGTCTGAAATATTTTCCGTCCATCCTCTTCTGCCGAACCATGATTCCATCTGATTTCATTGACGAGCTTTTGTCCAAAGTCGATATTGTCGATATTATCGACGAGCAGGTTCCGCTGAAGAAAGGCGGGGCAAACTATATGGCCTGCTGTCCGTTCCACAAGGAAAAGACGCCGTCGTTTTCGGTTAGCCCGACCAAGCAGTTTTACCATTGCTTCAGTTGCGGAGCGCATGGTTCGGCGATTGGTTTTGTGATGGAACATCAGGGGCTGTCGTTTCCGGAGGCGGTGCAGTTTTTGGCTGATCGCGTCGGTATGACGGTGCCTAAAGTTCACGGGCAGGAAGACAACCCCGAAATCCGTGCCGAACGTAAGAAAAAACAGCAGACTTTGGAAGAAACAACGGCAGCCGCAGCGGATTTTTACGCGCAACAGTTGAAATTCAATCCGGCGGCGAAAGCTTATTTGGACAAACGCGGCTTGAGTGCGGAAGTCATCGCACATTATGGTTTGGGCTATGCGCCTGACGGTTGGCAACCTTTGGCACAAGTGTTCCAACCCTATCCGAATACTGCGTTGGTGGATACGGGCATGGTCATTGATAACGAAGGCAAACATTACGACCGCTTTCGCCATCGGATTATGTTCCCTATCCGTAATCCGCGCGGGCAGGTCATCGGCTTTGGCGGCCGCGTATTGGACGACTCCAAACCCAAATACCTGAACTCGCCGGATACTCCTTTGTTTGATAAAGGGAAAAACCTTTACGGGCTATATGAAGGGCGTGCTGCCGTAAAAGAGGCCGGACGGATTTTGGTGGTCGAAGGCTACATGGACGTGGTCGCATTGGCGCAGTTCGGCGTCGGCTACGGCGTAGCGGCTTTGGGTACGGCAACCACTGCGGAACACGTCAAAATCCTGATGCGTCAGGCAGACAGTATTTATTTTTGCTTTGATGGCGACAGCGCAGGACGTAAAGCCGCTTGGCGCGCGCTGGAAAATGCGTTGCCGCAATTAAAAGACGATAAATCGCTGCATTTTCTATTCCTACCCGAAGAACACGACCCAGACAGCTACATCCGCGCCTATGGCAAGACCCAATTTGAAGATGCCTTGTTAAACCAAAGCAAGCCCCTATCCGAATACTTTTGGGAACATCTTTCAGACGGCCTCAACCTCAATACGCAAGAAGGCAAAGCAGAATTGGTCAAAACCAGTTCTCCGCTTTTGGCTCAGATTACCGCGCCGGCATTGGGCTATCTTCTGAAACAAAAACTCAGCGAGCTGGTGGGCATTGACCCGGACAACCTTGCCCAGTTACTCGGACAAGAAGCGCCAAAGCGGCACGTCAAACAGAAAAGTTACAAACTGCCGCCCATTTCTGTCAAACAACCAACCATGCTGACACTGGTTCAAAGACAGATACGCAGCCTCTTGATAAATCCGGCTTGGGCTTCATATATAGACCTACCCGATTATCTGGCTTTAAGTGGCGACTTTGCCTGCCTTGCCAATTTGGCCGAAGCCATCAAGAATCACGATACGACTCCAGCAACCGCACAAGTGCTTGAATATATGCGCGGTTCGCCCTATGAGGAAACCGTCAATCAAATCTTTTTATCAACCCTCCACTCCGAAGAAATGGAAGGGGATAACGAAGAAGATTGCGAAAGTTTCCAAATCGGCATGAAAAAGTTGTTAAATGAATTAAAATACAGTCAAATCGAAACTTTAAAGCAAAAAAGTATTCAAACTGGTTTGACCGAAAATGAAAAAAGACTATTGCTGTCACTTTTGACGGCAAAGCAAAACTAACCCCTCAGGCCGTCTGAACAATCTAAACACACGCTGCGAAACATGACACGCAGAACACTCCATCTGTAATATTTTCAGACGGCCTCAGAGTATTAAAGTGAAATCTGATTTCACAACAAAAAGCTCTGCTCCGCCTTCAGGTACGGCCACATCACCGTAAACCGTCGGCACCCTATCAACCTAGAGAGCAATCCATGTCTAAAAATCAAAACTACGAAGAATACCAAGACCAAGACGACAACCGTCCATTGAGTATCGAAGAGCAGCGCGCGCGTCTGCGCCAACTCATTATCATGGGTAAAGAACGCGGCTACATCACTTATTCCGAAATTAACGACGCCCTGCCCGACGATATGTCTGATGCCGAGCAAATCGACAACATCGTCAGCATGATTTCCGGCTTGGGCATCCAAGTAACCGAGCAAGCCCCCGATGCTGAAGACATCCTCTTGAGCGACAACGCCGCCGCCATGACCGACGACGATGCCGTTGAAGAAGCCGAAGCAGCACTCTCCAGCGCAGATTCAGAATTCGGCCGCACTACCGACCCTGTGCGTATGTATATGCGTGAAATGGGGCAAGTCGATCTGTTGACGCGCGAAGACGAAATCATCATCGCCAAAAAAATCGAAAATGCACTGAAAAACATGGTGCAGGCAATCTCAGCCTGCCCAGGTTCGATTGCCGAAATTCTGGCGTTGATTGAGCAAGTCCGCAACGACGAAATCCGTGTGGATGAAGTCGTTGAAGCCATCATCGATCCTAATGAAGTCTTGTTGAACGAATTGGGCTTGGGTCATTTGGAAAATGCCAAACCTGATGACGAAGAAGGCGAAACCGTTAGTGACGATGAAGATGGCAACGAGGAAGATGAAGACGACTCCGGCAGCGACTCCGAAGCCATATCCGCCGCCCATTTGGCCGAACTGAAACAAAAAGTTTTGGAACACTTCGCCTTTATCGAGAGCGAATACGGCAAAATGATCAAGCAGTTGGAAAAACACGGCAGTCAGCACGCCAACTACCTGAAACACCGCGATGCCATTGCCAACAAACTGTTGGAAGTCCGTTTCGCCACACGTCAAATCGAAAATCTGAGCAGCAGCCTGCGCAGCCGCGTTGAAAACATCCGCAAACTTGAGCGTGAAATCCGCGATATCTGCATCGACCGCGTACGTATGGAACGCGACTACTTCATCGAAAACTTCCTGCCTGCTATTACCGATTTGGAATGGGTTGAAAAAGAAATAGCCAAAGGCCGTGTATGGGCAAATGCGTTGGATCGTTTCCGCCACGCCATCCTCGAAAAACAAACAGAGTTGGCAAACATGGAAGCTGAAACCCGCATTTCCATCGAAGAATTGAAAGAAATCAACAAAAACATGGTGTTGAGCGAGAAAGAAACCTCAGCAGCCAAACAGGAAATGATTCAGGCCAACTTGCGTTTGGTTATTTCCATTGCCAAAAAATACACCAACCGCGGCTTGCAGTTCCTTGATTTGATTCAAGAGGGCAATATCGGTCTGATGAAAGCGGTGGACAAATTCGAATACCGCCGCGGCTACAAGTTCTCGACTTACGCCACATGGTGGATCCGCCAAGCGATTACCCGTTCCATCGCCGACCAAGCGCGTACGATCCGCATTCCGGTTCACATGATTGAAACCATCAACAAAATGAACCGTATCTCGCGCCAATACCTGCAAGAAACCGGTGAAGAGCCTGATTCTGCCAAACTGGCCGAGCTGATGGAAATGCCGGAAGACAAAATCCGCAAAATCATGAAAATCGCCAAAGAACCGATTTCGATGGAAACCCCGATTGGCGATGACGACGATTCGCACTTGGGCGACTTCATCGAGGATGCCAACAACGTTGCGCCGGCAGAAGCTGCAATGTACACCAGCCTGCACGAAGTAACCAAAGAAATCCTCGAAAGCCTGACACCGCGCGAAGCCAAAGTTTTGCGTATGCGTTTCGGTATTGATATGAATACTGACCACACTTTGGAAGAAGTCGGCAAACAATTTGACGTAACCCGTGAACGTATCCGTCAAATCGAAGCCAAAGCCCTGCGCAAGCTGCGCCACCCGACCCGCAGCGACCGCCTCCGCAGCTTCCTCGACAGCGAAGAAAACAAATCATAAAAGCAAACCGCAGGTTGAAAGACCTGCGGTTTTTTATTGAAATACAATAAGGCCGTCTGAAAACCAAATCTCAAAAGATTTAATCGCTTCAGACGGCCTTAAATTTATCTTGATAATTTATTCAGCCTCAGTGGTTTTCTTTTTCGGACGGCGACGACGACGTTTGGGTTTGCCATCAGTTGATCCACTTTGTTTCTGACGTTTGTGATCATTGGCCGCAGTCATTTGCTGGCGTGTTTCCTCATCGGCATGTTGGAAAGTTGTCCACCAAGAAGCCATCTCTTTATCAACCTCGCCAACCTCGCTACGTAAAATTAGGAAATCATAAGCGGCTCGGAAACGGGCTTGTGATAGCAGGCGATACGGGCGTGCGCCACGCATATTGTCGAATTGCGGCTGAAATTGCCAGATTTCACGCATGGTTGCAGAAAATCGTTGCGGCACGCCCCAACCTTTTTCCACCGTATCACGCATGGTGTTCATCGCATCCATCAATGCAGGGACTGATTTTTGTCCATTACTCAGATTTCGTTGCCACATAGCATTTAGTGTCGGCCACAATACCGCCGCCAATACGAAACCGACGGAAACGGACTTATCCGCACGGATACGCTCATCGGTATTTTTCAAGGCCAACATAATCATACGTTTGTCGGCCGCCTCGGCAGTTTTCAAGGCATCTAAAAGCGGATGGATGCCTTCGGGAATACCCAACTCATTTAGCCGTTTCAAACAGGCACGGGAATAACCGGAAAACAGGATTTTCAGAATTTCATCAAATAGACGGGCCACCGGCTCATTTTTCAGACGGCCTGCGTATTCGGCAATCGGCAAAGCCGTTTGCTCTTCTACTTCAAAGCCCAACTTGCCCGATAAACGTACAGCGCGAAGAATACGGACAGGATCTTCCTGATAGCGTTCGGCAGGATCGCCTATCATCACCAATTTTTTATCAGCAACATCAGCCACGCCCTGATGGAAGTCCCAAATCTCCTCTTTAATCGGGTCGTAATACAGCGCATTGCAAGTAAAGTCGCGACGCATGGCATCTTCTTCAATGCTGCCGTAAGTATTGTCCTTCATAATACGGCCTTGCGCATTTTGCTGAACCTTATCGCCACCGCGGAACGTCGTCACTTCAATGGTTTCAGGGCCGATCATCACATGAACGATTTGGAAGCGGCGGCCGATAATGCGACTGCGGCGGAATACTTTGCGGATTTGCTCCGGAGTGGCATCTGTTGCAATATCAAAGTCTTTGGGCTCGACCCCGAGCAACAAATCCCGAACGGCACCGCCCACAACATAAGCCTGAAAACCGGCTTCATGCAGGCGTTTGGCAATTTTCTCCGCGGCAAAGCTCAACATATCCGCGCGGATACCGTGTTGCTCAAGCGGAATAATTTCCTTTTCGGGCAACGATTTGACGTGTTTTTTAGGCAACACTTTATGCAGCCATTTTTTTAACATAAGCAGCTCTTTTCACAATAAAAAAGGCCGTCTGAAACTTGTCTGGCTTAAGCCTTTGCACAATATTCTGCCGCAGAAGGGGCAAAACATTGAGCAAAGGCTTCAGACGGCCTAAAAAAGACGTGCCATTATACCTTATGGAAGTTCGATTAATTAGCGTATTGGCAAAAAATATCGGCTATAATGACGGTCTGACAACGATTCAGGCAGAACATCATGTACCACTACAAATCCGAAGCTACCCAATTCCTCGACAAGCTCATGGAAGACAATCCCGAAATGGAAGCGCAACGCCTCGAAAACCGCCATTTGCTGTGGGATGTTACCCTCAATCCGACTGAACAGGCCGAATTTGAAGCGGCCAAAGTCAACAAAAAACCCTACACCTACTATCAAGACTAATTCCGTATCGGCATGACGACCAACACGCACAATACCGATCCGGCATTACAACATTACCTCAACAGCATCGGTCAATCCGAACATCCCGTTTTGACCGCATTGCGCGAGCGTACCCAATCACACCGTCTGGGAAAGATGGCTATCGCCCAAGAGCAGGCAGCCATGTTGGTGTGGCTGGCCAAATTATTGAATGCAAAAAAATATTTGGAAGTTGGCGTCTTTACCGGTTACAGCAGCACCGCCATGGCGCTTGCCCTCTCCGAAGACGGCAAAATCACGGCTTGCGACATCAATGTAACCTTTACCGATATTGCCCGCGAAACATGGCAGGCTGCAGGCATAGCGCATAAAATCTCGCTTCATCTGCAACCGGCTTTGCTGACTTTGGATGATTTGATTGCGCAAGGAGAATCAGAAAGCTACGACTTGGCACTTATCGATGCCGACAAACCGCCTACGCCGAAATATTTCGAACGCTGTTTGCAACTGGTACGAAGCGGCGGTGTGATTGCCATCGACAATATCTTGTTGGGTGGGCGCGTCATGAATGAAGCCGCAGAAAATGATCCGCCCAGCTTGGATATCCTGCGCCATTTCAACCAAAATCTGCCGCACGATACACGCATTATTCCCATTACCCTGCCTGTCGGCGACGGTTTGACATTGCTACTAAAAAAATAAAACGACACAATCCGATGAAAACATTATCACATTCCCTGTTTCTTTTGCCGCTTACTCTATTAGCCGCATCGTGCGCCGTTTCCCATCCTCCCCAACCTGCCGACAATCCTAACTTTGTCCTGCCGGATATTCCGCGTGAGCCTTTACATGAAAAAAGTATTCCCTATCCGCGTTTGGACGCACAAACCCAGATTGACCACTTAGGTATACAAATTGCCCGACTGGAACGCACGGTTGAAGAATTAAATCAACGCTTGCACACATTGGAACAACAACGAAACATCAAACGTCCGACTACTTTGGTTTCCAACCCCAAAGCCCAGCGATTGGACGACCGCAAGCTGAAAATGAACTATTTGGCAAATGGCGGCGGCGTGCCGTCTGAAACAGACTCAGCCGCACAAAACGAATTGCGCCTTTATAATCAGGCGCAAAAATACTATCAGCGTAACAACTTCTCTGCCGCAGTAGCCATTTTAAAAGAAGCAGACGGTGGCAACGGTAGCGAAATTGCCCGCCGCAATATGTACCTGCTCCTGCAAAGCCAACAACGTCTAGGTAACTGCGAATCCGTTATCGAAATCGGCAACCGCTACGCCAACCGATTCCGCAACAGCCCGCAAGCTCCCGATGCCATGTACAGCATCGGCCAATGCCAATACAAACTGCAACAAAAAGATATCGCCCGCAACACATGGCGCAAACTGATACAAAGCTTCCCCAACAGCGAGGCGGCAAAACGCGCTTCCATCAGTCTTAAACAAAGATAAACGTTCAGACGGCCTTGTCATCCCCAAGGCCGTCTGAATATTTTTTACCCTAATCCATTCAAGCAAAAGGAACTCCTCATGATCCAAGTCGGCATTATTATGGGCAGCAACAGCGATTGGCCGGTGATGCAGCAGGCAGCACAATTTCTCAAAGAATTCGGCGTTGAATATGAAGCGCGTGTCGTCTCTGCACACCGTACGCCTGATTTGATGTTTGAATACGCCGAAACCGCACGCGAACGCGGCATCAAAGCCATCATTGCCGGCGCGGGCGGCGCAGCGCATTTACCGGGTATGGTTGCTGCCAAAACCACGGTTCCCGTCTTGGGCGTTCCTGTTCCCAGCAAATATCTGCGCGGCGAAGACTCCCTGCTTTCGATTGTGCAAATGCCCAAAGGCGTTCCTGTTGCCACATTTGCCATTGGCGAAGCCGGTGCGGCCAATGCAGCGCTGTTTGCCATTTCACTTTTGGCCAACGAAAATCCTGAATTGGCTGAAAAACTGGCGGCTTTCCGTGCCAAACAAGAACAAACCGTTCTAGCCATGGAATTACCCAAAGCATAAGGAACTAAGGCCGTCTGAAAGTTGTAAAGGGAAACTTTAATTTCGTTTTACGAGTATTCAGACGGCCTTTTTTCTTTTATCAAATTGAATTAATGCCATGAAAACCCTAGCATTCGTCCTACTCTCCACCCTGCTTTGTGCCTGCCAAAGCCCAAGCACTCCAGCTCAATCAACTGCCACCCCATCTCAGCAACAAACCCAAGATACTACCGGCAATCTGATTATCTTCTATGATGCCCAAACCGGTTCTGCGCCATTGCTAAAAGCAGTGAAAACCTCCGGTGCAACTTTGGTTTACGAATACAAAAATCTGAACGGCGTTGCTATTCGTCCGTCCCCCAAGACCAATATTGAAGATGCCATTGCCTATTTCAAGAAAGTAAACGGCGTATTGTCTGTCGAACAAGACCGACTGCTTAAACCTCAATAAACAAACTATTTTTTAACCAAATAAAAAGGCCGTCTGAAACGTATCACTACGATTTCAGACGGCCTTTATTTTTCAATAAATTAAATCATACCACTGCCTTGCGCTTTAGGCTTGGCTTGACCAAATTCCAATTTGCTCAGTGCAGACAGATAAGCCTTGGCAGTCGCCACCAACACATCGGTATCTGCACCTTGACCGTTAACCACACGATCGCCACGTTGCAGGCGGACAGAAGTTTCGCCTTGGCTTTCGGTACCTTGTGTCACCGCATTGACAGAGTAAATCTGCAAGGTCGCGCCACTTTGAGCCACGCTTTCAATGGCTTTGAAGATCGCGTCAACAGGGCCGGAACCGGTAGCGGTAGCGTGTTTTTCTTCGCCGCGAATACTGAACACGATATTGGCACGAGGCTCTTCGCCGGTTTCAGTGCTGATTTTTTGAGAGATGAATTTGTAGCTTTCAGCATTCAGGCTGCCCATTTCATCAGACACCAAAGCGTGCAAGTCTTCATCAAAGATTTCGCGTTTCTTATCCGCCAGCTCTTTGAAGCGTGCGAATGCCGCATTCAACGCCTCTTCGCTTTCCAACTCGATGCCCAAATCAGCCAGCTTGGTTTTGAAAGCATTACGGCCGGACAATTTGCCCAAAGTCAGGCGGTTGGTTGACCAGCCGACTGATTCGGCAGTCATGATTTCATAGGTTTCGGGGTGTTTCAACACGCCGTCTTGGTGGATGCCTGATTCGTGCGCAAAGGCGTTTGCGCCGACTACTGCTTTGTTTGGCTGAATCGGATAGCCGGTGATAGTAGATACCAGTTTGGAAACCGGCACGATTTGCGTGGTATCGATGCCGGTTTCCAAGCCAAACAAATCATGACGCACTTTCAACGCCATCACGATTTCTTCAAGGCTGGCATTGCCTGCGCGTTCTCCCAAACCGTTGATGGTACATTCCACCTGACGCACGCCTGCCTGAACAGCAGCTAATGAGTTAGCAACCGCCATACCCAAGTCGTTGTGGCAGTGGGTCGACCAGACTACTTTGTCGCCGTTGGGCACGCTTT
>ERZ772770.270-NODE-270-length-12105-cov-3.13021_pt1 | contig 12105 bp, 9 predicted proteins | sample MGYA00511361_ERZ772770 | MGnify/ENA primary metagenome ERZ772770 (study PRJEB29015, sample SAMEA2738026) | human oral metagenome | biome: human oral; feature: human-associated habitat; material: saliva | place: China | collected 2251 ... | reverse complement strand
CGTCGAACTTCCAGTCCAGCGACGCGTAACCGCGGGTACGGGACTTCAACTGATCGAAGAAGTCGAACACGATCTCCGCCAGGGGCAGGCGGTAACGCATCTCCACACGATCCTCGGACAGGTAATCCATGCCGCCGATCTGGCCGCGGCGAGCCTGGCACAGCTCCATAATCGCGCCAATGTACTCGCTCGGGGCAATAATCGTACACGCCACCATAGGCTCGCGAATCGTCGCGACCTTACCCTCGGGGAATTCGCTCGGGTTGGTCACGCGCTTAGCGTTGCCAGCCTCATCCACCACGTCGTAAATAACGTTCGGCGCGGTCGAAATCAGATCCAGGTTGAACTCGCGTTCCAGGCGCTCACGCACAATCTCCAGGTGCAGCAGACCCAGGAAGCCACAGCGGAAACCGAAGCCCAGAGCGGCAGAAGTCTCCGGCTCGTAAATCAGCGCGGCGTCGTTGAGCTTCAGCTTATCCAGCGCATCACGCAGTGCCGGGTAGTCCGAACCATCAATCGGGAACAGGCCAGAGAACACCATCGGCTTCGGGTCCTCGTAACCACCCAGGGACTCCTGCGCAGGCTTCGCGGCGGAGGTGACGGTATCACCCACACGGGACTGACGGACGTCCTTCACACCGGTAATGAGGTAACCCACCTCGCCCACACCCAGGCCCTTCGACGGGACAGGCTCAGGGGAAATCACGCCGATTTCAAGCAGGTCATGCTCAGCGCCGGTGGACATCATCTTAATCTTCTGACGCGGCTGCAGGCTACCGTCCACAACACGCACATAGGTGACCACACCGCGGTACGAGTCGTACACCGAGTCAAAAATCATGGCACGCGCCGGGGCGGATGCGTCACCCTGCGGGGCGGGAATCGCCTCCACAATACGGTCCAGCAGAGCCTCAACACCCTCACCGGTCTTACCCGATACGCGCAGAACCTCGTCCGGCTCGCAACCAATCAGGTTAGCCAGCTCCTCAGCGTACTTATCGGGCTGAGCCGCGGGAAGGTCAATCTTGTTCAGCACCGGGATGATGGTCAGGTCGTTCTCCATCGCCAGGTACAGGTTCGCCAGGGTCTGAGCCTCAATACCCTGGGCGGCGTCCACGAGCAGAAGCGCACCCTCACACGCAGCCAGGGAGCGGGACACCTCATAGGTGAAGTCCACGTGGCCGGGGGTGTCAATCATATTCAGCGCGTAGGAGGTGCCGTCAACATCCCAGGGCATGCGCACAGCCTGAGACTTAATGGTGATACCGCGTTCACGTTCAATGTCCATGCGGTCCAGGTACTGCGCCTTCATATCGCGCGGGGCAACCACGCCGGTGGCCTGCAGCATACGGTCTGCGAGGGTGGACTTACCGTGGTCAATATGGGCGATAATGCAGAAATTGCGAATAATCGCGGGGTCGGTCGCCGCCGGAACGGGCGGGTTCTTCGACATGGGTGCCAATCACATCATCCTTTCGAGATGCTGGCTGCGGGTATGGGCATAGTTACCTATCATTTTCCCATACCCGCGCCATATGTGCGAACGGACCTAGCGTTCCGAAGAATCCTCCGCGGATCCTGCACCATCATCGGCAGGATTTACACCCTCGGAGGCGCCGCTGAGGGAATCCAGGTAGCCCTCAATATCCTCGGCAATCACCTCACCGGAGACAGTGCGCAGAGTCGAATCCATCTTCTGCTCAATCTCACGCACCAGCTCAACCTTCTCGTAGTCCTTCGCCATTTCTTCGGCGAGCTCCGCCTCCCACTCATCAGCGTGGGCACGCAGACGGTCGTACTCCTCAGACTCAACCTTAATGCCGAGGATGACTTCCAGCGCCTCAATCAGGCTCACGACCGCACGCGGGTTCTGCTGATCAAAGCTCAGATACCCCGGGATGCTCATACGCAACATGACCGAGGAGGACAGGCTGTGCTCAGCGGCGAGCGCAGACATAGCCATCGTCACCGAGGTGGGGCCGGTGTAGTCCTCGTGCAGAATACCGGGGATAGCCGCCAGCTTCTCGTCGTGAGTGGTCAGCGTGTACGGGTACGGGCGGGTGTGTGCCACCTGATCCTCAAAGGTTTCAACGAAGATCGCGTGGTCCACGTGGAGCTTCTTCACGTACTTGAAGAAGCGGTTCATGAACCGCTGCAGGCACAGGCTCGGGGCGGGGCCGGTCACCACGAGCAGGCGCAGGCGGCGCTCCGGGATGGTGACCATGTTGTAGAACATCTTGGGCCACACCAGAACCGTGGATTCGGAGTCGTCATTGTTCAGCAGCTGCGGGGCGACGGAGGCATAGTCGTAGAAGTCGTCCATGTCGAAGCCGGGGCTCTCATCGCACGGGTCGAACGCGCGGTGAATCACGTCGAGGGCGTCCTCACCGTTGCCCGGGGGTTCCTTCGCGGAGTTGAAACCGACCAGCATGACGGTCGTGTAGTTGTCCTCCTCGGAGGATTCGCTCAGGCGCAGCTTGCCGAGCAGGCCCTTCTTTGCGGGCTGTTCTGTGGAGGCGGGCTTGGCGAAAGCGTCAAAGAGTCGGGCGGGAGGGAAGTTCGGCTGGCTCATCGTTGTCCTTAGCTCGTGGTCGGTGGTTGTGTGGTGTGTATCGGCGGTGCTCACTCCCCCGGTGCCGTCTATACGGCACTATTGCTAGGGCGTGGGCGGTGTGCGGTACCGCCCGATAGTTCCCACTATACGGGCTCCCGCGCAACCCGCAAGCGGTTTCGTCACCGGGCGGGCGCCTCCCCGAAATCTGGGTATAAAAAATCCAGTACCGAATCATCAAGTACGAATACATCCTTCACCCACAGTTGCGTTTAGTCTCTCACCTGTTGCCTTGTGTCCTGTCATAGTGAGGCGTGACTGGTTATGATGGCTGGTATGGACTCACAATTCATAGCAAATCTTATTTCCGGCATATCGGCAGCCGCTGCCATTGCTTCGGCGATTTTTGCAGGACGTCAAGCTATTAGTTCTAAGGAAGCTAAGGCGAAGGCAGATGAAGCGCACAAAGCAGCTCTAGATATGCGTGATGCGGCTCAGCGTTCTGCAAAGGCCGCAGAAGAACAGGCTAACCAGGCTGAGCTGGCTCGTAAAGCTGCAGAGGAACAAGTCCGACAGGCTGAGAAGTCACTCGAGCAGATGCAGCAGCTTGTTGCTGAACAGCAGAGCCAATCCCAGTCGCAGTCTAAGATTGCGGCTAACCTATGGCGCCCTAAATTTCAGCTGACTCATGTCCGAGAAATGCGGTACAAACTACAAAACATCAGCGAGCATTCTTTAGATGTGCTTAAAGTTGTAAACCAGAATGAATTTGTTTGGTGCAATGATATTCACCAACGATTCAATCCAGGTGAATCACTCGACATTCATTTAGGAGGTATGGCAGAGATTCCCTTACCGTCAAATTTAATTCTTCAGGTTGCGGACCAAGATGAACCTATCTACGTTCAGATTCCTGATAAATCCAGCTAAGCAGGTTAAAGCCGGTAATTGCATATAACTGCAATAGAGACGGTATCTGCTTAAACATATATCTGGCTCGTTAAGGCTCTGAGGAGGTCTGGGACGCAGCTAATTTTGGTCACGATTTACTCACGATTTTGAAGCAAGGAAGCACCCACAATAAATAAACGATTCGGGCATAAAGAGACCCCCTGCGTTCCCCTTAGAGGAGGGGGATCACAGGGGGTCTCTGCCCTTAAACCAGAGAGGTACTCACGTACCCCGCAAGTTTTAGAAAGCCTTGTTTACCAGCGCAGCAAGACCGGACTTCTTGTTTGCAGCGGTCTTCTTGTGCAGAACACCCTTGGAAACAGCCTTGTCCAGCTTACGGTTCACAAAACGCAGAGCCTCAACAGCTGCTTCCTTGTTCTGTGCCTCAACAGCAGCCTTGACCTTGCGGGTCGCGGTCTTCAGCTCGGACTTTACAATGTTGTTGCGCAGACGAGCCTTCTCGTTGGTGAGGATACGCTTCTTCTGAGACTTAATGTTAGCCACAATTAAACTTTCTGTTTTGTCTTATTGGTCGGTGAGGGCGACGCTGGCCGATCATCGACTGAGCGGCGTGGGGATGCCTATGGCAACCGGCCAGCAGTGCCCGATGACCATCGGACACTCAACCACACATAATACCAGATGAACAGCCTCCACGACAGACCCTCGCGGAGAGAAAAATACTGTGAAAACCGCTACACGCAGCCCCCACATCTAACGCCGGACACCCTCAGGTTCCCAGCATCAAGCATCCCGGCATCAAGCACAGGGGTTAGCCGTTATGGCGAGTCCACGCACGCTCAATCAGGCGGAACGTATCCTCCGGCATAATCGCACCCTCACGGCGCATCGCATCCGGGCGAACACGAATCACACGGTTCAGCTTCACCTCAGAAGCGCGGCCCTGCGGATCCCACGGTCCCGAACCAATATCAAGGTAATTCGGATCAGCGTGCTCACGGTTATTGTGGTCCTTGCTGGTCATCATCAGCGCCAGCAGGTACTCACCGTCACGACCCACCAGAAGCACCGGGCGGTCCTTACCCTGCGAGTGGTCCTCCTCGAAGGGAACCCACGTCCACACGATTTCACCCGGGTCAGCGTCACCGTCCAGAGAGGGCGAGTACTCAAAGTTGATCATGTCGCGGTAATCGCCCGGGTAATCCGAACCGTCGGATGCGCCGGTCGAAGCCGGTGCGGACGGCTTAGGTGCCGAGGACTTTGCCGAGGAAGGCTTCGAGGCACTCGGCTTAGGCGCCGAAGAGCCGGAGGTACGAGCCTCACCCTGACGAGATTCGCGCTGACGAGATTCATCCCCGCGGGACTCGCTCTTCTGGGAGGACTCGGAGCCGCCCTTAGACGCAGTAGCGTCGTTGAGGGCATCCTCTGCCGCCTTCTGCAGGAAGGGCAGCAGGGCAAAGAAAATTTTCTTCAGAATTTCGAGCATGGGCTCTATTATGCACTACAGCCGCGGAGGTAGAGCAATCGCCAAAACAGCCTGCTCCACCGCATACACCGCGTCCTGCGACTCGCCCTTCAGCTGGGCGTCCGCATCAGCCAGAAGCTGCACAATATGCGCCAACTGGGCGCCGGTAAAACGGCGGCCGTCACGCTGAGCCTGCTCAACCTGCCACGGTGACATACCCACCTCACGCGCCAGCTCGTTAGCGCTCATACGCACGTGGTGCACGCGCGCAATATTGCGGATACGCATGGCGAGCGCACCCAGCATCGGAATCGGCTCCGTGCCGGTGGCAAGGGAGTGGCGGAGCAGACGCAGAGCCTCAGGGGCGTTACCGGAAATCGCGGCGTCACTCACACGGAACGCAGTGACCTCGGTGCGGCCACCGTAGTAGCGGTTCACCGCCTCCTCGGTGATTTCACCGGGTACGTCTGAGAGCAGCTGCTGGCATGCGGCGGCAAGCTCCGCAGTGTCGGAGGCGGCGGCTGTCAGCAACGCCAGGGCGCCACCGGTAATCGGGCGCTGGGCGGCGGCGAACTCCCCCGCCAAGAACTCGCTCTTCTCGCGATCGGTCTTGAGCGCCTTGCAGTTGATGAGCACGAACTGGGAGCGCACCAGGTCGATGAGCTTCTTGCCGCGGTTACCGCCCGAGTGGTTCAGAATGAGCATGATGTCCGGCTCGGGGGCGTTCAGGTAGGCGAGCGTATCGGTCAAAAACTCGTCGCTCATGGAGGCGAGGTTCTCAACCTCAATGATCTTCGCCGAACCGAACAGGGAGGGCGAAGCGTGCAGAATCAGCTCCCCCGCCGTGTAGGTGGCGGCGTTAATCTGAACGCGGTCCACCTCCGGGTGGATGCTGCGGAACAGCTCACGCAGGCGTGCCGCGGCGCGGGAGGCGAAGTATTCCTCCGGGCCGTAGAGCATGACGGCGGGCGCCGGGGTGACGGTACGCCACGCGGTGTCGAGGGCGGGGCCGCCTCGGCGGGCGTAGCCTCGGGAACCACCACGCTGGGTTGAACGCTTACGCTCGGACACGCTTATCACTCGCCTTTATCTGCAGGGTACGGGCTGAACTCGAAACCCGCTGCGCACGGGGGTGCGGCGCGGGTAGAGTCTCGAGTATCCATCATAGCGTTTTCTTCTCGGGTGCCTCCTAGCGTTGGTCAGGGTGAATTGGGCAGGGCGAGATGGTTAAGAACGGGCGGGCTGCTGGGTGCGCTGATAGGCGGGCGCGGTATGCGGTACCACCCGCACATACTGCCGGTGCGTGACCGCACGGTAGCGGCGTGCATCCACCCACCAGAGGGCAATGCTCAACGCCAGCACGCTAAGGACGCTACACACCACCGCCAGCACGCTCGAACCGGGCTCCCACGGGTTACCCGGCGCGTGCGCGGCAGTGTGTGCCGCCCACTCGATGCCCTGCGCGGCAAGGCCACCGGCACGCAGGCACAGATCCGCCAGAGCGGGCAGACCCAGGAGCATGAATCCGAGCGCCGCCAGCCCGGCGAGCATACTCAGCGGCGCCAAAGGAGCCGCAACCAGATTTGCCGGAACCGAGTAAATCGGTACCTTACCGCTCATCGCCAGGATCAGAGGGGTGCACCACAGGGACGCCACAATCGGCGCGGCGAGCATTTCCGCGCAGAACACCGGCATGACGCGCATGAGCAGGCGAATCAGCGGCGGGCCCAGCAGAATCAGCGCGGAAGTTGCCGTCACCGACAGGGCGAACCCCATATCCACGGCAAGGTGCGGGGCGGCAAGCAAACACATCAGCACCGTGGTTTGAAGCGCCGCCAAAGACTGGCGACCCGAACCGCGCAGCATCGCGTAAGCACCGAGTAGACCCATGGCAAGGGAACGAATCACGGACCCCTCAGTCTCCAGCAGCATGGCGTAGGCGAGCACCGCCGCAACCCCGCACAGCACCATGACGCGGTGCGGAATGGCGAGAGTGCTCAGCCGATGCACAAGCGGCGGCAGGACGTGGGCGTTTGGCGGAGTAGGTTGCTGAGCCGGGGCAGCTTGTTGAAGCTGGGCAGGATGTTGAGACCGGGCTAGTTTTTGAGTATGGGCAGTGCGCCGGGGGTGCGCGGGGCGGTGAGAATGACCCGCACCTCTCCCCCGCAACCGCCGCTTCCAGGAACGAAGCAGCAGGTATGCGCTGGCGAAACGGTACGGGCGAATCTCCAACACCAGCCGGTACGCACCCAAAAACACAATGGCAATATTCGCCCCGGACACCGCCGTAATATGGCTGAGCCCGCTGAGCTTATACTCCTCCCGCGCGGTGGAACTCATCAGCGAATCATCACCGTAGGCGGTGCCCAAAACCAGTGCCGCCGACTCCGTGTCGAGGGTGTCCAGGGCGCGGGTGCGCAGCTGCTCCTTGAGCGTGGACAGGTACGGCTCCTCCGCAGTGCGAGTAGTAGTGTTCGACCCGGCACCGTAGGCGGGCGCGGGGAAAATGGTTGCGCCGCTCAGCTTCGCCGTGGAGCCGTTAAACTCCACCGTACCGAGGGCGGTCACCTTCATGCCCGGATAGATTGCCTGCGAGCGAGCGGTGCCGCTCCCCCGGTGCTTAGCCGCCGATCTCATCTCGGCGCTCGCCTCCGAACTTGCCTCCAGACGCTGCGCGGCGCTCTTTGCCGAACCATCACGCCGGTACACGCGCACCCGCTCATTCACCAGCGCACGCACGCTCCGCCCCTGAATTTCCTCCAGCTTAATAACTACCAGAGTAGTGCGCGGATCCACGCGGCGAACCTGTTCCACTGTGCCGTTCAGACGAAGCGAAGCACCCTGCGTCTGCTGCAGGGTGGCGCGGGATGCATCCACACCCGTAGCGCACAAAAGCACCGCCTGAACCGTCACAATACACGCCAGAAAAACCAGCTGACCCGTCGTGCGAAAGAGCAGGCTGTAGGGCATCACCGCACGCGGCGGAAAGAAGAGCAGAATCGCCAGGCACCCCAGCAGGGCAATGAGCACGCACGCCAGCGGATGCACCACCCGCCATGTGCCCACGGTCAGCGCCGCCGCAGTAAAAGCCCACAGCGCCAGCACCGTAAAACTCAGGCGAAAGTCCAGGTGAATGAGGCTTCCCTGGGCGCGCAGCTCCTGCTCGTCGCGGCGAGTACGCCACCGCTCAGCACCGATGCTCCAGCGGTAGCGGGCGCGGCGATACGCCGTCGCCGCGGACCGGGTGAGGCGCAGGCTACCGGGAAAGAGTGCCCGCTCCCCTGCCTGCTGGCGGTTCTGGCGGCTGTTCTGCTGGCGGTTCTGCTGGCGGATTTGCCGGTGCATTAGACCGTCACCAGCGGGCGCAGATTCTCCAGCATCGATGGACCAATGCCGGGCACCGCATCCAGCTCATCCACGCTACGGAAACCGCCGTGCGCCTCACGCCAGGCAATAATGCGCTGAGCCATCGCCGGACCAATACGCGGTAGGGACTGCAGCTCCTCAGCGGTGGCGGTGTTAATGTTCACCGGGGTTGAACCCTTCTGTGCGCTGCCCGAAGCGGTCAGCGTGCGCGCAGGCTGGGGCTGAGCGCCGCCCTGAGAAGCACCGTTCTGTGCTGCACCATTCGCCGCATTACCCTGACCCGCATTCGCCGTACCACCATTGGGCTGAATCTGCGCCGGAGCAGCCGTCTCACCACGATGCGGCACATAAATCTGCACCCCGTCACTCAGCGAACCGGCAAGGTTCACGCGGTCCAGGTCGGCATCCGCGGCGGCACCGGAGGCGGCGGCAATCGCATCCACGGTACGACCCTGCGCGGGCAGCGTGTACACGCCGGGGTTGTTCACGGCACCCGCCACATGCACCCGCACGGTAGCCTCACCGGAGGCGCCACCCTGCGCGGATTCACTCGGGTTAGCGCTCGGCTGGGCGGTGGACTGGGCACCAGGCTGGGGGCTCTGCTGGGCGCCCACCGCCTGCACCGACTCGGCGGTAGCACTCGGGGAGGCAATCTGCTCGGCACGCGGTGCCGCCGAAAACTGGGTCACACCCCACACCACGGCAACCAACGCCAACACCGCCACCAGAAGCAGCACGCGCGGCGACAAGCCCCAGCGGGCACTGCGGGTGGTGCCGGGCCGGTCAGCCTGCTCCCACTCCGCCCAGTCGTCCACCTCGTTCCAGTCGGGCTGCTGATCCCAGTCAGCCCAGCCATTCGACTCCGGGCGGGATGCCGCTGGCTGAGTGGTAGATACATGCTGGCTGGCAGGTACGGACTGGGCGGCAGGCGCGGGCTCGGCAGGTACGGACTGGGCGGGTGCTTCTTCGGCGGGCACCTCTGCCGGCATCACCTCAGTTGAGATAGCCAGCGGCACGGTGTCCTCGGCATCCGGCGCGCCGTTCTTGCGGGCGCGCGGGCTACGGTAGAGGCTGTTCATCAGGGAGCGGGCGCTACGCTGCGCACCGCCCTGCTGCGTTGTGCCACCCTGCTGGGGTGCGCTGTCCTGCACAGGGCTCTGTACAGCATTCTGGTCGGAGTTGGGGGTCATGCTCGTCATACCCCTACCCTAGACTCACGCGCGCGAACGCACGAGCGCACGCAAAGAACCTGTGGATAACTCCCCTCACGCAGCGCGAAAGGAGCCACCCACAGGCTCATTTTTGAAAAATATGCGGTTTTTGTTCAAAAACAGCGGGTTGCAGTTTGTCACAAAACCGTCACAAACACCTCAGCCACACGAGCTTCCCGCACCAATTAAGACCGAAATCTAGCCTTCGCTTAGTCCTCGCGCGGAAGCTCAGTACCCGGAACGCCCAGCTCCGAAGCACGCTTATCAGCCATCACCAGCAGGCGACGAATACGGCCCGCAATCGCGTCCTTCGTCATCGGCGGATCAGCCAGGCGACCCAGCTCATCCAACGACGCGTGCTTATGCAACACACGCAACTCACCAGCATAGCGCAGATGATCCGGCGCCTCATGACCCAGAATCTGCAGGGCACGCTCCACGCGGGCGCTCGCCGCAACAGCCGCCTGAGCGCTACGGCGCAGGTTCGCATCATCAAAATTCGCCAGACGGTTCGCGGTCGCACGAACCTCCTTGCGGGTGCGCGCCTCACGCCACGTGGTCAGGGTGCTAGTCGCACCCATACGCTCCAGCAGCTGCGAAATGGTCTCACCGTCACGCACCACCACACGGTCGGTGCCGCGCACCTCGCGTGCCTTCGCAATAATCTCCAGGCGACGAGCCGCACCCACCAGCGCGAGTGCCGCCTCCGGACCGGGGCAGGTAATCTCCAGGGAGGAGGAACGACCCGGCTCAGTCAGCGAACCGTGCGCCAAGAACGCACCGCGCATAACCGCCTCGGCGTCCTGCAGGGAGCCGTTCACCACAGCCGGCGGCAGGCCACGCACCGGGCGGCCACGCAAATCCAGCAGGCCGGTCTGGCGAGCCAGCGCCTCACCGCCGTGATCCACACGCACAATGTAGCGGCCACCTCGACGCAGACCACCACCGCTGACGCTGGTCAGCTCAGAGTCGTGACCGTAAATCTCCGCAATGGTGCGGCGCATGCGGTGGGCGGTTGCCTCGTGGTCGACCTCAGACTCCACCACGATTCGCCCCGAGACGATGTGCAGGCCTCCGGTAAAACGCAGAATCGTAGAGATTTCTGCCTTACGAGCAGAGACTTTCGTTGCCTCGTAGTTGGCGAGTTCGTCCTTGACGAGCGTGGTTAATGCCATGAAAGGTCCTTCTGGGCGTAGTGTTTAAGTCTAAAAATCAGGAAAAGGGCGCACAAAACAGCCAGCTCAAGCAGCACGCTTGAGCCGCAAATCCAAGCCAGTCAATCTAAGAGCTCAGCTCAAACGCTTCGTTATACGCAGCCGCAAGCTTCAGCGGGTCGTGCACATTCGGCTGGGAGCTCGAACGCAGATGCGCCCACACAACCTTCGCGCCCATCGCAGAAGCCTCACGCTCCAGCTCGGAACGGTGATCAGCCTGCATGTCAGCGTCAGCAATCACCGCGTCAAGGTGAAGCTTCGGGGCGTACTGGCGCAACAAATCCAGGTGCGTTGCCGGGGTGAAGCCGACCGTCTCCTTATCGTCGGAGAGGTTCATGACCACGCAGCGGCGCGCCTCCGTGCGGATAATCGCCTCACGCTGAGCGTCCAGCAGCAGATGCGGCAGAACCGACGTACGCCACGAACCCGGACCCAAAACAATCCAGTCGGATTCTTCAATAGCGGAGAGCGCCTCCGGGCAGGGGCGAGCATTCGCAGGGGTCAGACCAATATCGTGAACCCGTTCCTCCTTCGAGAGGTTCACCTGGCCGACCACCTTCACACGCTCAATACCGCCACCGTTATGCTCACGCAGCACGGTGCCGTAAATGACCATCGGATCCAGCGCCATCGGCAGCACGCGGCCACGCGCATTCAGCAGGGCACCCGCCCAGTCCAGACCGGCAACCGGGTCATCCAGCAGCTGCCAGAGAGTAGCAATCAGCAGGTTACCGAGAGCGTGGTAATCCAGCGGGAACTCACCCTCATAACCTTCGGGCGCGCTAAAACGATGCTGCATCACATCACGCCACGTGCGACCCCAATCGGTGTCATCACACAGCGCAGAAAGCGCCATACGCAAGTCCCCGGGAGGGAGAATACCCATCTCCTCACGCAAACGACCCGACGAGCCGCCATCGTCAGCAACCGTCACAACAGCCGTCAAATCAGGCGTGACGTGGCGAAGCGCAGACAGGGAACCGTACAGCCCGTGGCCGCCGCCCATCGCCGTGACCTTCGGCGAACGGTGCGTGGTCTTCAACAGGCGCAGAGCCTGAGTCGGCAGAGCCGGCAGGCGCGGAATACCCTGAGTGTCATAACTGGTCGAATGGGTGGACATAGTAATACCTCACATACCCGGAAGGAACGGTATGCCGGCCCCACGGGTGCGGGGCCGGACGGCGGCTAATGAATCACGACGCGGTGGTTGGGACGCGCCGGGAAAAACTTACTCGCGGCCCTTGTCGCGGTGCTGAACATTCACGTTCAGCTCACCGAAAGCAGAGAGACGACGAGCCAGTTCTTCCGTCACAGCCACGGAACGGTGCTTACCACCGGTGCAGCCAATTGCGATGGTGGCGTAGTACTTACCCTCACGGCGGTAGC